>SESD01000414.1_pt1 | contig 26567 bp, 18 predicted proteins | sample 3171411 | NCBI WGS metagenome assembly SESD01 (sample SAMN06051880, study PRJNA518727) | freshwater metagenome | biome: subpolar coniferous forest; feature: holomictic lake; material: water; isolation source: holomictic Lake 442, 16.5 m depth | place: Canada: near Kenora, Ontario | collected...
AAAACATTCAATTATTAGTTAAAAAAATTCACAGAATGAGTCGAGTTGAAAAGTTATCTATTCTTTATGTTAACGATTTTTTTTGGATAAATAATGGAAGTTATAATTGCGATTTTGATGAAATGATTGATCAAATGATATTAAAAATTTCATCATTTTGATTTATTTCTTATCTAAATAAAGCTAATATCCGCCGTATAGGTGGCTTAGTACCAGCTTTATTTTTTAATTTCTAAGGGTTGCGTATAACTCGCTGCAGACGATCTTTTCGAGGCAAAGGGATTTCATCCCTGTGGAGTTGTCAAGGGAGTTTGAACCACGCCGCATCAATATACTTCCCATAATCATGGGCTATCTATAAGAACGGGAAAACCGGGTTAGCGTCTTTTCTTATGTGCTTTTTTAGAGACCCCAGTAAAGCAAGTCGCCACTCAAATAGATGTGGCATGGCCAAAAATTCTATGGGACTTTTATGACGTTTGTTTAAATTCACCCATTTTGCATTACTACAGGAATATCGCTTGATTTTCTTTGACCTGTGTTACATGGATTTGTCGCCACATTGTCGGGCTTGCGCAATGACTTCACGAGTATCGTGAACAACCGTCAAAATAAGATTTTGCTTGTCACCGGCATCCAGCCTACCTCGCAATACTTTGCCATCGATCGCTACTCATTTTAGGGGGGCATGGGGACTGTATTCGCACACCAAAACAGCGCTCAATAAGTTCATTCAGTTCTGCCCAATTCAGATCATCCAACAAACGCGGGGAAAATAGGTTTTACTTTGGGAGTTTTGATCAGTTCATGTAACCAATCTGCGTGATTGTGCATAAAACGATGAATGCTGGAAAGCTATTGCCGGCCTACCAATGTAGCCAACACAAGCGTAGCGATCACGAACGATAGATACTGGTTAATAGCTTGCATTAGATTTACTTCATATTTATACGAGTTATCCATCACTGAACCCCCAACGCCTTATAAACTGCATCAACCGGATCGGCGAAGAAACTAATCTGAAATTTTGAGAATATCTCGGCGGGTACCGTAGGAATATCTGACGCTGACGACATCGGCAATAGCACGCGTTTTGCGCCGCTTTCCAAGGCCAATTGCAGGCAGCCTGCCAAGTCTTCAACCGGATTAATAACACCACCCAAGGTCATATCACCCAAGACCACCATTTGTTCCTGAACCGGCTTGTTCATTAAAATTGAACAAAAAGCGATCATCGCTGCCAGGCTTATTTTGTTACTGGGACCGGTGTTATGGAGTTCGACGGCATGGATGTGATATTCATGATCGGAGAACTTGGCGGTCACACTAATACGATTCAGGTTGCCTTTAAAATAATCAAAGCCCACCCGAACAGACTCTTTAGCCGCTGTATTGGAACCGAACCCTGAAACTGAGTGTTTGCCATTACCAGCGGTCATTTGTGTTTCAAAACGGTAAAGACCTGGTTGATCTGTTGCACCTTTAGTCACCAAATGAACTACACCAGGCTTGGTAATGCCTTCGGGAATAAGTTGGCTGCCACCCTGTTCCGGCACATTAACAAAGAACTCTTCCAGGGTTTCATTATCGATGTAGCTAAAATGCACATCAAAGAACTCCATGCCGCCCAGTTTTTTCAATTGTTCTTTGATACGGCGCCTGACTTCAAGCGCGTAGGTCAGACAAGTCCGGACATTATCTTTATCATAAATCCCGTTGGGATAAAGCAGCTTCATTAAGCCGGATACCGTTCGTCGTACCGCGATAACATCACGCTGGTTTAGATTATTGCCCAATTTAAAATAACGGTCGATGGCATCGACAAAGCTGCGTTTACGCATCTCCCGCATGTATTCGGCCAAGTAATCGGTAATCAAACCAAAACGATCGGTGAAAAATTCCGGACGCATTTTAGGAATTTCCCAGCCTGGAATATAGGCATGAAAACGGTCGAAAAACGCGGTATCAATCATGGCTTCCGGAAAAGGTGCCAGCAAGTGACTGGTCTTTACCAGTGTTTCAACGCTGTGGTTGATGTTGCCAATAAAAACCATCGAGGCCTTGCCTTCAATGGAATCACGGCCACGCGAAAAGGAACCCGAAGCCATATAATCCTTCATAATTTGTATGCCGTCCCTATCTTTAAAGTTCATGCCGGCCACTTCATCAAACGCGACCACATCCCACATCCCAACCAAGCCGATTTGTCGGCTGGACATGTTGTAGAAAAGGTTGGCGACCGTCGTTTGTCCACCGGACACCAATAAGCTGTTGGGAGAACATTCTTTATAGACATGACTCTTGCCTGTTCCGCGAGGGCCTAACTCACAGACGTTGTAGTTATTTTCAACGAAGGGAATCATTCTGGCGATTAAATGCCATTTAACCCTGAGCGTTAGATTGGTTGGCTCCATGCCCACCGAGCGAAGCAGTACGTCCATCCATTGGTCAACTGTAAACTGTTTTCTGGCCTCGAAAATCTCTTCCATTTCCATCGATGGCATCTGGATCGGCTTGAGCGTCTGGATTGAAAAAGGGGAGGTTTTCTGGCCTTCTTCGTAAAAATATTGAGCAGTAATAATGCACCAGATACCTCCGGTTAACAGCTTTTCATTCTCCTTGACGATGTTGGTGGGCACCAAGGCATCTTTAATGCCTAAATTAGACAGCATCGCTTCATAGACGTCTTTCTTCTGATTTAATCTTACGCTGACCTTATCAATAATCCGATAATTGCCCCGCTCGCGGATCAGCGACTTTATCTTTTCGGCTTCGTCAGGACGCACATAATTTTCAGTCAGTATGCGCTTAACATTCTCCATGCCGACACTGACCACTTCATCGTCATCGGAAGCGCAGTACATGCCCAACAGGTATTCAAGCACATAAACAGGGACATTCGCCCCTTCTTTTAACTGCTTGGTCAGGTCTTTTCTAACCACACGACCGCTGAAATACTTGTTCAGCAAACCATCGAGATCTTCTCTGCGCAGCTCGCTTATTTCAACGTTAGGATTTATGCCGGTCTCAACACTATCATTCATGTCATCGTTCATTTAAAAAAAGTCATCTTGAATTGCCAAATCTATTGTGACCGAATATTGTTGGTAACGGGTCTGCGTTTCACCTTCTTCCAACACCAGCGTGTAGGCGGCATGCCGATCAAACTGGGAGCCAATCAATTTTAACCGCGCCTCACGGGTACGCTCATCCATGACTTTAGAGCTGCTATCAAAATTCAACGTCTCACGACTGGAAACGATACGACCATCACTGTCTACAATATAAACCTCTAATTGTCGCGAGGTAAAGCCCTCACCTACCGGATCAGTCTGGATAAATTTTATCTTATCAATATTGTTAACCAGTTTGATTGGTAACCTGGACACCACTACACCGACCTTTTGTTTCTCATGCTTGGCCACTTGTTCTTTTTGAAGCTCTTTAATATAGACAACCGGAATACAGATTTCCTGTAGCATGGCACCCCCATGGACAAACCTGGCTCCGCCGACAAAATGGAAGCGTTGTACGCCTTTGGGAACCATAAACTCTGTGTCACCCGAAGCACCCGCCGTATTGGCAATTTTACCTTTCCAATAAGCCTCATCTGAGGGCAGATTATCCCCGACGATATAACGTTTCTTGGCTTCAATAGCACCGTTGGGTTTCATCGACAAAGCGGTTTTATCAGGTTTATCTAACGGTTTCTGCTGAAAAAGAAATCCGTGATCTGACGTTAATAACACCTGGCTGCCATTAAGACGATTGATAATCCGGCCTATCAAGTCCGTAAGTTCACCGATTGCATCACGGCATACCAGTGGCGTCCGCTCTTCGCCGCCTTGCTTGTCACAGATAAAATCAATGGTATCGTGATAGATATAAACAGTCTGGCTGTCGCGTATCTTTTCCCTACCTTCCTGATTGCTCCAATTCATCAGCTCTTTAGCGCTGACCGCCATGCCATTAAATTTTTCCAAAACAGCATTCCGGTTATCCAGACCCGCAGTTGATTGTCCATCAACCAATACGGTGGTGCTTCCTGCTTGATATTCCAGAGTTTTATGGGGCAACAAAGCAGCCATGCCTAATTGCGTATAACTGGGCAGCACGCCCAATTGCGATGATAATTCTGCTTTAAAGCGCTTCTCGCCATTGATAATAACGGTCAGTTCCTCGGCAATCTCATAACGCAGGGCATCGGAAATAATCACAAAAATACGCTTGGTTTGTTTAGCGGCAATCCGTGGCTTAACGGCTTCTTCATAGAATTTGTATTGCGAAGCAATGCCCGACAACCGCCAGCTTTCCAGCCGCTGTTCATTGTCCAACAAGCGATCCCAAGCAGTGCCCAGTTCATAAAGATACCAGTTGGTGTAAAGGCCCTCCACCGCCTCATCCAGTTGCCTGAGTATCTCGGCACCAATATTCACCAACGCTTGTACATGCTCGTTAAAAAGACGGTACGCCTGATCAAATTGATACAGATCCGTCAGATATGCATCATACATTGCCTTGCTTGACTCATAATGAAAGCCATCGACAAAGCGCTGCCGTAAATGCAGCAACAACTCGGCATTGCGCATGGCTTCGTAAATGGCAGTATATTCTTTTCTGGATAAACACCAATGGCCGACCAAACGACGCGAGAGTATGGTTTCAAACAACGAACGATCCAATGACTTGGCGCTATCCAATAAATCACGCACCAAGCCACGGATAATGGCTTGTTCAACAACTTCAAAGCTGCAACATTCGACCAACTGATTGGGCTGATAATGAGCGCACTTGTCAGCCACTTCCAGCTTCTGTCCCAACAACTGGGAAATAGTGTCGTGATACTGCGCAGTGCTGCGACTGTCACGCCAGCCCACCATAAAAGCCAAGGCGGTTGCCCGTCCGGAAGACGTTTTCAACACATTATTAAGCAACCAGTCGCGATCTGCCGCGTCAATCTGGCTCCATAACTCAGTGCAAAACAGTTTTAGCGCAAAATCAGGCAAACCGGGTTCTTTTGCCTCATAGCCAAACTCCTCAGCCAAATTAAGCCATAAAGCATCAGCCAGATTAAATTTAGTAACCGCCTCTATTAATGGTAGCTCCTCAGTCTCAAGCCTTACGGCATAGTCCTTTAGCAAGCTTAAAAGAATATCGGGCACAGACGCCGAATCCGCCTTAACCACAACGGCCAGCATTTTACGATCCAATGAACGCTCATCTTCGTTTTCAGTAATGAAGCGTTTCAACGCGGTAATACGCTGTTTATTGGCAAAAAAGTCTTGTCGATTGCGGATATGTGCTCTCAACGACATCTTTTGGATGCCTAATTCATTGAGCAACAGTGAACTGGCATCGGCGTAAAACTGTTCACTGTATAAACGAATATCCAGAAACCAGTCCTTATCAGGATCAGGCTCGGCATAAGGAAAGTACAACAAAAAACGGCCTTCAGGCTTATCCAACTCTATACGTTTCTTGGTCTCAAAAATAGACACACCTGACATATCCAACACGGTCACTTCAGGTATTACCATAGAAGAAAGCACTTCCTGAAAGCTTTGTTCAGGATCGTACCAAAATAACAATCGGCATTCTTTAGCAGACCCTATGGCGAACTTGGCTTCGATGCCTTGCTGTAATTGAATAATGTCCATTAACTGTTTTCCATTTTGAGTCGGTATTTTGTGCTATCAGATTTATCAGGGATTATCGGTTCTACCATGCTATTCTCATTGATTAGATTTGACTCTATGTACTTGGTGCCTACTTGATGCCGACTTGGTGCCATTAATAGCTATTGCCCCGTTTCCTGAGAAAATATACGACACAACCACAGCTCCAATTCTTTGAACAACGGTAGTTGATTATCCAATAAATAATCTGTAATCGCTGCATAAAGACCATGTCCAGGTTGTTTTTGCCATGCCAACCAGGTTGCCACTTCTGCTTTTGACAATAAATGTTCAGGGAATTTACGAGTAGAAATTTGTTGTACGGCCTGTGTTGCCTGTTGAAAAAGTGCTTGTTCACTCACTTTGACACAGGATTTTATCCAATCTTCCAACATGCCTTCATGATGATTATTCGGCATAATCCATAAGCCAAAATCGGCTAAACCATCGGTGTTTTTAAAACATATTCCACTTTGAGCGTCTTGATCTATCTCAAAATCAAATGGTTTAACAATAGCGGTAATCCTATCAATGGTTTTCTGATAACCCAATCCTTGCTGATCACGATAATCAGCATCAACGATCACTGCAATATGCGTTAATTCACCATCATTAAGCTGTGGCAACAAGAGTTCTAATTGCTGAATAGCCCCTTCCTTTGAATTACGCCTTCCGCCTAAATCCTTGGGTGGCGCGACCTGTACAGTAGTATCTAATGATAAATTTTTACATATTTTCTGAAAAAAACTTTTATCAGCGTCGCCCTCAACCAACAATATTTTCTTGGCATTAGCCATTAGCGCACCTCAACATCAGACTGCGTAATGTTATAAAGCTGCTGTTCATCAAAAACAGTAGCAATCACACGACCCTTATCGCTGGCACGTACACTTTGCCCCACTCTAAATAAAACGCCCTCAATATTTTTTTTATCAACCGCGACTTTCGCAAAACTTTCAATACAATCCCAGCTATGTGTTGTAGCAAAAACTTGAATATCCAGCTTAATAGATAGCTGGAATAACAAGTTCCACACTTTTTCCTGTACGCTATAGTGCAAGCCGTTTTCAAACTCGTCAATCAGCAAAAAACCGCCTTTTGCAGGGAATATTTTTAACGCTAATTGTAAAATCCGCAACATACCATCTCCCAAACTATTCAGCGGGACAGGACGTGATACGCCTTTAATTTTTACCTTAGCAATACGGCGAACGGCTTTGCTTTCACTATAAAATGAATCATTAACAAAAATAAGATTTTCAAACTCAGGCAAGATGATTTTCATGGCCATTTTAACCGTCTCTTCAGCGTCGGTTAGCGCAATGGCATCCCAGTCTTTAGCCAACTCATTCATGGCAAGCAGTTGAGTAGGAATAAAACTGCAAGGCAGCAGCGGATTACCCACAGTCACAAAGCGTCTAAAATTCGGGCTGATTTTATTGAAATCAATTAAAGTAGCATCGCCACTTTTTCTTACCAGCAGGCCATCACCGACAACCTGACCATAATCAGCAGGTGATGGCTGAATAACCGAAACCTGACGTTTTAGGCTGGTTTTCTCGCCAGCCTCATCGGTTACGATGGCATCCTTCTCAACCAAATAAACATGATCAATCGTTAACGCTTCTTTTACGTTATCAATCTCACCAATAACAATGGGTTTTTCGCCATCTGGAAACTGTCTTCCTGTAAACAAGTCTTCATAAGGTAAGGCGCGATCAATTCCTTCTTGCTCATGGTTATCCAAATAATATTTTTCATCATGTCCCTGCGCCATTTTTTCCAACAAACCTTGATTAGCATTGCCGGCATAAATTCTTAACGCTTCCAGCACCGAGCTTTTACCGGAATTATTTTTGCCAACAATCAAATTAACGCGACCCAGTTTAGTGACCTGAAAATCTTCCAGAGACCTAAAGTTTTTAATGATCAGTGAATTAAGCATAAAGACTCCCTGCCACTAAGTTAACGACTATTAAACACATTATTCCCCCTATCACAACCTTCACCTCAGCCAATAAGGACGTTGGGTGGGCAGACTTTGTTGTCCACTATTTGCCATTATATTATTGGTGGGCAAAAAAGCCCTGCCCACCCTACAGCGGGTCATTCCTTGCCACCTGTAATAGCTTTTACATCCACCAACAAATCCCCAAACTTGCCATAGTTAACCTTAACGCCATCATCCAGATCGATCTTGATGCGCATATCGGCATAATGTTTAAGCTTGTCATCAAACGCGCGGAGTTCGGTTTGTTTTTTCTCAAGGGCAATCAGGTCTTTCTTTAACCGTGCGGCTTCAGTGGTACTGGCATCTTCCATTTGCTTATTTAGCTGTAAAGCAAAGGAGTCATATTTACCCAGTAAAGGCGTGACATACTCGGTACGCATCCGCGATAACGTGCTTTCATTATAACGATGCAGGTAAACTAGACATTCAAAGCCTTTTTGCTTGCCGGAGCTAAATAACCAATAGATAGGACGCTTTTTATAGGTTTTCAGGTGGTTTTTATAGAATTGGTTGGATAAATAACGACGAATTGTTTCCAGACTCTGTTCACCTCGTTTGGCCGTCAAGCCACTCAGGCACAGGCTTTCGGCAACAAAGGCAAGGTTTTCTTGCAGATTATCTTCACCCCAAACCATTCGTACAAAGTCACGGAAACGGTTGGTGGCATCGTCTTTAAACCATTCTTGATCGGTTAACGGAATAATGCCGTCATCGTCAGGTGCAAATAGTAGGGGCGAATTTATTCGCCCCGTAGCATCTTCAAGCGACTGGGCGAATAAATTCGCCCCTACACCTTGGTAGATTTTATCGAAATCAATATTACCGGAATGGGCATAAATTAAACCTGGTTTATCGAGGCGATAGCGACCCATCATGCAACCGATGGAGTAGCTAATCAGTTCTGCCAGGGTATCGGCTTGGAAGCGTTGGGCGAGTTGTTCGTCGTTCAGGTTGCCGCCGTAGCGATATTTTGGGTTGACGGTCAAGGTGATTTGTTCCAGTGGTACATCAGCATCGAGTTCGTCTTGCAGACCGTATGCGTCAATGAACAGGCGATTGTTTTCTTGTTCGAGATGTTGCATTTCAGCGATGGTTTGGCAATTATTCGTTTGCCAATCCGCATAAATAGTGGATAGTTTGTAGATCAATGGGGTGGAGGTTTTATCTCGTAACACAATATCGGTGGTCGCTAATAACAAAGGAGTTTTTTTAAACCCCCATGATGTTTCAAAGCTGTTCCAATCATTCTTGGTTAATTTAACAGTGTTAAATACTATATCGGAAATGGAATCAATTTTTCTTGGTGTAATTACAGGTATTCTTTTAATATCGCCAACTTGTAGATTCAACGTCGGATTAAGGGTTTTAAGAAATACGGCAGTAACCTTTGAGTTCAACAGCCCAAGCAGCGGAAAAGTATTGTCCAAAGAAGGCATAGCCTTAGAACCGCCAACATCAAATATTGCGCCGCGATTACTGAGTCTCGCACTAAATTCAGCACTTGTAATCAGCCCCCAAGTTATCCCTGGTTTGAAATAATGCTCTTCTGACCTTGGAATATTAGGGTTCATGCCTTTTAACGCTTCTTTAATTTCTTCCCCATTATTTTCCCAATTTACAACATCCAATTCATTGCCAAACCATCTTCTAAATCCGCCTCCTTTACTATATGGAAACCACTTGCAACTTGACTTGAGAGCATCAGATTTATCTCCAGAATCAAAAGAAATCCATTCTATAGAGACCTCAGACCATTGCCTGACAAATCTACCATTATTACAGGTGCCTAAGCCTTGCCTGGGGGTCGCCAGTTTTTCGAAAGACTCGCCATGTTCGAAAGCAACCCTAAGTGCATTACATACCCAGTAGGCTACTGGACTTCCAGGTATTTTCTTAAAATCATCTGGTTTAGCTTGATAAAACCAGCCACAACTTTTATTTTGTATGGCTTCTAAGGTTTTAGGTGCTTGGTTTTGATGACCTTTAAAGTTAGATAATTTGATGTAACTCCCAACATAATCTTTTATGTGACTAGCTGATAAAGTAAAGGTACAAATTGGAACAGTAGCCCCTTCAAATCCAGAGTATTCAAGTTGTATGAGTGTTGCTATTACCGCCTCATCAATCAGTTTCTTACGTAATTCTTCATAACTAGAAATAAACATCCAAACAAAAGGTGTCATAAAGCCCAGTTGTCCTTGTTCTTTAGCCAATTGCAAATTACGAACAATAAACGCTGAAAACAAGTCTTTTTCATAGCCGTTAAAATTATCTTTCAGGTATTTTTTAACGATTGGAATTTGATATTTACCACCCATGTATGGCGGATTTGCCACAACCGCATCATACTGCTGAGCCAATAAACAGGCTTGTTCCACAAACGGCAATAGCACTGTTGCAGCCATTTTTTTATAACTATCACCCTTCTCAATCAATGGTTCTAATTGTTTTTTTAAGTCACACAAAAATACAGCTTTATCATGAGGAACCTGGATTAATGAACCAAAGGTTTTCGCGTGTTCAAACAGAGCTAAAACACTCTCCAAAGCGGTATAGTCAACATCATCCACTACATCAATTAGATCACTCTGGGCATCATCAAAAATGGACTCGGTTGTACCGATTTGTAAGACATTGTTTAAATCCAACTTGCGCCATAATTCAGGCAAGTTTAAATCTTGAGTGGATTGCAGCGCCAAGACATTCAACTTGATGTCACGCGTAAAAATGCGCCGATCATCTTCCCTGGCTTTCATCATTAAAGCAAAACCGGCCAACTGCGCGGCGCGGTCATCAATATCCAAACCAAACAAATTGTTTTCCAGTATCAGCTTGGGGATGTCCCGACTGCGATAGCCACGTTCTTCATAAATGGCCTTGAGCAAGTTGTAGGCTTCTACCAAAATATGACCGGAACCACAGGCCGGATCAATGACTTTGATGGTTTCAGGTTCAATACTGGTTGGTGTGATCGCGTCTAAAGCGGCGGTTACCGAGGCTTCTTGCTCGGCAGGTGCTATGTAATACTCCATCTGATTTTTCAGATTGGAATCCGGATAAGTCATCAGCCACTGACGACCAACAGAGTTTTGCACCAGATATTTAACAATCCAGTTCGGCGTAAACAATTGGGTAGCGGCAGGAATATCCTCGCTTTTTACCACCTTGCCAATCACCTGATCTTTCTTTTCGGAGATATAAAACTGATACAGCCAACCGATAATCTCGACTTGTTCCCAGTCTTCTTCTGGAATGCCATCCACCAGACCACGTAAAATCGAGTCAGTGCGGATTAGGTTATCGGGCAATAATAATTCGGTTTCATCGTCCAACGCTTCAAACAAAAACGGCATGGCTTGATGCAATTGATGACACTGCCCCAGTAGTAAATGACGATAAAGTTCTTCATCCTTGTTACCTGCCAGTTTCAATTCAACAATAAAATCACGATCAAGACCCAATGCTTCAGCCGCATCTTGAGCATGATCAAGAATTTCAAAACTATTAGATTTTTCCGGATGCGATAATACGCGGAAACCGTGTTCCAGATAATCTGTCTTTAGTTCCATAAAACGGATGGCACAAAGCCGGTTAAACCAAGTATAAGCCACCTGCTCTACCAAGGCAGCAAAACCCAATTGTTCAGCACGAAGTACCAAGCGCTTGCGGGCGGATGCCAATGTGGCATCAAAAGAATTACCGTCAATCTGCATCACCGAACCGGAAAAACTCGGCTCGCTGAAGGTTAGCGTATTGCCATTACTGTAAACACCAAACTGATTAAGCCGCTTACCGACCGCCTCAATAAAGTCACGACGGGCGATTGGCGCGTATTTTTTAATGTTGTTGGTGTTCATGAGGGTGTTAAGCGTCTATTGGATTGATTAGTGTTAAACCCGAAACCCAGTCAAAATCTTTGACGTTACGAGTAGCCAATGGTATTTCATAAGCTAATGCAGTGGCTGCAATCAGTGAGTCTCCAAGGGACATTTTCCGTTGTTGACGAAGTGTAATTGCCTGTTCGCATTGCCTGACAGTTAATGATATTTCACGCATTTGAGCTAAAACAGCGATAATTGTTTGCGCTTGTTCCGGTGAAATATTCCAATAGCCTAATACCTCAACTTTGCTAATAATCGAGTACGCTGGCTGAATAGTTAGCATCCATTCTCTTAAAGCATCGTATTCTTGCTGAACCGAATAAATCAGTAAATTGCTATCCAATAAAATCATTACTCTTCCCGACCAGGTAAAGATCGATCTTTACGGACTTCGCGCTGCCAAGCAACAGGGTCTTTAATATCTGCAAATGCATTTGAACGAACTGCGGCATCCAATGCTTCACTTAATGCCTTCCGTCCTGCCATTTTGTTTTCGAGAATATGACATTCATTTTTTGGTAACAGCTCTAAAAAACTAATCACTCGGTCATAAATAGTGTCCGATAGTTCAAGTTGTATGGTTTTCATCAAATCACCTCATTAGATTGTTTTATTACATTTTGATTGATCATACATTTTTAAATAAATTTCCTCGCGCAATAAAGGAGCATCATCCCTTATTGGGCGACTAAAATCAGCAAAAAAGCTATTCCATTCGGTCTGTGTAGAATCTGTCGAAGCAGGAAGCTGAGATGAAATGGCTAATTTTCTGGCTCGTTTTTTTATTGAATTAACCGTAATTTCACGTAACAACTCATCGGCTGTTTTACCGCTTAGCGTCGCTAAGGAACGCGCATGAAATAACTTGACCATTTATATTCCCTCACCCCAGCCCTCTCCCAGAGGGAGAGGGAGCAAGATGCCGAAGTTATTTCATGCACATTCCTAATTGATTTAACGATTGTTCTATTTGTTGATCAAATTCCAATGTATGCATGATTTATTACCTTAATAATTGTGGTCGGAATTTATGCTGGCGTATAAATATTGCATTAGTAGCGTTCCTCTTCACGCATTGTGCGGCAAAAATCTCCTGCACTTATATTTTGCTTAGGAAACTTGGCACGGAATTCGGCAAGATCAGGCAAAGCTCGTGAAGTGTTTTTTATCCTAAAGAATTGCGCAACAATTTCTTTTAACCATTTATTTGAATCTAACTTTATTGTCAACATAATGTTTTCCCATCCAAAAATATCCTCTTGATTAGTCTTGATTTTGATGCCAAGCAATAAGGTTGCCTGTCGCTCTCTCATAAAGCGTTTCAGGGGAGACGTCAAACCCACAAGGCCACGCAAGCGTGGGCCATTCGTCCAGATAAAACTGTTGAAATTGACTGATATTTTTTAAAGGATGTGCAATGGTGTAACGCTCAATAAGATCAGAAAAATCAACCACACCTTCTTCGCCGGTATTAAATTTTAATTTAATCCGATAACCACTTTCGTAGTTGGCTTCTGCAATTGCTATCATTTTTTCTCCTAAACCAAGGGGTCAAGTTTATGAAATTCTTTGGAATCCCACATTGCCATCAGTTCGTGCTGATGCAACTCCGCCCATTCTTCAACCAAACCGCGTACTTTTGCGGGTAGATGCCCATCCATTACGTTAAGCGTGTTAATATTCATAACTGCTCTGTGTTCGTTATAACGGATATGAAAATGGGGTGGATTGTGTTCGTCAAAGTACATGCTAATTACAATTCCAAGAAAACGACATATTTCTGGCATTTACAATCTCCCCCTTAAAATTTTATTTTCAACTATTTTACTACCGAACCCAAAAAGTTGATTTCCATTTGCCCCAAACCAAGGCTTCGCAGCAAACCATTACTTAATCCTCACTCTATCACCCGCTTTAATTGCTTTTAGCAATTCATCACGAATAAGGCTGAGGTATTGCTCTGCTTGCGCTTCTGTTTCTATAAAAGAAGATACACTCATAGTGGCTATGTTGGCAGGACTGATGGTTACTGTTCTTTTAGGTGCAGGTACGACAATAGTTGGCTCTGCTATTTTATCTGGATCATTAACCGGTAGCTCAGGTGACTTTACCTGCTCTATTTTACGCTGAGATTCAATATAACGATTGATCTGTTCGTAAGCGTCCTCTTCATAAGTTTCTGAGTCAAGTTGCTCACTGTTTAACTGCGGAATTGAATCGGTGTTATCAATCCGTTTTTTACAAAGCTGTAAGGGATGCAAGGCTTGGTTTTGTAAATCAAGCGGCGCACCGGCTTGGTTCAGCACTGACTGCACCTTTTCAATGCATTGGTTAAGCTGTTCATGAGCCAAATTACGTTTTTCGCTCACCAACTGGTTATTAACTTTCTGTACCTGTTCAATGAACGGATTGATCAGCCTTAATTGGTCATAAGGTGCCGTTAATTTATAAATGTACTCCAGTTCATCCAAGGCTTTTTTGGCGGGCTGATCTTTTTCCAGTGCAGGCCGGTTGGCCTTAAATTGATCATTCAGTGCCTTACTCAGCGCCTGCCAGGTTTGGAACTGGCTATTATAAAAGTCATCCAGATCTTCAAAGTTTTCCGCAAAGTCCTCCAATGCCTTGGCATCTTCAACCATACGTTGAATCAGACTAAAACTATTGGTTTGCTCAACTAATCCGGCAACCAGAATCAAGCCCTGTTCAATCTTGGCTTTACCAGGGAAATGACCGGTTTGAGCCTTATTGTTAAATGAGGTTAACTGGTCATTCCATTTTTTGAGCTCTTGCCGGATAAGCTCGGACAGTTCTTTTTCACCGGAGCCGTTAAAGGTTTTATTAAACACGTTTCTAACAACGCTCGCCGCTTTTTTGAGTTGTTGCTCATCATGCTGACGGATTTTCTGGATACGGATTTCGCCCCGTTTACGCATACTGGTAAACGGTTCATAGGCTTTTTTAAGCGGTAAATCTCCGTTTAGGGTAAAGCTTATTTTTCCTGCCAAACCTAATCTGGCAACCAACAATAAAATTTCATTGTCAGGCCAACCGTAAGGACGGCGGCTAAAGCGGGTAATGACATCGCGCAAGTACACGGGCTCATTGCGTTCAATTTTTAAGGAAATGTACAGCTCAACTTCGCGGGTCGCCTCCGGATTACACTCCACATCGGACATGTCCAGTCCAAGCTGCCCCATGTCATCAGCCATTAGAACCGATTGGAGTTCGCGCAATAAATTGCCCGGATCACCTGGTGTTAATCGTAATAGATTTAACTTTGAAAAAGTGTTTTCGATAACGTACTTATAAGCGTCTTCCAGCATCATTGACGGCGTGGAAGACTTGGATTGCATCTTGGCACCAATCGCATAAATATCAACCTCGGTAAAGAGCTGCTCAAAGTCATATTTTAGGCGTTTTTCACGCTCGATATTTTCCATCTGCTTTTCACGCAACAGGTATTCCTGTTCCGGACGTTGCCCTGCGTTTTGCTTTAAGAAGCGATCCGTTTTAATAAACCGGGCAAGGTCTCCATCCAGTCCTTTGTAGCCAAAGATACGCGGATGATCGGGCAGTTTAACCAAGACACAACCATCACCTTCCAACGTAGCATTTAAACATTGTTGGTCATGAATAAAGTTATCGTAATGTAAATCCAGTGGTGAAATGACTTTAACCACCAGGTCTTCTAAAGTCGTCCCGTCTTTTGGATGACCATTACAAAAACGACTGATGCCATAAGGTTGCTTATTTACGGGATAGCGATAACTATTTTGCCTTGACAGCAATTCATCAAAGATAATATTTGATAGCTTGGTGGTCAGTTCTGATGGCTCAATATCGGTGTGTTGAATTTCATTCTCGATTTCCTTTTCTTCATTCGTTAAGAAAATAAATTCATCGCCATTTCGAGCAATTAATAGCTCACGCTCCAGACGATTAAGGCTCTCACCAATCTCTTTTCGTAAGGAAATTTTATCCGCATCAATCTGCTCAATGCTGAGTGTCACCAAATTATCGAGGGTGCTTTTTAGGATGTCAACATAGCGAATAAGAAACAGTGTTTTTAGTATTTTACAATCGAACTCAGTCAAGGTCTTGAGCTCACACGCTTGATCAATCGTGCGTTTAACAGCCGGTTCCAGAAAGCTTTCTATGGGCGAATAGAAACAATAAAAAGGGATTAATACGCCAATATCCTGATCCTTAACCTGCTTGGCTGCGGACTGAAAAGCATCCAGTAATGAGCGTTCACCCATGGCCAAATGTTTACCGGTAGCGCCTTTGGTGCGAATACTCTCAAAGACCTTTTGTACCAATAGATAGTGATAAGGCACGAACGGATAGTTATCAATGAACGAGGGTACATCGCTGTAGCCATCGAGTGCTGCCGTGGTGGTTTTATCAAAGGTTAACTGGTTGCGAAGAATGTCGCCTTTTTCTGCAAACACGGTTGCCAGAGCCACAACCGCTTGTTCAGTTTTTTCAAGCAGACGCTTTTGAATAACTTCTGAGGTATTGGAGCTGGACAATTGCAGGCGCGTATAAAACCGCCCCTGAATTTTTGAGAAATCTTCGCCATCACGCTTATCAAACTGACCGATTGCGATATCAATATCCGCTTGTGATGTCACAATAACCCAGGCACGACCGCCACAGATAGAACCTAAATCCTCGGTAATGGTCTGCAACTTCAACATCATTTGGGTGTTTTTCCCGATGAACTGTCCGACCTCATCGACCATAAACAAAATGTTTCTATCACCTTTTTGATCGAGGTAATCGTTGACCCATTTGCAAAAGTTAGTAATATCCAACGGTAGATTGGTTTCCAGTTGCTCAACCCATTGCCGTGTTGAGACTAGCGATTGCTTGCTTGCAGCCGCCAAACTTTCTGCCAGTTCATCGCGATAGAAATCATAGGCATCACGTTGTTCTTCCCAGTTTGACCCTGTTAACTCGGCAAATTTATCTTTAAAGGCTTGGTATTGGTTACGTTTATCCAGCTCTCTTTCCATGTGCGCGATATGCGGAAAATCCGCGCAATAACCGACACGCTCATTGAATACTTTTAGGAAAACTTTGAGGATAGCGTTATCGCCATCATCGGTATTGGCCCTGGAGTCTATATTAAATAAAATCACATCAGCGGGTTTCAAAACCGCATTGTGTATGTCGCCGTACAGCATCGCATCTTTTATTTTATCTGCAAAAAAGGTGATCGCTTGATGGGTTTCACCATTCTTTTCGACCGCCCGATTTTCTAACAGGTAGGCCAATATTTTAATGAAATGCGATTTACCCGAGCCAAAGAAGCCGGACACCCAGACGCCAATCTTACTGGCGACAGCAGGATTTCTGTTTTTAACGGCCGGAATATACGTTTCAAAAAAATGGCGAAAATGTCGATCCAATTCTTGGGTGATCACGTATTCATCCAGTTCAACATAGACACTGTCGTTATCGACCTGTTCGGCTTTAACAACGCCGTTAATGTCGCGGGTGAGTTGTTTGGAAAAAATGTCTTCAATGATCATTGTGGATTAACACCCTTGGTTTTTTTTCCGTCTTCAGGTACCAGCTTGAAGGCTCTGTAATAATTTTTTGAATCGATCATGCCGAAAGGATGAAGATCTCGACCGCTATACTCACCAGGGTAAAACAACACCAAAGGCGTTTTGCCCATGACATCTTGCAATGCGCTTAACAGTTCATGCCCCCTGACTAATGGCCAGGCATTGCCTAACCCGGAAAACAGTACAAAATCCAAGGTCTCAGGCTTAATCTTTTCAGCGATAAATTTAGCGATCTTTTTCTGGCTAAGTGGGCCGGCTAAATTAGCTCTAATCGCATCTACCCCTGCCTGTTTCTCTCGAATAAAAGTTCGTTCCAACAGACCTCTTGACGCCAACATTTCGACCAATATTTCGTATATATTAATGGTGGTAAATTGATAGCCACGCTTATCCAGCTTGTCTGTCAGGTGCTTAATATAGTCTCTGACCATGAGTTCTTGTTTTGCTGGATAGTCAAAAATCCAAAAGCCAATTTCATTACCCAAGCCATCATTGTTAAGAAATCGAGGATTCTCTATTCTTTCAAGAATTAAATCGAGCCTGCTTTGTAGTGCTTTCATAGCGTGCATTCCATAATTGTTTCGAGATCCAATCTGTTGAGCTTTTTTAACCAAGCACCGGTTTCTGGTAATAAATAAACGGGTTGCAAGCGTCGATTTTTATTATTATCAAGGTAATCGGCTTCAACCAAGGCACGAATAACACTAGTGCCGCTTTTTTTGAGCGTTGACTCAGATAAGTCATTCAGTCCTGGTAATGTTCGAGAGCGATCAAGAATAAATGTCTCCCAAGCATCCGGTTCTAAATTTGGCCGATAAATCCGTTTTGTTTCAGCAACCACATGCCGCATGAAGTCGGGAAGAACGGGGGTATGTATCATCAAAGCCAGCATGATTAGCTGCTTATAATAAGTATCGGGTGCATGAACGACGTCATTAATAAATGCCTCACCTAACGGTTCAATCCGTCTTCTGACGGCACGGGCATAACGGATGGCCGTATGCGGGGATTTCTTTTTAAGGATATTGTCTTCCATGAATAATCGGTTCCATTCAGGCTCTGACAACCCTGACAGAAGAGTTTCAGCAACCACTCGACTTTCGGTAATCAACAAACTACCGCCAGTTAAATCGCGGATATACTGTTTCGCCTTATTAAGTTCGACTTTATTCAATGCCTGAATTCCCTTTTAGCGCTAAAAAACCAGGCGTTAAGATAAAGTTTTCCACGCCGTTTAATGCTTGGGCATTTTTCAGCCAAAGGTGATATTCACCACCTGTCAAAGCATGGTTTTCAGTGCAATCCACATTCCAGCGTCGTAAGACATAGCCTGCAAAAGCCGCTCGCACCTGAATAGACAACAATCCATTCGCCATGCCGTATTCATATTCGATGGTCTCAGGATGTTTTAACGAAGGATGTGGAACAAGCTGTAATTCAACCGTACTGTGCCATTGAAAATCAGCGGCCTTGCTTTCGGTGTCAGTGACTAAATTGCCGGCAAGAAGACCTGGCTTATCAATTCTATTAATCACAAAGTCAGAGAATTTTTGTCTTTGTCGATCGAAGCCCCGCACATGCCAACGTAAACCGTTATCCACCAAAGTATGCGGAACAATTTCCCGTTGAGAAAGCCCGCTGGATAGCGAGAGATATCTAATCTTTATGGCTTGTTTATTGTGAATTGCCCGTGTAACACACGCCAGAATATCACAAGAGGGCAAATTAAGCTGCGTTGGTGCTTCCGCCGGAACAAAGGTTTGGTTGCTCGTGACAAAATCATCACCGAAGCCATACAGCAAAGCGGACAGCGCTTGATTACCGCCGTAGTTAAACAAAGGCTTAAAACCTTCGCGCTGAATATAAGTTTTGGCTTTAGTGTCATACTCCAAATTTTTTGAAGCCAGCTCTTTATAGAGCGTAATATCACGTGTTGCAGCAGCCTGCTTAATACCAAAGCGCGACTCAAGATCATTCCGGTTTATGGTGCCCAAAAAATAGAGCCGAAAGTCTATGTGGAATAGACGTTCACGCTGAGCTTGGTTGATGCTTGAAAGTTGTGATTGGAGCATTTCTCTTAAACTTCGCCGAAGGTAGCTAAAAAATTAACCTCATTAAATACAGATCAATTTTATGACCACCATCAAATTAATGCAAGAGATATTTATGTCCAACATGGCGTTATGGCGGACACTTGGCTAGATGGCAGGCCACTTAAGATTTGCGAGCCATGAGTAACGCTTAGTGATTTAATCAGGCTATCCCGCAGGTTGAGCAAGTTGGAAGCAGTCAACTGTATTTCTTGTGGACCCATTTGCGCTGTAAAACACTCTCCCGCTTTCGACTCCTTCCGTTCTATATCCGGTAAGACACTAAGGGTCTGTCCAAAAATAAGTTGTACAACTTTTGCTAGTCAATTGCCTTGGTAGATTGTTTGCAGCAAGTGATTTGTACAAGTTATTTTTGGACGGCTACTAAGCAACAACCTGACTTGGCAAGGTTGCCATTGCAATCCCTGCCATATTTGCTGAAATTCTGCATAGACATCATCTAATGACTGCTGTTGTTTGCTTAGGTAGCGTTTTATTGGCTCTATGTCCATACGTCAGGATTCCATGTCAGTAAGCTTGATTTTTATGCGCTTATCACTTATCAAAGGGATAAGCTTATAGCATATAAGCTATTGTTTTCTCTGCTTCCGGTAACTTAAAAAATAACGTCAGCAGTGGTACTGTTTAGCACCTGCACGGTAAATTATACTCCGCGCTTTATTTATTATGACGAACACGTCGAGCAGTCTTATGAAATTCCAAGCTTTAAGCCCATTGTATTTTTCATCACTAGTAAAGCTTCCGCATTTCCTCTGGCATCGTCCACAGGGTGATGTGTATGTGCTGTTTTACGCAGATGTTTAAAGTTTTTAAAAACATCATTAACCATACCTTTGTACAGACTACCGAGATTCGTTGAACTGAATCCAAAGGGATTGTCGTCAAGATAATGAATAAAGTACCAGTTTATAAACTGCCAATCAAAGCCGTTATTATCTGAGTAAAAAAGTGGCCTACCTTGGCTATTATTGGCGATCCACTCCTTAAAATTCTGCATCACTAATTTTGGATCACTAAATCCTAAAGTTTGTTCGCGAGTAAAACCTGATACTTTCAGAGCATCTGGCCTCCAATGATCACTGATCGGTTTTAGTTGACCATAAAAAGTTTTATCCAATTGATCATCAACAATCACAGCGCCAAAACTGATCATGGAAAAGTCCGCTGGAATCGGACCATCTGCTTCTACATCTACCATTATTATTGACATGAACTTCCTCAAAAATTACCAATTTTTACAATGTTTATTGATTTTTTATTTATGACAGATAAGCTAACATATTTCACCTTAAACTTGGGTTTTGTTTTTAAATCCCACCACGCTGTTGATGCATCCTTTCTTAAAAAACCATTCGCACCTCAAATATCAACTATTCAATACGGACTTGGGTTACGATGAATTTCTTTGACGTGTCTTTTTATTCATTTAAAAGGATTGTATTCAATAAATTTAACTCATTTGATGCGCCCAGGTATCGGTCATCAAAAACCAAATTTAGCCGCGAAGGATCTTGCTCTCCAACAATAGCTACATAAGGAAAATCAGCATAACGTGGAATAACCGGCAATACTTCACGCGATGCCAAACAAGCTCCGAGAGAATCCCGCCAGGCACTTTCATCACCCAAGGATGGCATCTGTCCAGAGTCATCTTTCTTCCAGAATCGCGCATAATCTAACGGTACAGCAATCCAGGTAGAACTTGATTTTAACGACTTAACCGTTGAAAACTCGCGCGTAAGCTCTTCTTTCTTGCGAGCCAATATTTTGTAGAGTTCTTCAGCGGGTCGTCGTAATTTATAAGGTAACCGATTATCATCACTGATAAACTTAAGCTGCCCAAGCATCTTTGGGATTTGTTGACCTACATCAGCCAACCAACCTTCAACATTAAATCTTTCTTGTTTGTCCATGTCCTTCCAATGCTCAAGCCAAAAGGGTCCGATACAATAGAGATTATTTGGAATTAAACTATTGGGATCGTCTTTAGGTGAAATTAATAAAGGGGCATTGTCGGCACTAGCCCGCTTGGAGAATTGCTGAATATACTCAATTTGGACTACACTTTTGAAGTTGGATGATTTAGCGGTCGCATCCAGCGAAAACTTTGAAAACAAATGCTGGACGAGCTTTTGAGTATCAACCACTAAACCACGTTGATCATTGCTCGTCGAATTATCATGCAATAAAACATCAGATTCTTTCAGAAAGTCTCTGACGTGAGTGCTCATTAATGAGAGCATTTCTTCTGTTCCAATACCGCCAACCGGCACCATCGCAAGGTTTTGTTTATCAAGCCCTGCATCACCCGTGATTCGGGTATAAATTGTTGCCCTTAACATCACCGTATAGGTCAACAAGTCACTAACCTGTCTTAGCCATTGCCGAAGCTCTGGTGCATCATTTTGCGGCAGGAAATCTTGTAACAGCATAACTAAATGGCGGTTTTTCCAGTCGCCATCGTCTTTAATGCTTCCGTCATCGGCTGTGTAGTTTTTTCCTCGCCCTCTATAGATCAACTGGGCAATTTCCATTAACGCCGCTTCAATGTTAAAGCGCGGTATTAATGCAATAATCCAATCGGTTTTTGGGAAAGATACCCCGCGTGCTGCGCTGGAAGTCATTAGAAATACTTTTACCCCGTCCCTGTTCTCATCAGCAATTAACGCCTTGCGTTTAAATGGAAGTACACTTGAATCAATAATAGCCACTTGATGCTTAGTTAATAAAGGCGGAGTATCCTCACTGGAAATTAACCTTGTTTCAATCGAACGTAAGAGGATTTTATCTTGAGCGAAAAAAATGATTTGATCAGCACCTGCCTCAAGTGCACGCGTTATTTCCAGAATAATATTCCAGAGAATAGCTTCACCTTGTTGCTCAGCAATGGCTTGACGCACAGTCTGCATTTTTCCGTCAGACCGCTCTCCAGGCTTTACTAGATCCAATCTAACGCGATAATCTATTGATAATTTCGATGCCGGATAACTATTGGTCATGACATGCAAGACAGGAAGCCGTTTACCACCAATCTTAATTGGCGTAGCCGCTAGTCTAAAAGGTCTCTTCCCTTGGCTTTTTGAAACCAGCACTTTATCCGGTGCGTGCTCACCACTATTAAGGTAGCGATCAAGAACAATCTCATTACCTAATGAAGCGTCGGATATAATAAGAATCACTCTGAATATCGGCTCATTGTCAAAAGGCTTGATAAGTTGCGTATTTAGCCACTTAGCAATTGAATGTATAAGAGGCGATCCAGCGCCGTCACCTGTCAATTCATCAACCATAACCACAATGGTCTGGATACGGCTTGCAAATATCTGCCTCTCTTGTTTACCCGCATGCGTATTAACTGGGTTTTTAAATAGATTGTCCAGTGCTGACAACGTGCTTTTACCGCCACCCATCTCACGATAACCTTGAATAGCCGCCGTTAGAACAACTTTATTAATTTCAGGGTTCTCTACTAATAAGATTCGCGTTATGTTCGATAAAACCCGTAAAACGCCAGGCCGTTTAACATCTTCCATCCGGTCTTGTCGTTCGGTTTCGGGTCGCTTTCGATTGCCGGAACCAATATGGGTTTTCTCCAGTTCTTCTTTTTCTAAAGGCGTTAGAACCATCGTACTGCTGTCTGAAAAGTTTAGACCATCAATGCCATCAGCAACGACTGCACTATCAACTGTTCGTTTCGGCACCCTGCCTTCCTGAGCTTGTTTTTCATGCCAGGCCTTAGCGGCACCAATCAACTTGGAATTAGTCGTTATGGTGAGTATTCCATTGGTTTCTTTTGTTGATTTGTTACGTGCAAGCGTTTCAGAAACATCATCATTAATGATGACCCGAGGGCTAATATATAAAAACAAAAATCCATCACTGGATCCTTTGAGATAATTCACCACAGCTGTGGTTTTGCCAATACCAGGATTCCCTTCGAGTCCAAGAGCGGTAATCTGTCCCAGGATCGATGCTTGCATACCCGCTATAATGGCTGCGGCATGTAGATCGCGTAGCGGCACCTCCTGATCTGCATTAGCTCGCTGAGCAAGTGCTTTTGATATAGCCGCGTCAGGAGCTGATTTTAGAAAATCCGCCACACATGGATCTGCCCCTACCCAAGACAATGCTTCTTGCAACGTTGTTGTTGCCATTGGGTTATAAAAACCCTCAACGTTTTCGGAAAAATTAAACGCCACGCTACTGCCTGGATCGGGAAGCTCTGACATATCAATAAGCTGTTTTCTGATAACACTGGGAAGTGCTTTCCGGATTTTATCAAAAGCAAAACGAATATGATCGTTCAGAGCATCTTCATCATCGTCCGGTATCTTGCCACTCTCGCGATACGCTTGACCAAGATTATTAATAAGACGCGACCTTGGATCTGCCTGATCTTTTATAAAAAATCTGGCACATAGACTCTCAAAACCGTTCTGGGTTATAGATAATGCCCGCGCATTAAAAGGCCGCTCATCGAACCCTTTGCTTTTGAGCCAACGCAAGGTGCTATAGACGTAGGAGGCGGCCTGACAAAGTTTGTAGAGGGGTTTATCTCGACCGGTAAAAGCCGGAAAGTGATCTTTCATTCGAGGAGAAAGTACGAACTCCTCACCGGAGACTTCAGTGCAAACCCTTGAGAACACGCTTCGAGTGTCCACAAACCAAGCAAAACGCCGTAATTCATCAAGATGCGCCTCGGGTTGTGTATAGTCAGCGGTTTCTGGCAAGCCATTCAGTGAAAATTCCAGACACAGTAACTCCCTGTCCAGTTGACTGTAATTAGGTTCCAGCCACAGTAAAAAATCAGCTCTGACCGGAAAACCTTTTCGTATCAAAGCTTGATCAACCTGTCCGTCTTGACCAAAAGCTTTTAAAAATGCCCGTAAGGAAGCCTGGCTTTCCACATCAAAATCTCTTTGTGATACGGGTAGCTGTAATGGACACCACAATGCCTTGATAGTGTAATCCTCAGCGTGCGATTCTAGATTACGCAGGTATTCACGCATGGCGGTTTGACCCAGCCCCATTCCCAGCTCGAAAATATGCCGAGCGGTTTCTCGTGTTCTGGATTTCAGATTTAAATCAACTTCATTAAGCTCTTTAGCTATCGCCCCATAAACATCGGCGGCATCTAACTTTACCCAAGGTTTTAGACCTAAGCTATCTATGTTATCTGAATTACCAACCTGACTACCCAACAATGCTGTCAGTACGCCTCTTTTAACTGCAACTTCAAATAACTGTCCCCACAATGACTGTCTCTGGACTGGATTGACCATTACCCTATCCCTCTGTGTAATGCCTCCGTTACATGAGACAATATCGCTGGCAATGAAAGTAAAACATTGCCTTTTCGTCTGCTAGAAGGAAGCGCCTCAATTTCACCGGCACCACCACTTGAAGTCGGCTTCACCCAGCCAAAGGGGTCTAGTACCGGTTTAAATACTCCGCCTTCAGGTTGTTTTTCTGCCTCCAAAAAATGCAGCCCTCGCAACACGCTCAAAAGACAGCCCCTGGTGCCTGTGCCTGAACTTAGGAGATTAGATCGCACTCGCTCACGCCATTCTGTATTTCTAACTCGATAATCAGCATCTAAAAAATAAGTGCAAAAACCTGATTGTGGTCGCGAGACGTCATCCCCCACGACTGCCAATGTAGCAAAAGTATATATCGGTATAAGCCGCTTAAGGATATCCGCACTCTGATCAATAGCAAATTCATCATGATCAGAGATACGAGCAGCTTCAAATGCAGACTCGCTACGAGCTCGGTTATGAAGGCGGGTTGCAGGGAAAACATCTCTACGCAACATGTAAATATTAACATTGGCGAACTTTGTTGCAACCTCATCAAGAAAGGCAGTCTGGGTATGAGGCGAGTGACGTTGCGCTGAACGGTTGATGCGCGGATTTCCAAAATGACTTGAGATTAATATGATATGTTCATAGCCCATCGCGTGTAGTCGCGACACTTCCTCAACGATGAGTTTTGGACTTTTAAACGCATCGCGTGTTTCAACAATATGCGTTTGCATTCGATCGAATGCCAATCGATAACCATCCAGTGGCTCATTAACGGCATCAGCAAGATAGGTTTTGGCTTGAAATATAAATCCAGCAGTATCCTCGGCACCTGGATAATCATCGCAAGGTCGTGTTGCGTAGATCACCACAGCGATTTTATCGACTGATGGTTTACTGGTAGCACTGATTACCAACGGAAAAGCGGCGGATAGAGCAAATGCCGCCCCCCTGTCTTTATAGCGCCGATCACCGTCTGTAACCAAACCTTGCATGCGCACCGGTATATCTCGCATCAGAGCAGATTCAATAGCCTTCGACATTGCATATACGAAATGATCCCCTTCATTTTCCGCCGCTTTTTTACCTTGCGTTTGAAATCGAAGCATTAATGCCAACAAGGACTCACCGGAGGGTTTGGTAAGTTTTTCCGATAGCACTTGAAGTACGACATAAACAAGAACCGCCATGGCCGTTGCCGCAGCAGCGCGGTACTGGCGCTTGTCTTCCTCAGTAAATGAGGGATTGTTACTGTATTTTAAGAGCTCTGGATCATACCAAATATCCACCCCGGCACTCATGCGCCAAGCTGGTTCGATATTGGCTCTACCCTTGCACTTTACAGGGCTTTGCTTTTTATCTACTCGCATAGGCATCCAGGTGATATTGAGTAGCTTCTGTGGAGATTGCCGAATCACCTGAATAGTTGTATTGCCTTCTTCTCGAGTGATAAGCGTTCTTTCATTTAACTTGGTTCGAACCTGTATTGAAAATAAAGCATTCAAAACCTCATTCGGCTTTCGTGTGATTTTAATGTGTCGAAACCATTCAACCTTCTCAGATTCGCCAGCAACTGGCTTAACTAGCGGTTCGCTCGCCTTGCCTCGAGATCGTTCAATAGACGAACCATCAACCACACCTTGTTGAACGACAAGAAAAAGATCATCAATTGATTTTTGTGCATGATCAATAACATTTCGAGATTTAGTACGTAATAAGCTAATTAGCGTTGTACTTATCCCCTTAACAGCTGGGCTCCACGTTAACAAATCATCTAACAGTCTGCTTACACCGCTCTTACCTTCAACGTTAAGGCGCTCAGTTAGTTGTTTTGCTTCAGCAAATAAATCGGATGAATTGATGGTTGGATTCAAGATAAGCCATAGAAACGCAACCTCAGATAAGCTCCGGCGTGAAATAAAGGGTGATAGCTCACTACTTGGGTGCTCAATAAGCATTTCACGCAAACGTTTAAGCCTGGCATCGAAAGCCGGCAATCTATCGTTTCGA
>SESD01000415.1_pt1 | contig 26525 bp, 24 predicted proteins | sample 3171411 | NCBI WGS metagenome assembly SESD01 (sample SAMN06051880, study PRJNA518727) | freshwater metagenome | biome: subpolar coniferous forest; feature: holomictic lake; material: water; isolation source: holomictic Lake 442, 16.5 m depth | place: Canada: near Kenora, Ontario | collected...
CGCGGTGCACCCATTGCTCGAGTACGGGGCCGCTCTCGAAGCTGGTGATCAGCGCATAGCGAGCACTGGTGCCAGGGTGCACAACCACATGCCACAGTCGCTGCGTGTCGACAACGAATCGGGCGCCGCGGTGCAGCGGCACACGCACTTCGGTGGTGGGGTCGGGCAGACCATCGGCGCCGTTGTCCATCAGCAACATGTAGCTGTCGGGGTTATCGGTGAGCTCGACCCATGAGCGCACCACCCATCCCTCGTTGTCGGGATTGAAACGGTTGTTGTCGTCGCGATGGATGCTGCGGATTGCCTGCTCGCGGTCTTGTGGCTGCAGCTTGATGATGCGCACTCGACCGAAGTTGGCGCCCACATCGGCGACGTAGTTCTTGAGTGTGGGGGCGAGCTCGGCGTTCGAGGTCCACAGCGCGTCTTTGTCGGTCTTGCCCTTGTCCCAAAAGCCACGGCAATCGAGTTCGCCATCGGCAGAAGCAAGCGGAGCAAAGTTGGTGTCGCCGCCGCTCTTCCAATCGAGATACTCAAGCGACTCGTACTCGACAGCCGGAACCTCAAACGGTGCTGGCGACAGCTGAACAAAACCGGTGGCATCAAGTGCAGGCAACCGCGGATGCGGAGTGTGCAGCGGAATGCTGACTGACCAGTGCTCCTGTGTGGGCCAAAACGTCGTCATGTACGCAGTGTAGAACGCGGCAGCGCGGTCACGGAGCAGCTGTGGTGGTGGCGGTGGGCACGGCCGTTGCGATGGTGGCCTTCGGTGTGGTGGGCGCAGGTGGCGTTGTGGTGGGCACGGTTGCGCCGGGCTGGGGAAGGCTGATCACTTGCCCTGCCTCAATCTTGTCGGGATCGGTGATGTTGTTGAATGCAGCGAGAGCGGCCGCGCTGACCCCGAACAGTTTTGCGATCTCTGACAGCGAGTCACCCGACTGGATGACATAGGTCTTGGGGATCGTGGTGGTGGTCTCGGGCAACGTAGTGGTGCTCGTAGTGGTGAGGATGGGCGGCAACGTATCGTTCGCCGAGCGGCCCGTATCGGCGCAGCCCGCGAACACTGCGGCGCAGGTGATGACTACGAAGAGTCCTGCGGCGCGCTCGTAATACCTCATTGCGGTCATGCTACGCGTAGATTCAACGAGGTGCAGTCAAACTCTCCTTCTGACGCCCCCGTTGGCTATTACCCCGGTGCGCAAGCGCCCGATCGCGATTACTTCGTTGCTGCAGGTCAGTTGAAGATTGCTGTTCACGAATGGGGCGACGAGCGCGCCGATCCGCTGTTCGTGGTGCACGGCGGTTTCGATTTTGCGCGTACCTACGATGTGTTCGCGCCGTTGCTTGCTGCTGCTGGTTGGCGCGTCATCAGCTGGGATCAGCGCGGCCACGGCGATAGCGATCACACAGAGCTCTATTCGTGGGACGGCGACATGCGCGACGCGATGGCCGTGATGGATTCCATCACCACCAAAGCAGCGCCGGTGCTCGGCCACTCAAAGGGTGGCGCGCTGATGATTCAGCTCGCCGATGCTCAGCCGTTTCGCTTCAGCCATCTCGTGAACATCGATGGCATTCCCTATAAGCGCCGCATCCCCGATGTGTCCGATCACGAACGCACGCGCATGATGACCGGCGATGTGCAGCGTTGGCTCGACGACCGTCGCACCGTGAGCACCGCTACACGCAAGCCAGGAACACTCGAAGACCTTGCCCGTCGCCGCGGCCGAATGAACCCTCGGTTGTCGCATGAGTGGCTGTGTCATCTTGTGTCGGTTGGAGCGCGCCACGACGCCGACGGGTGGCGATGGAAGATTGACCCTGCCATGCGATTTGGTGGGTTTGGTCCGTGGCGTCCTGAGTGGACGATCTCGCGGTTGCCTGGCTTGCCGATGCCGTTCTTTGGCATCTTGGGTCGCGAACTCGAAGAGATGGGTTGGGGCACGTTGCCGCGTCACGTTGCCGCGTATCTTCCCGATGGTGGGCGTTGCGAAGTACTCGAAAACGTCGGCCATTTCGTTCACATTGAGCAGCCCGAACTTGTGTCGCGCATGGTCCTCGATTTCCTTGGTGGTGTCGCATGAGCCGCGTATCGATGTTGCGTCACGGCAAGGTCTCATTGGCGTTGCACCACTTGCGTGAGGGCGAAGGTCGCTCGCTGCTGTTGTTGCACAGCCTTGGCGATCACGCGCCAATCGCAGAACCGGCGTGGTGCAGTGATTGGGTGGGTCCCATTGCTGCGCTCGATTTCACCGGCCACGGCCAATCGACAGTGCCTCGCGGCGGCGGATACAGCGCTGAAATGTTGTTAGCCGATGCCGATGCCGCGCTCGCTGCGTTGGGTGAGGTCACCGTGGTGGGCCGAGGACTCGGTGCCTACATCGCGCTGCAACTTGCTGGCGCTCGCGCTGCATCGGTGCGCGGCGCCGTGCTGGCCGACGGCCCTGGTCTGGCCGGAGGTGCGGTGCAACCCACGTCGACGAGCTTTTTGGCGCTTGAGCCTCGCGCCACGCCGCCAGATCCGTATGTGTTGTTCGAGATGTCACGAGACCTGCGTCCGCCCGACTACGCAACGCTGTTCGTGCGCATGGCGGTTGAGGGCTCAGACATCGACGAGCCAATCACGGTGGCAGCAGTGGTGCGCCCGCCGTGGCTTGCAGCTGTGGCCGACGAAGTTGGCGTAGCCCAGTCCAGCGTTCGTGAGGCCTTGGCTGTCTATTCGCTGGTGCCGTAGCGCCCCGCCCACACGGGCTTGATTAGATGTCGCGCCAGCTCACGTAATGGGCGAGCTGTGCCAGTTCGTCGCGTGCTTGCGCGTTCAGCGGGATGGTGTCGAGCGAAGCAAGCGCAATGTCGGTGAGGTGGCTGATGTGTGCCTCGAGCTGAGCAAGCGCGCCAGTGTCGATGATGACCTGTTGCACTGAAGCGATCTCTTCGTTGGTGAGCCCGGGCTCGCCAACGAGTTCGAGCACCGCAGTCTGGGCGGGTGTGGCCGCCGCGCAGGCCAGAGCCATCAGCGGGGTGGGCTTGCCTTCGCGGATGTCGTCGGCCACGGGCTTACCAGTGACGAGCGTGTCGCCGTAGACGCCGAGCACGTCGTCGCGCATTTGAAATGCATCGCCCAAGGGAAGGCCAAACGCCGACAGGGGAGCGAGCAATTCGTCGGCCCGTTCGGGGGCAGCGAGCAATGCGCCCAAATGCAGCGGGCGCTCGATGGTGTACTTGCCGCTCTTGTAGCGACAGATCTGCGCAGCTTTCTCCCAGCGGCGTTCGCGGTGCGCCGAGCCAACGATGTCGAGATACTGACCGATGTTCAGCTCAATGCGGAGTTCGTTCCAGATGTCCCAAGCCGGGCCAGAGGCGCCGCGCATCAATTGATCGGCGTAGACAAATGTGAGGTCGCCCACGAGGATTGCGACACCCTCGCCGTAGCGACGTGGCTCGCCCGCCCAGGCGCCAGCGTGACGCTCTTCGTGCACGGTATGCACAGTGGGCTCGCCGCGGCGGGTGGCCGAGCCGTCCATGACGTCGTCGTGGAACAAGGCAAACGCATGCAGCAGTTCGAGCGCTGCGCCGGCATCGATGATCTGTTGGTCCTCGGGGTCGCCGCCAACGCCGACAAAGCCCCAGTGGCAAAATGCTGGCCGGAGACGCTTGCCGCCGCCGAGCACGAGCCCGCGAATAGCGATGAAGGGATCGGCCAAGGTGGGGTCGAGTGCTGACCAGCGGGCGTCTTCGATATCGATGATTGCCCGCAGGCGCGTGTCGACGCGAGCAGCAATGTGAGCGAGCGACGCCGGCGCGACAGGAACCACGTGGTCAGGCTAGCGGCCGTTGTGGGGCGAGTCTCGCGGAGCGCTATGGCTGTGCTGGATCAGGCGCCCAGCTCGGCCACGACATGCTCAATCTGCAGCTTGGCGTTGCCGATTCGTTCGCGACACAGGCGGATGAGTTCGCTGGCGCGCTGCACTTGGCTGGCGAGCCGATCGACGTCGACATTGTCTCGTTCGAGTTCGGCCAAGATCGCTTCGAGTTCGCTGAGCGCTGCCGCGTAGCCGAGCGAGTCGATTGCCGCGTTGGCGTTGGCGTTGGTCGAGTCGGTCATGGTGGGTCTCCTAGAGATTGGGGTGGCGGCGTGGGCTGAATGGCGGCGATGGTGCTGTGGGCTTGGCCGTCGGCGAACGTGGTGATCATCGTGTCGCCAACCGCGAGATCGGCAGCGCTGCGCACAACGCGGCCGTCGGCCGTGCGGGTGAGGCTCCACCCACGCGCCAGCGTGTGCGCCGGATCGAGCAGTCTGACGCGTGCCTCGATTTGGCTGAGCGTCTGCAGTTCTTGGTTGGCCAACTGCACGCCGCGCCGACCAAGGCGGGTGCTGGCGGCGCTCAGCTGGGTGCTGGCCTGATCGAGCGAGCGGGTACACGACATGGTGACCCGATTGGCCCGGTCGGTGAGGCGCTGATCGCTGCGCTCTACGGCGGCCACGGTGCGTTGTTGAATGCGCCGAGCGGTCTCAAGCAGACCCGACGATGCTTGGCCTACCTGGCGCGCGGCAAGCGCGCACAGCGAGGTCCACGCGGACTCACTGTGTTGAGCGAAGGCCTGCACACGCTCGATGAGCCCGCCTGCGCAGGCGGTGGGAGTTTTGAATGCCAGATGCGCGACTTCGTCGGCGATGCTCTTATCGATCTCGTGACCGATGCCAGTGAATACCGGCAACGACGATTGGGTAATGGCCATCGCGATGGACTCGGCGTCGAACGCAGCGAGTTCTGATCGGGAGCCGCCACCACGAATGACGACGATGACATCGAGGTCGGTGCGCGCTGCGAATTGGTTGATTGCTGCGGTGACCATGCGCGCGGCCTGGTCGCCCTGCACGCGCACGTCGATGACGTTGAGGCTGAAGCCGTAGCCGCTTTGTTCGAGTTCTTTGGTGAAGTCGTGCCACGCCGCGCTGCCCTCGCTGGTGACCACGCCGATGCGCAGTGGCACAAGTGTCAGCGGGCGTTGCCGGTTGGCGTCGTACGCGCCCGATGCCACGAGTCGGCGGATGATTTCGTCGCGCTCGATAGCCATTTCGCCGAGCGTGTAGCGCGGATCGATACCCGACATCTTCAAGCTGATTCGGCCGGTGGGCGCATAGAGATCGACCGTGCCGAAGACCCGAACTTTCATGCCGTCGCCAAGCTGCAACCGGTGTGTTTGTAGCAGCGGCCGAAGGCGGGCCCTGTTGTTGGCGAACAACGACACGTCGAGCACGGCTTTGGCGTTGTCTCGGTTTTCGACGATGCGGAAATACACGTGAGGGCCACGTTCGGCGTAGCCCTGGATCTCGCCGCGAACCCAGACGCCTTCGCCGAAACGATCTTTGAGCGTGGCGTTGATGGTGTCGGAGAGCTCGCCAACCGAGAAGGTGTATTCAGCGTCGGCGGGGGACTCGAAGTCGAAGGCTGGCTGAGTCACCTGCCGATTCTGCCCGAAGGAGGCGGCCACCGTTGGGTTAGCCCGCGACAGTGACGCGAATGGTGTGCCAACCCGTTGCGCCGTCGGGAGCGACGTCGGCGCGCTGTTCGGTTTGCGTTGCGCCACTGCCGTCGGTGGCTCGGCAGCGAATCAGGTGTTGGCCGGGCGTTGCATCCCAACTGATCCACCATTGCCGCCACGAGTCGTTGCTGAGTGACGGACCAAGGGCGGTGACTTGCCACGAGCCGTCGTTGATTTGCACTTCGACCTGCTCGATACCCAGTTCGGGAGCCCACGCCACGCCAGCAATGGCAACCGTGCCGGCGGCAATATTGGTACCCGGCCGATCAATGCGGGACTGTGTCTTTACTGGCGCGAGCGCAGACCAACCGCGTGGCACCCAGTAACCCTGTTCGGTGTCGAAGCGGGTGAGACGAATTTCGGAGAGCCACTTCGTGGCTGACACGTAGCCGTACAGGCCGGGCACGATGAGCCGCGCCGGGAAGCCGTTTTTGATGGGCAACGGTTCGCCGTTCATGCCGAAGGCAACGATGCAATCGCGACCATCAAGAGCGGCAACCGGAAAGCCAGCAGTGAACTCGTCGACCGAGACGCCCATGATCTGGTCGGCTTCGGGCTTGATGCCCGAGTCGGCGAGTAGATCGTCGAGTCGGCAACCAATCCAGCGAGCGTTGCCAACCAGATCGCCGCCAACTTCGTTCGAGACACACGCGATGGTGATGTCACGCTCGATGAGTTCGCGATCGAGAAGTTCGTCGTATGTATACGTGCGCTCACGATCGACGAGGCCGGTGATGCGTAGCCGCCACGATTTGAGCGAGACGTTTGGAAACGAGAGTGCGGTATCGATGCGGTAGAAGCTGTTGATGGGAGTGATGAGCGGCGAGAGGCCCTCGGTTGTGAGGGCGGGATCGGTAGGGAGTGGGGGGAGCGACGTTTTAGGTGCGGGCAAGCGCACGCCAACTCGCTCGAGCGCGGTGTTGAAGCGACCCTGCATGCCGCGGCCAGCAGACCCAACTACGGCTGCGGCTACCGCAATGACACCGGTGGACACGAAGAACCGACGGCGGTTGAGCCCAGCTGCGGGCAGCATGCTCTGCGCTGCCGTAGCCGCGGCCGTTGTGGGCGATGCGCCGGACCTGGTGCGTGGTTGGGTCAGGCGGTGGCCGTAGACCAGCACCCCGGCAGCGACTGCACCCGCCACCAACGAAGGCAGCACACCGATGAGTTTGGTGTTGCGGCCAATGCCGCTGGCGCTGCCGCCGAGCACACCGAAGAGCACCGCGAAGGCGATGCCCAAATCGGTGCGGCCGCGAACCGTGACCACGCCGACGATCATTGCGGCGATTGCAATGACCACGAAAATGGTGGCAATGAGAACGGCTTTGTCACTGGTGCCGAATGATCGGATGGCCCACTCTTTGAGACCCTTGGGAACGAGATCAATCACGCGGTCGCCCACGCTGACGATTGGTGAGCGCAACTGCCGCGACATGCCGGCCACGAGCTCGCCCGCAGCCAGACCTGCCCCGGCAGCGACGAGGCCGGTGAGGATGCCCCACCACAGCGGAACACGAGGTGCGCTGGACTCGGCGGATGGCAGCGCAATGGATTGTTCGGTGCCGGCAGAATCGGCCATGTTGGTTCCCCTAGGAGATCAACGAACTCAGCTGAATGAGTTACGCGAGTTCGTCGATGTGTTCGTCGATCTCCAGCACCGTAGTGCCGAAGAGCTCGCCTTCTACTGCGACCCCACGATTGAGTCGTAACGCCTCGAGATCTTTGAGTGGCCGCTCGAGCGCCCGGCGCCGTGTGCCTGCGAGTTCGTGAAACGAGCTGGCCACCGTGTCGAACTGGCGCTTCACTTTGTCGACCGCCTGGCTGTACTTGGTCCACTGTTGGCCGAACTGGCCAAGTATCTGCAACATCTCGTGGCTGGTTTGCTCGATCATGAAGTTGTCGAACGCTTGGCGAATAACACCGAGAAACGCAAACAGGGTGAGCGGCGAACAAATGACCACGTGCTGTTTCATTGCTTCGTCGATGAGATCGGGGTCGGTCTCGTGGATGAACGCACTGAGGGTTTCGTTGGGTACGAACAACAACACATTGTCGACCGCGGGCCGAGTGTCGGCTAATGCGTATTCGCGCTTGGCGAGCTCTTTCACGCGCATGCGTACATCGCGCAGGAAGGTGGCCCGATGTGTGCTTCGCTCGACGTCGGTTTCGGCATCGAGATAGCGAAGGTACGCGGCCATAGGGAACTTGACGTCCATGAAGAGCACGTGACCCTTGGGGAGCAGAAACGTGAAGTCGGGGATGCCCTGCTCGGCGCCAGCCACTGCGGTGCGTTTGAGGTATTGCTTGTGCTCAATGAGACCAGCCGAACGAATGATGTCTTCGGCCATGCGCTCGCCCCATTGACCGCGGTTGTTGGGGCTAGCCAGCGCTTCGCCAAGGCTTTGCGTGGTGCTCGAGAGCCGTCGCGTGATTTCGACGTGATCTCGTAGTGACTGATCGACCTGCCCAAAGCGTTGCGAGGTGGAATCGCCTAGTTGGCTGATGATCGACACCAGCCGGTCGATGTCGCTGCGAACCTCGGTCTGGATCTGGCCAAGACGAGCATCGATGATGTCTTTCTTGGCCGACAGATCGGCAGTGGCTGTGGCGCTTTGGGTGCCGAGTTGCTGCCTGCTCATCAGCACGAGACACACAAGCAGCACCACGATGGCGGTGACGGCGACAGTAAGGGCAGTGTTCATTCGGCGATCATGCCCAAGGGGTGTTACAGAGTTTCAGCGCCAGAGCGCTTGAGCGCTTGAACGACTAGTTGGTCTGCTCTTGGCGGGCGTAGAACCCACCGAGGGCCATCAATTCGTCGTGGGTTCCCTGCTCGACCAACTGGCCATCATCGAGCACAACGATGCGATCGGCGTCGCGAATGGTGGTGAGCCGGTGCGCGATGACCAGCGCAGTGCGGCCGCGCAGGGCGTTGTCGAGCGCGGCTTGCACAAGTGCTTCGTTCTCGTTGTCGAGATGGCTGGTGGCTTCGTCGAGAATCATCACGGCGGGGTTCTTCAGCAGCATGCGCGCAATCGCCAGGCGCTGCTTCTCGCCGCCGCTGAAGCGGTAGCCACGCTCGCCCACAATCGTTGCGTAGCCATCGGGCAACGCGGCAATGGTGTCGTAGATGCGGGCAGCGCGGCACGCTTCGTCGAGCTCGGCAATGGTTGCGTCGGGCTTGGCATAGCGCAGGTTCGATTCGATGCTCTCGTGGAACAGGTGCGGATCTTGCGACACCACACCAATGGCGGCGCGCAATGACTCGCCGGTGAGCGAACGAACATCGTGACCATCGACCAGCACGGCGCCACCGGTCACGTCGTACAAGCGCGTGATGAGCGATGCGAGGGTTGTCTTGCCGGCGCCCGATGAGCCAACGAGCGCAACGGTTTCACCGGGTGCGATGGTGAGCGACAGGTTGCGCAGCACATCGCGATCGGGGTCGGCTCCTTGTGGACCGGGAGCCTCAAGCGACGCAATAGAGACAGCCGAAGCAGCCGGGTAGCGGAAGGTGACGTTGGCGAACTCGACCGAACCCTTTGGATTGGTGAGCTCGGTGGCCGTTGGCGAATCGACGATTGCGACAGGCGCATCGAGAACCTCGAACACGCGCTCGAAGCTAACGAACGCGGTCATCAAATCGACGCGCGCATTCGTGAGTCCGGTGAGCGGTTGATAAATGCGTGACACCAATGTGGCCAACAGCACCAATGTTCCGGCCGAGATGGTGCGCGAGATCGCAAGCTGACCGCCAAAGCCGTAGACCGCGGCAGCGCCCAGCGCGCCCACCAGGCCGAGCGCAACAAGAAACACGCGTCCGTACATGGCTGCTTTGATGCCGGTGTCGCGTACGCCGGCTGCGCGCTTCGCGAACGTGTTGACCTCGCGGTCGTGGCGCCCAAACAGTTTCACGAGCATCGCTCCGCTCACGTTGAAACGCTCGGTCATCTGGGTGTTCATTTGCGCATTGAATTCCATTTGCTGGCGGGCGATGATCTGCAGTCGCTTGCCCACGCGCTTCGCCGGAATGATGAAGATGGGTAGCACCACCAACGACAGCAGCGTGAGGCGCCATTCGAGCGCAGCCATCGCGCCAAGCGTGGTGGTGAGCACCACCACGTTGCTCACCACACTGCCAAGGGTGCTGGTGACCGCCGACTGAGCACCGATGACGTCGTTGTTCAACCGACTGATGACCGCGCCGGTTTGGGTGCGAGTGAAGAACGAGATGGGCATGCGCTGCACTTTGTCGAACAAGGCCACGCGCAGGTCGTAGATGAGGCCTTCGCCGATGCGGGCCGAGTACCAACGCTGGATGATTGCGAACACGGCATCGCCGATTGCGGCCACCACAACGATGATGGCCAAGATCGTGAGCTGTCCGCGATCTCGGTTCGGGATTGATTGGTCGATGATGCGCCGGAATGCGAACGGGGCAACAAGCGACAACAATGCCGACAAGACAATGGTGAGTACAAAGCCATTGATGCTGGCGCGATACGGCCGAGCAAAGACCCACACTCGCCGCAATGCGCCCTTCTTCAGCCGGGCGCCCTTTACGGCTTCAGCGTCATTTTGGAACATCATGTGGGGACCCATTCGCATAGCCGCCAAGGCTACGGCCGCGACTCAAGGCATAGGCCGTACGTGGCTTTCGGCCTTGCTCGTAATGATCCACGTGGTGTATCGGCGCCGATGCGTGCGCCTTGTACGATCGCCACATGCGTTCGAAGCGATTCGTGGTCCCATTGATCTGTCTGGCTCTCATCGTCAGTGCGTGTGGCGATGGTCGAAATGACGGCGCCGCTGATCAAGGCGATGTTCCTCGCACCGATTCGCCCACAACCGCTGCCACTACCGACGACACCGAGAACACCGACAATCAGGCGTCGTCAACGACCGAGGGCTCTGCGAGCGGAACCCCAAGTACCGAGTTTGCTATTGATCCATCGAGCAACCCCTTCGACTGGAAAGATCTCGGCTCCGCGAAAGATGGGGTGCAGACGGGCACTCTTCGGGTTCCGATCGACTACAAGAATCCGTCCAAAGGCACGTTCGATCTCCACGTGGCACGGCATTTGGCCACCAAGCCCAGCAAGCGCATTGGCTCGTTGTTGGTGAACCCTGGCGGCCCTGGTTTTGGCGGCAGTGAGTTCGCGGTGCAGGCCGATTCGGTCTACAGCGAGGCGCTGCTCGAGCGGTTCGACATCATTGGCTGGGATCCGCGTGGCACTGGCGAGAGCACGCCTGCCATTGATTGCGTCGACGATTACGACCGTTACTTTGCGAGCACCGACATCACGCCCGATAACGAAGCCGAACGCCAGCAAATCATCGACCTCGCCAAAGAGTTCGAGACGAAATGTGCTCAGAAAAACGCCAAGATTCTCCAATTCGTGGGCACCAATAGTTCGGCTCGAGATATGGACTCGATCCGTCGGGCGCTCGGCGAGGAAAAGATCTCGTACTTCGGATTCAGCTACGGCAGCGAACTTGGTGCAGCGTGGACCACATTGTTTCCCAGCACCGTGCGCGCCGCTGTTCTCGATGGCGCTACTGACCCAACATCTGACTTCCTCACGAGTGGCTTGCAGCAAAGCGCAGGGTTTGAGAAATCGATCAACACGTTCTTGCAGCGGTGCAGCGCCAAAAAGGCGTGTCTGCTCTATAACGGTGGAAAGGCCGAGAAGGCGTTCGACGATCTGATGCTGTCAATCGACAAGACCCCAATCGCTAGCCGCTCCGGCCGTCCCAAGGTCACGCGCGGCATGGCGCTTACGGCGGTTGCCGAGGCGATGTATAGCGAGACGTCGTGGCCCGATCTCGAGGCGGCGCTTGCCGACGCAATCCGCGGCGACGGCAGCGGCGTGCTCGATTTGTACGACGCCTACTTCCAGCGCCACAACGATGGCACCTACGACGATTCGCTCGAGGCGTTTCAGACGATCAGTTGCATGGACGCAGCCGAGCGACTCACCGTGGCCGAAGAAGACGCTTCGGCCGCATCATTCATCGCCGCGGCACCGCGTTTTGCCCCGGGCACCACGGGTTCGTACTTTTGCACGTTCTATCCGCCAGCTCAGGATCCCCGAGTGACCATCACCGGCAAGGGCGCCGGCGCGGTGTTGGTTGTGGGCACCACCGGCGACCCCGCTACTCCGTTGTCAAGCACCGAGAACATGGCCAAGGCACTCGAGCAAGGTGTCTTGTTAGTAGTGACCGCCGATCAGCACACCGGCTACAGCGTGAACCAGTGCTCGCTCAACGCCGTCGACAACTACTTGCTCAAACTCACCCTGCCTGCCGCCGGCAAACGCTGCTAGCACCATCGCTGAAAACTGAAACGGTCCGAACCCGGTGACAGGTTCGGACCGTTTGAGGACATCATTCGATATCCGTTGGCGGAAGGGGTGGGATTTGAACCCACGGAGACGCAGAACGCCTCAACGGTTTTCGAGACCGGCCCATTCGTCCGCTCTGGCACCCTTCCGCCCGCAAGGCTAGCGGCACGAATCGCCGTGGCGCGCCCCATTTTTCGGGTTCTGGCGCCTCTCAATTGTTGAGGTTTTGGCTGGGTTTGGTTCAAGATCGTGGGGTTGCTTGCCGATAACTCCTTTGTGGCGGACCTTCATCTACTGAACCCGAACCCGTTCGCCCAGACACCAACTCTGGCGTCGTTGGTTCATGATCGGCTTGACCCGCAGGCCATTTTGAACGCGATCGTTCGGTCGGTTGCTGGCGTTACGGGGGCCGCGTTGGCTACTGCTGATGGACGCAGCGTGGCTCACTCTGATCACCTGGTGCACGACCCAAGTCGTTCGGCAATGATCGCCGCGACGATGGGCCTCGCGGGTCAGCTCATTGGTGTTGTCGGTGGTCGTGAACTCGAGGAGGTCATCGTGCGCGCTGAATCAGGAATCGTCATTGTGTATGCCGTGGGCAATGAAGGTGTGCTCACCGTGTTGTCACGAGCGAGCACGAACCTGCATCACATCAACACCGAGGTCAGGTCGCGCATCGAAGTGTTGCGCACCGCGGTTCGGAACGGTCGCTAAGCCATGTCGATGCTCGCTGAACACACATTCAAGATTCTTGTTACCGGGCCATTTGCGGCCGGGAAGACATCGTTGATCCAGTCGATTTCGCAGAGCCCGGTGGTGACCACCGAGGTGGCTACTTCGGGCGATGAGGCCGACGTGAAGGCGCTCACCACGGTGGCAATGGACTTCGGAACGTTTGCGCTTGAGGGCGCCGATGAAGGCGAAGAGACCATCAATTTGTTGATGTTTGGCACGCCTGGGCAGGATCGCTTTCGGTTCATGACCGACATATTGAAAGCCGATGTCGATGTGGTGACCTTCGTGGTGAACGCCGAGGCGCCGGAGAGTTTCGAAGAGGCCGCCGAGATGCTCGTGCTGGTGATGACGGGCCTTGAGGCGCCGATTGTGATTGCGGTGAATCGGTGCGACAACCACGACCGTGCTCGCGAAGTGGCCGCTGCGATTGGCGCAGATGACGCGATTCAGGTCATCCCATGTCAGTTGGTGGACCCCGCTTCGGGACGAGAAGTGATCGCCGAAGTCCTTGTGGCGTTGCTGCAATCCAGTGAGTACGAGTTGATGAGCCAAGGAGTCCAGCAATGAGCATGACGCGTGAGGACGAACTCGCCCCTGAACAGACGTCGCTGAGGGCTGCGTGGGAAGTGATCGAGGAAGCCCGCGGTGCAAAGATCACCGGCGAGTTGGCGATCACCACGGCGTCGTCGAAGACGTTGGTCTACCTCGAGTGTGGGTCTGTGTATTTCGCACATGGCGAAGGCGAAGAAACGCTTGCGAATCGCTTCGTGGAAGCGGGTGCGATCACCGCCGAGCAGCTTCGTCGTGGCGTCGTGCGCCTCAACGGTGTTGAGCATCTCGGCCGGCTGTTCGAACGCGATGCAACCGTTGAACGCGATGCTGTTGAGCTTGCACTTGAGTTGATGACCGAGCAGGCGCTCACCGAGGTTGCCAGCCAGGAAGTGCTGTCGTCGCAGACAACGATGTATCGCCAGCATTCATCGGGCGTGGTGCGCTGGTTTGCAGCTCCCATTGTGGTGACGACGCCGGAAGTGGCTGCTGTAGTGGCCGAGGCCATTGCCGATGCCGCGGTTGAGGACGTAGTTGAAGCAGAGGCTGATACCACGCCAAAGCCGATCCCGACCTTGCCCGCGCCCACGCTGCTGACGCCGAACCGGCTCGCACCGCGGCCACCGGTGAATCGTTTGACCCAGCTTGTGGCTGCGCCGCTGTCGCTGGTCCCCGAGTCGCCCGACGATGAAGTCACCGAAACGGTTGAAGAAGCCGTTGTTGAAGAAGTGATTGACCCACCACTGACCCCGGTCGTCTCGGTGCTGCAGTCGCTCAAACCGCTCACGAGCCTCAAGTCGTTTATGCCGATCACGTCGGAGCACGATCTGGCAGCGATGATCACCGATGCAGTGCCACTCACGGCGCCGTATTCGACCGATTCATCAGCCGACGACCATGCCGCGACCCCAATTCCCGAAGATGTGGCTGCTGCCGTGCGTCGAGCGATCGATGCAATCGAAACGGCTATGCACAAACCACGCTCCGTGACCTCGGCGAACTCGGTGACCTCCGTGAACTCGGTGAACTCGGTGAGCTTCGGACCGATGCATGTGACCTCGCTTGGCCATCCAACCCCAACGCCTCCACCCCCACCGGAGCCGTTCATGATCATGTCGCTCGATGCGTTCGGCGCATCGTCGACCGAGCCGATATCAGTGTTTGCCAAGCCGACCGGCGCAATGGTTTCTTCGGTGCTTTCCTTCGGCGAGCTCAACTCTGATGGAGCGGTATACCCGCTGCCAGTGCTGCCGCCGCTTCCTCAACGCACCCCGGATGCTTCGAGTGATCAGCGCCGAGGTGCGCTACGCCGACTCATCGCCGGTATTCGTCGCCGCTAAATCGGTAGGCCCTGAATCGTGAGGTGACGGCGACTTGCGGCGCTTCGCGAAGAACTCTCGCAAGATCGTGCCGCACTCGTGCTGCATTGGGCCGCTGGTGATGTCGCACCGATGGTTGAGGCGCGCATCGGCGAGCACGTTGTACACGCTGCCACCCGCTCCCGCTTTGGGATCGCTGGCACCGTAGACAACCCGCGGCACCCGTGAGTTCACCAACGCACCGGCGCACATCGTGCATGGCTCGAGTGTGACATACAGGGTGCAGTGCTCAAGTCGCCAATGGCCGATGTGCTCGGCTGCGTCGCGGATGGCCAGCACTTCGGCGTGGGCAGTGGGGTCGCCGGTGAGCTCGCGTTCGTTGTGGCGGGCGGCGATGACAACGCCGTGGCGAACGATGATTGCACCAACGGGGACGTCGTCGTGCCCAAGCGCAAGTGACGCCTGCTGCAAGGCAAGCGCCATTGCAGCGGCATCATCGGAGACCAAGTGGCCCAACATGGCGGAGGGTGTGGGATTTGAACCCACGGAGGGTTGCCCCTCACACGCTTTCCAGGCGTGCCGATTCGGCCGCTCTCGCAACCCTCCGTGCTGACGTATTCGCCGAGCAGGTGTGAGCAGGGTAGCGCCGAGCTAACCTGACTGCACCGTTCGATACCCGTTGGGTGAGGTGACGGTCGGGTCCTGTGCAACAGCCGTCCGGGAACCAGGTCAGGACCGGAAGGTAGCAGCCTTCAACGGAACCGTCTGTGTGCCGCAGGCAGCCTGGCCGTCACCTCACTCAGCGGGTGTTTGCGTTTTCTTTGCCAATCGGCTTGCTCGCTCGGCCAGCTTTGGCGCACCGAGCTGCTCGGCCATGGCAACAAAGCCCGGCAACGGCCCCTGCCAGCGCCAGTCGTCCACCCTGTCGACATCGAGATTGTCGACAACCGTGGCGATCGTGCGAAACAGCAGGGCCTGCTCCATGTTCTCTTGCAGCGCTGCGGCAAGTTTTGCGGCACCTCGCACCGGCGGGGTTCCCCAATCGTCGGCCGAAGCGGGGATTGCCTCGATGGTGCCAAAGCGGGCCAGCACGCTGCTGGTGCTCTTGGCGCCCCAGCCGGCGATGCCGGGGTATCCGTCGGCCGAATCGCCCACGAGGGCCAGATAGTCGGCGATCGACGATGGCGGCACCCCGAACTTGGCGGTAACGGCGTCCTCGTCGATGATCTCGTTCTTGCGGCGGTCGAACTGCACAACTCGCGTACCGCGTACACACTGGCCCAGGTCTTTGTCGGGCGTGATGATGAGCACTTGCTCGACCCGACTATCGGCATTGGCCAACGCAGCTGCCGAGGCCAAGGCATCGTCGGCCTCGTAGGCGATCATGCCCCACGTGGCGATACCCATTTGGCCGAGAGCCTGCTCCATCAAGGGAATCTGAACGAGCAACTCCTCGGCCATGCCCTCGCTGGTCTTGTAGCCAGCCCAAAGATCGTTGCGAAAGCTCTCGATCACATGGTCGCTCGCCACTGCGATGTGCGTTGCGCCGTCGGCGATGAGCTGCAGGGTCGAGTTGAGCACGCCAATCGTTGCGGCGTTCACAGGGCCCGAGCTATGCCGAGTGGCTTGCCCGTAATGCTGGCGAAACAGCTCGTAAGTGCCGTCGATGAGGTGAACTTTCATGGGTTGACTCCTCGTACCAGTTGCGGCTTTTGGGTCCCGCCACGGGGCAAAAGGCTACCGTTCGCTGGCAACGGGGCGGGTCACAACGCGCTCAACGAATCTCTGGGAAGTTTCTCAAGATTGCGGCAAACTTGCCGATGTTTAGTACGTGGCAAGCCAACCTTCCTCAAACGAGTCGAACAAGTCCTTAGGTTTTGGGCGTCCGTTGTTGCCTCCGACGCCGGCCAATGGAACAGCGATCACATCGCTCACCTCAGCGCCGATCGCGAGCACTGACGCTACGTCAAACGCAATTCTTGCAGCCGTTGAGCACCAGCTCACCCGCTATTTCGGTGCCATGGCGGCGCGTGCCGATGCAGTTCAGCAAGCCGGTGAAGCCGGCCGCGCACAGCTGATTACGCACTTTCAGGAACAGATCGATGTGCTTCGTGGCGAACTTGAACGGGCGCAGCAGGCAAACGAGAACTATGACCGTGCCTTGCAGGCCGCCGTTGAGGAACGCCTCACCGAGTTTGCCGCCAATCAGCACTGGCGTTTCAGCGAAGTAGAGGGCCGTCTCGAGCGTGTCTCGGGCGATCTTTTGTCGGCCGTTCCGGCTCAGATCGAAGCCGCTTCAGCACCATTGCAGGATCGTTTCGAGCGCACCACCGAGTTGATGACGAGCCGAATCGAAGAACTACAAAAAGCTGCTCGTCGTTTCGATGAGGAATCAAACGCTCTCGTGCAACATGTGAACGACACGTCGGCCACCCTGGCCAAGCGTCTTGACGACTCGAGCCGCACGCTCAACAGCAACCTCGACGAGCGCACGTTGGCATTGAGCCAGCGCCTCGATGAGTCCACCGGCACGATGCGTCAGTACGTGGTTGATCAGAGCGCAAGCGTTGGTCGCCGTATCGAAGAGAACGACACTCGCGCTGTCGACCGGATGTTGGCGATGGAAGAGCGCGTCAACGAAAACACCGGCACACGGTTGGCCGCAGTTGAAGCGACGATCGGTCGCATCAGCAATGGAATCGATGAGGCGATCGTTGCGCTGTCGCAGCGTGTCATCGAACTCGAGAATCAGAACTACGACGTGATGCAGCGCATCGACGAGATGAGCGCACACGTTGCCAAGATCGACACCGACGCCCTTGCTGCGTTGCGCGATCAGATGTCGAGCGCTGTTGGTGAGGCGATGCTCGTACGCATCGAGCTCGAGCGGGTGAGCTCGGGCACTGCTGAGCAGTTCGACAAGGTCAACATTCGGGTGGCCGAATGCGAAGCCACGCTCAGCGAGACCTTCATGGATGTGAATGCAGCGGTGCAGCTTGAGCGGCTCGAAGAAATCGAGCGGGCCTTGATCGAGCTCGACCCCAACCAGTTCGTTCGTAAGGAAGATCCAAACGCAACGGGTGCGCACAGCGATGCGAGCTCGGGCACCGACGCTGGTGTGAGTGCAGCAGAGTCAGCGATGTCGTCGTGGTAAATCGACGCAACGCAACCCCCAGCGATGTATCAGCAATGGAGATCAACTGATGGCTCTTTTTAGGCCCAACAAAGATTCAGGAATGCTCACGCTTGACCGGCCAGTGTCGGCGCCGACCCCCACAGGCCCGGCGGTGGGTCCGAGCGCAGCCGAGTGCTTGCAGGTTGGCCAGATTCTGGTCGAAGCCGGTCAGCTCACGCCTGAGGCGCTTGCCACCTGTTTGCAAATCGCCAACGGCGACCTGCTGCAGTTCGGCGACATCGCACTCGGTCGCTTCGCCGCTGGCCGCCAAGAGATCGCCCTCGCCGTGGGTCAGGTGCTCGATATTCCAGCCGCTGATACCAAGGGCATCGAGCTCGACGCAGCGTTGGTCAACCTGCTTCCCGAAACCGTGATTCGTGCGCATCAGGTGATTCCGGTTGCGCTCGATGGCGACACGATCATCGTGTTGTCGGCTGACCCGTCGCCGTATCGCAGAGCCGCTGTAGAGAGCGCTGTCAGCCAGCCGCTGCGCTGGTTCGTTGGCGACCCCGCCACAGTTCGCACATTCATCGACAGCACCTTGCGTGCCGATGCCGATGTTGATCGCCTCGTCAAGGCCTTCGATATTCCCGAAGATCAGCAGCGCATGTTGGCGCAGGCTGGCGAGATCAACCTTGATGATCAAGCGCCAATCGTTCAGCTCGTGAACCGCATTGTCGGCCAAGCGATGCGCGACCGTGCCAGCGACATTCACGTCGAGCCGCTCGACGACCGGTTGCGCATCCGCTTCCGCATCGACGGAAACCTGGTTGAAGTCTTCAACATCCCACTCGGCGTTCACGCCGCACTCACGAGCCGTCTCAAGATCATGAGCGGCATGAACATTGTTGAGCGTCGTCGCCCACAAGACGGCCAGTTCTCAACCTCGATCGATGGCAAAGATGTCGACGTCCGTGTCGCCAGCGTTGCCACCGTGTTCGGCGAGAAGATCGTGATGCGAATTCTCGATAAGGGTCGCTCGATGATCGGTCTCGCCGAGTTGGGTTTCCCGCGTGACACATACCTGCAGTACTCGAAGATGGTGCACGCACCGTTTGGCATGGTCATCTGCGCGGGGCCAACGGGTGCCGGCAAGACCACCACGTTGTACGCCACGTTGCAAGAGATCAACTCGAGCGGCAAGAACGTGACCACGGTTGAAGATCCAGTGGAGTACATCTTCCCGGGCATCAACCAGATTCAGACCAACGAGCAAGCGGGCCTCACGTTTGCCACCGGTCTGAAGGCCATCTTGCGTCAAGACCCCGACGTGATTCTGGTTGGTGAGATCCGAGATGCAGACACTGCTCGTATCGCCATTCAGAGCGCACTCACTGGTCACTTCGTTCTCAGCTCATTGCACGGCACCGACAGCGTTGCTGCGTTGCATCGCTTCCTCGACATGGGCATCGAGGCCTTCTTGATTGCATCATCGGTGGTTGGCGTCATCGGTCAGCGTTTGCTGCGTCGCATCTGTGACTCGTGCAAGGAGCCCTACACCCCGGGCGCCGACGAACTCGCCGTATTCCGCCAGCACAGTGGTGGCAGCGACAAGACCCAGTTCTTCCAGGGTGCTGGCTGCAACTACTGCGCAGGCACCGGATACCGCGACCGCATCGGTGTGTACGAACTGTTGCGCATCACTCCAGAACTGCGCCGCCTCATTGTTGGCTGGGCCACCACCGAAGAGCTTCGCCGCCTGGCGGTTGCCCAGGGAATGCGCACGATGCTGCGTGAAGCCATGGCGCTTGTCGAATCTGATACCACCACGATTTCCGAAGCCGTCCGCACGTTGTTCGCCAACTAGGAGTTGCTCTCATGCCTAAATTCGCTTACGCCGCAATCGACACCAGTGGTAGCTCGGTCGAAGGAACGACCAAGGCCGACACCATCGGCGATGCTCGCCAGATCTTGCTGGGGCAGAACCTGTTCCCAACGAAGCTCGAAGAGCACAAGGGCTCGCTGAGTTTCGAGCTCACCAAAGAGAAGGTGAAGAAGAAGGAGCTGATGCACTTCACGCGTCAGCTCGCTGTGTTCGTAAAGGCCGGCATCCCCATCACCGAGGCGCTCGAGACAATCGGCGATGAGACCGAAGATGTTGCCTTGCGCCGCACCTTGACCTCGATGGTCGAAGACCTCCGCAACGGTGGCACCTTGTCGGCAGCCGCTCGCAAGCACCCCGAAGCCTTCCCGATTTATTACATGGGCATCCTCGAGTCAGCCGAACTCACTGGCCGACTCGACGAGACCCTCGAGAGCTTGGCCGGATACCTCGAACGCGAAGTTGAAGCCCGAGCGAAAGTTGTCTCGGCGCTTTCGTACCCAGCGGTCGTCATGGTGCTAGCCGTCTTCACTGTTGTGGTGCTGGCCGGCTACGTGCTCCCTCAGTTCAAGCCGCTGTTCGAAGAACTCAACGCTGACCTTCCGTTTGCCACTCGTGCACTGTTGTTCGTCGCATCGCTGTTCACCGACCTGTGGTACATCCCGTTTAGCGCACTGCTGTTGACGATCTCCGCGGTGATGTGGTTGACCAAGAGCGAGAAGGGCCGCATCTTCAAAGACAAGCTGGTGCTGAAGATTCCGGTCATTCGGGGCATCGTTGAGTACTCGATTCTCGAACGCTTCTGCCGCATTCTTGGCGCAATGATTCGTGCCGGTGTTCCGCTGCCCGAGGGCCTGCGCACCACCACCGAAGCCACCAGCAACTCGGTGTTTCGTGCTCGCCTCGAGGAAGCTCAGACCGTGATGCTCGAAGGTGGCGGGTTCTCTCGCCCCTTGGCCGACACCGGCCTGTTTCCTGGCGCCGCCAAGCAGATGTTCAAAGTGGGCGAAGAGACCGGCACCTTGGACAATCAGCTCGAGATGGCCAGCATCTACTTCGACCGCGAGCTCGAGGGTCGCATCCAAAAGTTCACGGCCATGTTCGAGCCGATCATGATCGTGTTCGTTGGACTCATCGTTGGCTTCGTTGCCGTCGCCTTGGTCTCGGCCATGTACGGCGTGCTCGACAGCATGAAGACGCAGTCGTAAGCAGGGATGCGTCAGCGATGAAGAACCATGTCGATTGCGGGCTGTCCAAGCCAGATCGCAGCAATGGTGCCGATGGCCAGAAATGGTCCGAAGGGCACAGCGGTCTTGCGGCCGGCGCGTCCGAAAGCCATCAACAACACGCCAACAACGGCGCCGAGCAAGAAGCCCAAGAACAGGCCCACGGCTACGAGGCCCGGATTGATCCAGCCGAGGTAAGCGCCGAGCAGTGGCGACAGGCGAACATCGCCATCACCCATGCCACCTTTGCTCGCTACGTAGACCAGAGCCATGAAGCCGAGGGCGATAGCCGCACCGAGCAGCATCATCAGCATGCGGCGTGGTTCGTGTCGAACGAGGGCCGCAATGCACAGCAGGGGAACACCCAGCGCAGCGGTGACGTAAATGATCTCGCGGGGCAGGCGTTTGGTATGCAGATCGATCCAGCTCAGAGCGACGAGGCCAGCGCCCAGTGCGGCGAAGGCGCCGAGCTCCCAGCTCAAATCGAACTTGATTGCAAATGCAACAAAGAGTGCCGATGTGGCGAGCTCAAGTACCACTGGCTCGATGCCGATACTTGCTTTGCAGCGCCGGCATTTGCCACGCAGAAACAGCCAACTGAAGACGGGCACGAGATCACGTGGACCGAGTTCGAGTCCGCAACCACCGCAGGCCGAACCAGGCGCAACAACCGATGCGCCACGAGGCACGCGATCTACAACAACCGTCAAGAACGATCCGATCAGCAATCCAAAGATCGCCGTATAGGTAATAACCATGAGTCCTTCACATCGCCGCTGCAAGCGGCTCCCTTCCGGAGGTTAGCCAAATGATCCAAGCCGATCCTGCCCTTGTCACCTTGCTCGAGGCCACTGTCGCCGCAGGCGCGAGTGACTTGCATCTCAGCGTTGGTCGCCCGGCCACGGCCCGACGTGACGGAATGCTCGTCACGTTCGAAGGTGTCGAAGATCTCGATCCCGAGACAATCGAGCGCATCATCATGTCGTTGCTCGATGATCGCAAGCGTGCAGAGCTGCACGAGAACCATCAGGTCGACTTCTCGTTTGGTCTGCGGGGGATCGGACGTTTCCGCGCCAACGCCTTCCGCCAGCGGGGTGCTCTCTCGCTTGCACTTCGCGTTGTGCCATTCCGTGTGCGTTCGCTCGAAGAGCTTGGTGCCCCATGGGCGGCAACCGAATTGCTGAACAAGCCGTACGGGCTGGTCCTTGTTGTGGGCCCTACGGGCTCGGGCAAGAGCACCACGCTCGCAGCGATGATCGACCGCATCAACGAAGAGCGGCCCTGCCACATCTTGACCATCGAAGATCCGGTGGAATATGTGCACAACCACAAGACAGCAATGGTCAACCAGCGCGAGGTTGGCACCGATGTGAACAGCTTCACCGATGGTTTGCGTAGCGCACTGCGTGAAGACCCCGACGTGATTCTGCTCGGCGAAATGCGCGACCTCGACAGCATCTCGATCACGTTGTCGCTTGCTGAGACGGGTCACCTTGTGTTCGCCACGTTGCACACCAACGATGCCTCGCAGGCCCTCGACCGAATCGTCGACGTGTTCCCGGCCGAGCGCCGCGATCAGATCCAGATTCAGTTGGCCGGTGCGCTCCAGGGCGTGATCAGCCAACGACTGTTGCCGGTCGAAGGCGGCGGACGTGTTGCTGCATACGAAGTGCTGCTCGGTACCGAAGCGGTTCGCAACCTTGTTCGCGAAGGCAAGAGCCGTCAGCTGCGCAACGTGATCTCCACTGCTCAGAAAGAGGGCATGCAGACCATCGAGATGGACCTCGCTCGTCTCGTGGCATCGGGTCTCATCACCATGGAAGCCGCCTGCGCGATCAGTGCGTATCCAAAAGAGATCGTGGCCCACACCGCAACGGTTCGCGCTGCGCAACAGGCACAGGAAACCATCATGGCCGGCCAGGGTGCCTCAACCGGAAATGCCGTGCTCGTGGGCGCGGCGGGCTGATTCATCTCTAACGAAAATCTGGGTTGATCATGGCTGCAAAACATCTGCCGTACCAGTTGCTCGCTGGCATCACGCCGTGCCCCGCAGGGTGGCTCGCGGTGCCGGCGCGACTGGCCGGCGTCACGGTGATTGTCGAGGACCCGATGGTCTTTCGCACGTTGCAAGACGTGGTCGATTCGCGCCCAGCGTTCGACGCGGCAGCCATCAACGCGCCGCTTGGTTTCAACGACACGCCCGCAGGTCCGCAGCGTCCGTGCGACTCAGAGGCGAGCGACATGATTGGTTGGCCGCGTCGGGTTGGGGTGCGCAACATCCCAAGCCGTGCAGCCTTGCAAGCAACCAGCAAGGCCGAAGCGCGAGCGCTCGAGCCGTGGTTGACCAAAGATGATCTTCGTCGATTCCGCTGGCTCCGCGAAGCCGAGCAGACCTTCCAGCCGTTTCATCAGCGCAACTTTTTCTCAGCTAACCCAGACCTGTGTTTCGTGTTGTTGAACGAAGACCGGCCGCTGCGGACATCGCCGTATCACCAAGACGGAGTGCTCGAACGCATGGCCCTCATCCGCAACAAGTTGCCCGGGGTCGAGGACGTGATTTTGCGTGCCCCACCAGACGGCGCTGGCCAGGTTCATGTGATGCAGGCCGCAGCGCTGTTGTGGACAGCGCGCCGCGCCGTGGGCCGCGCCATCAGCCGACTCCCGCTGGACCCCACATGGGATTCGGCCGGATTGCGGATGGAACTCGTCCGCTAATTCGCTCGTCCGCTAAGCGTTCGTAAAGCCTGAGCGCACGGTAGACGTGCGCTCAGCCATCACGAGCACCACAGCTGCCAGACACGCCACCAATCGCGTGATGGCCCGCACGTCGTCCCACGGAATCAGCCACGGCGGCAGCAGCAATACGGCTGCGCACCACGTTGCTTTCGGCGCGATCGAGTTGGTCTCATAGAGATCCCACGCCAGCGCACCGAGCATGAAGCCGGCCGTGTAGTAGCTCCAAGTGCCTGGGTCGGTGATCATCCTCACGGCCACTGCGGCCAACAGCACTCCGCCGAAGCGACCGCGCCACACCACCAGTGCTGCAAGTGCGAGTGCCCCAAGAAGCTGGGCGATGCGCAGCCAGCCGGGAATTGAGCTGTCGGCCAACCCGAACAGCTCGAGCACCGAGTCGGGCGCCACGCTGACGGTTGGCTTGAGGGCCCGCAACGTGTGCGGCTCGGCGATGAAGAACGGAAGCCACAAGCAGCCGCCAACGACACACGAAATGAGTGGCGGCTGCAGGCGTTTCCACAATGGCCCCGCGGTGCCAAACGTGAGCGGCACGAGGATGACAGCCCATGGTTTTGTGGCGATGGCGATGCCGATCAGTACCGCTGCGAGCACAGCTCGACCGCGACGCACGCAGAGCAGCGCGGCGGCTGCCGACGTGAGCACGAGTGCGTCATCGAGGTGGCCGTACCCGCCGAGCTTGGCCCACCAGAACACCACCACGATTCCGCCAAGCAGTGTGGTGTAGGTAGAGGCGTGGTTCTGGGTGATGCGATCGGGCCGCTGGGCCTTCTCGAGACAGCGGATAGCAACAAGACCCAACACGGCGCAGACGACGACACAGGCAATAAAGCCATTACGAGGTGTGATCGCCAGCACTCGGGCCAGCACGAGGGAGACCGGGCCGGTCTGCACATCGGGTCGCAAGGTGTACACGCTGAGGCCTTCGGATCCCAGTAGTGATCTGCCGGCCGATACGAACACATCCCAGTCGCCTCGGCCACCCGATACCACCGCGCAGGCCACAGCGAGAGCGGCAAGGACCACGTAGCGCAGGCGCGCCACTCGAGCGAGTTCGATGCGCCAGTGTGCGCTGCTGATGGCCCCTGTCACCGGATCATTCTGGCGCACGTGCAGCGGGCCAATGTGAACAGACCCGTGAACGCGAAGAAGCCGGGCCCGAAGGCCCGGCTCTTTCAGATTGCTCTGAGCTCTGGTTGAACTCAGACGCAGCCTGTACCGCCGATTGCGGTGAGGGTGTAGTCCTCGACTGGCGTGGTGATGTGTGCGTAGGTGTAGTTCGTCGAGATGGCACGCAGGAGACCCGAGTCAACCATTGCCTGGGCGTTGGCTGGGTATGGACCGTTCTGAGCCGAGTAGGCCTCGGCAGCGAGCTCGAGGGTCTTCTTGTCTGCGGCGCAAGCGCTGGTCTTGCCCTTATCGGTAATGCCACGAACCGCGAACACCGTGACGGTGGCGAGGATTCCGAGAATCACGATGACGATCAGCAATTCAACAAGGGTGAAGCCCTTGTCCTTCTTGCCGTTGGACTCTTCTACTTCGGTGTTCTTGTTCATGTTGGTGCGTTCCTCCGCCAGTTAGTTGTCCCACGAAACCCACCGAACAGAACCCGTTTGTTCATCCGGTGCGAAATAGTCATCGGCATCCCATCGCGAACCTTGAGAACCTTTTCGACAATTTTCTGAAAATCTTTCGTCGGCTTTCGCTCATGAGAAATTCAAGAACTTTCGTCCGCTGCCGATACCTATTTCGCACCCGCAGTCAGGCAACTGACAACGAAGCATCTGGTGCTGAGACATAAAGGCGAGAGGGAAGTCCAATGCGACGCAGATCAGACATGTGGCAAGAGCTCGATGAACCAGCCCAGGCGTTTTTGCCGGAGGTTGATGTGCAAGAAACTCGCAGCGCAGTAGTAGAGGTGCGTCATCGCCTCGACACGGTGGAGAGCCAAGTCTTGTCGCAGTACACATCGATCGCTGCCTACGCACATATCGCGCAGCAGTCCGTAGACACTGCTCGCGCAGAGGCCCGAGCCGATCTCGATCGCGAGAAGGACGTGTTGCTCTCGCTCATCGATCGCATGCGCGAGGTTCAACACGGTGACCCCGTTGGCGCCGATGCAGTGCAGCGTTTGATCTCGCTCGAAGCGCGCTTCGATCAGATCAACGATTTGTTCTCGCAGTGCTTGCGCAACCAGGAAGAGTTGGCCAACTCGATTGCGTCGTTGCTCACGAGCCGCGCCAAGGCCCCGGCGAGAAAAGCTGCCACCACGAAGTCTTCGCGCAGCTGCGACGATCTTGAGCTTGTGTCGTAAGCACGAATCGGTAGGCGTGGCGCCTACCCTCTGTGCTTATGGAAGCAACGTTGGCGCTGCGCGCCGGCCGTGAAAAATCAACTCGCCGATTACACCCGTGGATCTTCAGCGGCGCCGTTGCCGACGTTCGTGGTAACCCCTCGCCTGGTGACACGGTTCGCGTCGTCTCTGCCCAAAACGATTTTGTTGGGTTCGGTGCGTATTCCCCCGAGTCGCAACTGCGAGTTCGCATGTGGTCGTTCGATCCCGATGCAGTGATCGACGACGAGTTCGTTGCCAGTCGCGTCGTCGCCGCTGCGCATCGCCGGGCTCACTTGGCGCCCATCAGCGACTCTGCCCGGCTGGTCTTCAGCGAGGCCGATGGCGTGCCCGGCGTGATCGCCGATCGGTATGGCAACTCAGTGGTGTTGCAGCTCGGTACCGCTGCGGCCGACAAGTGGAGCGACGTAGTTGCCGATGCACTGATGTCGCTCGACGGCGTCGATTGCGTCTACGAACGCTCCGATATCGATGCACGCGAGCGTGAGGGTTTGACCCAGCGCACCGGCTTGCTGCGCGGCAATCAGCCGCCGCCGGAGTCGATTATCAACGAGCGTGGCTATCGCTTTTCGGTGGGCTTTACCGAAGGCCAAAAGACCGGCTTCTATCTCGATCAGCGCAATGCGCGAGCGGCCATTGCCGAGGTGGCTCACGGCCGCCGAGTGCTTAATGCGTTTTCGTACACCGGAGCCTTCAGCGTGATCGCC
>SESD01000417.1_pt1 | contig 26460 bp, 27 predicted proteins | sample 3171411 | NCBI WGS metagenome assembly SESD01 (sample SAMN06051880, study PRJNA518727) | freshwater metagenome | biome: subpolar coniferous forest; feature: holomictic lake; material: water; isolation source: holomictic Lake 442, 16.5 m depth | place: Canada: near Kenora, Ontario | collected...
TTTTTGATAATTACAAAGCCAAATAACAGACACTTAGCTTTTTAACATAATGACTCAACAATTGATGATTTTTGTCTCTGAAGCAAGTCGACTGTTCGAAGAATTTCCGCATTTGAAAAAGATATATTGGGGGCGACATTTTGGCAGCCAACTAAGACGGGACAGTTTAAGGTTAAGTCTCGACTATGTTCCACCTTGGTAGTCGACATTTTTGGGCATTTTTTTTCGGCTGCCCTCATCCCCCAAAATATGACGAGCATTACTAAATGCATTAATAATTTTGCAAACACCTTATAGAAAAATAAATTCCCTCGCATTCTAAGTTAAACAAGAAATATCTTGGCAGAAAAAACAATCTCAGACTTTACGGTACCGAACATAAGACGGCATTAGCGAAAATTATTAATGTTATTTTAATGTGGTATTAACGTTATCTTAATGTTCCAGTGATATGCTCTTATCAGCTTTATTAATTGTTCAATTTTAAAATATCTACCCTAAAAAAATATACAACCCATTGTAATTATAAGAAATAAAATTAATATTAGACTCTAATATAAATTAGAGTCGATAAATAAAAAATATACCGGTAAACATGGATCTTTTTATTATCTGGAAACGTCTGGGTTTTGGCTTTGTAATATCATTTCGTGACAATCTACGAAATTATAAAAACCTTACCATTCCAGCAGGGAGAGCGAAGCGAGGGATGGCCGAAATCTAGTTTACAAGGACGTACTAAGAGATACTTGGAAGTGTCAGTCCTTTAAAGGCTGTTATCTGTCCGGTCTTAAGAGGAGCCAAAAGAGGGGGGGGCCTGAATAATTACAATATTTTTATATAGTTATGAGCATTCTTAAAGTTGTTCATGATTAAGTATAAATTTAAAACTATACAAACTTACAAAATATAAGGTAATGTATAAGACCAACAAGCTTGACTATTATTGGCTACCCACTAATGCGGAGTTAGAGCCGACAGGGTTTATAAAACCTGCCCACTTTAACTCCGATTTTTTTGTCCCTACTAAATCGGGCAGCCCTGTTATTCATTAATAAAAGTCATGCGACCCACTCTGTTTTTTGTTTTTATACATTAAATTTTTCTGAGGATAGGTGTTGATAACAATGAGTAAATTAAATGAAATTTCGGTACATGTAGAATTTATTAACGAAAACATGGCTAGCGAAAACGCGAGTATGCTTTTACCTGTTTTGCACCCATTGGTTGCCCTACGTACTTATATGAACTTGGGGCTCTTGTAGCCATGATTTTGTGAATAATTTACTTACTAAGGCTCATTTTTTGGCGCTAAAAAAACCCGGTCATGTTTATTCTCTATTGCAGAAAACTGTCGTTTTTTATGGACTTAGTCAAGACATAGTAGCCAGTAGTTTGCGATTTTAGTTACTGGAAACGGGTTCCGTTTATCTCTTTAAATAAAACAATTTGGATGAAATAAACTAAGTTGCACACTTCTTTAACATTAAACTTTATAGGGTTAACTCAATAATGTTGAATAAAACATTGGTTCTCGGAATAGGTAATCCAATCTTGCAAGACGACGGCTTTGGTGTTCATGCTGTACAGCAACTGAAAAATGAACACCTTGATTTTCCGCAAGTTAAGTTTCTTGACGGCGGAACGCTGAGTTTTTCATTGATAGGTGAAATTGAGGACGCCACCAACCTGATTGTGATTGATGCGGCTCAACTTGATGACGAACCGGGCTCGATGAAAACTTTTATTGGCGAAGAGATGGATCTTTTCCTTGGTCGGCAAAAAAATTCGAGTGTGCATGACGTTACCCTGATCGACTTAATGTCGATTGCCCTTCTATCTGATCGACTGCCGTCCAGGCGCGCATTAATTGGCGTTCAGCCTGAAACTATTGATTGGGGCACAGAACTCACCCCGGCTGTAAAAAAAGCGATACCCACTGTCTGCAATTTAACCTTGGAGCTTATTGAAAAATGGTGCCTGTAAATACTTTTGCCAATATTCCCATCACGGTTATACCCCTTCCTCAATCAGGTGGTTTAAACATGGCTATGACACTTTTGCACGAGATTCAAGCCATGCTGAAAACACTGCTCGACATAGGTCAAAACGGAACCCTTGATCTGCGTGCTCTGCCAGCCTTGGGTGAAGAAGGTTATCAATTTCTCAAGGAAAAACTGGGACAAGGCGAAGTCAGCGCCCGAATCCAAAGTTTTGGCCGTTCCGAGATACAGGAAACGGCCTACCCCGGTATTTGGTGGGTCGCCCATTATAATCAGGACGATGATATTTTAACCGAACTTATTGAAGTCAATTTCTTGCCGGAGCTGTTAAAAAGCCCAAGAGATGACGTAGTGTTTGGCCAGACCAGTCTGGCCAAACTTTTAAATGAATTAACTGAAAAAAAGTAGTTTTTCTAAAGATTTATGCGGTTCCGAATCACTATTTTCGGCCGCTTAAAGCAAAACGTCGGTAACGATACCCACTTAACTCGGGCAGCTACCTACGCAAACATTAATCCTAAGTTAGTAGGTGTGTTATGTCGAATGTATCAAAGAAAGAACTAAGAACCAGTATTGTTTCACGGCTATCCCAACATCTGGAAGTGGAAACCTTGGATGATTGGCCGCCTATAGAAACGTTGGGTGACAGATTAGCGAACTCAGGCGTCAGCCGCCGAAGTTTTATGAAGTATTGCATGGGGTTATCGGCCATGATGGCAATACCCATCTCACTGATGCCAAAGCTGGTTGAGGCAGCGTTGGCGAAAAAAACCTCCGTAGTCTATCTTTCCTTCCAGGAATGCACGGGCTGCCTGGAATCGCTGGTTAATGTATTTTCGAATACCCGGTACAATTTGTTGAAGACCAATTTGACTGCCGATATCTCTACCGATTCCATAGCGAACATCTTGTTGACAGCGCTCTCACTGGATTATTCGGAAACTCTGATGGCTCCATCCGGACTTCAGGCCGAAAAATCAAAAGCGGACGCAATCGCCAATACGGGCTATATTCTGGTAGTTGACGGTGCCATACCTGATGACAAGAAAGGGGCGGGCTTTTTCATTCAGCATGGAAAGACCGGGTTGCAATTATTAAAAGAAGCGGCAACCAATGCCGCCGCGGTCGTTTCGGTAGGAACGTGCGCCAGCTTTGGCGGCCTGCCAGCAGCCAAGGGCCCTGATAACCTCAATAACCCTGGTAATTTGCGCGGTGTAAGCCCAACTGGGGCAACCTCCATTAAAACGGCGTTGGATAGCTTCGGCGGAATCTACAAGACCAAACCCGTGATCAATGTATCCGGTTGCCCGCCCATTGCCGAGGTCATTGCGGGTACATTGGTCTACTGGATACTCAACGGCAAAGCCCCGTCACTGGACTCCAATCTGCGCCCCACGATGTTCTATGGAGAGACTGTCCATGAAGAATGCTACCGGAAGGAGTTCTTTGAGGAAGGTCAGTTCGTCAACAGCTTTGACGATGCCGGCGCACGAGCGGGCCATTGCCTGCTCATGATGGGTTGCAAGGGGCCTACTACGCACAATGCCTGCACTACCCTAAAGTGGAACCAAGGCACAGGATACCCCATGGAGGCCGGCCATGGTTGTCTGGGCTGCTCCGAGCCGGATTTCTGGGATAAAAAGTCCATTAATGCGCAAGGGCAACAAGGAGTCGGTTTTTACAACCACTTAGATCCTGCGACTATCCGCGATTAACTATTTTTTGTCTGCGCCTATTATGTGGCGCGGCGATTTGGAGAATTTATATGACTACTACTATAGTAATTGATCCGGTCACCCGGATTGAAGGACATTTACGCATCGAAGCTAAAATCGATGCTAGTAACAAGATTACCGAGGCGTATAGCAGCAGCACGATGGCACGTGGCATTGAAGTGATCATGAAAGGTCGCGATCCACGTGACGCGGCGCATATCTCGCAGCGTATCTGCGGCGTCTGTACGGTGGTGCATGGATTGACCTCGGTCAGGGCCGTGGAAGACGCCCTCGGTGTAACGGTTCCAGAGAACGCCGAACTGATCCGCAATCTGATGATAGGCGCTCAGTACGTCCATGATCATGTGATGCACTTTTATCATCTGCATGCGCTGGATTGGGTTGACGTTACTAAGGCTTTGGGTGCGGATCCGGCAAAAAAGGCAGCTTTGGCTGCGTTAACGGTGACTTTGGCCAGACAAAACAATGGCGACTATTATAAAGCGAAATATCCACTTACTACGGCTGGCAATGCTGCGCTGAAACAGCACTTCATAGACGTACAAAATAAATTGCAAAATCTCTTCGACAGAGGGCAGCTGGGCTTGTTTGCCAACGGCTACTGGGGGCATCAGGAATACAGGCTAAAAGCTCAGGAGAACCTGCTTGCCGTCGACCACTATTTGGATGCATTAGGCTGGGCCAGGGAAGTGGTCAAGTTACATACAATCTTCGGAGGCAAAGACCCGCACCCGAACCTGGTGGTTGGCGGCGTACCTTGTGCAGTCAGCAGCAATTACAACCAGCAAGTCAGTGAAGACGCTGGCGGCACCTCGTTAAACAAAGTCAATATGGCGAAGGTGACAGCACTCATCACTACAATGAAGAATTTTGTAGACCAAGTTTATGTGCCTGATACCATATTGGTCGCTGGTATCTATAAATCCCAACCTGCAGCGAATGGCAAACCAGCCTATCCAGGATGGGAGAAACGCGGCGGTACCGGCTGGAATTACCTCTGTTATGGCGAGTTTCCGGAGACTGGAATCCGCAATAAGAATGACTTCCTGATACCACAAGGCGTTCTGCTGAAGGGCGACCAGAGTATCAGGGATATCAACATGACTGAACCCACTGAGATTCAGGAGTATGTCGCCCACTCATGGTATAGCTATCTTAACGACAATAATGCTGGACTCCACCCCAGCATAGGCCAGACCACCCTTGATTATGCAAAAAGAGGCGGGCCGATACCAGAGGATCCTAGTAACCCGAGCTATCACTACACCCTCAACACAAGCACCGGCTACTCGTGGATCAAGTCACCTCGTTGGTACAACAACGCGATGGAGGTTGGCCCTCTGGCTCATGTCGTAATGATGTACACAATGGCTAGTGGCCCAGCACCCGCAAAGCAAGATCCAGCCGTCAGATCCGCCCATGTTAATGTGAAGACGCTAGTAGATACCGTATGGGTAACCAAGCTTGGACTTAATCTCACAGACATTGACTCGACTCTAGGCAGGATTGCTGCACGTACAATTGAGACCAAAGTTATCGCGGATGCCATGTCGCGCTGGCACACTCGTTTACTGAAAAACATCAGTGTTAACAACTTGGCTACGTTTGTCACCGACGTGGATGCCATCAAGCAAAATCCGGCTTTGACGCAAAACTTTAAATGGAAAGACCCGTTAACCTGGAATTTTAGCGGGCCGCTTACTGGTGTAGGTTTCACCGAAGCGCCTCGCGGAGCGCTGGGTCACTGGTTGTCGATCGAAAATGGCGTAATCAAAAATTACCAGTGTATCGTCGCCAGCCAGTGGAATGCCGGGCCGAGGGATGCTGCGGGTACTCCTGGCCCCTACGAGAAGGCTCTGGAAAATCACACTCTTGTCGATCCCACGCAGCCCTTGGAAATCTTGCGTACAATCCACAGTTTCGATCCCTGCATCGGCTGCGCGGTACATGTTACCGACCCGAACGGCGAAGAGCTGATCACTGTTAATGTTTCTACAACTTTGAGGTAATACTTATGAAAGCAAAATTTTCTCATGCTTTGTTTGCGTTGTGCGTCTATGCAGCACTCCTGCCTGTTGCCGAGGCTCACACCTTCGGCGCTCATGGCGCAGGTCTGGCGGCTGGCCTGGCCCATCCCTTTATAGGTTTGGATCACTTGCTCGCCATGATCGCTGTCGGTATTTGGGCAGGGCAACTCGGCGGCAGGGCAGTCTGGATTGTCCCGCTTACTTTTCTAAGCGTTATGGCAGCCGCTGCCGGTTTAGGTTCGCTTGGCTTTGCTCTGCCCCTGGTGGAACCGGCGATTGCCTGTTCCGTTTTGGTCTTGGGCTTGCTTATCGCAGGTTCGGTGCGGTTGTCGACTTTCGCCGGTGCAGGCCTTGTAGGATTATTCGCTGTGTTTCATGGCTACGCACATGGACTGGAATTACCGCAAGCCGCCTCGCCTGTCCTCTATGGACTCGGGTTTGTTTTGGCGACCACTTTACTGCATGGCTTGGGTATCGGCTTTGCGCTAAGTTCACGCCAATACAAAATCATGCAACGTATCGTTGGCTGTTCATTAATTGTTGCTAGTGGTTTACTGCTGGCAGCAGCATAATAGACCTATTACTTTTATTCAGACGGAAGAACTGCCATGTGCCTTGCTATCCCCATGCAAATCACCCACATTGATGGATTTAATGCTCATTGTGCCGCCAAGGGTGTAGAGCGGGATGTCAGTCTATTTTTATTGCAAGATGAGACGCTGCAAGAAGGAGATTACATCCTGATTCATGTTGGCTATGCAATTCAGAAAATTTCCCAAGAGGAAGCCCAATCGACATGGGAGTTGCTCGACCAGATGCTGGTTGAGGAGCTTGCCGGTGCATGAGCTTTCGCTTTGCGCGGATTTGATGGATCAGGTAATGACCATTGCCAAGGCGCATAATGCAGACAAAGTTGTTAGCATCGTTGTCAGAATAGGTCCTTTATCAGGTATCGAACCGATGCTGTTGGAAAGTGCGTTCAGCATCAGTCGTGCCGGGACATTAGCCGAAGAGGCGGAGTTTCTAACGGAAACTTTGCCGATTTGCGTTCTGTGCAACAACTGTGGAGCCGAATCTGAAACCGCAGTCAATAATCTCGTCTGCGGAAGCTGCGGCGGTTACAATACCAAGCTCTTGAGCGGTGACGAGTTAATTCTGGCCCGCGTTGAATTAGAGACTGCAGACTAAGTGCGTTAATTAATTGGAGTTTGATCATGTGTAATACCTGTGGTTGTAACATTACACCGGGCAACCGCCCGCTGGTTATGGCAGAAAAACCCAAAAATGGCGTAACGACAGTGTCTGTATTACAAAACTTGTTGTCGCAAAATAATCACCAAGCAGACCACAATCGCGCACATTTTGATGCCAGTAAAGTGCTGGTAATTAATTTAATGTCTTCACCCGGTTCGGGTAAAACCGCCTTGCTTGAAGCGACTATAAAACGCCTGCGCGAATCATTAAAAATCGCCGTCATTGAAGGTGATCTTGAAACCGAAAATGATACCAAACGGATTCAGGCACAAGGTGTACCGGCTTATCAAATCACTACCGGCACGGCTTGTCATTTGGATGCGCATCTGGTGCATAATGCCTTGCATCATCTGGCGCTGGATAACCTGGATTTGTTGTTTATTGAAAATGTGGGCAATCTGGTCTGTCCTGCCAGTTTTGATCTGGGGCATCATCGCAATGTCGTCTTGTTGTCAGTGACCGAAGGCGATGATAAACCCGCCAAATACCCCGTTATGTTTCGTGCGGCAGACTTGATGTTGATCAGTAAAACTGATTTATTACCTTATCTGGATGATTTTTCTCCAAGCAATGCTGAACAAAACCTGCATAATCTTGCCAATGATGCACCGGTTATTGAGTTTAGTTCAAAAGACGGTCAGGGTATGGATGCATGGATAACTTGGTTATTGACCGAAATAAAAGATTATCAAGCACTGCTACTAAACCAACAAACACAGCGTCCAAAAATACAACAGGATGGGCAATTGCTCCATGCCCAACCGGGTAACACGAAATTTTATCCCGTCAGTAATAAAACCCAACATCTTGTTTAGCTTATTGGACCACGAAGACACGAAGGACACGTAGAAAAAAAGCTGTCTTAAAGCGTGACGGGGTCTGCAATCCCGTCACTCACGTTTTGAAAATTATTGAAGTCTCCAAACGTTTCGGTCGGGGTTGCAAATCCGGACCGGTATGGAAGTTAAATTTTTTGTTTTTCTTCGTGCTCTTCGTGTCTTCGTGGTGAATTTTTTTATCTTTTTACGTGGACAAAACTTAATATCACTTGAGTCAATACTATGCCGATTGCCGCAAAACAATTACTGGAAAAAATTCGCGAACTGCCTCTGCCCGATAAAGTACGGATTATGAATGTTTGCGGCGGGCATGAACGATCTATTTCCCTGGCGGGATTACGAACCGCCCTGCCCTCTACTATTGAATTAATTCCTGGTCCCGGCTGTCCGGTTTGTATTTGTCCTGAAGAAGATATTTATCAAGCCATACAAATCGCTATTCATGAGGACGTTGTATTATTGGCTTTCGGTGATATGTTGCGCGTTCCCGTTAATGTCCCTAAAGCGGCAATTCGTACTTTGGAACAAGCCAAAGCGGCGGGTGGAGATATCCGACCCATCGCCTCGCCGACCGAAGCGGTTAAAATTGCTACCGCAAATCCTGAAAAAACCGTGGTGTTTTTTGTCGCCGGCTTTGAAACCACCTGCGCTCCGGTTGCTGCAATGCTTGCAGAGGGAATTCCTGATAATTTATTACTGTTAATGAGCGGTCGCTTAACATGGCCCGCCGTTGCCATGTTGCTGAATTCTGATACTCCGGCCTTTGATGCGCTCATCGCACCCGGACATGTCGCGACTATTATGGGTTCTGAAGAATGGCGATTTGTGGTTGATCAACATCACATTCCAGCGGCAGTCGCCGGATTTACCACTGAAAGTTTGCTTGCCGCCACGTATTCGGTATTGCGTCAGCTGATTGAAAAAAAGCTGTTTCTTGATAATTGTTACACCCAAGTCGTTAAACCGAATGGCAACCTTATCGCTAAAAATATTTTAAGTGACGTATTTGATGTTATTGATGCGCCTTGGCGTGGCATAGGGATTATTCCACAATCCGGCCTTGAATTATCCGCAAAATACGCCGCACATAACGCCCGCTACCGCTTCCCTGTTTATGCTGAAGAAGCCCGAAAAAAAGCCGGCGCTATGCCGCCTGGTTGCGATTGTGCAAAAGTGGTATTAGGTAAAATAAAACCGAATGAATGCCGGTTATATGGTGAAGCCTGTGTTCCCAGAAATCCTGTAGGCCCCTGCATGGTTTCTGATGAGGGCGCTTGCCGTATCTGGTGGGCTTCCGGCATTAAAAGCAATTTGTCCACGAAAAGCACGAAAGACACGAAAGACACGAAAATAACAGTTTGATACTCAACCATTAAAAAATAGAACATATTATTTATTCACCACGAAGACACGAAGAACACGAAGTTATTTTTTTCTTCGTGTTCTTCGTGGTGAAAATCTTTCGTTTGAAGGATTAAATAACTTTCAAAACGTTAGTAACGGAGTTGCAAACTCCGTCACGCTTCACAAACAGGCCATTATTTATTCATCACAAAGACACAAAGTTATATTTTTTGTTTTTCTTCGTGTCCTTCGTGTCTTCGTGATGAAAATCTTTTAAACTTATCCACTCCGACTGAAACGTTTGAACGGGAACTAATCTATTGACTACTGACAACCCACAAGCCAGACAAATCAAAGTAACCGGTAGAGTTCAAGGCGTTGGTTTTAGACCTTTTGTCAGTCGCTTGGCTCATCAACACCATTTATCAGGCTGGGTTCGTAACCGTGCAGGGCAAGTTGAAATATGGGTACAAGGTACACTTAAAAATCTGGATCTGTTTGAGCAACAATTACTAACCAACGCCCCGCCTTTGGCCAAACCTGATCAACCCCTATCGCAAACCGTTTATCCTGTTAAACTGGCTAATTTTTCTATATTGCCCAGTGTATCGGGTGATGTCAGCCAAGCGCATATTCCCCCTGATTATTTTATCTGCGATGATTGCTTGGCAGAGATGCACGATAAAACGCAACGCCGTTACCGTTATCCGTTTATCAACTGCACCCAATGCGGCCCCAGATACACATTAATTAAACAACTGCCTTATGATCGGCCCAACACCAGCATGGCGGATTTTTCGCTGTGTCCTGAGTGCCGTAAAGACTATGAAAATCCGCTAGACCGGCGCTTTCATGCACAACCACTAGCCTGCCCCGCTTGCGGCCCTACGCTTAATTTCCACCAGTCAGGTAGGGCTGATATTAATGACAACGAAGCCGCCATCAAGGCCACAGTAGCGGCGCTGCATGCAGGCTTAATTGTTGCCGTTAAAGGTATAGGCGGTTATCACTTGCTCTGTTCGGCAACCTCAGAAGCTGTCGTATTAAAATTGCGCCAACGTAAACTTCGCCGCTTTAAACCCTTGGCGGTGATGTTGCCATGGTCTGACGCTGACGGCCTGGGTCATGTCCGACGCTACGCGGATGCCACGATAACTGAATTGGCACAACTAACTGATCCCAGTCGACCCATCGTGCTGATAAAAAAACGCCCCGGCACCAATCTGACTGAAGCTGTCGCACCTGAAATGCACGAGTTAGGCCTCATGCTGCCTTATAGTCCTCTGCATCATTTATTACTGGAAGATTACGCAGCGCCTTTAATTGCGACGTCTGCCAACCTCAGCGGTGAGCCGGTATTAACCGAACCCGAGCAGGTTGAGGCTCGCTTGCGGCATATAGCTGATGCTTTTTTACATCATAACCGCCCGATACTAAGGCCTGCGGATGACAGTGTTTACAGAGTCATTGCCGATAAAGCACAACCCCTACGCTTGGGTCGTGGCGCTGCACCCCTGGAGTTTAGCCTGCCTTTTACCTTGTCCAGCCCGCTGTTGGCCGTGGGTGGTCATAAGAAAAACACCATCACTCTGGCTTGGGACAAGCGCGTGGTTATATCTCCCCATATCGGCGATCTTGGCTCACCCAGAAGCCAACAGGTATTTGAACAAACCATCGCTGATCTTACCCGACTTTATGGCGTTACCGTAAAACACTGTGTTTGTGATGCCCACCCGGATTATAGCGCCAGTCGCTGGGCAGAAAATTCCGGCTTAATCGTACATAAAGTATTTCATCATCATGCCCATGCGTCTGCTTTAATCGCTGAACAGTCCATAAATGAACCTGCATTGGTATTTACTTGGGATGGCACCGGCTATGGTGAAGATGGCACTATTTGGGGCGGCGAAGGTTTATTCGGTAGGCCGGGAAACTGGCAACGGGTGAGTTCTTTTCGTTCCTTTAGGTTGCCCGGTGGAGAAAAAGCAGGACGGGAATCTTGGCGCAGCGCCTTGGCTTTATGCTGGGAACACGGTCAAGACTGGTCTGAATGCCCAGCCGAAACCGGCTTGCTCAAACAAGCCTGGCAAAAACAAATCAACAGCCCGTTATCCAGTTCAGTCGGTCGTTTATTTGATGCCGCTGCCGCACTAACCGGACTGGTGCAACAAGCAGATTATGAAGGACATGCCCCGATGTGGCTGGAAGCTGAAAGTGGTGGACTAACGGAGGCCGGTATTGATTTACCTTTAAACTGTAATGCCGATGGCTTATGGTTAAGCGACTGGAGCCCGCTTATATCAATGCTACAAAATAAGCAATTAACCATCACTGACAGAAGCCGTTGTTTTCATGCCAGCTTGGCAATGGCTTTGCTTAAACAGGCCAAACAAATTCAAGCTAAACAGCATTTTACTGCGGTAGGTTTAACCGGTGGCGTGTTTCAAAATCGCGTATTGACAGAGTATGTTAGTACTTTACTAAAGGCAGAAGGCTTTAAAGTTTATTTACCTAAACAAGTTCCCGGTAACGATGCCGGTATCAGTTTTGGGCAAATCATCGAAGCAGGAAGTCAATCACGATAAATCATTAGCACTTTCAAAATATGCTTGATGCAGTAAAGCGGAATCGAGAATTTAAAAAATAAAAACGCCTCGATTCCACTACCTTATAGCAAGACTACTTGCTACACCCGTTGCAATTGCTTTATCTATCGAGCGCCAGCTGCGGTATCCTTCGTATCCATAATACGATTGATCAGGTTGGTCTGTTGCGATACTCTATCGGCTTGGGTTAAATCGATCATACCTTTAAGATCTGAAAAACGTTGTTCCGCTTCTTTTAGAAACTCTGTTGCTTTAGGAAAATCGCCGCCTTTTACAGAGGCACGCGCTTTTTTCAAAGAATCATTAGCGCGGTTACGGTTACGATCGACCTTATCATTAGCATTGATTTCTTTACTTACCGCTAATGCTTCTTTGATATTCCCTATAATGACATCCTCCGCCGCTTTATCATTGATGGCTTTCATGGCTTCATTGACTTGAACTAAAGTCGCGTCAATGCCTTCAGCGGCAGTCATTTTATTATACATACATGCCATGCCCAAACAGACATCAGCAGTCGTCGAAAAAGATGCTAAAGAAAGTGCCAATGTAGTCGCTATGACAGCGCTTTTTAATAATTTCATTTAATATAAACCTCGTTATAGTTATTTTTATTTGGTCTGCAACTGCCTAGATATTAAACATATTTAATTAGCGACATGACAGCGCCAACTTTATCATAACTCTTGTGAATATTACATAAATTAACTCGGTTACAGGAATTCAGAGCAGCTAAAAAACTCCATTAACAATCTAAAGGTATCTTTTAGCAAGTAGCTTTGATGGACTTAAATGGAATCGAGGAATCAGGTTTCGATTATCTTCGATTTTTCTAATTTAGCGGGTAGGGTGTATAAGCGAAGCGCCATACACCCAATGGAGAGTGACGAATTACCACTTTATCGGGCGCAATCAAATCATAGCTATAATAAATAGTGCAACGTGATACATTTCATGTAGATGCTGGTAATTCCAATTCGGTGTATGGCGCTTCGCTTATACGCGCTATTCTCCAAATTTTATAATATGCGACTTAGAGGCTTATAAAACCACACGCCCATTAAAGCAGCTTAACCACTGCGGCAACAAGGCCAATGGCAAGAGCCATAAGCGTACCCAGCTTTATAATTAGACTTTGTTCGGACTGGATAAATCTTGCGTCCATATCACGGCGTAAGTCATCAATATCACGTCGTACATCATCAATATCCCGCTTGGTAGCAATCTCAGGATCGCCTTGGGCGTCCTTAAAAGCATCTGAAAATGCTTCGGCTTGGCTTTCGGGAACACCGGCAGCTTTTAAAGTACGGATGAATTTATGGGGGTCAAAAGTTATAGTTGCCATAGATTTCCCCTGTCAATTAATGAAGTAGTGCGGTCAAAATAGCCTCTATGATTGCCGGTTATCAATGACAAAAGCAATCTTGATTAATATCAAGAAAACAACAAGTTCGGGGTTTTCAATATCACATTGACTGGTTTCAAAACTCCATCGCCCGAAACAGGAAGCTGGAGCTTGGGAAAAAGGTTTTTTTACCTTGGTTTTTCTTCGTGCTCTTCATGTCTCGGCAACTGCTCCCTGCGTTGCTCTACCTCCTGCATCCATGCAGTCGTTCGTGGTGAATATTGCTTTACAAGCAATCCAATATCGCCCGTTTAACGGCATCCAAGCTGGCATCAATGGTTACCGGTTTGGCATCGGCGCATTGTTGCATGGCTATTTCGGGGTCTTTAATACCATTGCCGGTTAAGGTACAAACAATCTTGCTGCCTTCAGGGATTTTGCCGGATGCTATGTCGTGCAAAGCGCCCGCTAATGAAGCCGCTGAGGCGGGTTCGCAAAATACGCCTTCATATTGCGACAACATTTTTTGTGTAGCCAAAATTTGTTCATCGGTAAATTTGTCAAACCAGCCGCCGGATTCTTTTTGAGCCGCCCAGGCGAAATCCCAAGATTGTGGATGACCGATGCGAATGGCGGTGGCGACAGTTTCGGGGTTATCAATCATCATGCCTGCTACAAAAGGCGCAGCACCTGCGGCTTGATAACCACACATGACCGGGCGATTGGAGCAAACCCGATCGGTGGCATATTCATTGTAACCTTTCCAGTAAGCGGTGATATTGCCGGCATTACCGACAGGCAGGCAGTGATAGTCCGGAGCAAAACCCAGTTCATCGACAATTTCAAAGGCGGCGGTTTTTTGGCCTTCAATTCTGAACGGATTAATAGAGTTAACAATGGTAACGGGGGCGTGATTAGCCACTTCTTTAACCAGTGCCATGCCTTTGTCAAAATTGCCGTTAATCTGAATGATGGTGGCGTTGTACATTAAGGTTTGTGCCAGTTTGCCCAAGGCAATTTTACCTTCAGGAATCAACACAAACGCTTTAATGCCGGCTCGTGCCGCGTAAGCGGCAGCAGCGGCCGAGGTGTTACCGGTTGAGGCGCAGATAATGGCCTCACTGCCTTCTTCGACAGCTTTGGTAACCGCCATGGTCATTCCACGATCTTTAAAAGAACCGGTTGGATTTAAGCCTTCAAACTTGACATAAATATCAACGTCTTTACCAATCATTCGGGGTATGTTTTGCAATTGAATCAGCGGTGTTCTGCCTTCGTTCAAGCTGATGATACGCGTTGTTGCACTGACTGGCAGACGGTCTCTGTAACGCTCAATTAATCCTGTGTAATGTTTTTGTGTAGTCATGATATTTATTTCAAAGTTTCCAGGCGGATGCGATTAACTTTTCCGGTAACGGTTTGAAGGGCTTCGATTTCTATAATCGCAGCGTTCATTTCTTTTTCCAGCGTAATTTGCGTCAACAAAATAATCGGTATAGCGGTTTCATTGCCTATCGGTTCTTTCTGGATGATGGCTTCAATACTGATGTGATGGTCTGCCAGTATTCTGGTGACATCAGCTAATACACCCGGTTTATCTTCTGCAGTCAGGCGTAAATAATACGATGTTTTAAAACGGTCAGCCGTTACAACAGGAATATCAGCCAAGGAATCCGCCTGAAAAGCCAAATGCGGTACGCGATTTTCAGGGTCACTGGTTAACGCTCTAACGACATCAATCACATCCGCAACCACGGCGGAGGCGGTGGGTTCTGCACCGGCGCCAGCGCCATAATAAAGCGTCGGGCCCACTGCATCGCCTTTAACCAACACGGCATTCATAACACCGTTGACATTGGCAATCAAGCGGCGTTCGGGGATTAAGGTGGGATGCACTCTTAATTCAATGCCTTCGGCCGTTTTTCTGGCAATACCTAAATGCTTGATTCGGTAACCCAATTGCTCAGCATACTCGACATCAAGGCGGGTTATTTGGGTAATGCCTTCGGTATAAACCTTATCAAACTGTAACGGAATACCAAAAGCAATTGAAGCGAGGATGGTTAGTTTGTGTCCGGCATCAATGCCTTCGACATCAAAAGTCGGATCAGCTTCCGCATAACCGAGGGCTTGCGCTTCGGCCAACACGTCATAAAAATCCCGTCCTTTATCGCGCATTTCGGTCAAAATAAAATTTCCGGTGCCGTTGATAATGCCGGCCAGCCATTCAATTTCGTTGCCACTCAAGCCTTCGCGTATGGCCTTAATGATGGGGATACCGCCGGCAACAGCAGCTTCAAAAGCAACGATGACGCCTTTTTCACTGGCTTTGGCAAAAATCTCGTTACCGTGCAAAGCAATCAGGGATTTGTTGGCCGTTACAACGTGTTTGCCGTTGGCTATGGCTTTTAAGACCATGTCTTTAACAAGCCCTGCTCCACCAATCAATTCCAGAACGATATCAATCTCCGGATCGTTGATAATGTCCATGGGATCAGTGCTTAATATAATGCCATGGGTATCGCAAATCCGTTCTTTGTCCAAATCCTTTGCTGACGCACGCGTGACAATAATTTCGCGGCCTGCCCGTCGAGCAATTTCTGCTGCATTACGTTTTAACACATTGACCGTACCGCCACCGACAGTACCCAGCCCTAATATACCTACTTTTACCGGTTTCAAATTAAGCTCCAGTTAAATAATCGTTCACGTTCCAATTGAATGAGGCGATTTTATCGCCCTTACAGCTTTACTTGGCTGCCTGTTTAATACCGTCTTTTTTCATCATAAGGCGAATACCCCGCACTGCCTGACGTGTTCGGTGTTCATTCTCGATTAAACCAAACCGAACATGATCGTCTCCGTACTGACCAAATCCAATGCCTGGGGAAACCGCCACTTTTGCTTCTGCCAGTAATTTCTTACAAAACTCTAGTGAACCCATGGCCTGATAAGCTTCAGGAATTTTTGCCCAGACAAACATGGTGGCTTTGGGTTTTTGAACAGGCCAGCCGGCAGCATTTAAACCCTCGCATAACACATCGCGTCTTTTTCTATAGACCTCGGAGATTTCCTTGACGCACTCTTGCGGGCCTTCCAAGGCAGCAATGGCAGCAATTTGAATCGGCGTAAACGTGCCATAATCCAGATAGGATTTAATCTTGGCCAAGGCAGCAACCAGTTCTTTGTTGCCACACATAAAACCCACGCGCCAACCGGGCATGTTATAACTTTTAGACATAGAGAAAAATTCTACGGCAATGTCTTTCGCGCCTTCAACCTGAAGAATGGAGGGGGCTACGTAACCGTCAAAAACAATATCCGCATAGGCAATATCCTGTACTACCCAAATGCTGTGTTCTTTAGCCACGGCGATAATTTTTTCAAAAAAGTCCAGATCTACACATTCAGTGGTAGGATTTCCAGGAAAATTAAGAATTAACATTTTGGGTTTGGGCCATGAATCAACAATGGCTTTTTGCAATTCTTCAAAAAAATCGCCACCCGGAATCATCGGCACATGCCGTAAATCTGCGCCAGCAATCACCACACCATAAGGATGTATGGGATAAGCCGGATTAGGCACCAATACAACATCGCCAGGCCCCAGTGTCGCCAACGCCAAATGCGCCAAACCTTCTTTGGAACCAATGGTAACAATGGCTTCGGTTTCAGGATCCAGATCGACATTAAAACGGGTTTTATACCAGTTACAGATCGCTTTCCTTAAGCGGGGAATCCCTTTGGACACTGAGTAACGATGCGTATCGGTTCGCAGCGTTGCTTCAACCATTTTATCAACGATATGTTTAGGCGTTGGCTGATCGGGATTACCCATGCCAAAATCAATAATATCCTCTCCCGCCGCACGAGCTTTGGCTTTCAGCTCGTTAACAATGTTAAAAACGTAGGGGGGTAAACGACTTATTCTATGAAATTCTTCCATTTAAAGCTCTTGAGTAACCCAAGTATGAGTAAGATTAAAAAAATATAGCTTCCCGGTAAATCTTTAACGGCTTAAAAACCTTGGATTTAAATGCTGCCTACAAGAGAAGTTACAAAAAAACTGTCTAAATTACTGGTGTTAACGCCTTCTGTCAAATAATAGAGCGTATTTGACCGAGTAACGGCTTACTTTAAGGAACGGACATAAAATAACTTGACCACTTATATCCCCTCACCCCAACCCTCTCCCGGTGGGAGAGGGAGCAAGATGCCTAAGTTATTTCATACGCATTCCTAAGGACAATACCCGCTCCACTCGCAGTAAATCTTCTTGTGTATCAACCCCCGCCTGTGGCGTTTGGTCAACAATTTTTACCATAATAGCTTCGCCGTGCCACAAGATTCTGAGTTGCTCCAGTGCTTCAACCGACTCAAGGGGTGATGGTTCCCAAGAACAATAACGCTTTAAAAAATCAACAGTATAGGCATAAAGTCCGATGTGCCTAAGATAAGGCAAGGCACCGGACGGAGTTCTGCCTGAATCAGCAAAAGCTTCTCGCTCCCACGGAATGGGCGCACGGCTAAAATAAAGCGCATAGCCGGCTTTATTTAATACCACTTTAACGGCATTGGGATTAAATATTTCTTCTGAATCAATGATCTTGGCCGCCAGCGTTGCAATACCTGCCTGTTGCTGACTCGCCAAGGCAAGCGCCACCTGATGAATCGTTGCTGGTGGAATAAGCGGCTCATCGCCTTGCAGATTGACGATAATTTCGGTAGCTGCCCAACCACAGTGCGAAGCAACTTCAGCGATTCTTTCCGTGCCACTTTGATGATCAGTGCGCGTCATGACCGCTTTAATGCCCAAAGCGCTAACGGTTTGAAAAATCCGTTCATCATCGGTAGCGACGATAATTTCTTCAGCACCTGCTTCTTGCGCACGCTCACAAACATGGGCAATCATGGGTTTGCCTGCAATCGCCAATAACGGTTTGCCCGGTAGTCGGGTTGAGGCATAACGGGCCGGAATAACGACTTTAAAACGTAGCGTCATTTGTATAAGGCGTCAGTTTCTTCACTGCTTAATTCACGGGCTTCATCTTCAAGCATCACGGGAACATCATCACGGATTGGAAAAGCAAGGCGATCCGCCCTGCATATTAATTCTTCTTTGGTTTTATCATAACGTAAAGGGCTCTTGCATAAAGGACAGGCCAAAATATCGAGCAGTTTTTTATCTATCATGCTTTTCTCTTAAGTAAGTTTAATAATTGTTCAGAAAAAGCGGCCTCAGGCACGGCTTTTACTGGAAGGTACCAATGCTGTTTTCCTGCAAATGCCCTGCATTTTACAGCATCTTTTTCAGTCATTAGCACAGGTTTGTTATCGTTAAATTCAATGTCATGGTGCTGGAAGGGATAATGATCTGGGAAATTATGAGTTTTACAGAGTAAGCCAGCGGCTTCCAATACGTTAAAAAAGCGTTCCGGATTACCAATACCAGCCAAAGCATGGCACTCAACACCTTTAAATTCAGCTAATGGTTTTTGTTCGCCGGTCACTAAATTAACCAACTGGTCACCCACCAAGCGCATGGATAATTCATTGTCTTCAGATTTTTCACCATTTACGATGATAAAATCGACATTTTGTAATCTTTCAATAGGCTCGCGCAATGGTCCGGCAGGTAAACAGTAGCCGTTACCAAAACGTCTTTCTCCATCGATAACTGCAATTTCAATCGTTCTGTTTAAAGCATAATGTTGTAAACCATCATCGGATAAAATGACATTACAATCGGCTTTACTGAGCAACAATTTTGCAGCGTCTACCCGCAACGGCCCTACCGCCATCGGGCAACCCGTTTGTTTGGCGATTAACAAGGCTTCATCGCCGGTGTTTTTGGCATCGCTGTCAAACGTCACCCATTGTGGCCATGATTCTGCTTTCCCGCCGTAACCACGGCTAATGATACCGGGTTTAAAACCGGATTCTTTAAGAAACTCAGCCAGCCAAATAATCAACGGTGTTTTACCTGTGCCGCCAACTGTAATATTGCCTACGATGATAACCGGAACCGGCAAGGTATTTGATTTTAGTATACCTAAACGATATAAGAAGCGTCTAAATCTAACGGCATCATTAAATAAAAAGCCCAAAGGCGATAACCATAGACCAATAACCTGATCTTTATACCAGATGTCTGTTGCCCAACGCATTAGCTGTTTTTTCATGGTGTGTTTTTTGAATGTAAGGCGGCAAAAGTGATATGACTAAATCCGGCACCCCCAGCCGCTTCTAAGGCTGTAATAACGGCTTGATGAGGTGTTTTACCATCGGCATTGATGATAAAGGGCTGATCCTTTGATTGTTCGGCAAGTTTTAGTAATTCCTGCTTTAAGGTGTCTATTTGCTGATTGGCTAATTCATGCGACAAGCCATCTTCCCCTTTCAAGAAATAAGCACCGTTTACATCAATAGTTAAGGTGACCATTTTAGGCAACTGTTCTGCCTCTGCCCCATCCGCTTCCGGCAACGTAACCTTGACTTCTGTGTTGCGATTAAAAGTGGTGGAAACCATAAAGAAAAGTAATAACACAAACAGCACGTCAATCATTGATATTAAAGTAATATCAATCTTTTCTCGTTTTTTTCGGCGAAAATTCATCAGTAGACCTCTCTGACTCCATGCAGTATATCAATCAACTTTAACGCTTCGGATTCCATATCAACTATGTACTCGTCTACCAATCTTTCAAAATAACGGTGAAAAATTAAACTGGGAATACCGACCGTCAATCCTGCTGCTGTCGTAATAAGTGCTACCGAAATCCCTCCCGCTAAAACACTCGGATCTCCAGCACCGTGCTGCATCAGTGAAGAAAATATGTCTATCATACCAAATACGGTTCCCAATAAACCTAATAAGGGGCCAATGGCTGCAATGGTACCCAAGGTGTTAAGATAACGTTCTAAATCATGTACCACTTTCCGGCCTGATTCTTCAATGTATTCTTTCATAACATCCCTGCCATGATGCCTGTTGGCAAGTCCTACTGCTAAAATACAACCTAACGGTGAACTGGTTTTTAAGCGCCGCAAAACGGTGTCATCCAGCTTTTTTTCACGGGATAACTTCCAGACTTGCGGAACCAGTTCCGGTGGTAAAATTTTATTTCTTTGTAAAGACCAGAAACGTTCGACGACAATAGTCATGGCTACAATTGAGCATAAAATGATGGGCAACATCATCCAGCCACCGCTTTTAATTATTTCAAACACATTTTTTCCTAAAAATTAAGATCAGGTTAAAGGCACAAGGTGCAATGTTAAAAAACCTTTAACCTTATTCTAACGCAACCGGGTTTTTAACATTTCCCCGACCTACCCAGATATAAGCAATCACCAAGGCAAGTCCACAACAGAGTGCTGCCATTGAATAAACAAACCTTGGCCCTAATGATTCCCAATAATAGCCGCTATACAGACTACCCAATACGCCACCGACGCCAAAACTAAGACTGCTGTATAAAGCCTGTCCTTTGCCCTGATGCTGATCGCCAAAATAAAGATGAACCAGATGTATGGCAACCACATGCGCACCGCCAAAAGTGGCGGCATGTAACAATTGAGCTAAAATCAACAAACCCAAATACTCGGGACACCAGCCTATTATTAACCAACGACCGATAGCCAACGTCAAACTAAATAATAAAATAGCCCTTAAAGAAAAACGTTTTAACAAACGCCCCATATAAATAAATAAAACGATTTCAGCCAATACGCCAAGCGCCCAAAGTAATCCGGTAACGGTTGCCGAGTATTGATAATGCTTTAAATAAATCGAATAAAAAACGTAATATGGTGAGTGCGCAACCTGCAACAATATATTAACCACAAAAAAGGCTAACACTTCGGGTTTTTTTATGATTTGCAGCATCCTCAGCGGCACTGATTCATAATTGACAGGCTTGGCCTCAGGCGTTATTAAGGTCACCCACCAATTTAAAATCAACAACGCGATAATCACAAAGGGAAGCATTGCAACGGGTTGTTTATCCAGCAACCAGCCCACACCCAACACCGTTACAATAAAACCAACCGAACCCCAGAGTCTTATTTGACTGTAACGGTGCGCTTTGTTTTTTAAATGGAACAAGGTGACCGCTTCAAATTGCGGTAACACGGCATTCCAAAAAAAACTAAACGCGACGGTTATCCAGGCAAACCAGACATAATTGTGCGCAAACAAAAAACCGGCAAACAGTAAGGCGGCAAAAAATGCCGCCAGACGAATTATTCGTAAACTTTTCCCGGTATGGTCGGCAATCCAGCCCCATAAGTTGGGTGCGATAATTTTTGTACCCACCAGAAAGGCAGAAAGCTCGCCAATTTCAACGGGATTAAAACCACTGTCTTTTAAGTACAAACTCCAGTACGGTAAAAAACCACCCAAAGTTGCGAAATAAAAAAAATAAAAACCTGACAATCGCCAGTACGGAACAGACATTGTGTTATTCATGTAGGAAGTGTTTTTGTGGATACCCGAAAAATATCATCATTTAAAATGGGTAACCACAAAGGATTTAACAAGGGCAAGTACATAAGACTTGCCCCCACAAGGATTACCGCAAGATCGGCAATCCTGAAACAACACCCATATTTTGGGCCCGATGACGCAGAAAATGATCCATCAGCACAATCGCCATCATCGCTTCTGCAATCGGGGTGGCACGAATGCCAACACAGGGATCATGACGACCTTCTGTCACCACGTCAATCGCTTCACCTTGCTGATTGATACTTTTACCGGGTAGCCGCAAACTGGCGGTAGGTTTTAGCGCAATGCTGGCAGTAATGGCTTGACCGCTGGAAATGCCGCCCAAAATACCGCCGGCATGGTTACTTAAAAAACCACCTGGCGTCATTTCATCCCGAAATTTTGTACCTTTGGTATCCACGCAAGCAAAACCGTCACCAATTTCCACGCCTTTTACGGCATTAATGCTCATTAAAGCATGTGCCAAATCGGCATCAAGACGATCAAAAATGGGCTCACCCAAACCGGGGGGAACGTGAGTGGCAACCACCTCAATTCTTGCGCCTATCGATTCGCCTTCCTTGCGCAAGGCATCCATGTAGGCTTCCATTTCGGGGACTTTATCTGCATCGGGGCAAAAGAAAGGATTGCTGTCAATAATTGACCAATCCAGCTTTTCAATTTTTATCGGGCCAAGTTGTGATAAATACCCGCGAATTTCTATACCCGCCTGCTCTTTAAGATATTTTTTGGCAATGCCGCCGGCCGCAACCCGCATGGCTGTTTCACGCGCCGATGAACGCCCCCCGCCCCGATAATCTCTAAAACCATATTTCTGTTGGTACGCATAATCGGCATGACCCGGTCTAAACGTATCGGCAATTTTGGAATAATCTTTGGAGCGTTGATCGGTATTTTCAATAAGCAAACCAATCGGCGTACCCGTAGTTTTACCTTCAAACACACCCGACAAAATTCTGACTTCATCCGCTTCGCGCCGTTGCGTGGTATGTCGTGACGTACCCGGTTTTCTGCGATCAAGATCGTCCTGCAAATCCGCTTCTGTCAAGGCCAATCCGGGAGGACAACCATCAACAATACAGCCAATGGCAGGGCCATGACTTTCGCCAAATGATGTAACGGTAAATAATTTTCCTATCGTATTTCCAGACATATTAACGTAAAGCCGCTATAAATAATTCGTGATAATAGTTAAGCTGTTCAGCAGTCAGCAAAAACACACCGTCTCCGCCCCGCTCAAAATCCAACCAGTAAAAAGGCACATCAGGAAAAGTGTTTTGTAGCGTTTCTGCACTACTCCCAACTTCCACAACCAATATCCCCTGCTCTGCCAAATAATCATTGGCATCAGCCAAAATGCGAATCACAAGATCCAGACCGCTAAGACCGCCTTTAAAACCCATGTCCGGTTCAGCAAGAAACTCCGGCGGCAACTGCTCCCATTCTTCATGGCTTACATAAGGGGGATTACTGACGATAACATCGTACAAAACAGGTGGCAGTGCATTAAATAAATCGGACTGATAAAGCGTCACCGACTCGGCTAACTGATGTTTTTCAACATTGATTTCAGCGACCGCCAGGGCATCAACTGACAAATCAACGGCATCGACCAAAGCCTCTTGAAAAGCATAAGCACAGGCGATGGCAATACAACCACTTCCGGTACACAAATCCAGAATGCGTCCAACCTGATCTTCTTCTACCCAAGGTGAAAAACGTTGTTCGATTAATTCGGCAATCGGTGATCTGGGCACCAAGACTCTCGAATCGACATAAAAAGATAGACCTGCAAAAATAGCTTCATGCGTTAGATAAGAAGCCGGTATTCTTTCATTAATCCGTCTATCAATAATATCAATCACTGCCTGACGCTCAGTCATCGTTAGTGCCGTGTCCAAATAAGCTTCAGACAGATTATAAGGTTGAAATACGGTATGCAAGACCAACGCCGCAGCTTCATCCAGCGCGGTAACAGTTCCGTGACCAAAACTGACCCCGACTTGGGTAAACTGGCTGGCACCCCAGCGTATGTAATCACGCAGGGTTGATAAGGTGGTTAAAACTTCAAAAGGCGTTGTTTGCATTATTTTACAAAGTAATCAGGATATACGGGGATTAATTTAACAAGCGATTTTAAACTAAATGCGTAATAAGGTGGTAAATTTAGTTAAACAGCTATTTAAAACGATTTGAGCCATGAACCTAGAAAGCATTTATCACCACGAAGACACGAAGTTTTCTTTCTTCATAGCCCTCGTGATAAGTCATGTTTTAAGATTTGTGGCTACCCACTTTAGTCAGTACGTAGGGCGTGCCGTGCGTGCCTTAATTTTCATGACACGCCCTACAGAAAATAATGTCGATTAATCAACGAAGGTCTCTATAAATCAGAAAAAGCCCTGGGTTACTTACCGGCTTCTTCCGTAAAAACCCCAAAACTCATAATACGCTGATACCTTTGTTCAAGTACTTGATCGATATCTTGGTGTATTAAGTCTTCCAAATGACGATTTAAGGCTTCTTTTAAATTTAAGGCAATAATTTTAAAGTTTCTATGACCGCCACCCAAAGGCTCTCTAACCACTTCATCCAGAAAACCTTGTTCACGTACACGGTCAGAGGTAATACCCATCGCTTCGGCGGCTAATTGTGACTTATCAGCACTTTTCCATAGAATGGATGCGCAACCTTCCGGTGAAATAACTGAATAAGTACTGTATTCCAGCATGATTAAACGGTCACCCACACCAATCGCCAACGCACCACCCGAACCACCTTCACCGATAATGGTACAAATAATGGGTGTTTTTAGTTTAGCCATTTCAAACAGGTTTCTGGCAATGGCTTCGCTTTGTCCACGTTCTTCGGCACCAATACCCGGATAAGCACCGGGAGTATCGATTAAACAAATAATCGGAATTTTAAACCGCTCCGCCATTTTCATAACACGCAAAGCTTTGCGATAACCTTCAGGTCGTGGCATACCAAAGTTACGATAAATTTTTTCTTTGGTATCGCGGCCTTTTTGATGACCAATAACCATGACCGGCAACCCGTCCAAACGCGCCAATCCGCACACAATAGCCGGATCATCCGCATAAGCGCGGTCACCATGCAACTCATGAAAATCAGTAAAAATATGCTCAACATAATCCAGCGTATAAGGTCGCCCTGGATGCCTGGATAATTGAGAAATCTGCCAATCAGAAAGATTGCTAAAAATAGATTCCGTCAGTGCCTGACTTCTATCCTCCAGTTGCTTAAGCGCATCGGAAATATTTATTTTATTATCGAACTCTACATTACGGAGTTCTTTTATTTTCGCTTCTAATTCAGCGATTGGTTGTTCAAAATCGAGAAATTTTAGGTCCATGGAAACATGATCAAAGCAGTGAGATTAAAAGGTATTTTATAGAAATTCAGCAATTAATTCTAAATTAATTCAGTATTTGATAATCATCAACCACCGTTATACCCGTTTTTATAGTAAACTTGACCCATCAGCGACATAAATCAAGCGACCTATTTAAGGCAGAACAGCACAGATAAAGCGGTTCGAGAACAAGCCTGTTCGCCGTTTCCTGGCGTTCCTTTTAAACCGTTCGTGGCAAGCCTGTCGAACCATCAACCCAACAACTTCTCTTAACCTATGTTTACAATTACCAAAGAAGTTTATTTTTGCTACGGGCATCGATTGATGAATCATCCCGGTAAATGTCGTAATTTACACGGCCACAGTGTCAAAGCATCCATTTCAATACAACAAGAACAGCTCAATGATCAAGGCATGGTCTGCGATTTTTCTGATATTAAAGACTGCGTAGAAGCCTATATTGACAATATCCTTGATCATAACTTTTTGCTCCATAAGGATGATCCGATTATCCCAATGCTGAAAGATAACAACGAACGTTTTCTTGCCCTTGAAGAGCATCCCACCGCCGAAGTCTTAAGTAAAATGATATACCAACATTTAAAACAGGCCGGATTTAATGTTGCCCAAGTTGTATTATGGGAAACGGCCAGTGCCCATGCTTGCTACCGGGAAAGCTGACATAACCTATGAGCTTTGTTAATCCGGTCAACAAGTCATACTGTCTGGAACAAATCTGCGAATCCAACTACCAAAAACTGCTTCAGTTAATTCCAGAGTTACTTAGCCTTAAAGAAACCGCGATAGGGCTTGCACACAAAAACACCACCCTTCATATTACCGTTATTGAAAGCACGCCCTATACAATGACGGTTGAACTTAGCCATTGTTTTAACAAAAATCTGGATGAATTTCTGGAACCCGCCGTCAAAATACGCATTTATTTGGACGCACAATTGGCTGAAGTATTAAGTGATCATGCCCGCGCCAGCGTAGCACAAGTCTTTAAAAATCCTGGTTTAAGCAAGGAAATAATGAATTACAAATGGCGCTTGAATTATTTTCTGCAAAAATGGCTGGATCACTGTTTAAAAAAAGACTATCAATTTAGAAAAACAGTCGATTACATTGCATTAAGCTGAACAACACCTGCAATAGCAAGTAGCCTCCATGTAACATTGTGAAATCGTAACTATTCACCGAAATTTTAAGCGAAAAATCAACGGCTCTTTTTAAAGTATAAAATCAGGTAAAACACCATCGAACAAAAGCGTCAGCGCCTGAGTTGCTGAAACATTATTTTTCCTGCACGTAGACAAATAACTGCAGACACGGCAAAAGATATCAGCACCTTCCTGAGACCGAAAACAACCAGATATTTTTTGATGCACCTTGGTCATCCTAATGTCATTCTCCCCCTG
>SESD01000418.1_pt1 | contig 26453 bp, 29 predicted proteins | sample 3171411 | NCBI WGS metagenome assembly SESD01 (sample SAMN06051880, study PRJNA518727) | freshwater metagenome | biome: subpolar coniferous forest; feature: holomictic lake; material: water; isolation source: holomictic Lake 442, 16.5 m depth | place: Canada: near Kenora, Ontario | collected...
ATCTTGTGCCTTATTACTTTTTTCAGTAGCCACTTCATTCCTTTCGATAGAACGTCCTAAGACGTTTGGGTCTGGCCCAGAAGGTACGGAGACCCACCGACGGAGTTCAGTGTTGGCCACAGAAGTTGTGGACAGACTGAGCACGGAAGATGGAACCGCTCTGGTTGGCAGCCAAAATCTCTTTTGACCTAGATGTAGGATAACCGAACACCTGTTCGAAAGGTAGCATGTGCCACTGACAGATCTGAGCGTGTCGTCAGGGGTCTGAAGTGCAACTCCAGTTCCTGCATTGAAGAGTGATTTACCCTAGCGCACCTCTTGTCTATCAATAATGTTGATAGTACTATCAACATTATGAGAAAGAATACGACGCTACCGATCCCGCTATTTCGATCAGATACCCAAGCATCAATACTCTCTGCGCTCTTTATGTCATCGAAGGGCTTAACCACGCAGGAACTAAGCGATCGTCTTGGGATTGCATACCCCACTGTTCATAGAGAGATTGGACGGCTTTATGCATCTGATCTTGTCGCCGAAGAGCGAATTGGAAACTACCGAATTTTCACTCCTAATCGAACCTCGCCTTTCTATGCACCACTTCGAGATCTTCTCGAAGTTTTCACAGGACCAATTCCGCTATTAAGAAATGAGCTTGCTCTTATTCCTGGAATTGAATGGACGGCTCTTTTCGGATCTTGGGCACAGAGAGTTCTGGGTAAAACTGGCAAAGCCCCGCAAGATGTTGACGTGGTGGTCGTAGGAACTCCCGATGTTCGTCGCGTGAATAAGGCTTGCGTTGTTGTGGGTAAGAAATTCGGCTGGGATGTGAATCCAGTTATCCTGACGCCTCTTGAGTGGCTGGAAGAGACCCCCTTCTTGCGCCAAGTTCGAGCCGATGGGCTTGTTCCAATATTTAGCGCCACTAATAGGAATGAAGACAATGGATCCAACGCCTCTTACATTAATCCAGCAAAGCCGCTTGGATAATCTAGTCAACTCCGGAAAGTTGCATCAAGTTCCAATTGACTATTCAAAAGCTAAACGATTCATTGAACAGGCAACCCAATCGCTTATGGAGTTACCTTCAATTAGAACAAACCAATTGCGCTATGACGGCGGTTATAACGCCGCTCATGACATTGGCGAGGCGATATTGGCAGCATATGGATTTCGAACAGCAAATGGTTCCGGTCAACATGTTTCACTTGGTGAAGCTATGACAATAATCTTTGATGGAACTGCTGCCAATGACGCCGCTGAAGAATTCGAAAGTCTTAGAAAAGTGCGAAACCAATCTAGATATTTTGCCTCTCCAATTGGTAACTCCCAGGCAGATCAGGCAATTATCTGTGCAAGTGAATTGCTTGCTCAAGTTCAAAAATCTCTTAATTATCGCAATCATGAAATAGATTGAAGGGTTTAACTGGGTAATTGAGTTCATTCATTAAAGACTCTTTGCGACGCCCCTAAAGAAGTCGAGCGTCTTACGGTCTAGCTCATCATCATCGGCCTTTGGTTGGCAGGAGAACTTTGAAATGACGATCTCTTTAGCGGTGTTGATATAGATCCACTGGCCATGGATTCCAATGGCACAGAGTTCGCCATCGCCTATCGAATACCACTGGTTGCGGTAGGCGCCCTTAGGGAAGCTTTCAAAGAACTCACCACGCCCCCAGGCTTCATAATCACCATTGGCAAAAGTGTCGACCACCCACATCGGATCGAGCAGGCTCACGCCGTTATGGATTCCGCCATTTCGCATTAACTCCCCTACTAAACCAAGATCGTAGATCGAGCAGCTCAGGCCACCTGCAGTGCGCGCCATTTCCTTCTCGTCAATCGTTATCGTTGCGCTTCCGCAGCCCAAAGGCTTCCATAACTCCTCTGAAATTAATTGTGCCAGAGGTCGACCAGAGACTTTCTGCACAACTAAGCCAAGTAAATCGGCGTTAGGTGACATGTACGAGAATCGAAAGCCATGTTCAACTTCTGCCTTAGGGAGGGAGAGAATGAATCTTTCTAAATCCTCTTCCGAATAATTGGAACCATCACTGCGCGGCATCCATAACATCGCTTGGCGGTATCGTGCATACACGCCCTCTTTGCTGGCATAACTTTCTTCAAAATCTAAACTCACCGTCATATCGAGCAAGTTGCGAATTGTGGCGTCGGCATATGCGCCACCGTTTGTTCCATCGATAATCGTTGAAATCTTAGTATCAGCGTGTACTCCGAATTTTTTAAGGACGATTCCAGCCACAATTCCAGTAATTGATTTACTGACAGAAAATGTAAGGTGCGGCGAATGCAAGTCCATACTATTTGAATAGTAATCGGCAACAATTGTGCCGCTCATTGTAATTAATAGAGCGTCGGTATAACTCTCTTGTAGGAACTCCGAACCTACCTGCAGACGCCCGGCAATCATGTACTCACGTGAAGTAAGCGAGGGATCAAGCGCGATTGCAGGGGTAAAACTACTCACGCCTTCAATCACATGTTCAGGAATTAACTGCCCAACATTTTGAAAAGTGTGTGAGCTGTAGGGAAAATCTTTCCAATTGTCCAGATTGATATCTGCACTATTGAAATCTTTTCCGATGTTTTTGGGCACGAAATCAACTCTCTTCTTGCATGGGATTCGAATGTGAAATGAGGAATTAATGAGGTAGATCGTGCGCGGCGCCAAACCCTCGATTGTCGGCGCCGCACACTCTCTAGTTATCCCTTAAAAGCGGTCCATACCTTTGTGTATAGATCATTAGCCTCTGTTGAACATGGAGCCATAGCAACACCCAAGGCCATTTGAGCTGGCGTTGGTGAGAATGCTGTATCTGCCTGCATTGCAGGAAGTAAGTACTTCTCAGATCCTGCAATACCGTTGTTGTAGGCTGCCCAGTTTGAAGCTTGGGCGGCATTCTTTGGATCCATCATCCAGTTTAGGAATATCTTGGCGTTATCAACGTTTTTGGCGCCAACTGGAATAGCAAAGTTGTCCTGCCATAGTGGCATTCCATCTTTTGGATAGACAAAGACTACGTTTGGATTTGCATTGTGCGCTTTATAAGTAGCACCGTTGTACATCATCAAAAGTACAGAAGTACCAGATGATAGACGACCAATATTTCCTGAGCTAGCAATCGTATTTAGATTTGGCTTAATAGATTTAATCAAATCCTGTGCCGCTTGTAGCTGAGTTAAGCTCTTTGTACATGGCTTGTATCCCATTGAACGAAGCGCTGCATCGATAACTTCCTTCTTGTCATCAAAGATTGTTGTCTTACCAGGATATGAAGGGATCGCTGCAAAGAAATCCTTCCATGTCGTTGGATTTGTCGTTACTTTGTCCTTCAAATACCCAAAACCTGTTAGGCCATGTAGGTAAGGAACTGTGTAGATACGTCCACGGTCAAAGTAAGGGTTCATGAATTCAGCTTTTAGATTTCCACCATTTGGATAAGCTCCACGGTGAATGCGCTGCAATAGTCCCTTCTTCTGCATGATCTGAACCATGTAATCAGTTGGAACGATGATGTCGTAACCGCGTGCGCCTGCTTCAAGCTTTGCAAGCATTTGAGCGTTACTGTCGTAAACACCGAGATTTACATTGATACCGGTTTCAGCCGTAAAGCGCTTGAGTAGCGCTGGATCGATGTAATTACTCCAGTTGAAGAGATTGAGTTCGGTACCGTTTGGCTTACTTGGATAAAGACCTGCAGCTCCCGCTTGTGGAATCGCGATTCCAACAAGTAATGAGACCGCAGTAGCAAAGCTTGCTAGCGCTAAGCGCTTGCGAGACCCCACTGTGATGTTACTTATTCCTAGCTTCATTGCTTCGCCGTCTTGTTGTTTTCCATGTGATTCCCACTAATAAGCCCAGGGTTGGGATTATTAGCAATAGTGCGGCTATCACGTTTACCTCTGGGGTTGCTCCCAGTTTTAAAAGCCCGAAAATATAAATTGGCAATGTCGTTGTTTCCGGGCCAGAAACAAAGAGAGATGTAAGGAAGTCATCCATGCTGATGATGAACGAAAGCAGACCACTTGAAAGCAGGGCTGGAATCAATAGCGGGACAGTTATCTTCGTCATGACTCGCACAGAACTGGCACCGAGGTCGCGGGCGGCTTCAAAGATATTTTGATCGAAATCGCGAAGGCGTGAGCGGATGGGCAGAAAGGCAAAAGGCACACACATAACGACGTGGGCAAAGAGTAGAGATGTGTAGTGAAGCGGAATTCCCACTAATGAAAATAGGGCGAGAGTTCCGACAGAAGTAACAATCTCTGGTAGCACCAGCGGTGCGTTAACTAGCGCGCGAAGTGCATTTTGGAGTTTTCCTGTTGCCTTACCAATACCAATGGCTAGTCCAGTTGCTATGAGTGCGGCGATAATCGCACATGGAATCGCAATGGAGAGTGAGACTTTTGCCGAACGAATCAAATCAGTGTTGTCCAGAATTGTGCTATACCAACGTGTAGAAAAACCGCTCCAGACCGTTGCATCCTCTGATTTATTGAATGAAAAAATAAGAACGGTTATTAATGGTAGGTAAAGAAATATGAGGCTAGCAATACCCATGGGGCGAATCATCGGCAAGTGCGAAACGCTCCATGTTTTCTGCCTCATGAGGCCAGCTCCAGTTTACGTTTGCGAGTGGAGAGCAAGATGATTCCAGTCATTGCAAGAAGTAGAACTGCCAACGCAGAACCGACTGGCCAGTTACGAGATTCGCCGAACTGATCATTAATAAGGCTTCCGATTAGCATTGTTTTATTGCCGCCAAGCAATGCTGGTTGAACATAGGCGCCAAGGGCGGGGATGAAGACAATCGCAACACCGGCAAAGATTCCAAACTTGATCATCGGTATCACGATGCGAAGAAGTACGCGCCATCCCGGTGCCCCAAGATCGAAGGCAGCCTCTAAAATACTTTTATCCAACTTTTCAGCAGATGCATATATCGGCAAAACCATGAACGGCAAAAAGGCATATGTAAGGCCGATGAAGGTTGCCCACGAGGTATAAAGCAGAACTGGGGCACCCAGTTGGTGAAATAGACCATCTTCGGCAAGTAAAAGCATCCAGGCATATGTACGGGCGAGCACATTTACCCAGAATGGAATTGTTACTAGCGCAATCAAAATTCGCTGCGTTGATTTCTTTTGCAGCGCAATCCAAATGGCCGTTGGAATTCCAACAATGAGGCATATGAGAGTTACCGTAAAAGCTAGAACAACCGAGCGAAAAATGATCGTCATGTATGTGAAATTGAAGGATTTAACACCCATTAGGTCGGTTTCAAAGAAGACTGTTCTGTAAGCATCGAGAGTGAATTTATGAATAACTCCCGATCCAAAGTCACCGCGCTGTAGAAACGAAAAGAGCGTTATAACGATGAGTGGGCAACCAACAAGAAATATGCCAGCAACGTAAGCAGGGATGGAGACCGACCGTGGGCCATAAATTCCCGGTTCGCTTTGCCTACGCATGGTGAGTTTCATCTAAGCCAGTTGGCCAATCTGGTCTACATCAACAAAGAGTTCAATCTTTTCGCCTATGTCGAGGCGGGAAAGAAGAGAGACTTCGGATTTTACTTTAACTTCACGCCCTGTTGAAGTTAGCAGTAACACCTCTAAGGCATCGCCAGCAAAGATAACTTCCTTAATTTCAACTTCGCCACACAGACTCACGCCTGAGATAAGTGAAAAAGCCTCTGGGCGAATAATTAGCTTGGCATTATTTGTGTCATTAATCGTCTGGGCAAGATTATTAATACTTAAACCATCACCGTGAAAACTATGACCTTTAACTTCGCCTAAAAGTACAGTTGATTCGCCAATGAAATTAGCGACAAACTCGGTCTTGGGTGCCGTGTAGATTTCAAATGGAGTGCCTACTTGCTGTAGTTGACCATTGTTAAATACAGCGATCCGATCACCTAATGCCATCGCTTCATTTTGATCATGGGTGACAAAGAGAAAAGTAGTTCCGGTCGCCCGGTGAATTCGCTTGAGCTCAATCTGCATACTCTTACGCAGTTTCAAGTCCAAGGCAGCAAGTGGCTCGTCCAACAAAAGTACTTTCGGTTTCTTCGCCAGAGCTCGTGCAAGGGCGGCGCGTTGTTGCTGACCACCTGACATCTGAGATGGCTTACGATCGGCGAGCGCGCTCATTTCGACAAGCTCGAGAACTTGGGCTACTCGAGATTTAATCTCACTCTTTTCAATCTTTTCATTTTCGAGTCCAAAAGCAATGTTTTGAGCAACACTCATATGGGGAAAAAGTGCGTAACTCTGAAAGACGGTATTAACCGGTCGCTTGTGAGGAGGCAGTTGATCAATGCGCTTACCGCCCAAATTGATCGACCCGGCATCGATCTTTTCAAAGCCTGCAATGCTGCGAAGTAGTGTTGTCTTACCGCAGCCAGATGGTCCTAAAAGGACTACGAACTCCCCCGTTGGAATCCTTAGCGTGACATTATCGAGCGCCTTAACTTCGGCGCCTTTAGGGTCGCGAAAGCTCTTAGCGACACCATCTATCGCAAGATCTGCCCACCCAGCCTCTTCAACCATGCTGCCCGCCCTTTGGCTAGATACTCCATTGAATGGGAGCAGATTCACATACGCCGCCATAGATAGCAATACTTGACACGACATGACGGAAATCGCCAAACTTATGGCCATGAATGAGAAATTAGACGACATCGACCGCCGCATTATTGGCTATCTTCAGGCCGATGGCCGCGCTCCCTTTACAACGATTGCTCAGGTACTAAACCTGCCCGATCGAACCGTCTCTCGTCGCGGGCAAGAGCTCTTGGCGCAAGGGGCTATTCAAGTCACGGGCTTGATTGAACGTGGCGAGATGGCGAGAAAAGAGGCGATGATCATTCGAGTTGTATGCGCACCGGGAACCAACACGATCGTTGCAACTGCGCTAGCTAATCTTCCGGAGTCAATATTTGTCTACCTAACTACAGGTTCAAATGAATGCCTGACCGAGATATTCGGATCTCCTGAAACGCTCTCGGAGATAATACTGAGATTCATTCCTGGCATTCCTGGAGTAGTTTCAATCAACTCTCAGAGCTGTCTAAAATATTATCGAACAGCCGCCCAGTGGAACCCTGGAATCTTAAGCGATGAAGAGCGTGAAAAAATAGCCGTTGACCGTGTGCCGCGTCCAATTAAAGAGATTGAGCTCTTACCCGATGATCAACTTATTCTCGAGGTTCTGGCTAAAAATGGAAGGGCGACCTTTGATCAGATTTCTCGTGCATGTGGCTTAACCGAGGCGACGGCTAGAAGAAAGACAACTGCGCTCCTAGAGTCTGGCGCTCTCTCCATTCACGCCGTAGTAAATCCTGCAATCATCGGTTTTCCTGTCGAGTGTTGGATGTGGATTAAATGCGCCCCTGCAGATGTTCCAAGGATTGCAGAGCAACTCATTTTAGATAATCACGTTAGATACCTAGCGGCCGTTTCCGGTGAGTATCAGATTCTCTTTGAAGTTGCGATGGCAAGTAGGAAGATTCTCAATAGTTACCTCGAGTCCATCGGCACCCTCGTTGATGGAATTATTCAGCTTGATAGCTACATTCTGATTGAGCCGTTTAAGCGATCCGGGCGCAAAGTTTCATCAATCGACAGGTAGTTTAAACGGCTGTCTCAAAAGGCACGTCAGTGGGTTCAATCTCTTGGCTATCAGGTAAATCAATAAGAACTGACACTGTTGTTTCGCCAAAGACGGCGTTGCGAGCGATATCCCAACGGCCCCCACTGACTTCGTCAAAAAAGCGCGTGCCGAAACCTTTGCTCTTTTGAACGAAATGCGTCCCATTATCAACTGCTCGAATCTGTAGCTCATTGGGCTTTTGATGCGCAATCTCAATCTTGATGTTTGTCGCACCCCCATGTCTGGATGCGTTCGTAATCATCTCTCCTACAACTTCAACTGCACTTCTTATCTGTGGACCAGTTCGCATTGCAATCTCAGAAGGCAATGTCAGATCAATTTTTATCATTTCAGACCATAGAGATATTTGCTTGTTAACGCCATCCCCGAGAGATTCAAACTCAGTGTAATTAAATTCACTAGCGTTTTCCAAAACCCTCATAATCAGATCAAAGGCTTCCTGCACGGCAGCAAAATCACCATCCTTCTGGGCGCTTTCTATCATCAATGTTGCCGCAAGTATCTGCGACTGCACCTGTCCGTGAAGATGTCGTGCCCAGTTTCTTGAAATTTGAACTAGCTCCGTATTAATCACATTCTCAGATAGTCGTAGGTCAGCAATATCTGAGTTTCGTCTTCTGACAATCTCATCACTTTTCAATGAGCCACCTTGTAGTAAGTATCCAAAAATTGTAACGGTAATTAAAACAAATGACATTGGTAAGGGGGCTGGATGCCATGCCCAATTATGAATTCTATCCCGTATAAAACTAGTAGAACTGATTATGCGGTACGGAAGAAATCCCGAGGCGAACGTGAAGAACACAATTGTATAAATATTGTGAATGCGAAATTTTTTGAAGAGTAATTGACCCGCAAATTGCATAGCGTAAACTAAAGTAAACCCAACTCCTAGTAATAGAAAAGAATCAAAGAGTGTCGCTTGACGAATCATCGTTCCACTTGTCAATAAGATGCTTGCTAGAGCAAATCGAAATGGATCCAGTGGCGCAAATTTCGCACTATCGCGCAACAAATTTGTGATATCAAATTCTCTCGAACCGAATAGTGAAGAACTATCGAGCATTTTTGTTGTCTCGTAATTTTCAGCCATCCGGTGTGACAAGTCCCGGATTGTTGAATCACTAATTAAACGTATCTCTTTGCCGATATCGATGTTGTCCATAACCTTTGAACGATCAATTTCAGCGACCTTTGAAAGTGCCGTATCAGCGCTACTTTTTACGTAATAGCGCAGTTCATTGCTGCGTTTCGTATAACTTGAAATCATGCTTTGCTGGCTAATGCGGAATTTGTTGAGGGATTTTAAGGCAGATTTAGCCTTAGTCGATTCGTATTTGTAGTTCGTAACGCTCGTGTGCAAGGTCGACAAAACAAATAGAAAGAAAATATATGTTGGAATAGGTGAAAAAATTCGCCCGAAAATTGTCGCTGTATCATAGATTCCAAGAGTTTTTACTAAATATAGCTGTGTCAGGCCCACTAATAAACCGCCGAAAAAGCCAATCTCAATTATATGACGAGTTTTGAGTAAACCTATTCTTGAGATACGAAAGACCAACTGCACTGCGTGTAGAAATATATAGAGCACAATCATTCCAGCTAGTTTTACGAGCACCCACTCAGTCCAAAGGTTAAGGCTGCCGACACGGTCATAAGCTGCGCCTATAAAGTTGTTCTGCTGAGAAAAAAAATTATATGCTCGCACTTCTGTGTATACGGCTGGGAGAATCAAAAAACCAGCAAGTGACCAGTAATAATCAAGATTGATGTGCCAAGGCGATTTCTTATCTGCAGAAGTTGATAATACGTTAAGTGATGGCACTCTAAGAAGCCTTTGAAATCTTTCCGATGAGTTCAAAATAGAATCTAGTTAACAGAACTCTTTGATTGGCGTTGCGCTCATCTTTGACTTTAAGCGTTTTAGCCAGGCGTGCAATGGCATTCTCGGTGGACTTTACCGTGATGCCGCGAATGCTCGCAATTTCAGCGTTCGATAAACCGGTAGCGACCATCTTAAGTATCTCAATCTGGATTCCAGTGAGCTTAATCGCTGGAGCTATGGCAGGATTCTCGGGACTTTTTACATCTGTAAGCGAGAATAAAGCATCCAATAAAATGCTGCTTCGATTAATGTCGCTCTTCTTCAAGTAGATAGCATCGGTAGGGAGGCCACGAGTACCAGTATTTTTTAGTCGAGGATCTGACAAACTCGTAAGAAAGACAACGCCGAGTTTAGGATTCTTAGCTCTCATAGCATGAGCGATATCCACGCCATCGGGCCCTGCTCCTAAATCAATGTCACAGATAATTGCATCCGGCCTAAATTCAGCAGCGGCCTTTAGGGCACTAAATGCATCTGAGGCGCTAGCTACGAATTTCACCCCTAAATGTCGCAAAGTTTCAACCAAAGTGACACGAACTAAGGACTCATCTTCAATTATCAAGATGCGCAACAATGCCCGATCGGAATTGTTCTTTACAAGCGCCATGGGCTCACCCCTTCTACTAGCCCCAAATAATAAATCACGAAACCTCGCTACGCACTCCCAAAGTAGCTTTTCCGCACAAAACCCTCGCAAAATCCTCAAATGAGGGGATTGCCCACTGGGACCTGCCTATTTCCATAACAGCACTGGATAAAAAACGGGCTTACCCATTCGCCAATTAAGAGCCGCCAATTTGTTGCAACACTTTCATCGCGAATATATAAAAATCTTTGGTGTAAACCCCCCTCGAAAAGTATTTTAACTTTCTCATTTTTTGCGGTTTGAGTAATTTTCACTTCTTGCGATTTGTTAAGAGTAATCGCAAATTAGCGTGCTAGGGGAATTAACAAATGGCAAGAAGTTCAGTTGCAGAAATACTGATCGATTCGCAGGATGATGCCGCTGCACATAGCGCATTGCCATTTGATAAAGCGCGCGAACTTGAATGTTTAGGTTTGCGCTGGAAAGGAAATGTGCTTGTTGTTGGAGCACCTGAAGAGCGTTGGTTTGAAGTCAAAGAGTTTGCAAAATCCCTTAGAATTCAAATTGAATTAGTCGCAACAACTTCCGCTGAAATCAAAGAGGCATTATCTCTGACTGCAACATTACAAAAAGTAGAGAAAACAAGTTTAGACATCTCCCGCATTGAAGTTGGCGAAGCGCCAATTTCAAATCTGATCCAGCAACTAATTGAGCGATCAGTATTAGAGCGAGCAAGTGATTTGCACTTTGAAACTTACGCAGATCACGTAGTAGTTCGAGCACGAGTCGATGGTCGCTTGCGCACTCTCGTACAGTTGCCAGTAAGACTTGCACCTGCCATTAGTAGTCGAGTAAAAGTTCTTGCCCAAATGAATATCGTTGAGCGTCGTCGCCCACAGGATGGTCAGTTTTCAACGAGTGTCGGTGATCGACAAGTAGATATACGTGCCTCTTCAGTTGCCACAGTTCACGGCGAGAAAATTGTTCTGCGCTTACATGATGCTAGAAAACCGAGCGTCGACTTAGGCTCACTTGGTATGGGTGAGGCTCAACTTGCCATCTTTGGCAACATGATCAATGCCAACAACGGCTTGATTCTTGTGGCAGGCCCTACCGGAAGCGGAAAAACAACCACACTTCATAGTGCGCTGCAGGCAGTTGCTACCCCTGAGAAGAATGTGATCACCATCGAGGATCCAGTTGAATACGTGGTTCCTGGCATTAATCAAATCCCAGTAATTGACGGTGCTAATTCTGGCTTTGCAGTTCAACTACGCGCAGTTCTTCGCCAAGACCCGGACATTATTTTAGTTGGCGAAACTCGCGATGCCGAAACTGCCCGCATCTCTGTCCAAGCTGCTTTAACTGGACACTTAGTCTTCACTTCTATCCACGCTACCGATTCTGTTGGCGCCCTCTATCGCTTGCTTCAGATGGATATTGAGAGTCACTTAATCGCATCGGCCATCCGTGGCGTTGTTTCACAGCGCTTGATTCGAAAGAACTGTCGTTTCTGCAGTGAAACGTATAAGCCAACGGTTCAGGAGTTAGTAACCCTTGAGCACTATGGCTTCAAATCCCGGAACTTAGTTCGTGGAGTTGGCTGCACTCTGTGTGGAGGCTCGGGTTATCGCGATCGGATTGCTGCTTATCAAATGTTAAATGTCACCGAAGAGTTGGCCGAAGTGATTGTTACGCATCCAGAGCCAAATGAATTTCGACGTAAAGCACTAGCGCTAGGAATGACAACCATGGATCAAGAGGGCGTTCGCCTTGCCGTCGAAGGCATCACAACTTTGGATGAGGCGCTCACATTGTTGGTCAGCAATGAGTAATTTAATGGAACGCGTGCATTTTAAGCCAAAGGCTAAATCTGATGTGCCGTTGACTGACCAAATCAAGAAATACGCCTACACCGGTATCGATACCGATAAGAACAAAGTCTCTGGAGTTATTGAATCTAGTACTCGTGGAAAGGTTCAGTATCAGCTTGAAGAGACTGGAATAACGAATCTATCCATCACGGTTAAGAAGTCGGTGCTTCAAGTGGAGTTTGGTAAATCTGTAAGTGGCGAAGTATTGCTGCAAACTACACGCCAACTTTCTTCCTTTGCTCAAGCTGGAATTCCGGCCGCCCGCGGCTTGGCGATTCTGGCCAGTACGACCGATCATAAAGTTATGCGCGGAGTACTAGAGGAGCTAGTAGTTGAAATTGAAGGTGGTGCGACGCTGAGCGAATCAGTTGCCCACTATCCCCACGTATTCCCGAGCTATTACGGAACAATTTTAAATGCCGCCGAACGCAGTGGTGATCTTCCAGGCGCCCTTGAGACTCTGAACTCCTATCTTGAACGTGATTTGCGTTCAAGGCGGGCAGTTAAATCGGCGATGACATATCCAATCGTCTTAGTTCTCTTAACAATTTTGGCAGTCAGCGTGCTCTCACTTGTCGTGCTTCCTAAGTTCGAAGTCTTCTTCGCCAGCTTAGATGTCAAACTGCCTTTGACTACTCGTATGTTGTTGAGCGCAACAAGCTTCTTTGGCAATTACTGGTGGGCTTTGCTCCTAGGAGCAGTTACCATCGGCGCGCTTCTCTTCGCCTCGTACAAAAACAAGAATGGACGCCTACGTATCGATGCAGTTGTCTTAAAACTGCCACTATTCGGAAGTTTGATCCAACTTATTGCTCTGGAGCGTTTCTGCCGAGTCCTTTCGACCTTAGTTCGCACAAATGTTCCATTGCCCGATGCTTTAACTTTAGCTGGACGTGCGGCTAATAACTCGGTCTTTCAGCGTGGGATTGAGCGTGCGCATACCGGAGTACTAAACGGTGAGGGTTTAGCGACGCCACTTGAGCGAGAGAAGATTTTCCCAACGGCTGCGATTCAAATCTTGCGTGTAGGTGAAGAGTCTGGTCGACTCGAAAGCCAAATGCAGCAAGCGGCAAGCTACTACGCCGATGAGCTGGATCATCGAATGAAGAATCTGACGGCGCTCATTGAGCCAATCACACTAATTTTCTTAGGCGGAAGCGTCGGTTTCGTAGCTGTCGCGCTTGTTTCTGCAATGTATGGAATCTATAGCGGGGTGCACGCATAATGAACAGATCTCTTACCTCTTACTTGCGTACGCCTCAAAGCGAACGCGGTAGCTCTCTCCTAGAAGTTCTTATCGCCTCCTTGATCATGTCGCTCGTTGGCTTGGCTCTCATAACTGTAGTTGTCGGAGCTAAACCGCTGGCTGAACGCTTTAATGCTAAAAGCGCTGCCCTTACCAGCTTAACTTTTGCCGCTAAGCAGATTCAGCTTCAGCCAATTGCCGACACCAATTGCACTAGCAACGTTCAGCCCTACTACTTCGGTATTAACTCCCAAAAAGGTGGTATGGGCTTCGTAGTTGCCGTTAATAAGAATTTCTCACCGACACTACCAATACCAGCGACTGGCTATTCCTACGCAATCAGCCCAGCGGCATTACCTACGGGCCTTTCTATGAATCAATCAACTGGGCTAATCACTGGAACGCCAACGACTGAAGGCACGAGCATTTACACGGTAACTGCCTCCAATGGAACTTCAATTTCAAAGGAAATCATCTATGTAACGGTTATCTCCGTTGCCGTAAAGGTTGATGTTGCGAGCTCGACCATGTCAACGGATTTTCAAGGATGCTCAACGAACGCGGCAGGAATTTCTACTGCAACGGCTGCATACACCAAGAAGCAAATCATCCAAGAGGTTGTATTAACAACAACAACTAACTCAACTCAAACTACGCGCACGATTGTGAAAATGGGCTGATGCAAAGAATTCGCCAGAGCGTTAACCAAGATTCCCAAGCGGGATTTACTTTGGTTGAGCTTTTGTTGTCCCTAGTTATTACTGCAATTTTAGCTGTAACTATAACGCGAATCTTGGCGGTAACTGTGCAATCAGTTAACTATATCCAAACATCAACATTAGTCGGCTCAAACGTGGCTTTAGTTGATTCAACGTTAAGTGGTGATATTTCTGCATCAAATGGCTTTGTAATTCCGAACTCCACGACACCAGATCCCACAAAATTATGTACCAGCTGGAAATCGACAGACACGACATATACAAACGTTCGTCCACTATTAACTCTGAGTGTGCCGAGCTATTTGCCAATCGCTAGCGCCGTTGGTCAAGGTTCGAGCATTATCTTTACCTTAAAATCCGGGACAGTCAATACTTTTGTTATAGGTCAACTAGCAACGATTTATGGCTTCACTAATGCAAATATAAGCCTCGTTTCATCGCCAATAACTGCATTAACGCCTACCACCATCACGGTAGCGACAACGATTGCAACGTACGAGACTGAAACCCCGGCACAAAATGGTACTGCCGCAGTGAACTGGCTCCATGGCTATGAAATTCGCAATGTTAGTAACAGCGGTGAGTTATGGAGTTTTACGTGTCCGATTGCCGGATCGGCAACGAATTTAGTTAACCCTCGAGTTTTACGCCAAGGAGTTCCACTCCCCTCCCTTTCAACATGGACTGATTCCGTTCAATGCACCAGTTACAGCGCTGGAACGGCAATGACAATTATTCAGGCCTCGGCGGTTTCAACCACATGTCCAACAAACAAGTCCCTCACATCGCTCATTGATAACCCAGGGATCCAATTCACTATTCCAGCTGCCATCACTGGTAGTCGGTCTAACCAAACCTATACAGCGCAAGTTATCCAAGGAGCAAGGAGTATCGCATGATGATCAAAAAGAGAGGTGAGGCAGGTTCTGCACTAAGCCTCGTCCTCATATTTGTAACCATTGCTGGTTTAGCAATTGCAGCATTGATATTTGTAACTCAAATATCAACATCTGGCGTCCATCAGCTATCGGAAAGCAACAAGAATTCGAGCGCAGTTGCCGCCGCCACTGCCGATATTCTCGCCCGCTTCCAAAAAAATCAAACATTGGGTACTGCCACATACGCCGGCACCACAGATAACTGCGGTTTAGGGCAAAACTTTGCTTTGGATGCAAACCTCGGAGTCAGTTTCGTTAGTTGCGTACCCGTAACTGGTGGTGCACCGTTTGCAACAACGACTACCGGGGTAACTGTCCCGGGCGGAACGGTTGGCGTTGACTATGGAACTGCATTCGATGGCACTTTTCAATTTGATAATGCCCTTAACAGTGCAACGAAGATTGTCTCGATTAATGGAAAGGTCACTACCCCGAGCGCACAAGAGAATCTCCAAACTGGAAGCGATGGTTCCAGTAAAGGAACTACTCCTGGCTCAGTGACAATAACAAATCCTGGAACCGTTACTGCTCCAGTCTCTGCATGTGCGGTTTATGCCAACAACTGCAAACTCGACATCAGCTATTGGGTCGATCCCCACGGCACTTCGACTCCCCGACTTCCAGTTTGGTCATGCCCAGCAAGCAATGGTGCAATCACTCTGAAGCTGGCGCCTGGTGAGTACAACAAAGACGACATCTCAGCCCTTAATCGCCTAACAAATCCATCTGAGTCCTCAAAGTACAAAGGTTGGCTCTGGAAAGATGGCAAATACGAGGATGGTGCCGAGTGCAGCACAAGCGGTCGAAAAGTAACGCTCATTTTCTCAGATGGAGAGTTCGTTTTTAAAGGCAATACAACACTAACGATTAACAACTCCAATCTCACCGTTCGCAACTTGAATACCAAAGTAAAGATGTGTACAACTGGATATCTATCTAGTCCTTGTGGTGATGTTAATGCCGCAGACAATGTGAGTACGCCAAGTCATACTGGTGTGAAGCAGTACAGCTGTGACTACGATGCGGCCGATACATCTGCATGGACTGGGCCGTTGAGTGGACCCACGACTGACCCTAATTTCAGGGGCAGCCGAATCTTCTTGGACACCGTGGATTTGAATGTACTAAAAGGAAGCGTCTTCCTATGTGGTAGTAACTTCTCAACTACTAAGGTCCTCAACAACTACGCAATTATCGCAATGGATACTCAGCGAGTGGCAACCTGCAAGTCACATGAAAAAGTGAGTACTCGCTGTCCATCTGCAGCTCCAGCTCGTGATATCTACATCAACTTCGCTAATACCGCTGAAGTTCATATTGGTGGCGGCATCTACTCACCAAATGCAATAGTGAGTATTAGCGAGTCTCGCAATCACCAGCACACCTGGGATCGCGAATGGACCTCGAAATCTCTGAGGATGACTTGCTCATACCCATCAGGTTGCGAACACAGTGTGACCCGTAGTGAAGAGGGTCGTACAGTCAAGATAACGATGAAGGACAAAGATGGTCATTACATCAGTCGTGAAATCAATATCAATGACTACGATCCAACAACAGTTATCAAGCGTAACGATAACTAACATGCTAAAAAGAAATTTCAACGATGACAGGGGCTTCACGCTTGTTGAAGTCCTTGTCACCGTTGTAGTGATGGGGATTTTGGTCGGTATTTCATATATCGGCCTGAGTTCGGCGAGAAGTAACTCCATCATTAACGCTTGCGTAAATACATACCAAGGCGTCGCTTTGGCCGTTGGAAGTTACCAAAGCGACAACAACACACTGCCAACAAAGATTGCTGATATGCAGCCAACATATTTGAGCACAAATTTGTTGGCATCGGTGAGCGATAACTTCACTTTCGAACTTGGAGCCTCAACTTCTGGGAACCCATATGAAGTATTTGTTTATCGAAAAGGAAGCACTACCCCGCTTGGAGCAGCACCCGCTGCCTGCAAGTTGCTTTAACAAAACCAAACTAAACTAATAGGAGCCCATAAAATGATCAAAATACTACACACAGAGATGGAAAAGCGTACAAAGCTACGCGCCAGCAGCGATGCTGGATTTACATTAATCGAATTACTCGTTGTAATCCTTATCATCGGCATCTTGTCGGCCGTCGTCGTAATTGCACTTGGCGGAACTAGCAAGGATGCAAACGGCAAGGCCTGTTCACAGGATGCGGCAAATCTATACAGCGCCATTACTAACTATGAGATCGCATCAACTGGTGGAAATGGAAACTTCCCAGCTGCCAACGGAACCGTGACTCTGACAGCGAATACTCTGCCTCAAGTTTCCGGGACAACTTATCCAACGACGCTTACTGGAAAGTCTTATCTTCCGGCCGATCTCGCAGTTCTCGTTCCAACATATATCTCCAAAATCCCTACGGATGTGACCGCCTACTACATCACCCAAAGTGGCACGACAGCGACTTCATTAGCAGTTGTTGGACCATCATCTGTATGGCAGACGGCCAATTCTGGCGTTGTCTGTACCCCAGCTGGAATTTAATTAGGTACTTCCAAAAGGTGAGGAGATAATTATTATCTCCCCATCGGGCCTAATTGGATCGTGGATTGCGATAGGACTTGCAATGGGCTCCTTCGCTTCAGTCCTAACCGCTCGGATTCCCGAGCGGTTAGGAATTCACGGGAAGTCTCGTTGTCAAAACTGCAAGAATGAGATCTCTTTTTACGACAATATCCCCCTTATTGGCTTTATGCTTTTAAGGGGGCGTTGTCGTAGTTGTAAAGAACGCATTTCATTTCTCTACCCGGGGCTTGAGATTTTTACAGTCCTCGGAACAATCGTGATAGTAAGACATTTCAATAGCTGGTTCGTGTGTAGTGCATGGGTAATTTTTCTAACTTTCGGTCTTGCCCTAAGCGTCATCGATCAGCGACAAAAGCGCCTGCCTGATGTTTTAACTCTCCCCCTCTATCTAATTCTTACTTTGATTCTCGGCTTAGATAGTAATTTTAATCATCATGGCCAGCGATTTCTTATTGCGGTAGTTTCCTCGCTCTTACTTGCACTGTTTTATACCCTCCTCAACGTGATTTCTCGGGGTGGGATGGGGCTCGGTGATGCAAAACTCGCACTTTCAGTTGGGTTATTAGCCGGATATATAAATGCCTTTACCGTTTTTGCAACAACCTTTACGGCGTTCTTCCTTGGCGCCCTCATTGGTGTAGTCGCAATAGCCATCGGAAAATCAACGCGAAAAAGCGCCTTGGCCTTTGGTCCCTTTATTTTTTGCGGGGTATTACTGGGGCCTTGGGTTTCACCGTCTTTAGAAAAGCTGCTGCACTTTTAGCGTTTCTCGCCCTCAAAATCTGCACAACTGAGAGTCCAGATTCGAGATCGGCCTGCATGTCTGGGTGAATACGAATTGCATTGCGAACGGCCATATCCAAATAAGCCTGCTTTGCTGCGACCTCAGTCTTACCAACAAGCGAATCAATGAACAGGAAGCGCTCGGCCGTCTTAGCATCGCTCGGGAAAATTGAGGTTAATTGATAGGCCGTATCTGTTTTCATGGCATATGCGGCAATGACATCGCACTTTGCCATTAGTGAATCAAATCGTTCCTGGGTTACATCTCCAGACTTTGCCAGAGTAATCAAAATCCCATCACCGATTGTCGCAAAGAACTCTGTTGGTAAGTTGTAGTGCCGAGCAATTTGCTCTGCCCATGGCGTGATGGCGGCTTTTAACGAATTTGTATTCGTTACTTGATCGGCAAAGCCAGGAAAATCTCGGTTGTCCATACGGACCAATGCCCCGACGAAAGCTGAGTATTCAAGGTTGGAGGTGATTCTCTCCTCATATAAATCTTGTTCAGCTGGGGATGCAAAATTTCTAAAATACTGTGCCAAAAGATTATTTACTGAGGTATGTAGCTGCGCATCTTTTTTAATTGGATAACCCCAATAAAGTTCAGGCACCTCCTTAAAGCCTAAATTCTTAAATTCAATACATGTCTGTTGAGTAGCCGAACGAAGCTCCACTCTTGTTACCCCAGGTGTCATGCAGGGCTCCTCGGCTAATACCTGACTATCTGAAAATACAGCTAAGGGATCAAAGGCGGCCCCAGATTTAACATTTGCTGGAGCCGATAATGGATGATGATCTGAAAGGCTTAGATCAAGAGTTGCCTCTTTAGCGCTGCCAACGGGGAGTAGGTTTGCGGCAACTAAAAAGAGAAATGCGGTCGCAACAACAAACCATCTTTGGGGAAGATGCATACCGTAACTGTAATGTTTACCTTTAGAGTTATTGGATTTGAGCCGGACATTCACTCTTCGATTCCTCATTCGAGAGGGGCATACCCCTCTCGAAATCCTCTCATATGTGAGTTTTCGTATAGGCCATACTGAGCCGTGCTTATTCTCCTTCCCCCCAGTGAGAAGAAATCCACACAACCTGGACCGGCAATCGAGGTCTACACGGGCGTTCTTTACAAGGCGTTGGATTGGCTGAGTCTGAATAAAGAGAGCCAAGCGCGCGGGCAGAAATCTATTGCGATTATTTCAGCTAAATATGGCGTCCTGCAGCCGTTGGATAGAATTGAACCTTATAAGCAAAAGATTGATAGCGCCTCAATGCGTGCACAAGTTACTGAAACCTTGAGTGCACGCAAAGCAACTCTCGTTATTGATTGCCGATCATCAACTTACAAAGGTGTGTGGACTCCCCCGGCGCAAACATGCGTTGAGATCAAAGTCTTTATAAATCACGACGGTGAAAAGAAGGTCATCACCCACATGTCCAAGAAAACTCGTGGCGAAGTGACGCGACTTCTTCTACAAAGTTCATCGATTCCAACGAATCCGCAAGAATTATTTGGCGTCATATCAACTATTTTTGAATGTGAGCTGGTTGCTCCAATCCAAAGCGGCCCATGGGTTTTAGAAGTGGGTAGTCTTAGGCCTCAACTAGCGAAAGGTTACCTTCATGAGAGCTCTGTATAAAGCCCAACGCGGCCCAGGCCTAGAGCTCCGTGAAGTGCCTGAGCCACGCACAGGTGAGCGCGATGTCAAGATTAAGGTTCTTAAAACTGGTATCTGCGGAACCGATCTACATATTGAAAGCTGGGATTCGTGGGCCGATACAAATCTGAATCCCCCTTTTATTCCAGGCCATGAGTTCGTGGGACGCGTATGTGAAATTGGTGCCGATGTAACGAGCATAAAAGTTGGAGACCTTGTCTCAGGTGAGGGTCATATTGTCTGCGGTCTTTGCCGTAACTGTCGTGCGGGCCGTCGTCACTTATGCATGAACACGATTGGTGTTGGCGTACATCGTGACGGCGCTTTCGCCGAATTCGTTGTTATTCCTGAAAGTAATGTCTGGCTGCACCCAGAAGGCATTGATTTAGATCTAGCCTCAGTCTTTGATCCACTTGGAAACGCCGTCCATACCGCCCTTAGTTTTCCAGTCGTTGGTGAAGATGTTCTAATTACTGGCTCCGGGCCAATCGGTTTAATGGCCGCTGCCATTGCCAGATTTGTTGGTGCCAGGTTTGTCGTTATTACCGATGTCAATGAATACCGACTCGATTTAGCCCGCGCAATGGGCGTCGATGCTGCGATAAATATTTCAACTGATGATGTCTCAACAACAATGAAGAAATTAGGTATGAAAGAGGGCTTTGACGTTGCCTTTGAAATGAGCGGACACAAATCAGCAATGCCGATGATCCTGGCCAATGTTGGTCATGGCGCACGAATCGCCGCCCTCGGTCTACCCGCCGAACCCATCTCTTTTGATTGGGCCAAAGTTGTGACTCACATGATTACTATTAAAGGTATCTATGGGCGCGAGATGTATGAGACTTGGTACTCCATGAACTCAATGGTGCAAAAAGGCCTCGATGTCTCAGCAGTGATAACCCATAGATTTGCAGCCGCAGATTGGGAAGAGGCCTTCGCTCTTGCCCGCTCGGGTAATTGTGGCAAGATAATTGTGGATTGGAGCAACTAATTTCATCTGTAGAGAGTTTCATTGAAGGGCTCAAAGCTAAATTAGAAGCCCTTAGCTCTGCTGGACTTTTAAAGTCCGAACGTCCTTTTGCGGGTCCTCAACGCGTTGAAGTAAACGCCGATGGCAAAGAGCTTCTTAATTTCTGCTCAAATAACTATTTAGGTATGGCAAATAACGAACATGTTATCGCTGCAGCAAAGAAGGCCCTGGATAAATATGGCTTCGGAATGGCCAGCGTGCGTTTTATCGCTGGAACGCAGAATCAGCACCTACTGCTAGAAAAAGAGCTTTCAACTTTCCTTTCGACAGAGGCAACAATTCTCTTCCCCTCCTGCTTTGATGCCAACGGTGGGGTTTTTGAGGCGTTACTCGATGAGAATGATGCCATTATTTCGGATTCACTCAACCACGCCTCAATTATCGACGGAATTCGTTTGTGCAAAGCAAAGCGATTTAGATATCACAACCGCGATATGGCAGATCTTGAAATCCAACTTCAAGCCGCACACGATGCGCGAACAATTTTGATTGTGACAGATGGTGTTTTCTCGATGGACGGTTTCCTTGCACCTCTCGCCGACATCTGTGATCTGGCGGAAAAATACGGCGCACTTGTGATGGTTGATGACTCCCATGCAACTGGCTTTATCGGCGCTACTGGTGCTGGAACTCCGCAACATTACGGTGTCCAAGATCGTGTCGACATTCTTTCGGGCACTTTAGGCAAAGCTTTGGGCGGGGCTTCGGGTGGTTACATAAGTTCGCGACATCCAGCAATCGTTGACATGTTGCGCCAGAAAGCGCGCCCCTATCTATTTTCAAACTCTGTTCCACCATCAGTAGTTGCCGGAACAATTGCGGCCCTGGACATAATTACTAGGCATCCAGGTCTTGCCTGGAAAACGATGGAGAATGCAGTTCTTTTCCGCAATTTGATGGTTGAGCAAGGCTTCACTCTCTTGCCGGGAGAGCATCCAATTGTTCCAGTCATGTTTGCCGACGAGCACACTGCCGTTGCTATGGCTAAAGCTTTGTTCGACCATGGAATTTATGCCGTTGCTTTTTCATATCCAGTAGTTCCAATGGGCAAGGCCCGTATCCGAATTCAACTATCGGCAAGCCACACTGAGAGTGAAATTAGACAGTGCGTTGAGGCTTTTGTCGCCGCACGTTCAGCGCTTTAAATTAACGCAGTTCGCCCAATAATCTTTATAACCTCATCAGGTTGATCCCACATGGGGGCGTGACCGCAGTTATCTATTGATATCCACGCGCAGTGCTCAGGTGCTAACAAACGTTCCTGTGAAACCGGAAATGGCAAGGTGTTATCGCTATCGCCAAAGAGAATTGTTACTGGAACTTTAGGGGGAACGTGAGCTTCAAATCGTCGCGTTAACATTCCATCCCATGCTGGGAAATACCCTTTGCAGTTGCCCATCGCAATACTTGCGTCATAACAAATTTCATAACTTAACTCTTGCCACTTTGGGCTCACAGTTGAAAAACCGATTTTGCGCAAACTTTGGGACCGTAAACCTACTTTTACAAATGGCCTCAGGGTTTTAGCTAAGTAATACGACTGAGCCTCACTTGGCAATCTCCCCGATGCTGGTTTAAGCCACAGTCCGGCAGGTGCAAGCCCGGTCAGACTGAGAATGCGATCGGGCCGTGCTGCCGCCATTTCTAGTGCAATCCAACCACCGAGCGAGTTACCGGCAATGTGAAAGTTTTTAATTCCATACGTACTCTCAATACTTTCGAAAACGGCCTCCCCTAATGAGCGAGGGTCCATTGCCTGCCCTGGTAGGTATGGAGTTTGGCCATGGCCGGGAAGGTCAACAGTAATGACGCGAAAATTTTGGGAGAGCGCAGGAATGATTGGCTTAAATGCAGTTGCTGCAGATCCCAACCCATGCACGAGTACAAGAGGCGGATGCGCGGAATTTGTTACCGTCAAAGTTGTATGAAGTCCCATAATTAATATTTATATTTCTCGGTCTCTTTAGGATGTTCTTTACAGACAGCCTTCCATATTTCATCGGGTTCGAACCCATGGGCTAGCGCCTCATTAACGCTGCGACTTCCGAGTTCTGAGATAGCTATATCGACTGGAAAGTGTGAACCAACTCCAAATGAGAGCGTTAACCGCTCACGAAGTTCAGATATTCGCACGAGAGATAAGAAGCTCTGCCTGCAGTCGAGAATCCTCAAGAGTTAATGGATTAAGCGCTTGACCGATTAGCCAACGAAGCGCGAGATCGGCTAAGACTTGGCTGCCAGTAATTACGGCCAGGGCATCAGAAAAACTCGCCCATAACGGACTATCAGTTTTTGCTAGACCTAACGCCAGCGGTGCTGGATCATACTTGCGCATGTGCGCAAGCGCGGCATCGGTTGAAATTTGAATAGAGAGAAGTTCAAGTGCATCAGTTGCATGTCGCGCACTCTGTGCAATTGCAATCAAACGTGCAAATTCAGATTCACAAAGAGCTGCAATTACACTGTCCTTATCGCGATAGTGATTATATAAAGTCGCCCGAGAAATTTCGGAAGTATCGGCAATTTCAATCATTGACATCTTAGCAAGACCAACCGTTGCAATAAGGGTTTTTGTTCCCTCTAATATTGCACTTTGCGTGCGACGATGCGTGCTTGCTTGTGGTGCGTATTTATTAAGCGGCATCGACAACAGTAAGAGTTACGCTCTCATGGCTAGCTAACTCGATTGAAACATCGCTAAATACACCTGAGAGTGAGAGACCAAGGGCTGCGCAGATTGCATTAAGAAGTTCAGAAGATGCCTCTTTCTGTCCGCGCTCAACCTCTGATAAATAACCAAGGGAGACTCGGGCAGCACGTGCAACATCGCGCAACGTACGTCCCTGAGATGTGCGGGCAGCGCGAAGAGTAAGGCCAACGGCTTCACGTACTAGAACCATGGCGCTACCTTTCTTGAGTGGGTAATCTTTAACTTCGAGCCCTAAGAATACGCGCAAATGATGCAATCGCACTCGCTGTAGCCGCGTTTCGTACAGATTCACGCTCACCAGATAAGGCCAATTCAATACTTTGAGAGATTGGCCCCTCAATAGCTACCCAAACTGTGCCGACTGGATGACCATCCAGCGGATTGGGGCCGGCGACACCTGTAGTGCTAATCGCCCATGTCGTTCCAAATGATTTCTGTGCACCACTTGCCATTGCAACGGCAACCTGCTCGCTAATGGATGAGTGGGCTGCAATGAGCCTTGGATCTACTCCTAAGTGTGAGATTTTGATTTCATCGCGATAGGCCGTAACTCCCCCAACAAAAACATCAGATGCACCAGCGATAGTTACGATAGCCGAACTTAAATCCCCGGCAGTTAAAGACTCAGCAGTACTTAAAGTTTCACTGCGCTCGCGCAAAGTATTAACGATCTGCTGTGCGAGTTCAATAATCTCTGCTGATAGTGCCATAGGTGCCTAACTTGCCATTCGTGGTTTTAGCGCCGACTGTACATAGTAAATGCCGGTCCCTAATGTAAGAAGAATAGCAATTGCCATAAAGCCATCCCGGAACCAGAACAAACTAGGGCTCAATGGAAGAACATAAAAACCGACTCCAAAGCCTTGGAAAAATGCTTTAATCTTGCCGCCCTTGTTAGCCGCAATAACCCCGCGTTTAATAATCGATAAGCGAAATAGCGTGATTCCAATTTCGCGAGCCAAGATGACGATGGTGATCCACCACGGAAGTCGATTGAGGACCGATAGAGAAATCATCGCCGTGCCAATCATGACTTTATCTGCCACCGGGTCTAGAAACTTCCCCAACTCTGTAATCGTATTTCGGCTACGGGCCAAGTTTCCATCAGCAATATCGGTTAATCCCAAGGTAAAAAATACTGCCCATGAGATGTACTGCCACGTCGGGTCGTTACCGCCATTTTTAAATAATGTATACGCACCGACTGGAACGAAAACTAAACGAGAAATGGTTAGAAAATTAGGGGTTATAAAACCAGGTAGTCTCATAGCGCCTGCGCAACTAAATCCGCGCCCATAGAATCAATCACCACTGCATCAACATACTGCCCAACTGTGAAATTAGTACCTAAAAATACGGTAGTTCCATCGACTTCTGGACCTTGATGAGCGGCACGCCCCTCTTGTAGCTCGGCATCCTCAATAAGAACGCGAACGTTTTCACCGATTCGCCCTTGCGCACGAATAGAAACCATTTCATCCGAAAGAGAAGACAAAACTTCAAGGCGCTGTGCAATTACTTCGGGCTCTAGTTTTCCATCAATAGTAAGTGCCTCAGTATTGTCTTCATCAGAATATGCAAACACACCTACAGCATCCAACTTTGCCTGAGTGATAAAGGCAGCTAACTCATCAAAGTCTTCCTGCGTCTCCCCCGGAAAACCAACGATAAAGTTTGATCTAATGCCAGCTTGGGGTGATAAGACTCGGATTTGATTGATTAAATGTAAGAACTTTTCATTATCACCAAATCGACGCATGCGGCGCAACACAGTGGGACTAGTGTGCTGGAAAGACAAATCAAAATAGGGAACAACCTTGGGGGTTGCAATCATCGATTGAATCAACGTTGGTCGCATCTCAGCAGGCTGTAGGTAGGACAGGCGAACATGCTCAACGCCATCAATGGCTGCAATATCTGGCAGGATCTTCTCCATGAGTTGAAGGTCGCCTAAGTCTTTTCCATATGAAGTCGTATTCTCACTTACTAAAAATAATTCACTGACTCCGTTAGCAACTAGCCAGCGTGCCTCTTCCATGATTTCATGTGGGCGTCTGGAGACAAAAGAACCTCGGAAATATGGGATTGCGCAGAATGAGCAGCGGCGATCGCAGCCTGAGGCGATTTTCAAAGGTGCCCACGGTGCTGTCCCTAAGCGTTTGCGTGTGAACTCTTCACTCACTCGAGTTTCCGCACGATCGGCAGGGGCGATTGGCAAGAGAGCTCGGCGATCTCGCGGAATATGTGGAACATGCTTATTGCCAGCAACAATTGATTGCAAACGTGCCGAGATATCTTTGTAATCATCAAAACCTAAGATCGCATCTGCCTCAGGAAGAGCGTTGGCTAACTCTTGTCCGTAGCGCTCAGCCATACAGCCAACTGCAACTACTGCGCGGGTTGTGCCATGTCCTTTAAGGGAGTTAGCTTCAAGAAGGGCATCGATAGAATCTTTTTTAGCCGACTCAATAAAACCGCACGTGTTAACTAGCGCTACTTCGGCAGATTCAACATCATCAACGAGGGTCCAGCCATCGGCAGCTAATCTTCCGGCTAACTCTTCGGAGTCAACTTCATTTCGTGAGCACCCTAGAGTGACAACTGCTACGGTGCGTTTCATTGGATGAATCTTATCGTGTTATGAATCGACTCCGTAACTAAGGCTAACTACTTCGCCATTGCCGCCTACGGAGGCTACTTTTTTACCATTTACTTGTAGGTCTAACCCACCTGCGTTGCCAATCCGTAAATTTAACCGCG
>SESD01000419.1_pt1 | contig 26435 bp, 26 predicted proteins | sample 3171411 | NCBI WGS metagenome assembly SESD01 (sample SAMN06051880, study PRJNA518727) | freshwater metagenome | biome: subpolar coniferous forest; feature: holomictic lake; material: water; isolation source: holomictic Lake 442, 16.5 m depth | place: Canada: near Kenora, Ontario | collected...
AATGCAGCCACGAATTTTCTTTCCTGATACTACTATGAAAATGCCTTCGTTAACTAACACTTCATTGCCAATATTTTCCCAAATAAAGCCGGACGATATAGTGCCTGCAATTAGCCAGTTATTGCGAGATGCACGAGCTTCCGTAGAGGATCATCTTGCAGCGACCCAAAATTATAATTGGAAGAATTTGATTGAGCCGATGGAAGTTGTTGAAGATAAGCTTAACAAAGCTTGGTCTCCTATTAGTCATATGAATTCTGTTCTCAATAGCGATCCTCTTCGCGACGCTTATAATGCCTGCCTACCAAAACTTAGTGCCTATTCCACTGAAATGGGACAAAATGAAGGCCTGTTTAAAGCGTATCGTTTTATTGCAGAGAGTGAAGAATTTGTAACGCTTGATATCGCACAACAAAAAATCATTCATAACGCTCTAAGGGATTTCAAATTATCTGGTATTGATTTGGATAGTGATAAAAAACAGCGTTATAGGGATATCAGCCAACAATTATCCAGTCTTGCTAGTAGTTATGAAGAAAATCTGCTGGACGCCACTAATGCCTGGAACAAGGTCATCAAGGATGAGCTGGATTTGGTTGGACTACCTGATTCCGCAATGGCTCAAGCTAAACAGACAGCTGCTAATCACAATGAGAGCGGCTGGATGATCACGCTACAATTTCCGTCTTATATTGCGGTAATGACGTATGCCGATAACAGGGAATTGCGTCGCGAACATTACGAAGCCTACGCAACACGGGCTTCGGAATCAGGTCCGCATGCCGGACACTGGGATAACAGTGAGATCATGGAAAAAATCCTGGCTTTACGTCATGAAAAAGCACGCTTGCTGGGGTTTGAGAATTTTGCTGAATTGTCCCTAAGTACCAAAATGGCAGACAAGCCAGATGACGTCACCGCCTTTCTTGAAGATCTGGCCGACAGATCCTGGCGAAATGCACGCAAGGATTTAGTCGAGTTGCGTGAATTTGCCCATCAATATTTAGGTATTGACGATCCGCAGGCTTGGGATATGACTTATATTTCAGAAAAAATGCGTCAATTTTTTTTCCAGTTGTCTCAGGAAGAAGTTAAAGCTTATTTCCCAATCACCCGTGTTTTACCAGGCCTGTTTGCCATTGTAGAAAAGTTGTATGGCCTACAAATTAACGAAGTATTGGATTTTGATAGCTATCATCCCGATTTACGATTGTTCCAGATTTACGATAAATCAGGACAATTGCGCGGGCTGTTCTATTTGGATCTTTATGCGCGTGCAAAAAAACGCGGCGGTGCCTGGATGGATGATTGCGTAGGGCGCAAACTAATTGATGATACCGTTCAAGCTCCGATTGCCTTTTTGACTTGTAACTTTACCCCGTCGACTGCTGATGAACCGGCTTTACTGACTCATGATGATGTTATAACGTTATTCCATGAATTTGGTCACGGCCTGCATCATATGCTTACTCAGGTTGATTATCTGGGCGTATCGGGTATTAATGGCGTGGAATGGGATGCGGTGGAGTTACCCAGTCAATTCATGGAAAACTGGTGCTGGGAGGAGGAAGCCTTGGCATTGATTTCAGGCCATTATCAAACCGATGAAAAATTACCTGAGCACCTGTTTAACAAAATGCTGGCTGCCAAAAATTTCCAGGCCGGAATGGTTATGGTTAGACAGCTGGAATTTAGTTTATTTGATTTTAGAATTCATCGAGACTATAGCCCTGAAAAAGGCGGTCGTATTTATGAAATTCTGGGTCAAGTCAGAGAACAGGTGGCCGTCGTTCAACCGCCAAAATTTAACCGCTTTGCCCACGGTTTTTCACATATATTCGCCGGAGGCTATGCAGCGGGTTATTACAGTTACAAATGGGCAGAAGTTTTATCCAGTGATGCTTTTTCGCTTTTTGAAGAAAAAGGTATTTTTGATCAGGAAGCCGGCAATGCTTTTTTAACCAATATTCTTGAACAAGGAGGAAGTCAAAATGCGATGGACTTGTTTATCAAGTTCCGTGGTCGTAAACCGACTATTGATGCGCTGCTCAGGCATAACGGTATTGCGTCATGAAATACAACGATCTACGTGACTTTATCAAACAGCTGGAAAAACAGGGCGAACTGAAGCGTATTACCGTTGAAGTCGATCCTTATTTGGAAATGACCGAAATTTGCGACCGCACTTTAAAACAGGGTGGCCCGGCGCTATTATTTGAAAATCCCAAAGGCGCCAATATTCCGGTACTTGCCAATCTTTTTGGAACGCCACGTCGGGTTGCGATGGGTATGGGTGCGGAATCGGTCACCGAGTTACGGGGCATCGGTGAGTTGCTGGCGTATTTAAAAGAACCCGAGCCACCCAAGGGTATGAAGGATGCCTGGGAGAAAATTCCTGTGTTCAAACAAGTGTTGAATATGGCACCAAAAATAGTTAGTTCACCACCGTGTCAGGAACTGGTGCGGACTGGCGGCGAAATAGATTTGGGCGACTACCCGATTCAAACTTGTTGGCCTGAAGATGCAGCCCCATTAATTACCTGGCCTTTGGTAATCACTAAAGGTCCAAATAAAGAGCGGCAGAATCTCGGCATTTATCGTATGCAGGTCATTGCCAAAAACAAAGTCATCATGCGCTGGCTGGCACATCGGGGCGGGGCGCTGGATTTTAAAGAATTTCAGTTGGCCAATCCTGGTCAGCCGTTTCCTGTTTCGGTGGCTTTGGGCGCCGATCCTGCAACCATACTAGCTGCAGTCACGCCGGTGCCGGACTCACTATCTGAATATGCCTTTGCCGGTTTACTGCGGGGCAGCAAAACCGAAGTTGCCAAATCGTTACTGAATGATTTGCAAGTGCCGGCCAGCGCTGAAATTGTTCTGGAAGGCTTTATTTATCCCGGTGAGTTTGCACCTGAAGGACCTTATGGTGATCATACTGGCTATTACAATGAAGTTGCCGATTTTCCGGTATTTACTATTGAAACCATCACCCAGCGTCAGGCGCCTATCTATCACAGCACTTATACTGGAAGACCGCCCGATGAACCGGCTATTCTTGGGGTTGCTTTAAATGAGGTATTCATTCCCATTTTGCAAAAACAATTTCCGGAAATAGTTGATTTTTATCTGCCTCCAGAAGGCTGTTCTTATCGCATGGCTGTCATCAGCATGAAAAAACAATATCCAGGTCATGCCAAACGGGTGATGCTGGGTACTTGGTCATTTCTTCGGCAATTTATGTACACCAAGTTTGTAATTGTCGTTGATGAAGACGTCGATGTCCGCAACTGGCAAGATGTGATATGGGCGATAACTACGCGCATGGATCCTGCCAGAGATTTAACCATACTGGAAAATACGCCAATAGATTATCTTGATTTTGCATCGCCGGTTTCAGGCTTGGGTTCGAAGGTAGGCTTTGATGCCACCAATAAATGGCCGGGAGAAACCACTCGTGAATGGGGCAGAACCATTGTCATGTCACCCGAAGTGGTCAAAAAAGTAGATCAGATGTGGGATACGCTTTTTTGAGATTGTTGAAAATACGCTTACGGTATCGTGACCGTAGGCGTAATAATCAAAAATGATTTCCACCAGTTGTGACAGTTAATCAGTCCAGTTAAATTAAGCTACTATTTTGAATGATCTGAATTTTATTTAAAAATCGAGTTCAGAAAAATCGAAATATGCTGGATTTCTTCAACGCACAGGCTATGCTCCATCAAATAATCGTGCCATTTAATGTTGTAGCCCATTGCTTTCAGTTTATCAAATGCGCCCTTGCCTGATTCAACGGCTACGATGGGGTCTATAATGCCGTGGGCCATAAAGATTGGCGTGCCATTGTTGGCGGTAGAACGTTCCGAGTTTAATTGTTCTACTGTCGGCAAGTAGGTTGACAAGGCCAGGATTCCTGCCAATTGATTGGGGTATCTTAATCCGGCATGCAATGCAATGACGCCACCTTGTGAAAACCCGGCCAGCAAGATGTTGGCAGATGGAATACCCAGGGCAATTTCTTTTTGGATCAGTCCATCTATCAACTTGGCTGATTGATAGATGCCGTCGACATCGACCTTGCGTTCCAGGGACATTTCTAAAATATCATACCAGGAGCGCATGGACATGCCGCCATTAATGGTGACCGCTTGAACGGGGGCATTGGGGAAAATGAAATGGATATGGGATCTGGCGGTTAAATGGAGATCAGGGACCAGTCCTTCAAAATCATGACCATCCGCGCCTAAACCATGCATCCAGATTACTGAATATTTGTGCTCTGCTTCGGGGTGTATTTCGACAGTGCTCAGTTGGTCATCAGTCATAAGTGCTCCAAGGATAGGTGTAAATTGGGTTTAGCTTAACTCAATCTGAGGAATTGTCGGAAAATTTTTGTGAATAAAAAGTGAGCTGCCATAAAAGAAATAATTCTTCTGTATTAAAGTAAGCTCGATTTGTAAATTTTAGTACAATAATCGACACTTGAAACCCTAATTAACAATGATTGATAATAAGCCATGCTGGATGATCTTGTTTTAATAGCGTTATTACTGGGCGCTTCGCTTTATTGGTTTAGCTGGCAGCAAGCGAGAGAGATTGCGCTAGCCGCAGTAAGGACGCATTGTTTGAATCTTGAAGTCCAAATGCTTGATGAGTATGTCGCGCTGACCAGCATGCGACTTTATCGGGACTCCACCGGTAGAATAGGTGTTAGACGAAGATTTTCGTTTGAATTTTCATCAACAGGAAATGAACGGTATAACGGGGTTTGCATTATGGCGGGGCGTCGTATTGAGTCTATTCAGATGGAGCCCTACCGATTTGATGATTGATGCTGAAAATTTTTGTGGAGGAAAGTATGAGTAAATGTTCAGTCTGTGGCCAAGAGAGTCCTTCCGTTGATATGGAATGCCCAACATGTGGAAGTTTTTCTTCAAAACTTGCTCGGATTATTGCCGAGCAGGAAGCGCGCGAGGAGTTACAAACGTTTAAGGGGCAATGTAAAAGAATATTCGCCTCTGATGATGTCAAACAGGCATTAATTGACGAATTGAAGCTAAAATGGAGTGAGCTTTCCAAAAAAGGTGTATTTGCACTTTTTGTGATTTTCGTTTTTGTATTTGCGTTGATTGTTACTGTTTTGTAGTCTTTTTCTTACCTGATCGGGATTTGCAATCGTGAATTTTTAATAAGTTTTACTGATTTTCATGATTTCATTTTTTCTTAACTGGGCTTACACCAATAATGAGGAAGGTTTAAGTGTCACAATACGGACGCATTTTGTTTATCAGGTCCCTAAAAAGCCCCTTGAATGCTATTTCTCCAGTTAAAATATACTGTGCTCAGGCTGTTAAGCAGGATTATAAAAACATCTATCTATTTAAAAGAAGCTAATGTTTTAACAAATAGTGATTATACTCATAAGATAAAAGATAGAGGCGTTAATAAATGCCGAAGTGTTATAACAAACTTTGCAACAGGATAGTTACCTATGTGTTTAGCTGTACCCATGCAGATTAAGAAAATTGATGGCTTGAATGCACACTGTGTCACCAATGGTATTACTCGGGATGTCAGCCTCATGTTGTTACAAGATGAAGCAATTAATGTAGGCGATTATTTGCTAATTCACGTCGGCTATGCGATTCAGAAAATTAGCGAAGCAGAAGCGCTTTCTACGTGGGAGTTGCTTGATCAAATGTTGGCTGAGGATACTTTAAGTGCATGAACTGTCTTTGTGTGACGATTTGTTAGGACAGGTCGTTGCCATTGCAGCGCAACATAAGGCTGAATCAGTTGAAAGTATAACAGTAAAAATTGGCGCTTTAGCGGGTGTAGAACCTATGCTGCTTGAAAGTGCTTTTTCCTTGATTAAGGTGGGTACTGTAGCAGAACAAGCCCAGTTTATAATGCAAACGGCACCGGTGATTGTGCGTTGTCGAAAATGTGACTCGCAATCCGAGGTAGCAGCCAATTACTTGCTTTGTAGTGCTTGTCAGAGTAATGATACGACTTTAATCAGTGGTGACGAACTGATATTAGCCAGTGTCGCGTTGTGTGTTTGAAGCCGTAAAAATAATGAAAAAACAAATAAGAGGTAGAAAATAATGTGCAATACCTGTGGCTGTAACATTACAACTGGCAACCGTTCTCTGGTGATGGCAGAGAAGCCTAAAAAGGGTGTAACTACCGTTTCTGTGCTGCAGAATTTGTTGTCACAAAATAATCATCAGGCAGAACATAATCGCAGTCATTTTGACGAACATAAAGTATTGGTGATTAATTTAATGTCTTCACCCGGCTCGGGTAAGACAGCTCTGCTTGAAGCAACCATAAAGCGACTTCGCGAATCATTAAAAATCGCCGTTATTGAAGGCGATCTTGAAACGGAAAATGATACCAAACGCATTCAGGCGCAAGGCGTTCCAGCTTATCAAATCACTACAGGCACAGCTTGTCACCTGGATGCGCATCTTGTCCACAATGCCTTGCACCATCTGGCGCTGGAGGGACTGGATTTGTTATTTATCGAAAATGTGGGCAATCTGGTTTGTCCTGCCAGTTTTGATTTAGGCCATCATCGCAATGTGGTTTTATTGTCAGTGACTGAGGGTGATGATAAACCGGCCAAATACCCTGTTATGTTTCGGGCGGCAGATTTGATGCTGATCAGTAAAACAGATTTATTGCCCTTCCTGGATGATTTTTCATCACAAAAGGCTGAACAAAATCTACATAATCTTGCCAATGACGCCCCCGTTATTGAATTTAGTTCAAAAGACGGTAAAGGGATGGATATCTGGATAACTTGGTTACAGGCTGAAATAGACCAGTACCAAGCATTGTTGCTTAACCAGCAAACCCAGCACCCCAAAGTGCAGCAAGACGGTGAGTTGTTGCATGTTCAACCTGGAAACACAAAGTTTTATCCGGTAAGTCATAAAGCTGTTCATACAAGTTGATGTTAAACAAAGGTATTGGAAAGATTTGCTCCACGACAATGTTTAAAAATTTGAGTCAATAATATGCTGTCAAACGCAAAACAATTACTGGAAAAAATTCGTGAATTACCGCTTCCCGATACCGTTCGAATAATGAATGTATGTGGCGGTCATGAGCGCTCTATTTCCATGGCGGGACTTCGTACGGTGTTGCCACAAAACATTGTGTTAATTCCTGGGCCGGGCTGTCCGGTTTGTATCTGCCCAGAAGAAGATATTTATCAAGCCATACAAATTGCTATTCATGAAGATGTCGTTTTAGTGGCTTTTGGCGATATGTTGCGCGTTCCCGTTAATGTGTCTAAAGCGGGAATCCGCACACTGGAACAAGCCAAAGCCGCAGGTGCTGATATCCGTCCCATTGCCTCGCCAACTGAAGCTTTAAAAATAGCTAACGCTAACCCCGAAAAAAAAGTAGTGTTTTTTGTTGCCGGTTTTGAAACAACCTGCGCCCCTGTAGCTGCAATGCTAGCCGAAGGTATTCCTGAAAATTTGTTACTGTTGATGAGCGGTCGCTTAACCTGGCCAGCCGTGGCTATGTTACTGGAGTCGGATACCCCGGCATTTGATGCGTTGATTGCACCGGGTCATGTCGCGACTATCATGGGTTCAGAAGAGTGGCTCTTTGTGGTTGAACAACACCATATTCCTGCGGCAGTAGCCGGTTTTACGACTGAGAGTCTGCTTGTGGCAACATATTCGGTTCTTCGACAACTAATTGAAAAAAAGGTGTTTCTGGATAATTGCTACACCCAAGTGGTTAAACCTGAGGGCAATATTTTCGCGCAACAACTGTTGCGGTCAACACTTGATGTGGTTGATGCGCCTTGGCGCGGTATCGGTATCATTCCTCAATCCGGCTTTGAGCTAATCTCAAAACTTTCTGCGCATAATGCCCGTAACCATTTTCCCGTATATGCCGAAGAAGCACGTAAAAAAGCGGGGGCCATGCCCCCAGGGTGTGATTGTGCAAAAGTGGTTTTAGGTAAAATAAAACCCAATGAATGCCGTTTATACGGTGAAGCCTGCGTGCCAAGAAATCCCGTTGGCCCCTGTATGGTGTCTGATGAAGGTGCTTGCCGCATCTGGTGGGCCTCCGGGCTACGCAAACAACCAGCTGAATTGAGTGACATTGTCTGAAAGGTTTGTTTGTAAGTGAGCGAGGTGCTGGCACTTCGTATCATTATTACCGGACGGGTTCAAGGCGTAGGTTTTCGTCCTTTCGTTAGTCGCCTGGCTCATGAATTTGGTTTGGCGGGTTGGGTGCGTAACCACAGTGGCCAGGTAGAGATTCAGGTAGAAGGTTTAGAGGGAGCGCTAACAGCTTTTCAAAATGCCTTGATTAATCGCGCGCCTCCACTTGCACAACCAAATGTTCCTGAGGTTTCTATTGCAACTTGTTCGGGTTGTACTGGTTTTATCATTAAGGCTAGTGAAGTAGGCTATACTTCAGACTCGCACATACCGCCTGACTACTTTGTTTGTGACGATTGTCTAAACGAGATGCAAAATCCTGCGGAACGGCGCTACCGTTATCCTTTTATCAACTGCACCCAGTGCGGTCCTCGCTATACACTCATCAAAACCCTGCCTTATGACCGTCCAAATACGGCTATGACAAGCTTTGATCTATGTACCGCGTGTCTTAGGGAATACAGCAATCCAGCTGATCGACGTTATCATGCTCAACCGCTGGCTTGTTCTTGTTGCGGCCCAAGTCTTACCTTTCGCAGAGTCGGGCAGTCCGATTTGATAGATAACCATACAGCATTAACAGCCTGTTTGAACGGATTGCGAGAAGGTTTAATCGTCGCCGTGAAAGGGGTGGGTGGTTATCACCTTTTGTGTGATGCAAATAATGCCGATGCTGTAAAGCGTCTCAGGAAGCAAAAGTATAGACCGCACAAACCTTTGGCTTTGTTAGTGCCTTGGTGTGGCGAGAATGGGTTGGAATGGGTAAATAAGTTGGCCGAGTTAAATGACGCTGAACAACAATTGTTATGTTCTCCGTTACGTCCGATTGTGCTGGCGAAAAAACAGACGGATTCGGTATTGCTTGATGCCATAGCACCGGACTTGAATGAAATAGGTTTAATGCTGCCTTACAGCCCCTTACATCATCTTTTGGCTGATGGCTTTGGCGCGCCCCTGGTCGCGACTTCTGCAAACTTGAGTGGTGAGCCGGTTTTGACGGATGGAGATGAGGTGGAAAAGCGACTTGATAAGGTTGCCGGTGCGTTTTTGCATCATAATCGTTCTATCCTTCGTCCGGCTGACGATTCAGTATATCGCCTTATCGCCGGGAAACCTCGTCCACTCCGACTTGGTCGAGGAAATGCTCCGATTGAACGGAAACTGTCCTTTAAAATTAAACAACCTTTATTGGCCGTGGGGGCTGATCTCAAAAATACCGTGGCGTTGGCTTTTGATGATCGTGTGGTGATTTCTCCGCATATCGGCGAACTGGGTTCATTGCGAAGTTCTGAGGTCTTTGAGCAAGTTATTTCTGATCTTTTACGACTCTACGATGTTAAGCCACAAGCAATTATCTGCGATGCCCATCCGGGCTATCATTCCAGTCGCTGGGCAAAAGACCAGAATCGACCAATCATCCCAGTGTTTCATCATCACGCCCATGCTTCGGCACTTTCTGGTGAGCACGAGTTAACTGACCAAATGTTGGTTTTTACTTGGGATGGGACTGGTTATGGAGAAGATGGCTCATTCTGGGGTGGAGAAGCATTGTTGGGTTTACCAGGTGATTGGCGTCGGGTAGGCTCATTAAAACCGTTTTATCTTCCGGGTGGTGATAAAGCCAGTCGCGAACCTTGGCGGAGTGCTTTGTCAATCTGCTGGGAACAAGGTCTGGATTGGCCTGCTTGTCCGAACAATAGCAATTTATTACAGCAAGCCTGGGAGCGGCGAATTAACTGTCCACAAACCAGTTCAGCCGGGCGTTTGTTTGATGCCGCCGCGGCCTTGATTGGACTTGCCGATTATTCTACTTATGAAGGTCATGCGGCAATGAGATTGGAGGCAATTAGCAGGGTCGGCGCAGAGGCCATAGCTTTGCCAATAGCAAAAGATTTAACCGGTGTCCTCATTAGTGATTGGGGGTCGCTGTTACTTTTTTTAATGAACCCAGAAGTGAGCGCAGAAGAGCGAAGTTCTGTTTTTCATGCCAGTCTTGCCGCTACCATTACCGAGCAGGCCAAGTCCATTCGTGAGGAATTTGGCGTCAATCAAGTCGGATTGTCAGGCGGCGTTTTTCAGAACCGTCGATTGACCGAACAAACGTTGTCAGAATTGGAAAAGCGAGGTTTTGAAGTTTATCTTCATGAACAAATTCCTGCTGGTGACGGTGGCATCAGCTTCGGCCAGATAATTGAAGCCGCAAACAAAATGTGTTAATTCAGCGTTTACGTAGCGGCTTAAATGGTAGTGTCAATAATTGCCTAAAGCCTAATTCATCGATTTCCCGGAAAGGACTTAAACCGATAGCCATGGTTTTTTGAGGTTCTCGGGGTTCCGCAATATAAGTTTTAAATAATTTGTCCCAACAGGACAGAGAGAAACCGTAATTACTATCGGTTTCTTCAGGTAGCATAGAATGATGGATACGATGGACATCCGGGGTGATAAGTAGCAAACGTAGTTTTTTATCGATTGCCGGTGGGATATTGATATTACTGTGGTTAAAGGTTGCGGCACCGTTGAGGATAATTTCAAAAGCGACAATTGCCTCAGGATCTGCACCGATCAGATTAATGCATAATACTTTGTAGATCATTGAAATAAAGATTTCTAGCGGGTGAAAGCGAACTGCGGTAGTTGCATCAAATTCCAGATCGGTATGGTGAACTTGATGCAGTCGCCAGAGCCAGGTCCATTTATGCGCAATAATGTGCTGGCAGTAGATGGCAAAATCAAGAAATAGTATGCTGATGAAAATCGAGAGCCACTCTGGCATGTCCAGCCTGTTTAAAAGTCCGAAATTTTGTTCCGTGGCGTTTACTGCGCTCAGATAAGCAACTCCGCCGAGGCTAAAACGCATCAACGCTATATTAAAGCCGGCGAGACCCAAGTTAACCGGCCAGCGTTGTTTACGGTTGATATAATGGTTTCTTCTCGGGCTGAAATATTCCCAGTAAATCATAAGACAAAAAATTCCTAGAGCTGCACTTAAACGTATTGTGGTATCCAAAACGGTCTCCTGAAAAATTGGAAAACAAGTAATGCTGGCGAAATGCAACTAAAGCAGTATAGTCGCCAAAAGCTTGTTGTGTTTAATTAACTGGTGATTGAATTTAGACGGTTTGCTGTCAACTGTGATAATTTACAACAGTTATATCAAAAAAATAAAGTTCGATAAAGCTACGATGAGCCAAGCGTAGTTTACGTCGGAAATTCTGTTAACCATAAAATCCTAGTAATAATTGGAGAAAAAAATGAACGAGTTAACTAAAAAGCTGCTTAATTACTTTCTGATCGGTGTTTTTGCTGTTATTCCTATTGTTGTTATTTTACAAATCATGATTTTTGTAAAAGATCGGGTGACTGATTTATTTCAACTGGTTTATATCTATGCAGATAATTATCTTTATACAATGCTGGTTTTTGCGATCAGTTTTTTTATGTTGGTTTACATCGGGCGTAAATTGGTACAGGAAGGGCGCTCATGGGTTATCGCTGCCTTTGATCATATTATTGAGCGTATTCCGTTGATGAATACTATTTACCGGGTGCTTAAAAAAGTGATTAACATGTTTTCCTCTCATGACCGAACCATCGCCAAGGAAGTGGTTTATGTTGAATATCCTAAAGATAATATGTGGATGACCGCTTATGTTACCAATCGTTATGAGGATAAATACGTGTTGTTTATTCCTACCTCGCCCAATCCTACATCGGGTTATACGGTGATTGTCGATAAATCCAAAGTTATTAAATCAGCTATGAATATCGAAGAAGCCAGTAGCTTTATCATCAGTGTAGGTGTTGATTATGGCAAGGCTTCAGAAATGCAAGAATTGCCTTGAAGTTTATTTTTTTCAGGTAATCCTTGAATCGGGTGAAAAAGATGAAAATAATAAGTTGGGCATTGGTGATGTTGTTAATGGCAGAAATCGTTGGCTGCGGGAAAGACGATAAAGCTGAGCAGCCTGAAACTGGGCTGTTAAAGCCGCAGATGGAAACGCTTGAAAACGCCAAGCACCTTGAACAAGGTGTTCAGGAAACTGCTGATCAGCAGCGGCGACAAATAGAACAGGAAACGAAATAACTTAAGATATTTACGAAAGTTGCATTATGAATAACGTAAAAATATTCGATTATTATTTTTATTATTTTTCAAAATAATGCTGTAAGGGTCAACAAATTGGGGCGCGCTGCGCCCCTTTTTTATAGCTCCTTAATGAGCCGAATGTTGCTGTGAGGATTCCTTCATTACATTTCTACGCAACACATAGCGTTCTGCTAGTTTTCCAGTATAGGCATTGCCATCTTTATCTAGCTGAATGAGCATGTTCTCAGCAACAGAATATTGGCGTGTGATTGAATTGTCACGGGGGGTTAATATAATTGTGTTGTTTTTATCGTTCCAGGTGAATTTGCCTTTTTCGACAATTTCTCTCGGAGACTTGCCTACGAATTGGCTAATTAAGAGATAAGTGCTGTTTGGATTTAAAGCGAGTGTTGTTTTAACTCCATTGCAATCATCACAGGGGACAAAACCGTTATATATGCCTGGCCAATTAATATTATTCTGAGAGTGATGATTAGCATTGGTCTCTGTTGATTCCGCTAAAGCAAAGTTCCAACTGGTAAACAATGCTATGAAAAGAGTAAAAGTCAGAATTTGGTTAAAGGATTGTCTAAAGTTTCGCATATTTTTCTCTGGTATATCGATAAGGATTTTAAAAAGTTTAGGTGGTAATGTAAATCTGCATAGTCGATCTTGAGCTTTGATATAAATTAGCCAAAGTTATATATTTTTCTTATTTAACCAGTTACCCGGATAAAAGCAAATCAAAGCCAGAAAATATTTCTGGAATAGAAAAACTTTAAAATTGGGTTTAGCATTCCGGACTCAATAAACTTGTAGATTGAAAATTAAATATCTTTGAAAGTCTGACAAGCAATATATTACTTTACCAAGCTCAATAAAACGCCGGCAGCTACCGCTGAACCAATTACGCCCGCCACATTAGGTCCCATGGCGTGCATGAGCAGGAAGTTGTGCGGATTGCTTTCCAGACCCATCTTATTCGCCACTCGTGCCGCCATAGGCACCGCGGACACGCCAGCGGCTCCAATTAACGGGTTGATCGGTGTGCTGCTGAATTTATTCATGATTTTTGCCATTATTACCCCAGCAGCTGTTCCAATGCTGAAAGCAATAGCTCCCAAGGCGAGGATACCCAAGGTTTTGATTTGCAGAAAAGCTTCAGCACTGAGTTTTGAACCTACCGCCAAACCCAGAAAAATAGTGACGATATTGATGAGCTCATTTTGAGCGGTTTGGCTTAAGCGTTCAACAACTCCACAGGCATTCATAAGATTGCCTAGCGCAAACATGCCAATTAGAGGAGCAGCTGAAGGTAATAACAAAGTGCAAATTATCAGTAACATTAATGGAAAGACAATTTTTTCCGTTTTGCCGACTACGCGTAACTGCTGCATTTCAATTTTGCGTTCATCTTCAGTGGTTAAGGCGCGCATAATTGGAGGCTGTATGAGTGGAACCAAAGCCATGTAAGAATAAGCAGCAACGGCGATGGCTCCCAACAAATCAGGCGACAGTTTGGAGGCGACATAAATTGCCGTTGGGCCATCTGCGCCACCGATAATGCCAATTGCAGCGGCATCTCTTAAGCTAAATTCTAGGCCGGGTATAGCGTTGAGGGCCAGCGCGCCCAGTAATGACGCAAAGATACCAAATTGTGCAGCGGCACCAAGCAACAAGGTTTTAGGGTTAGCCAACATTGGACCAAAATCGGTCATAGCGCCAACACCCATAAAAATCAGCAAGGGAAACAGGCCAGTTTTAATGCCAAAATACAGATAATATAAAATACCGCCTTCATCAGCGATGCCGGCAACCGGGATATTGCTGAGTATTGCGCCAAAGCCTATCGGTAATAACAGTAATGGTTCGAAGCCTTTTTTGATGGCCAGGAACAAGAGTAAAAAGCCGACCAGCATCATGAAGGCCTGGCCGCCGGTAAAGTTATAAATGCCGGTGCTATGCCAGAGTGAAGTAAGATTTTCCATGAGATGTCTCTTTAATTAAATTGTTTGTAATTACTCCGAACATGCGGGCATTATGAGGTCGCTGCACAACAGGTTTTATTTAGATATTTCACAACAAAAAGACGAAGGATTAGGGCAATGGGATTAATCTTTCGTCCTTCGTCCTTCGTCCTTCGTCTTTTGTTTATGTCATTATAAAGAAATCAGTACATCTCCACCGGCAACAGCACTGCCTTCCTTGATATTTACAGTACTTACGATACCCGCTGTTTTTGAGCGTACTTCAGTCTCCATTTTCATGGCTTCCATAATTACCACCACATCGCCTTCGGCAACGATGCTACCCACATCAACCAGGATTTTTAAAATATTTCCGGCCATTGGGGATTCAACTACAGCACCACTGCTGGCTATCAAGGCAGCATGAGTTGGGTGCGCGATGGGTTGGATTGACAAATCTGCATTATGGGAACCGACGATTACACTGAAATTTCTGCCATCAACATTAACCGTATAAGCTTCAGACAGAGGTTGGTTGGGTGATTTGCTCATAGGGTCGGTAGACTGAGGTACGTTGGCCAGTGCTTCAGCTTGCGCATCAGGTGATGCCTCAAAAGCTGCCGCATTTCCTCGGTTAGCCAGAAATTTCCAGCCGACTTGTGCAAACAAGCCATTGATTAAAGCATCTTCTTCAACATTGGCGGCGAGTGTCACACCTTCGACTTGTGCTTTTTCTTTAACTTCTGCAATCAGATTGTCCATTTCAGGTGCAATCAAATCAGCAGGGCGACAGGTAATCGCAGTGCCACCATCAAGAACTTTATCTTGAAGAGCTTTATTAACAGGTGCGGGCGTAGCGCCATATTCACCTTTTAATACGCCGGCGGTTTCTTTGGTGATGTTCTTATAGCGCTCACCGGTCATGACGTTAATGACTGCCTGGGTACCGACGATTTGTGAGGTCGGCGTAACCAGTGGAATAAAGCCCAGGTCTTCGCGGACGCGGGGGATTTCCAGCATAACCTCGTCAAACTTGTCGGCAGCACCCTGTTCTTTAAGCTGGCTTTCCATATTGGTCAACATGCCGCCGGGTACTTGAGAAATCAGGATGCGACTGTCGACACCTTTCAAGCTGCCTTCATATTGCGCATATTTCTTTCTGATATCTCGAAAATAAGTGGCAATATGTTCCAGTTTGACGAGATCCAGACCGGTATCCCGTCCGGTTCCTTCAAGGCTGGCAACGATAGCTTCTGTTGGGCTATGACCATAAGTCATACTTAGAGAAGAAATCGCGGTATCAACGTTGTCAACGCCGGCTTCGACGGCTTTGATGATAGTGGCGACACTTAAGCCGGTGGTGGCATGGCAATGCAGATGGATCGGGATTTTAGTGCTTTTTTTCAGACGTTTGACCAGTTCATAGGCATCGTAAGGTTTAAGCAGTCCGGCCATATCTTTAATACATATGGAATGGGCTCCCATGCTTTCGATTTGTTTGCCCAAAGCCACCCATAAATTCATGGTGTGTACCGGACTGGTCGTATAAGAAATAGTGCCTTGCGCATGGGCATCGGTTCGCAGTACCGCTTTGATAGCATGCTCAATGTTACGCATGTCATTCATGGCGTCAAAGACCCGGAACACGTCAATACCGTTAATTGCGCAGCGTTCGACGAACTTGTCGACTACATCATCAGCATAATGTCGATAGCCCAGGATATTCTGTCCACGGAATAGCATTTGTTGTGGTGTATTAGGCATTGCGGCTTTTAGTAGGCGCAACCTTTCCCAAGGGTCTTCTCCCAGATAACGGATGCAAGCATCGAAGGTTGCTCCGCCCCAGGACTCAATAGACCAGTAACCGATTTGGTCTAATTGTTCACAAATTGGCAGCATATCTTCAATACGCAACCGAGTTGCCAATATGGATTGATGAGCATCACGCAGAACGACTTCGGTGATACCTAAGGGCTGCTTTTTATCAGTGGACATGCTTATTGATTCTCCAGAAACCATGGTAAATTTTAGTTATGTTTTTTGCGATACAAGTGCACGGCGGCAGTTATCGCGGCAACAACGCTTTTATCAATGTCGGCGGTAATGCCCGGTACTGTTTTTGACATCGGTATTTCTGGGAAATAACGCTGTACGAGTGTTGACATGACGTTGATCAGTACGACCAATAAAGTCAAAAACAGGAACACTATGCCCATTCCGGCAAACATTAATTCGAATCCGCTAGTCATTTGTTCAGTCATGGTTCTTCACGTATTTAGAATTTTTAAGTTATGCATTGTATCATAGGCAAAAATCATAACTAATCGATGTCTTTTTTCATATCTTTTATTTGATCGTTAGTCTTTTAGATATGAGGTTGTGAGCGAGAATTGTTGTGCGCAGTGTGCTAAAAAAATCGAATATTTTCGTTTTTATCTTATAAGTTATTGTAATTAGGTGTGAAAATATGAAAGATAAAGTTCTGGGTCAGGATGGGAAGTGGCAAGACAAATTAACGCCGGAACAATTTAACATTTGCAGAATGAAGGCAACTGAGCCTCCTTTTACCGGCAAATATGCCGATTGTAAAAAAGACGGTGTTTATCATTGCGTCTGTTGCGGTAATGCCTTGTTTGATTCGACGACCAAATATGATTCAGGCTCCGGCTGGCCAAGCTTCTGGAAGGTACTATCCGAGAGTAGTGTTGCCGAACATTCTGATATTACTCATGGTATGCGTAGGGTCGAAGTAGTTTGTAAATCCTGCGATGCTCATTTAGGTCATGTATTTGAGGATGGACCACAACCAACGGGACTACGCTATTGCATTAATTCTGCGTCATTGGACCTAAAAGACAGGTGATGAGTGTGACATTAAGTGCCAAGACAGTTGTTCAAGATTTGCTGGATTTTATCGATGGCAGTCCCAGTCCCTTCCATGTTATCAAAAATATCGAGGATTGGCTTGCAGAGCAAACGCAGAGTTGGGAGCGACTGGAAGAATCTGCCAAGTGGACTATACAGCCAGGCGGGCGTTATTACGTGGTGCGTGATGATTCGTCAATTATACTGTTTGTGCAGGGACAGAAACCGCTGATTGAAACCGGCTTTAAAATTATCGGTGCGCATACCGATTCACCCGGATTAAGGCTAAAGCCGAATGCGGCAAGTGGCTCGAATGGTTTGTTAAGGCTGGGTGTCGAGATTTATGGCGGACCAATTTTGGCAACGTTTACAGATCGGGATTTAAGTATTGCCGGACGCATTGCTTATAAAAACGATGAAGACCATATTACCTCTAGCCTGATTAAAATTGAACGACCATTGTTGCGCTTGCCAAATCTTGCCATACACATGAACAGGACGGTCAATGAAGATGGTTTAAAGTTGCAAAAACAAACTGAATTGCCGTTGATTTTATCAACGTTGGCCGATGAACAATTACCCGCAGCCCTTTTTTCTGAATTATTGCAGCAGCAATCAGGTATAGAGGCAGCACGTATTTTATCTTGGGATCTTGCGGTTTATGATACGCAAAAAGGTGCTTTCTGGGGCGCAGAAAATGAGTTTTATGCAGATAGTCAATTGGATAATTTGGCTTCGTGCCACTCCGCATTGCAAGCTTTACTGGATCCATCTATCTTAGAGCCGGAAGCTACCTTGGTTTGTAGTTTCTTTGATCATGAAGAAATTGGCAGCACCAGTAATAAAGGCGCTGACGGTAGTTTTTTACCAGATGTCCTTGAGCGTATTGCTTTGGCAACGGCTTCAAATTTGGAAGATTTCCCTCGGGCTTTGGCAAAAAGCTTTATGATTAGTGCCGATATGGCGCACGCTTACCAGCCTAGTTTCCCTAATGCCTTTGATGCGGAGCATAAAGTTTTCGTCAATAAAGGCCCGGTGATCAAGGTTAATGCTAATAATAATTACAGTTCTGAAAGTATTTCGGTAGCGATGTTTTCCGACTGGTGTAAACAGGAAGATGTTCCCTACCAGTATTACTCTCATCGATGCGACTTGCCTTGCGGCAGTACTATCGGCCCGCTTACTTCAGCAAAGTTGGGTATTCGTTCAATTGATGTTGGTAATCCGATGTGGGCAATGCACAGTATTAGGGAAAGTGCCGGGGTGTTAGACCATGAGTACATGATAAGAGTGATGAAGCGGTTTTATTCGTCATGACAATTCCGGGTGCAAACTAATAATCATATAGAGATAACAGATTGCTATCGCTACATTTTCAGACTTGCACAGCATATTTCTTATCGGGTAATTGAAAATGTATACATGTTTATTGTTCGGATGATTAGGCACTAGATCCTTATGCAGGTGGTGATGTAATGGGTAGAGAAAATACAGCAGAGTTTCGAGCAAAGCAGGTTTTGTCTTTTTGGCCGGTCGATAGTTCCAATCGGGAAATACAAAGCCGCCATTTTTATTTCGAAGTTTTAATTAATTTTTGATGAGCCAACTTGTCGGTAGAAATCTGATTCCGTGTAATGGTGAACTGTATTTAATAAAGGATTTTTACGGTTTCCACGAATGTGATCTGTTATTTAAACAATTGCAATCCGAGTTGGGCTGGCAGGAAGAGGCTATTTTTATTTACGGAAAACGGCTTAAAGTACCCCGTCTGATGTGTTGGTATGGTGATGCTGAAGCTGCTTATCGCTATTCAGGTGTTAATCATCAACCGTTGCCCTGGACTTTGGCATTACAGGCGGTGAGAGAGAAAATAGAGCAACGCTGTGAATGTGCCTTTAATAGTGTCCTGGCAAATTTGTATCGTGACGGTCAGGACTCAATGGGCTGTCATGCCGATGATGAAAAAGAGTTGGGCCAAAATCCGGTTATTGCTTCTTTAAGTTTGGGTGATGAGCGATTGTTTAAACTGCATCATAAATCCGGCAAAGAGAAGCTGGATATTGTCTTGGGTCATGGTGACTTGTTAGTGATGGCCGGCGAGATGCAACATCATTGGGTGCACTCAGTGCCAAAAACCAAAAAAGTGAAATCTCCGCGTATTAATCTGACGTTTCGGAAGATTATGTTGGGTTGACCAGTTGGTCAACCCCGGTAGGTCTCAGTTTTTTATAGCTTTAAAACCTATATCGGTACGGTAATAAACATTATCCCAATGGATGCTATTGGCCAGATCGTAGGCTTTGCTTTGGGCTTCTTTTATATCCTGGCCTAAGGCACAAGCGCATAAAACTCGTCCTCCAGCCGTTACCAATTCGTTACCAACTTGTCGGGTTGCGGCATGAAAAACTTTACTATTTTCGTGCACTTGGTTAGTCAAGCCGGTAATAACAGCGCCATTTTGATAGACGTCAGGATAACCGCCCGCAGCCAAAACTATACCTAAAGCTGCGCGCTCATCCCAGTTACTGTCGGTTTTGTCCAGTTCACCAGCCAACGCTGCCAAACAAAGCTCAATCAGGTCACTTTTTAAGCGCATCATAATTGGCTGTGTTTCAGGATCGCCAAAGCGACAGTTGTATTCAAGTACTTTAATGTCGCCATCGGCTGAAATCATCAAGCCAGCATATAAAAAGCCGGTATAAGGCAATCCATCATCCGCCATGCCTTTTAAGGTGGGTTCGATAACATCACGCATAACCCGCTGGTGAATTTCTGGCGTGACCACCGGGGCCGGTGAATAAGCGCCCATGCCACCAGTGTTGGGGCCCAGATCGTCATTATCACGAGCTTTATGGTCCTGAGAAGTTGCCATCGGTAAGGCATGTTTACCATCCGCGATTACGATAAAGCTGGCTTCTTCACCACCTAAAAATTCTTCGATAACGACGCGGTTGCCTGCTATGCCGAACACATTGCCGGAGAGCATGTCTTCAACAGCCGCAATGGCTTCTTGTTCGGTCTGGGCGACAATAACGCCTTTGCCTGCCGCCAGACCATCGGCCTTGACTACGATCGGAGCGCCTTGCTGTTTGATGTAGGCTGTGGCTTGCGCCAGATCGGTAAAAGATTGGTAAGCCGCCGTTGGAATGTTATGGCGGATCATGAAGTCTTTACAAAAAGTCTTGGAACCTTCCAGTTGCGCGGCTTTTGCGGAAGGACCAAAACACTTGAGTCCGGCTTCCTGAAAACGGTCAACAATGCCTAAAACCAAGGGAACCTCGGGGCCGATAATCGTCAAGTCAATGGCTTCCTGTTGGGCAAAGGCCAATAGTGCGTCAATATCATCAACGGCAATGGTAATGTTTACAACAGACGGTTCCAGCGCAGTACCTGCATTGCCTGGTGCGACAAAGACTGTTTCGACTTGCGATGATTGCTGGGCTTTCCAGGCGAGGGCGTGTTCACGTCCGCCGCTACCGACGATGAGGATTTTCATAGGTGTATATAGATAAAAGGTTCAAGGAGAGAGGTTCAGGGGAGAATGGCTCAGGGTTTTAATCTTGTACCTTTCTCCTTTTGCCTCAAATATCAATGTCTGAAATGACGCATGCCGGTAAAGACCATGGCGATATTGTGTTCGTCGGCAGCGGCAATAACTTCGTTGTCACGCATCGAGCCACCGGGCTGAATGACGGCAGTAATGCCAGCTTCGGCGGCAGAATCAATGCCATCTCTGAACGGGAAAAAAGCATCTGATGCCATTGCAGAACCAGGAACAATCAGGTCGGCATCAACCGCTTTAATGCCGGCGATTTTTGCAGAATAAATACGGCTCATTTGTCCTGCGCCTACGCCAATTGTTTGGCCGTTTTTGCAGTAAACAATGGCATTGGATTTAACGAATTTGGCGACTTTCCAGGCAAATAATAAATCGGTCAGTTCTTGTTCGGTCGGAGCGCGTTTGCTGACAATTTTTATTTCAGTATCGCTAATTTCGCCGAGATCGTTGTCCTGAACCAGCAAACCGCCTGCCACGCGTTTGAAATCGAGGGTCGCTTGATTATCGTTACTCCACAGACCACATTCCATAACACGGATGTTTTGTTTTTCGGCTAAAACAGCTTGTGCTGCAGCACTGATTACTGGTGCAATAATAACCTCGACAAATTGACGCTTGATGATTTCAGCGGCTGTTTGTTCATCCAACTCGCGGTTAAACGCAATAATACCGCCAAATGCCGAGGTAGGATCGGTTGCGTAAGCCTTGTCGTAGGCGTCAAACAGACTTTCAGACTGCGCTACGCCGCAAGGGTTGGCATGTTTGACAATAACGCAAGTGGCTTGGTCGTCAAAGGATTTAACGCATTCCAGCGCGGCGTCAGCATCGGCAATATTATTGTAGGATAACTCTTTGCCTTGCAACTGTTTTGCATAGGTAATCGTGCCGCTGGCGGGCGCTTTTTCTCGGTAAAAGGCGGCATTCTGATGCGGATTTTCACCATAACGGAGGCTTTGATTATGATAAAACTGCAGGTTCAGTGTATCAGGAAACTGACTACCGTTAATGCTGTTTAAATAAGTTGCAATAGCTGTGTCATAACGGGCGGTGTGTTCAAAGCTTTTTAGTGCCAGATTGAAACGGGTTTGTCCTGCGAGTTCGCCATTATTATTTTTTAATTCGGTAATAATCGAAGTGTAATCGGTATGGTCTACAATCACCGCAACATCGGCATGATTTTTGGCGGCGGCGCGAATCATTGTCGGACCACCGATGTCGATATTTTCGATAGCGGTTTCAAAATCGCAGTCCGTTTTAGCTATTGTTTGTTCAAAGGGATACAGATTGACTACGACCATATCAATAGGCTTAATTCCGTTCGCGGACATCACCGCATCATCTATTCCACGACGGGCGAGAATGCCTCCGTGAACTTTGGGGTGTAAGGTTTTAACCCTACCGTCCATCATTTCAGGAAAACCGGTGTAATCTGAAACCTCGGTCGCTGGAATGTTATATTCAGCGAGAATTTTGGCAGTACCTCCAGTAGACAAAATTTCTATGCCTAATTGATGGAGTTCCGAGCAAAATTCTACAATACCGGATTTATCGGATACGCTGATCAGCGCGCGTTTCACTTTTTTGTTCATGCAGTTCTCATTAGGGAAAGGGGTAAACCAAGCGGGGTAGTGACGAGTCTTATTGGGTGTTAAGACAGGCCGTAGTATTCCAGTTTTTTTCGTAAGGTGCTGCGGCTTAAGCCCAGCGCTTTGGCAGCTTTGGTCTGGTTGTACCCGGAATGTTCCAGTGTGGCTTGCAGTAATGGCTTTTCAACTTCACCGATAACCATCGCATGGAGACCTACTGCATCATGTCCGTTTAAGTGCGAAAAATATTGCTCTACTGTTTGTTTAACATGTGCAGATAAAGGAATTACGGCACTTTTTTTACTGTCGATATTGATTATTTCAGCACTTTTTATGGAAGGATTCATATTATGCAGCACTTTCAGTAGTTAAAAGATTAAATGCCGAATTAATCAGCCGTATTTGATCGGATGGACTTTGAGCTTGGTTGATAGTGCTTTGTGCATTTTGAGCGGTTGACTCAAGATGCTTAAAATACCACCCTATATGTTTACGAGCTATTCTAACACCGCTTGTATTGCCGTAGAAGCTGTAAAGTTTATCCAAATGACTCATCAGTGTGTTATGTATCTCTTTAACTGTAGGTTTTTCAATGTGTTTGCCATGACTGATAAAGTGACTTATCTGTTCAAATAACCAAGGATTTCCTTGGGCGCCACGGCCAATCATAATGGCATCTGCACCAATTGTGTTCAGCACAAAATAGGCCTGTTCGGGGGTATTAATATCACCATTAGCAATAACCGGAATACTGATGGCTTGTTTTACTTTTTTTAGGGTTTCATGTTCTGCTTGGCCATTAAATTTACAGGCACGCGTTCTACCGTGAATGGTTAAGGCTGCAATACCCGAATTTTCTGCGATTTGTGCAATTTCAACTGCATTACGGCTCTGTGTATCCCAACCGGTACGAATTTTCAAGGTAACAGGAATGTCTACAGCCTTAACGACAGCATCAAGTATCTGTTTTACCAGTGCTTCATCTCTTAATAGTGCCGACCCGGCGGCTACCGCACATACCTTTTTTGCAGGACAACCCATATTTATATCGATTATTTGTGCCCCACGATCGGCATTAAATCGTGCCGCATTAGCCATTAGCTGAGGATCGGTGCCTAAAATTTGTACGGAACGTATACCGGATTCACCGTTATGATCGGCTTTTAATAAGGTTCTTTTATGTTCAAGTAAAGCAGGATTAGAAGTCACCATTTCTGATACAGCTAATCCAGCGCCAAATTGTTTACACAGCTCTCTGAACGGCCGGTCACTAATGCCGGCCATAGGAGCCAGTATCAGATTATTTTTAAGTTGATGAGGGCCTATTTGCATAAGGGGGGCAAGGCTGGTTACAAGGAGTGCATCCTTTATGGATTACCTTGAACCTTTTACCTTGCCGCCTATAATTTAAGTTATTTATCTTGCTCGTCGTTCCAGATTGGATTTTCACGATCTTCTATTTCCAGTTTGGCAGTGTCGGTGGGATACAAATGCCAGAAAGATTTGTCAATAGTAGCGTTTTTATAGTCTTCTTTCTTCTGGTGAGTGAACGGACACCACCAGTTTTCAACGATCTTGACCATATAAGCATGCCATTCGAACAGCGCAACACTGTATGGGCAGTACCAGGTGCAGTTCAGTATCCAGAACAGTTTTGATTGCGCCATACTGACAGAAAAAGAACGTTCCATGGTGATTTGATTTTTTAGATTATAGCGATGGCTGGCCCGGTCAGGGATGAAATCACCCCAGGTTTTAAGATTTTTTGCGCCAACCATAATCAAGTGATAATAGGTTAGATAAGCACTGGCAATCACAAATGGAAAAGTCAGTAAGGGTACATAAATCAGAATCATGCCAATGCCTCTTTGCAGGACAGGGATTTTCTGATGGTTTTTGCCTATTTCAACGCGGCCGGAACAGGAGTCACATGCTTTCATTATTTTAATTGCCTCATTTTTTCTTAGTTAGTAGGGGGGTAATAGTTGGTTTTATTTTGTCTTCATTAAACAATTGGTAAATGCTAAGGCAGCCGGCACAACAAAATTTTTGCATGCCGTCATTGTTAGTCAAAGAGAAACCGGTGATTTCTACCGGTTGCCCGCAAAGTACGCAGGGTTCCTTATCTTTCGCATGGACCATAAAAACGCCTCATATTTTATAAGCTTGAAGAGACAGCGCAAAAAAAAGTTTTTAAATATTCGGTTTCTGGAGCCGCAGGGTCTATCGGATGATCGGGTCCCTGTCCGCCACTTGCAAAAAACACCAGATGCCGGTCAATATGTCGTCCTGATGAACGCAAAATCTCATGCAAGTTTTCACGGCTCAGATGATGTGAGCATGATGCCGATACCAATATGCCATTTTTGGATAGTACTTGCAAAGCCAGGTGATTCAAACGGCGATAAGCCTCATAGCCTTGTTTAAAGTCTTTTTTGCGTTTAATTAATGCAGGAGGATCAAGCACGATAATATCATAAAGCTGGTTTTCCAGACGAGCTCGCTTTAAAAAGTCAAAGACATCACTGCGTACAAAGTGCATTTTATCCTGAACCTGATTGAGTGACGCGTTTTCTGAAGCCAGCGTCAGCGCGCTTTCCGAAGCGTCGACACAAGTGACGTCCAAGGCGCCGGCCATCGCTGCAGGAATACCCCAGGCTCCGGTATAGGAAAACAGATCCAGCACTCGCTGATTTTTGGCAATACCTGCTAATTGAGCTCGGCTGGCACGGTGATCGTAAAACCAGCCGGTCTTTTGTCCTTCCAGAATGTCGATTTTAAAACGGGCACCATTTTCTTCAATTATTAATTGGGATGGGAGCTTTCCGTAAGCTATTTCGGACTCCAGGCTTAGACCTTCCTGTTGCCGCTGGCTATTATCATTTTTCAGAATAATAGCTTCCGGACTTAGTAATTCAACTAAAGCAGAAAAAAGTGCTTCTTTGCGTTGCTCCATGCCGGCAGTGGTTATTTGTACTGATAATACCGAACCAAAACGGTCGATTACCAGGCCGGGCAAGCCGTCACTTTCGCCAAAAACCAGTCTGTAGTAAGGCTGATCGAAAAGTTTTTCACGAAGTGCCTGTGCGGTGGTCAGGCGTTCTTTAAAAAAATTGGTTCCACATTTAAGATTGGGTTTTCTTGATAGTAATCTCGCGCAGATCAATGCTTGAGGATTGATATAAGCCGTTCCCAGTGTTTTGCCATCGTCACTTTTTACCTGAACCAAATCCCCCGCAGTAAATTGTTCGAGGGGAGACCTCTGGGTATCGACTTCGTTGCTAAAAACCCATAAATGGCCTTTACGAAGCCGTTTGTCTTCGTTCTTTTTTAAATAAATTTCTGGATGAGCCATTAGTGTTAAATGAGATTAAAGGATTGTAGGTTAGGTTACGCCTGCATGATGCAGGAGTTAGAGCAATGCAGGAGCTATTGCCGAGCGATGCGTAACCCAACATTTCTGGTCAAACACGATATAAGCACGGTGTTATAAATTACCGTTTTATGCCGTCAAGTCTGATCCAATCTTCTTGTTGAACAGGCGGGTTGAAAATGATGTATTTTTGGTAAGCGTTCATTACTGACTCGGCTTGTTCATATAAAATGCCGGATAAAACCAGTTGGCTGCCGGGTGCAACCAGATTTGAAATTTGTTCCGCCATATCAATTAAAGGTTTAGCCAAAATATTTGCCAGCACTAAATCAGCTTGAATGGGTGTGAATTGTTCCGGCAAATAACAAGCAACTTTATCCGCCACCTTATTTTTTAAAGCATTACTTTGTGTTGCGGTTATTGCTTGTGGATCAATGTCTACTGCAAGCGCTATTTTAGCGCCTAATAAAATGCCCGCAACTGCAAGGATTCCTGAGCCGCAACCATAATCGATAACTGTTTTACCGGCCAGTTCATGACTTGCCAGCCATTCCAGGCATAAAGCAGTCGTCGGATGCGTGCCGGTGCCAAAGGCGAGGCCCGGATCGAGTGTTAGACAAACCGTACCGGTTTCATATTGCTCCTGATCGGTCGGGCAAACCCAGAGCTTTTCAGCAAACTTCATAGGTTTGTAGAATTCCATCCAGGCGCGTTCCCATTCTTGATCTTCGATAATTTCATGTCGATAGTTGTGCATCTGGTCTGCTTTAAATTGGGCGTAAAGCCTGGTTTTGATCAGT
>SESD01000420.1_pt1 | contig 26426 bp, 26 predicted proteins | sample 3171411 | NCBI WGS metagenome assembly SESD01 (sample SAMN06051880, study PRJNA518727) | freshwater metagenome | biome: subpolar coniferous forest; feature: holomictic lake; material: water; isolation source: holomictic Lake 442, 16.5 m depth | place: Canada: near Kenora, Ontario | collected...
TCAGCAGAGGAATTCACCACTAGCCAACGTTGCGCACCGGCTTTTTCTAATCTAACGCCGTCTGGCGTCACTAACACTTTCTCAACGCCAACCTCTTGGCCTTCTTGTGCTTGGCTATAGCTTGAATAGTTAGTACTGCCAGGAATAGAATAGGCATCACTCACTGGACTCGCCGTTAAATCAGGGGGTACTTCTAACGGACGAGAACGTCCCGCACCTTTATAATCTGAAGTGTTATTGATAAAAGGAATCGAGTCGCACGCAGCCAAGCTTGCGATAACCAGCATATAAATAACGCTATGTTTGATATTTATTTGTTTCATTCAGACCTCTGTATAAAATACTTTATAAATCGCTGTAACTAGCAATGTAATTAACACTATAAAAGCTGTGCGGGTTTGCAAGCGTTTCGCAACACTTCATGGTATTGCGCCGACAGATGTACCATCGGCAACCTAATGCCCGACTTTATTAAACCCATTTGTTCCAAAACCCATTTCACCGGTATTGGGTTCGCTTCAACAAAGAGTTTTTGGTGTAACTGAAATAATTTTGCATTAATTTCACAGGCAGTCTTAACGTCACCTACTACAGCAGCAACACACATCTCATGCATAAGCTTGGGTGCTACGTTAGCGGTCACTGAAATAACGCCTTTGCCACCTAACAACATTAAACTCATAGCCGTTGCATCATCACCGCTCAATACGGCGAAATCTTTAGGGGCCCGTAACAGCAAATCTGTACCGCGCTCGATGCCGCCGGTTGCATCTTTAATACCAATAATGTTTGCGTGTGAGGCTAAACGTAGCGTTGTATCGTTAGTAATGTCACAGGCCGTACGACCAGGTACATTGTAAAGAATTTGAGGAATATCTACCGCATCAGCAATTGCTTTAAAGTGCTGATACAAGCCCTCTTGAGTAGGCTTGTTGTAATAAGGCGCAACTAATAAACATGCATCCACACCTAATTCTTTGGCTTTCTGCGTCAGCTCAATAGCTTCTTTAGTCGAATTAGCCCCAGTTCCCGCAATTACAGGCACTCGACCATTAACTTGATTCACAGCCGTTTTGATTAATAAGCAATGTTCATCAAAATCTACCGTGGGCGACTCACCAGTCGTACCTACAATTACAATACCATCAGTGCCTTGGTCAATATGAAATTCAATCAACGCCTTCAAAGAAGGGATGTCTAAACTACCGTCTTCGAACATTGGCGTGACAATTGCCACCAAACTGCCTTTGGCAAGCAAACTTCCTTGGCCTACTGAACCGCCTTGTAACATACGCAAACCTAAAGTATTCATAATTTTATATTTTAACTTAAAAGCCAGGTGAATATACAGTTTCTCAATGCAAAGTTTCTCTAGGAAAACTGAATAACCTATCAAGATTAATCGATACGCACAACTCCATATAGATACGATTATCTGAACTTGTTAAGAATTAACACATGGTCACATGTAAGACGTAAAGATGATTTGTGTAATTTTTTACTTAATTAATAGAGGCGCCCTAAAGCATAAACACGCTATAATTTAGGCTATCATTTTAGATAATTACCATGACTATTGATTTTCATCATTACATCATGATTCTAATTGGCACTGTGCTTGTGAATAACATCGTGCTAGTTAAAATCCTAGGACTTTGCCCATTTATGGGCGTTTCCAAAAAATTAGAAGCCTCCATCGGCATGGCTGGCGCAACAGCATTCGTGCTCAGCATAGGTTCAATGACAAGCTGGGGAATTACGCATTATCTTCTTGAACCAAATGGTTTAGAGTATCTTCGCACCCTTTCATTTATTGTGGTGATTGCTGGCGTTGTTCAGTTTACTGAAATGGCAATGGAAAAAAACTTTCCCCCTTTATATCAATCGCTAGGTATTTTCTTACCATTGATTACAACTAACTGTGCCGTATTGGGCATTCCTTTATTAAATGCACAATCAAGCCATAGCTTTATGGAGTCGCTGTTATTTGGCATGGGTGGGGCATTGGGCTTTTCTTTGGTGCTCATTTTATTTGCATCTATGCGCGAACGTCTGGAAGCCGCCGATGTACCCGTGGTGCTCAAGGGGTCTGCGATTGCTATGGTCACTGCAGCACTGATGAGCTTAGCGTTCATGGGGTTTGCTGGCCTCGATAAATATTAAATTTAAGTACTTAACATTCTAGCAACATGATTATTTCCCTTTACATTATGCTTAGTCTTGCCTTATTACTTGGGGTTGTACTGGGCATCTCTGCATTATTATTTAAAGTTGAAGGCGACCCACTGGTCGCCCGCATCGATGCCATTTTGCCGCAAACGCAATGTGGCCAATGCAGCTATCCGGGCTGCAGACCTTATGCAACAGCCATCGCAGCAGGTGAAGCGGATATTAATCAATGTCCCCCTGGTGGCGATGCTGGCGCGCATGCATTAGCAGATTTAATGGGTGTGGAATATAAGCCTATTAATGCAGCTAATGGAGTAGAAAAACCCAAGGCGGTGGCTTTTATTGATGAGGCAACTTGCATAGGTTGCACACTTTGCATACAAGCCTGCCCAGTGGATGCTATCTTAGGTGCAGCGAAGCACATGCACACAATCATTACTTCCGAATGCACGGGTTGCGAGCTATGTTTGGCGCCTTGCCCAGTAGATTGCATTACGATGCTACCAATCGCTGAAAATCCAGACAATTGGAAATGGAAATACCCTGTCATACCAATCATAGCGGTACCTTTTGAGGCAAATAATGCCAATTAACAATGCACTTTTAATAGCAGAAAATATAAATAAAACTTAAGCATGAATGCAATTATCAACTTTGCGAGCAATTTAATTCGCGGCGCCTCTAGCAACAAAGACGTCTTTAAATTCAATGGTGGCGTACATCCGCATGATCACAAAGCCGAATCAACCACGCTTCCTATCGCCCAGCTTGCCATACCTGAAAAACTCATACTGCCGCTGCGCCAACATGTAGGTTATATTCCTAAAGTTTTGGTGCAAGTAGGCGACTTTGTACTAAAAGGTCAGATGCTTGCAGAACCAGAAGGCACGGTATCGGCAGCGATTCATGCACCGACTTCTGGCACGATTACCACCATTAGCGAGCAAGTCATTCCACACCCGTCTGGTCTACCTGATATGTGCATCACGCTAACACCAGATGGTAAAGATACTTGGGCACAATTACAGCCAACGGACTGGCGCAATACCGATAAAAAAAGATTGGTAGATAAATTGCGCGCATCAGGCATTGTTGGCTTGGGTGGCGCGACCTTTCCTACACATATCAAATTGCGTACAAACGGCAAGTCTAACGTACATACCTTAGTGATTAACGCAGCTGAGTGCGAGCCATATATCACTTGTGATGACATGCTGATGCGCGAACGTGCAGACCAAGTCATCAACGGAATAAAAATCGTACAGCATTTGCTTGGTGCAGAAAAATGTATCATAGGTATTGAGGATAATAAACCTCAAGCAGCCAGTGCAATGACAGCAGCCTGCGCCAATAAGGAGTTGCAAGTAAAAGTAGTCCCTACGCTTTACCCTAGTGGCGATGCGCGGCGCTTGATTCATCTGCTACTTGATATTGAAATTCCAAATGACAAACGCTCGACTGACGTTGGCATACAAGTATTTAACATCGCCACTGTGCTGGCGGTTTACCGTTATTTTGAGTTCGGTGAGCCCTCCATTAACCGCATAGTAACGATGACAGGCAATGTAGAAAATCCTCAGAATTTTGAAGTGTTATTTGGCACACCGCTACAATCATTAATAGCCGCAGCTGGTGGCGCGAAAGCGGATACAACGCATTACATCATGGGCGGCCCAATGATGGGCTTTGATTTGCCCAACGAGCAAGTACCCATTACAAAAGCAGCTAATTGCATTATCGCCACAGCGCCTGATTTATTCCCTGCACCACCACCCGCCATGCCATGCATACGTTGTGCGCGTTGCGCAGATGCCTGCCCAGTCAATTTGCAACCACAAGAACTTTATTGGTTTTCGAAGTCTGATAACTTTGAAAAAGCGCGCGACTATAATTTATTTGACTGTATAGAATGTGGCTGTTGCTCTTATGTCTGCCCTAGCGACATCCCACTCGTACAATATTATCGGTACGCAAAAAGTGAAGTTATTGCCTCAGATAAAGCTAAAGAAGCGGCTGATCTAGCGCGTGAACGTAATGAATTTAGATTAGCGCGTATTGAACGAGAGAAATTAGAACGCGCGCAAAAACATGCTGAACGCGCACAGGCTGGCAAAGCTGAAATTAAAAGCGTTGAGGCCAACACATCCCATCTCTCTTTAGAAAAAGATGAAACCGTAGCGCATGCACAAATAACTACATTGGCGCCAACTGACAAACAAGAAGCCATTGCTGCCGCAATAGCACGCGCTAAAGCGCAAAAAGTAGCCTCTACTCCAGCATTAGCAGCAGATAATAAAAGTTCAGCGCCTACAACGAATGAAGCTCAAGAAAAACAAGATAAGCAAGCCATGATTGCTGCAGCGATAGAACGCGCAAAAGCAGCAAAATTAGCGGCAATCCAAGCGGGTGTTTCACCTAAAAATATTGAAAACGTAAGTGCTACAATTCAAACTGAAATCGATGAAACTGACGCAATCCGCGAAAAAGTAAACATAACCACCAAAACCAAAGTGGCAGATTAAATAGGATAAGCATTTGAACCGCTCACCATACATTACAGACGCACCCACCGTCACCAGCATTATGCTTAAAGTATTGCTGGCACTAGTTCCTGGCATCATTGCTTATACATGGATTTATGGCGGTGGGATTTTAGTGTCACTTACACTCGCCACGACCACTGCTTTAGTCTGCGAAGCGGCCTTACTTAAAATTCGCCAACGTCCGATCAAACCTTATTTAATCGACATGAGCGCCGTAGTAACAGCGTGGCTACTTGCTTTAGCAATACCCCCTTTAGCACCTTGGTGGCTAGTCGTGGTGGGCACATTTTTTGCAATCGTCATTGCAAAACAACTTTATGGTGGACTAGGCTACAACCCATTTAATCCGGCGATGGTAGGCTACGCCGTGCTACTTATTTCATTTCCACTCATTATGACTAAGTGGCCTGCACCCTTATTATTAGCTGAACACCCTCTTAGCTTTATGGAACAACTTAACTTTATTTTCAGCAATATGCTCCCCTCGGAAATTAAAGTGGATGCGATTACGTCAGCCACCCCACTCGATTACTTGAAAACACAACTCATGCTCAAACACGAAGTGAGTAATATCAAGCAGGCACCTATATTTGGCATATTTGGCGCTAAAGGTGGAGAAGTTGTCACGGGCGCTTATTTATTAGGGGGCTTATATTTATTGCAGCAACGCGTTATCAGTTGGCATTTACCCACAGCATTTTTAGCGGCATTAGCTATCATCTCACTCACATTTTATGCAGTTGAGCCTGCTCACTTTGCTAATCCAATGTTTCATTTAATGAGTGGCGCATCAATGTTATGTGCATTTTTTATCATTACCGACCCAGTCAGTGGCCCGACCACACCCAAAGGTAAACTCTACTTTGCTGCTGGCGTTGGTGTACTCACTTATTTAATCCGCGTCTATGGAGGCTATCCAGATGGCGTGGCATTTGCCGTGTTATTAATGAATATGTGCGTGCCATTAATTGATGCACTTACACAACCACGTGTCTTTGGACATAAAGAATAATATGCAAGATACCATGTTTAAACATGCATCTAAAACAGCTATTACGCTGGTTGCTTTTGCCTTTCTTGGCACGGCAATGCTCGCCTATGTGTTTGATATTACCCGCGCGCCGATTGAAGCTAGCGAAAAGGAGGCGCGCTTAGCCCTGTTTAAGCAAATATTGCCTGAGAGCACTTACGACAACGACTTGTTGAAAGATAACGTAGAAATTGTACCGAATGAGCAATTAGGTAATCGCCAACCCACAGTTGCAAATATTGCAAAGTCCAATGGAAAAACTGCTGGCGTTATACTAGAAGCTGTTGCTCATGATGGTTACAGTGGCGACATTAAACTACTCATCGCAATCCGCGCAGATGGCTCAATTAGCGGCGTACGGGTACTAGCACATAAAGAAACGCCAGGCTTAGGCGACTATATTGATATTACGCACGGTAATTGGATAAAACTATTTAACGATGAATCGGTCAATAAAACACCAATTGAACAATGGCACGTGAAAAAAGATGGTGGTAAATTTGACTATGTAGCCGGCGCCACCATTACGCCGCGCGCTGTAGTCAAAGCAGTATTAAAAGCATTGCAGTTTTATGAAGCAAACAAACAAACGCTTTTTGCAATTGCTAAAGTTGAATAAGGAATAGCCATGAGCAACCTCTATAAAGAAATTACCATCAATGGGTTATGGAAACAAAACACAGGCGTAGTCCAATTACTAGGCTTATGCCCGACGCTTGCAGTGACTACAAGTGCAGTCAATGGTCTAAGTTTAGGCTTTGCCACTGCACTAGTCATGGCCGCCGCAAATGGCTCCGTTTCGCCTGTGCGTCAGTTTGTACCAAACGAAATCCGCGTACCTGTTTTCATTTTAGTGATTGCGACTTTAGTAACCGTCATAGATTTGTCCATCAATGCATTCGCGCATCCGCTACATAAAGTTTTGGGGATTTTCATTCCTTTAATTGTGGTTAACTGTATTGTACTTGCGCGAGTAGAATCATTTGCTGCTAAAAATCCACCAGTGCCTTCAATGTTGGATGGCTTTATGATGGGCTCAGGGCTCATGCTTGTACTGGGCTTGCTGGGTGCGATTCGAGAATTGGTAGGCAAAGGCACAATTCTATCTGGTTTGGATTTAGTGTTCGGCCCAGCCGCGCACCCTTTCATGTGGACTAGCAGCGATTATCATGGCTTATTATTAGCGGTGTTACCACCTGGCGCATTTTTGGGCTTAGGCTCGCTGATTGCAATTCGCAATTGGATAGAGATTAGAAAAGCAGCTAAAACTAGCGCGCCCAGTCCAAGTCTGAAACCTGCACTCAGCCATTAATATCTATGAACGAGCTTAAACGCTTTGAAATATTTAAGCGCTTAAGTGTCGCTATACCCAATCCAACAACAGAACTCAAACATCACAGCACATTTGAACTATTGATTGCAGTGATTTTATCAGCACAAGCCACCGATAAAAGTGTAAACCTAGCTACCGATAAACTATATGCCATTGCCAATACGCCAGAAAGCATATTAGCGCTAGGCATATTGGGCTTAGAGCAATTCATTAATACGATTGGGCTATATCATGCCAAAGCCAAAAATGTTCTGGCCACTTGCCAAATGCTCATCACGCATCATCAGTCACAGGTGCCCAATACACGTGAAGCCTTAGAGCGTCTTCCAGGTGTCGGACGTAAAACTGCTAACGTCATTTTGAATACCGCATTTGGTGAACCGACTATCGCCGTGGATACACATTTATTCCGGCTAGGCAATCGCATCAAACTAGCTACTGGCAAAACTGTCTCAGAGGTAGAACATAAATATCTCAAAACAATACCGGCAGAATTTATGCAAGATGCACACCATTTACTAATTTTACATGGCCGCTATACCTGTATTGCGCGTAAGCCAAAATGTGCGGCATGCTGTATTGAAGATTTATGTGAATATCAGGCAAAAGAATATAACGTGGTAAATAATTAAAATGAGTTTATACAATCCAAGTCGAGATCAAGCACGACAATTTTTATTTGACGCTTGGTCTAAATTTCAGCAAAAACTAGCACTGACAGATTTAGAAAAAATTACGATTGAAGTTATACAAATGCATCCTGAATATCATTTTGTATTCAATTCACCAGATCGCTATATGAATCAACAGTATTTTCCAGAAATGGGCGAAACTAATCCTTTTTTACATATCTCGTTACATTTATCAGTCATTGAACAAATTAGCATTAATCAGCCCTTAGGCATCACAGCCATTTATGATAAATTACGTCAACGTCATAATGACAGCCACCTTGCTTACCATGATTTAATTGATTGTCTTGCTGAAACGATTTGGCAAGCACAGCGGAATAATGAACCTTTAAACTCAGATTACTATCTGAACTTGCTCAAACTAAAATCAGGGCTCGCTTGATATATCAAAGCGATATTGATATTTCATTACTATGTTTTTATTATTGATAAGGATTTAACATGAATAACACAAAAAAAACTATCTCACTTGCCATTAGTGGCGCCTTCGCAATATCGATTGGTGCAACTTCTGTCAATGCTACTGAAAATCCATTTTCCGCAAAAACATTATCAGCGGGTTACCAAGTAGCTGAAAACGACACAAAAATGAAAGATGGGAAATGTGCGACAGGTCAATGTGGTGCTAGCAAAAAATCAACCTCAAAGAAAACTAAAGAAGACTCAACCGGCACTGAAATGAAAAAAGAGAAATCTGATAAAACCACTACGGAAAAAGCTAAAGAAGATTCCAGTAGTGCTGAAATAAAAAACAAAACTAAATAAAACAGATTGCATTACTAATTAATCCTAATTTGGGTTTTAACATGCAGGCACTCACCCGTGCAAAAACCAACATTAGTGGCGTGGGATTGGGGTTAAGGCGAGAGCTGATACCCCAAATCCAAGCAGCTTTTGGCGACCCATCTATTGCCAATATTAATTTTTTAGAATTAGCCCCCGAAAACTGGATAGATATTGGTGGTAAAGATGCTAAACAGTTAGATTGGCTAGCAGAGCGTTATCCGATAGCTTGCCATGGCTTATGCTTATCACTAGGTGGATTGGCGCCGCTTAATACCCATTTTTTACTACAGATCAAAAAATTTTTACATCAATACAATATTCCGCTATATACCGAGCACTTAAGCTATTCAACAGACGGCTACAATGGACAGCAAGGGTATTTATACGATTTACTACCTATACCATTTACTGAAGAAGCCGTACGTCACGTTGCTCAAAGAATACGTCAAACGCAAGACATTTTAGGCCAACGCATTGCCATAGAAAATGCTTCTTTTTATGTGCAAGCTCCAATCTCGTCAATGGATGAATTGACGTTTATCAAAGCAGTGCTAGAAGAAGCCAACTGCTTCTTACACTTAGACATTAACAACCTTTACGTCAATAGCGTCAATTTTGGCTTTGATGCACATGTATTCTTGCAGGGGGTTCCGGGCGAGCGCATTGTCTATTCACATATAGCAGGTCATTATCAGCAAGCGCCGAATCTTTTGATTGACACGCATGGCACAGAAATCATTAACCCTGTATGGGCATTGCTTGCAGAAGCTTATGAACTCTTTGGGCCATTCCCTACCTGTTTAGAGCGAGATAACAACATACCGCCTTTGCCTACACTGATGCATGAAGTCAATAAAATTGCGGATATCCAAAATAAGTATCGATTTTAGACATGGCAAAAGATATCCCTAATTTTCAGCAGTATCAGCAAGCATTTACCGCCTATATTCGTGACCCTATTGGCCAACCTAGACCAAAAAATGTGGCAATTAAAGGTATGAATGTTTATAAGGAAATTGTATTTAACAATTTATTTGAATCTGTTTCAGCCTGTTTTCCCGTTGCGCGCAAAGTCATGGGGAAGCGAGCTTGGTTAAGTTTAATACGTGAATACTTTCGAGTGCATTCAGCCAATACACCAATTTTCAGAAAAATTCCTGAAGAGTTTTTAACCTACCTAACAAATCTAGAGAAATACTCCTCAGATGCACTACCTGTATATTTAACCAGCCTTTGTCACTACGAATGGATTGAGTTACTCGTTTCAACAATGGCAGATAACCCGCCTGAAACTGTTATTAATAATCAAATAATAAATGTTACTGGCGATTTACTGGAATATCAGCCAGCATTTAACCCTACGATGCAAATACTCAATTACCCATACGCAGTGCAAAAAATATCACCTCGTTATAAACCTAAAGAAAAAGTAGCAACGCGACTTTTGGTGTTTCGCAATACAGAATATATCGTAAAGTTTATTGAGCTAAATCCTATTACTTACAGGCTAATTGAGTTACTTCAAGATAAAGGTATGACGAGTAAGCAAGCCCTAACTCTGATTGCAAATGAGCTGGGGAATTTACCACTAAGCAATGTGATTGAGTTCGGCTTGGCGCTTCTAAATGAATTAAAAATTCAAGGTGCCGTACTGGGCGCTTATAACAAGGTTTTATAAATCATTAATCGTCAAAACTGACTTGTTTCGTCTGACGTTCTTCTAACGCGATAAGCAAGTTTTTTTGATCTTTTGGGTTCATGTCCCACCAACCCTTAATTTCATCAACAGTACGATAACAACCTAAACACATTCCTGTTGAATCATCGACAGTGCATACTCCTATGCAGGGTGATTGAATTTCATTTTGTGTATTTTCAGACATAGTCGAGCCTTTTCTTCTGGTTTAGCTTAAAACACCGTGACATTGTTTGAATTTTTTACCAGATCCACATGGGCATGGATCATTACGACCTACTTTCACACCTTCACGCACGATTGGTTGAGCATTAGTTTGCTCAGCATCCACAGGATTAGCTAATGCCTCATCATAGTCAGCATGTTGATATTGCACATTCTCTACTTCAACCGGCTTTTCAACCGCTTCAACATCCGCCTCGTTTTTCACTTGTACCAACATCGTGACTTTTGTGACTTCACTTTTCACCGCATTTAACAAACCTTCAAACAGTTCAAATGCTTCGCGCTTGTATTCTTGCTTAGGATTTTTTTGAGCATAAGAGCGCAAATGTATGCCTTGGCGTAAATGGTCAAGCGCAGCAAGATGCTCTCGCCAATGATTATCTAAACTTTGTAGCATCACCGACCGCTCAAACTGACGCATAACATCTGCGCTAGCAAGCGACTCTTTATCAACATAAGCACTGTTAGCCGCTTCAATGATGCGATCACGCAACGTTTCTTCATGCAAATCAGGATTATCTTCCAACATTTTTTGCAATGGAATTTCAAGTCCAGTTTCGGCCTTAAGTTCTCTTTCCAAACTTGGCACATCCCATAACTCTTCAACACTATTAGGCGGAATGTGTGTTGCAATCATGCTGATAAGGACATCTTCACGCATCGCTTGAATCGTATCGCCCACATCAATCGCTTCCAATAATTCATTGCGCTGCTCATAAATAACCTTACGTTGGTCATTCGCCACATCATCGTATTCGAGCAGTTGTTTACGAATATCAAAGTTGCGCCCTTCTACTTTACGCTGTGCATTCTCTATCGCACGCGTCACCCATGGATGCTCAATCGCTTCACCATCAGGCATATTAAGCTTTTCCATAATGGCTGAAACACGGTCAGAAGCAAAAATGCGTAATAACTGATCTTCTAATGAAAGATAAAAGCGACTTGATCCTGCATCACCTTGGCGACCTGAGCGACCGCGCAACTGATTATCTACACGTCGAGATTCGTGACGCTCAGTACCTGCGATATGTAATCCACCTGCGGCTAAAACAGCATCATGACGTTGTTGCCATTCCGTTTTAAGTTTATTAATACGGGTTTCTTTTTCAGCGTCCGTGAGAGAAGCGTCATGCTTAACGGCCTCTATATCAGACTCAGGATTACCACCCAACACAATATCAGTACCACGACCCGCCATATTGGTAGCAATAGTAATCACGCCAGGGCGACCCGCTTGAGCAATGACATGCGCCTCACGCTCGTGCTGCTTAGCATTAAGCACTTGGTGCTCTAATTTTTCCACATTGAGTAGCTTGGAAATTAGCTCGGAATTTTCAATCGAGGTGGTACCGACCAACACTGGCTGACCACGACTTTGACAGTCTTTAATATCTATAATAACGGCCGCATACTTCTCTTGCGCAGTGCGATACACCTTATCCATATTGTCTTTACGTAACATGGGACGATGTGTTGGAATGACAACGGTTTCTAAATTATAAATCTGATTAAACTCATAGGCTTCGGTGTCTGCCGTACCTGTCATGCCAGAGAGTTTGGCGTACATACGGAAGTAATTTTGAAACGTAATAGATGCCAACGTTTGATTTTCTTTTTGAATTTCAACGCCTTCTTTAGCTTCAACCGCTTGATGCAAACCATCTGACCAACGACGTCCTGGCATCATACGGCCATTAATTTCATCAACAATCGTCACTTCACCATCACGCACCACATAGTGTTGGTCTCTGTGGTAAAGATTGCGCGCGCGTAACGATGCGTACAAATGGTGCACCAATGTAATATTGGCCGCTTCATACAAGCTTGAACCTTCTGGCAATAAGCCCGATTCAGTGAGCAAGCCCTCTGCATGTTCATGCCCTTGTTCAGACATCACCACATTTTGGGCTTTTTCATCTACCCAGAAATCACCAGCGCCTTCTTCTTCCGTTTGCGCTACTAATTTTGCGGCAACCGCATTAATTTGGTCATATAAGGCAATACTATCATCTGCTTGGCCGGAAATAATCAGAGGGGTGCGGGCTTCATCAATTAAGATTGAATCCACTTCATCAATAAGGGCGTAACTCAAACCACGCTGTACGCGCTCTTCACGACTATGCACCATATTGTCACGCAAATAGTCGAATCCATATTCATTATTCGTACCATAAGTAATATCTGCGGCATATGCTTGGCGTTTCACATCGTTAGGCATTTGTGAAAGATTAATACCTATCGATAAATCCAAGAAGTTATAAAGCTTGCCCATCCACTCAGCATCACGCTTAGCAAGATAATCATTCACCGTCACCACATGAACGCCTTTACCAGTCAGCGCATTTAAGTAAACAGCTAGCGTAGCGACTAAAGTTTTACCTTCACCCGTTCTCATCTCGCCAATTTTGCCCGCGTTAAGCACCATGCCACCTATCATTTGCACGTCAAAATGACGCATCCCTAATACGCGCTGGCTACCTTCGCGCACTACAGCAAATGCTTCGGGCAACAACTGATCTAAAGTTTCGCCATTGGTATAACGTTGTTTAAATTCAGCGGTCTTCGCCTTAAGTGCCTCGTCTGATAGCGCCTGCATGGCAGGCTCTAGGGCGTTGATATTTTGCACCTTTTGCGCGTATTGTTTGACTAGCCTTTCGTTGCGACTGCCGAATATTTTTTTGAACAACGTTGAAATCATGAAATGAGGCGCTTTCCGCTTATTAGGATAAAAATTAGGATAAAAACTGTTTAAGTTAGTGGGTAAAGATTATGTGTTTATGACGTTTTATATTGGTTACAGTAGACTATGTCAGTCATAAATGGGGTTAACTTTCATTAATTCAATTACTAGCGTTGAGATATTTTCTAGGATCTAAGGCATTCCCATTCAACCTAATTTCATAATGCAAATGCGACCCAGTCGAACGACCGGTGTTACCTACTTCAGCGACTAACTGCCCTTTTTTAACGCGCTCCCCTACTTTGACCAACAATTTAGATGCATGAGCATAGCGCGTTTCTAAACCAGACCCATGATTAATGATTACAATTTTACCATAATCAGGCATATATTCTGCGCTTGTTACAATGCCACCCGCAGCGGCAAATATAGGCTTACCAGTATCCGCTGAAAAATCCAAGCCTTCATGAAAGGCTTTGTTGCCATTGAACGGGTCAATACGCCAACCATAACTAGATGAATTAAATGCGGCATCGACTGGGCTACTATTGGGCAAGGTCCCTTTGAGCACACTCTTCTGTAGTAATTTTGCTTCTAAATCACTTAAATATTCTGTATTGAACTCTACCTTAGCGGTTAATTCTGCAATACTTTTTTGCAAATCCGGCTCTGAAAACGGGGTATTGAGTACTAATGGTCCGCCTCGATTAGCAACTGGTAGTTTATTAGCCGTTGGATTCAGCTCTTTTTTTGTAGGTAACTGATTCTGAATGGGCTCTTTTTTTTCACCTGCAAGCTTTGCTAAACGCTCACTTTGTGCGTCTAAACGCATCATTCGCGCTTGCAACTCGCCTAATTGCAAGGCATAAGCATCGAGATGCTTTTGTGGATTACTAATATTGAAAGAAAATCTAAGTTTCGCGGGAATCCCAGATTTTACACCCTGTTGCACCGCGTTATCCTGTGGCACAATCAGCAATAAAGTAAGCAACACTGGTAATATAACCAACGCAAAGACAATCATGCTCACTTGCAACACAGAGAGTGTTTTCGCTTTTGCCATATTATTTGAGATAAAGATGATATTCATAGCATTCCTAACTACTACTTGCGCATTCAAAGCCCGTTGCTATGCGCCAGTTTAACGCGCTACTTAAGCAGCCTGAACTTATTGCACTAAATGCACATACCAAGGACGCTCAGGTAGCACAAAAAATTTGGGGGTTAATTGCGCCTGATAACTTGGCAAAATTTAGCCATGCTAGCAGCATTAAAAACAAACAATTAAATTTATACGCCCACAATAATGCCGTTGCTGCAAAAATTAAACTTTTAATCCCTAGCCTGTTGATTCAGCTAGAAAAGCAAGGGTGTGAAGTTACTTCAATTCAGGTGAAAGTGCAAGTAAAATCTAGCCCGCAACCTAAGTCAAAAACCATCAAAAAACTAAGTAGTAAGGCTGGAAATGAGCTCAATCAATTGGCTGAAAAATTATCTGGCACGGCGCTTGGTGATGCCCTAGCTAGATTAGCTACAAAAGCTAATTGAAAAATAAATATGCAGCCTTAGGCTTGCTAGCGCTCACTTTAGCCAAGCTAAAACCTAATGTGCAGAAGCTCAAATCTAGAGGTTGTTAGCCTAGCTTATTAGTGTAATAATGAACCGTTGTTACATATTATTTACATCAATCAAATCGTAAGTAACAACAGGTTATTCGTACGCTTGCATTAGTTTATATCAGTTGAGTTCACGCTTTAACGCCTCAATTCGCACTAGTTTTATTTTTAACGTTTTAAAAATACTTTTAAGACTCACGTAATTTATAAAAATTGGATAGGGAGAAGTCATGTCAGTTGCACTAATGATTGCTATAGGCGCTGCTTTTTTAGCGGTATTGTATGGCGTAATAATGAGTAAATGGATTTCAAGTTTGCCAGCTGGCAATGCTCGAATGCAAGAAATTGCAGGTGCAATTCAACAAGGGGCAGCCGCTTATTTAGCTCGCCAATATAAAACCATCACCATTGTTGGTGTTATTTTAGCCATTTTAATCGGCATATTTCTAGGCGCACATACGGCAATCGGCTTTGTACTCGGCGCCGTGCTTTCAGGTGCTTGTGGCTTTATTGGCATGAATGTTTCAGTTAAAGCTAATGTGCGTACGGCGCAAGCGGCCACTGGCGGCATTGCACCAGCACTGGATGTAGCCTTTAAAGGCGGTGCAATTACTGGTATGTTAGTGGTAGGTTTAGGTTTACTTGGTGTAGCTGGCTTTTACTGGTTTTTAGGTGGTGAAGCTGCCACTGATTTAAATCCGTTGATTGGCTTGGCTTTTGGTTCATCACTTATCTCAATTTTTGCTCGTTTAGGTGGCGGTATTTTCACTAAAGGCGCTGACGTTGGTGCTGACTTAGTGGGTAAAGTAGAAGCGGGCATTCCAGAAGATGACCCTCGCAACCCAGCAGTCATTGCCGATAACGTAGGTGATAACGTAGGTGATTGCGCTGGTATGGCGGCAGATTTATTTGAAACCTATGCAGTGACACTCATTGCCACGATGGTATTAGGTAGCCTATTACTCACTAATACAGGGGCGAATGGCATACTCTATCCGCTCATGTTAGCCGCAGTGTCTATCGTTGCTTCTATCGTAGGCTGCTTTTTTGTTAAGGCTTCGCCAGGCATGAAAAACGTGATGCCTGCTCTCTATAAAGGCTTAATCGTTGCTGGCTCATTATCACTGGCTGCGTTCTACTTTGTGACCATGAAAATGTTCCCAGAGGGCTTAATGGCTGGCAGTTTGGCTGTATCTCCTATTCAACTGTTTGGTGCATGTGCAGTAGGCTTAGTGCTCACAGGAGCATTGGTATGGATTACTGAATATTACACAGGCACAGATTACGCTCCAGTAAAACACATTGCACAAGCTTCAACTACTGGTCATGCGACCAACATTATTGCCGGTATTGGCATTTCAATGAAATCAACTGCTTGGCCAGTACTTTCAGTGTGTCTGGCTATTTGGACTGCTTTTCATTTAGGCGGCCTATACGGTGTAGCCATTGCCGCAACCTCTATGTTAAGTATGGCAGGGATTGTCGTGGCTTTAGATGCTTACGGCCCAATCACCGATAACGCTGGTGGTATTGCAGAAATGGCTGGATTACCGAAAGAAGTTCGGGATGTAACAGATCCATTAGATGCAGTAGGTAATACTACTAAAGCAGTCACTAAGGGTTATGCCATTGGTTCTGCTGGTTTAGCCGCATTAGTACTCTTTGCCGATTACACTCATAAACTTGAAGGTGCTGGCATTGTCGCTAAATTTGATTTAAGTGATCCAATGGTGATTATTGGCTTATTCATAGGTGGCTTAATCCCATTCTTATTTGCTGCTATGGCGATGGAAGCGGTAGGTCGCGCAGCCGGCGCTGTAGTTGAAGAAGTCCGCCGCCAATTCCGCGACATTAAAGGCATTATGGATGGTACTGGTAAACCAGAATATGGCAAAGCTGTAGACTTACTCACTACTGCCGCGATTAAAGAGATGATGATTCCATCATTATTACCAGTAGCAGTTCCTGTTGCAGTTGGCTTGCTACTTGGCCCTGTAGCACTAGGTGGTATGCTGATGGGTACTATTGTGACAGGCCTGTTTGTGGCAATTTCAATGTGCACGGGTGGTGGCGCTTGGGATAATGCCAAAAAGTATATCGAAGATGGCAACCACGGTGGCAAAGGATCAGAAGCGCATAAAGCTGCAGTGACTGGCGATACTGTTGGTGACCCCTATAAAGATACGGCTGGCCCTGCAGTGAACCCACTGATTAAAATCATCAACATTGTGGCGTTACTCATCGTTCCTTTATTACACATGTAAATTTAGCAATACTTGCCAGCTTACTGGTTTTAGTAATTAAAAAGGCGAGCCAAGTTGGCTCGCCTTTTTAATTACCATTAACGGAATTGTAACGGGTGTATATCTGTAGTTATTTAATAAAAAAACTGGCTTACAAAGTCTAATCAACCATATTGTATTCGCGAACTTTATACCAAAGCGTTCGCTCACTTATTTCTAATAGCTTAGCCGCTTTGCTTTTATTACCTTTAGTTCGACTTAGCGCTTCGGCAATCATCTGCTTTTCCAATAACCCAGTAGCCGCAGGGATAGAAAGTGACGTTTCCGTAGCCAGGAGATGAAGGTTGGTTGGTTGGCTGTCTAGATTAATGATATCAGTTACGCCAACACTCTGAATATCCATAGGCAAGTCAGCAATCTCAATCATGCTACTTTTTGAAATGATTGCTGCACGCTCTAGCACATTTTCTAGCTCTCGCACGTTACCAGGCCAGCGATACTCTGCAAGGACAAGCATCGCACGCTCTGAAATCTCTTTTTTCTTATTGGCTAAAAAGTATTTAGTGAGCAATGGAATGTCGCCATACCGTTCATGCAAAAGTGGTATTTTAATTTGAAATACATTCAAACGATAATACAAATCCTCACGTAACTTTCCTTCTTTAATTGCTTCAAGCGGGTTACGATTAGTTGCCGCAATAATTCTAACATCCACATTAATAGGGAGATTGCTACCAAGCCGTTCAACCACACTTTCCTGCAAAACCCTTAGCAACTTGGCTTGTAGCGCAATTGGCATTTCGGTGATTTCATCTAAAAATAGCGTTCCACCATCAGCCATCTCAAACTTGCCAATTCGCTCTTTAACGGCACCTGTAAAAGCACCTCTCTCGTGGCCAAAAAGCTCTGATTCCATCATTTCAGCAGGAATGGCCGCACAGTTTAGCGCCACAAATAGTGCATTATTGCGTGTTGAATGTTGATGAATTGCCTGTGCGACGAGCTCTTTACCTGTACCCGTTTCTCCGACTAAAAATGCCGTAGCTTTCTCAGGGGCCACTTGAAAAATGAGCTCCTTCACTTTTTGCATGGCAAGGCTATTACCGATTAATAAATTGTCTGCTTGTTGGGTTTCTTCTTTCAAGAAAGCATTTTCTACTTTAAGCCGTGATACTGATAATGCTTTTTCAATCGCAATTTCCAGCGCTTCCAAATCAAATGGCCGCTGAATGTAATCAGAAGCGCCAAGTTTCATCGCCTCTACAGCACTACCTACCTCACCTTTTGCAGTAACGATAATCACAGGGATTTGTAAGCCTTCCTCATTCATCTTCTTGAATAAACGCAAGCCATCCATACCTGGCATATGCAAATCACTCACCACTAAGTCTATGCCCCCTTTGCGTAAAATCGATAAGGCTTCAAATCCATCCGCCGCCAGTATCGGTAGATAGCCAGCCTGTTTTAGGCTGATTTCTAAAAGTCGACGCATGCTAGATTCATCATCGACAGCAAGAATTCTTTTCAAATTATTCATTTTGTGAGCCACTTAAATTGCATGATTGATATTTAGATAAGGTAGCCTAATGATAAATTCCGCACCGTGTTGCGGACTTTCTTGCACAAAAATTTCACCAAAATGGGCGTAGACAATCTGTCTAACGATAGCCAAACCTAAGCCTATCCCGCCAGCACGTTGAGAAAAAAATGGATCAAATACATGATTACGCTTATCCTCAGAAATCCCAGGGCCATCATCGGCAACACTTATCTGTGCATGGGTTTGCATTCTACTAATCGTTACCCAGACTTGACCGCCTTCTGGAAGAATTTGAATGGCATTCATAAGAAGATTTAATACGACCTGTGTCATCTGCGCTACATCAATATTTAATATTAATTCTGGCATAGCGTGGGCTTCAAAATGCAGTTGAATATTTTTCTTTTCCGCCTCGACTTTTAGTAAAGCTAACGCATGTTTTGTTAGCCCAATAATATCATTAGGCTTTAAATCCAATGCTCTTGGTTTTGCTGCATCAATTAAGGTGGAAACAAGCTTATTAAGCCGCTCTGTTTCACTGATTACAAAGCCACATACTTCCTTACCTTCTTTTGTAAGTTGCGGCTCACGCATCAACACTTGGGCTGAAGAACGAATAATGCCCAACGGCGTTCGCACTTCGTGACTCATGGCCGCAGCCATTTCGCCTACTACCGCCAATTTTGCAGCGCGCGTTAGATTTTCTTGAGATTTTTCTAAATTAGCAATCATGCGAGTAAATGCTTCCGTCATTTCTTTAATTTCTACTGGCCCACCTTCAGGGGGCTTAGATTGAATACCAGAAGATACGAAGTTTTTTGCAAAAATCGTCAGTTTTGAAATCGGCTTAGTAATATACTTAGCCACCGGGATAGCAATCAAGAAGGATATGAGCAAGGTCATAATAGACAAAGCCAGCATGATTAAGCCCATTTGTTTAATAGGTGCAAGTGCATCATCCCGATACTTAATAATTTCCAACTGCCAATTTAAACTTTTAAAACTTCTAAATCCTTCAGATAGCGCTCTTGCTTTCATTGTTTGATCATCATCTTCCTTTTGCAGAAGCGCTGTATTAGCAATAATCTTATGCTGGCTATCTCTTAAAATAACCGCTGACCGACCAGTAGTCGCATGATTCAATACTTGCTCTAATTGCTGCTGATTAAAATAGACAACCAAATAATAAGTTTGATTTGAGCCAAATTCGTTACTAATCATAGTAGAGATGGGCAGTTTCTCATCTCTAATAACATGTAAATCAAGATTGGTGGTGTTGAGTGAGATATGTTCCCAGCGGTCAGTTAACTTAAGCGTTTGATTGATTGCATCCAACTCACTACTGGAAATAATTTTGTTATGCTGGTCAATCACATATAATCCACTATATACCCCGCTGTAATTGTGCTTTAGATCAGATAAAAAGGTGGAAAGTCGCTTATCAATATCACCAATCCTAGCATCTTGCATCACCTCAAGCTGGCTCCAAGAGGCTACATTTTGCAATCGCTCAAACACCATGCGGTCAATTTCATCCATTGCAGCAATAGCACGCGTGTTTAAATCGTGCTCTATTTCAAATTTAAGCACGTTTCTTGCTTCAACAAAGGCCAAAGTAGCAATTGTTATGCTCGGAATGAGCACAGCAAGCATAAAAGTGCTCAGTAAGAGTTGTTTGACAGATAAGTTTTTTAAAAAAAACATTGAGTTATAAATTATATTTAACAGGTTTTATTATAAAAATATGCATACAATAAGCAAAATTAATACCACATTACTGAAAGTTAATCTGATGCGTGAATTTTCAACGCTTTTAAAGTCTTGGTTAGTATATGCTATTTTAGTTAGCATCCCCTTGTCCGCATACGCGGAAACAATTCCTGCGAACACCTTAGATGGATTTAGTTTAGGAGGATACGCTGCAGCTAAAGCCAACATACACCCTGACGGTAACAAAGAGGTAGATTTACAAAATCTTAGCTTATTTTTAGGTTGGGAGGGAGATAGCCGCTGGCGTTTGTTCTCCGAGCTTGAATTGGAAAAACCGCTTTACTGGGCGTCGGATTCTAAATTAACAGTGAATCAAGCTAAGTTAAATTTAGAGCGCCTGTATGTAGATTATAATTTATCAGAAAATCTCAATTTAAGAACGGGTCGTTTTTTTAGTCCTGTTGGCCATTGGAACCTAATCCATGCCGACCCGCTTGTTTGGACCACAACAAGGCCATTGGCAACAACTCGACTTTTCCCACAATCGACTAATGGCCTCATGCTTTTTGGATCTAAATCTATTGATACAAAAATAGTGGATTATTCCGTCTATGTAGAAGCGCTAAAGAATGAAGATAAAGAACGAAACTTAGGTAATGCAGATAGCTTAAAAGGTATTCATGTTTCACTTTCAGGTGACCAAGTTTTAGGATTATCAATATTAGAATTTAATGAACTTACGCCGATTGATAAAAAATATAGAATGATCGGTCTTGATTTTCAGACAAAAATTAAAGGCTGGGAGCTCAGTGCAGAGGGATTTCAACGCTATTTCACCAACGGTAGCACTAGTGGCAGTGGTGGCTATATCCAAGTTGCTGCTCCTATTACAAGTAATTGGTATGCTGTAACAAGGTTAGATGGAATACAAATGCCTAACGAAGATAACACAAGTCGCTGGCTTGTAGGCGCTGCTTGGAAAAAAACCAGAGGCCAAATATTTAAAATTGAATACGTGGGCGGTAGTGGAGAGCTTTCAGAAGCACCCAAAGGTCTGATTACTTCTTTCTCACTTTTATTTTAATCGTCACCCAATGAAAAAAATGCTAAATAATCAATTGGTTGGCTTGCTTGCGGTGTTCTGCATATGCTTAAACACAGTGCATGCCGAAACTGATGTGATTGCCGTCATTATGCCTAAAACAAGCAAAATTCAAAAATTAGAGAAAGGTGAGCTATCGCTCATCTATTTACGTAAAAAGCTTTATACAAGCGAGGGTAATCGCATTATTCCTATCAATTTAACGTCTTCTCATATTGTCAGAAAGCAATTCACTAGCATCGTTCTAGGTGGTTTACCTGAAGCACAGTCAGAATATTGGAATGAGGCCTATTATCATGGCATTACACCGCCCCATGTCGTGGCATCAGAAGATGCTGCGGTAAAGTTTGTAGAAATAACGCCTGGTGCAATCGCCTACATCAACGCCTGCAAATTAACTGATATGGTAAAACCTGTTGCGTGGATTTCTGCTACGGGTATTTTTCTGCAATCACCCCCTACTATGCAGTGTTCAGAATAAAGCAACTAACCCTGCAATTTTTGCATGAAAAAATTGCGCATATTTTCTATATCCCCGCAAAAAATACAGCCTTATTCAAAAAAAGGTCTTTTTTTGGTCGTTAAGTCACGATAAATCTAGGCATAAGAATTGCATTATCTTATTTAAGCAATTCTTTAGGATACTGCCATGCTAGCCAATAGATTTTTATTAGAGACCGCAGCGGACAATTTAAACGTCTTAGCTGTTGATGGTTTTCCACAGATTAGCCAAAAAAATAATATCTCCTTGCACAGTGCTGGGGACATCGCAGTCACTATGCATGACAATGCCTCACACGAGAGAATTAAATTAGAACAGTTTGTAAAAACGCTGTTTAAACGTTCGCATGATGCAGATATTCAATACTTTATGCCAGACTTGATGGCGTTAACCGGGAATAATGGAATGCTAATGGCGGTATGTGGCTTAAGAAAAGCCGATCAAGAGCCATTATTTCTAGAGCGTTACTTACAATTTAGCATTGAAAGAACCATTTCAAGCATTGAAGGCGACGCAGTCTCGCGCTCAACCATTACAGAAATAGGTAATTTGGCGGTTGCCCGACCAGAAAATATCCGCTGCTTATTGGCGAGTATCAATTTATATTTGCATAACACCAATACAGATTGGGCTGTGTTTACCGGAATTCGTACGCTTAAAAACGCACTGATTAAACTCAACATTCCAGTATTAAGCCTAGGTCAAGCTAATATCGAGGCCATTCCGCTAAACGAGCGTAGTGACTGGGGTAGCTATTACGATGAAAAACCTGAAGTAATGGCAATAAGAAGAATTTTTCAAGTTAGATAATTTTTAGTATGCAATCCCCTATTTTTGACGCTATACATCATGTCAGCTTGCAAACGCCTAATGCAACTGCCATAAAAGATAGCAATATCTGCTTAAGTTATTCTGAATTAATGCGCTTGGTGACAGGCATGTCAAAAGATTTAACTAACCAGGATGTAGTGGGTCTATTATTAGATAACAGTCCTGCTTGGATTGTTTTAGATTTAGCCTGCTTGCATTTAAATATACCTTGCATACCTATACCAAGTTTCTTTTCAGACGAACAAATACTTCATACCATTAGCGACTCTGGTCAAAATTCCCTCATCACCGACCAATCTGCACGCATTGAATTTCTACTCAATGCAAATTCAAAATTAATACTTTCCAAAACTGAAGTTGATATTTTAGGTAAACCCTTAACCAAATTTACTTTTTCAGCAACTGCAAGCCACTTGCCAACTGATACCGCAAAAATAACATATACCTCTGGCACTACAGGTAATCCAAAAGGCGTCTGTTTATCTCAAGAAGCGATATGCAAAGTAGCCACTTCATTAAAGCAAGCAACCCAAGCTTATAGCAGCGATATACATTTATGTTTATTGCCACTTGCCACCCTACTTGAAAATATCGCGGGCATGTATGTACCACTCATGTCAGGAGCGTGTGTTTGTGTGCTGCCATTAGCAGAAATTGGATTTTCCGGATCATCTAAGGTTGATTTTGAAAAAATGCTGAACGCAATCAATCAAGCGCAAGCGACGACATTAATTTTAACACCTGAGTTATTACGTGGCTTATTGGCAATATGTGAGCTGGGGTTTAGCATCTCGACTCAATTACGCTTTGTGGCTGTAGGCGGCGCATTGGTGGCGCCAGCGCTACTCAATCAAGCCAAGCAATATGGCATTCCTGTATATGAAGGCTATGGTTTATCAGAATGTGCTTCCGTAGTTTCGCTCAATACTTTCCAGGCCAACAAGCAAGGCAGTGTGGGTAAACCCTTAGCTCATATCAGTTGTCGCATTAAAAAAGATGGCGAAATTTTTGTAAAAGGTTGCCAATTACTAGACTATACCAATACCGAACAGTCTCTCAAACAAGATTATTTTGCGACTGGCGATATTGGCTATTTAGATGATGACGGCTATTTATACATTACAGGCAGAAAGAAAAATGTATTCATTACGTCGTTTGGTAGAAACGTCTCGCCAGAGTGGGTAGAAAGAGAACTGACTAACCACCCTATCATTTTTCAAGCTGCCATTTTTGGCGAAGCTAAACCATTTAACGTTGCTGTGATTGTGACAAATGGTTCTATTGGAATGCAAGACCTTCATGGAATTTCCCTGACAATCAATCAATCTCTGCCTGATTACGCGCAAGTAAAAAAATGGGTATTAGCCAGTCAGCCATTTACCTTACAAAATGGCTTAGCAACGGCAAACTTCCGCATCAAAAGAGACGCAATTTATCAGCAGTACCAAACTGAAATAGACGCATTTTACGAAGAAAGGTTAGAACATGTTTTATAACCAATTATTAGACGCGACATCACAAGAGCGCGAACAACTATTTAACTTGCCCCTGATTAAAGCGGGTGCGGCTGGCCAAGTAAGCTTAGATGCTTATATCGCCTTTTTAACTGAGGCTTATCACCACGTGAAACATACCACACCGCTATTAATGAGCTGTGGGGGTAAGTTACCAGAAAAATACGAATGGCTGAGAAATGGCATAGCCGAGTACATTGAGGAAGAACTTGGACATCAAGAATGGATATTAAATGACATTGCCGCCTGTGGTGGCGATAAGGAAGCGGTTAGAAATGGTACAGCAGGTTTTGCAACTGAAACTATGGTGGCCTATGCCTATGACATGATTAATCGTGTCAATCCTGTTGGGTTCTTAGGAATGGTATTGGTACTAGAAGGCACTAGCGTTGCACTTGCAACGCTAGCTGGTCAATCTTTACAAACCAGTCTTAATTTACCCAATAAGGCTTTTACTTACCTCACTTCCCATGGTTCATTGGATGTTGGTCACACTGAATTTTATGAAAACTTAGTGAATCAAATAGAAGATGAAAACGCACGTGATTTATTAATTCGAAGCGCTAAAAATTTCTACAAACTTTACGGTGATATATTCCGAGAACTAGGCAACCGTTTTATCCCCTCTCATTTACAGCAGGCTAACGCATGAATCTCAATGGAAAAAATATTGTATTAACAGGTGCTGCTGGTGGCATTGGCCAACCTTTAGCTTTTGCCTTATCAAAAAAAGGTGCGAAGCTCGCCCTAGTAGACCGTGATCAAGCGCGCATTGAAATACTGTGCAACAAAATCAACCAGTCAGGTGGCTCTGCTATTGCAATAGTGACCGATTTTCAAGCAACTGAACTGAATCCTGACCCGGCACAAACCGTTATTGATCAAGCATCTAAAGGCTTAGGTAGCGTTGACATTCTAATCAATAGCGCAGGCGTGTTAGATTTCACCTTATTCGAAAAGCAAAGCACTGCGCGTATCGCGCAAATGATACACATCAACACTGTCATTCCAATTCAGCTGGCGCGCGCATTATTGCCCAAGCTTTTAGCGCAGAATAGTGGGCAAATCGTCAATATTGGTTCTATTTTTGGCTCGATTGGGTTTCCACATTACGCGACTTATTGCGCCAGTAAATTTGCTTTGCGCGGATTTTCTCAAGCACTACGTCGCGAATTAGTCGATAGCAAAGTCTCTGTCACTTACATTGCACCACGAACCATCAAAACACCGATGAATAATCAAGCTGCTTCAGCCATGCTAGCGGCGACTAAGACCGCTATGGATGATCCGCAAGTGGTCGTCGCGCACATCATCAAAGCGATTGAAGCGAAAAAAAGTGAGCATTATATCGGTCAACCAGAATCATTTTTTGCTTGGCTAAATGGCGTAATACCCAGCGCTGTAAGTATTGGATTAAAAAAGCAGGTCAGAATCGCAGCTAAATTTGTCACGCATCAAAATTAACAAAGCAATTACTTTAAAAATCGTAAAAGGAAATAATCTTATGAAAAATATGATGTTATTACTCAGTTTTATCACATTATCTGCCCCGGTATTTGCGGATGAACGTCTAGATAGCGATATTGCCCGCATACAGCATGATTGGGCAAAAGCAAATTATCAAACCCCAAAAGATGGTCAAGAAAGCGCTTTCAAAAATTTAACTGAACAAGCCCACCAAGTGACCGTTAATAATCCTAATGCACCAGAAGCTTTGATATGGGAAGGCATTACTTATAGTGGTTACGCTAAGGCTAAAGGCGGTATCGGTGCATTAAAACTTGCAGAAAAAGCACGTGACTTATTACTTGCCGCTGAAAAAATTAACCCCCATGCCTTACAAGGATCAGCCTATACTAGCTTAGGATCTTTATATTACAAGGTACCAAGCTGGCCTATCGGCTTTGGTGATAAGAAAAAGGCTAAAATTTACTTAGAAAAAGCACTTCAAGCAAACCCTACAGGCATAGATCCCAATTACTTTTATGCCGACTTCTTAAATGAACAAGGTGAATACAGCAAAGCAGTTGAGTATTACAAAAAAGCATTAACGGCAGCACCCCGTGCAGGCCGTGAAGATGCGGACGCAGGACGCAGGAAAGAGGCTGAAGATGCACTACATGTAGTTGAGGCAAAAATTTAAAAACAATTTGTATTAACTTTTAAATTTATTTATAGTGATTCAAAGTTTATTGCCAAGAAACACTATGG
>SESD01000422.1_pt1 | contig 26397 bp, 18 predicted proteins | sample 3171411 | NCBI WGS metagenome assembly SESD01 (sample SAMN06051880, study PRJNA518727) | freshwater metagenome | biome: subpolar coniferous forest; feature: holomictic lake; material: water; isolation source: holomictic Lake 442, 16.5 m depth | place: Canada: near Kenora, Ontario | collected...
GAAATCATTCATTTCAACTGAGTTGAAACTTCTGCCTTCTGCCGATAATTCATAACGGCCGTCTTTGTAGTATTCAGAACTGGCTGCATCCATCCCTAAGAAAATATCGACACCGGCTTTATAACCCGCTTTTTCAATGGCTTCCAGAATGACTTCGATAGCTTCTTCATTTGAAGACAAATTAGGCGCGAAACCACCTTCGTCACCGACTGTCGTCGCCAAACCTTTGGCTTTTAAAACTTTGCTCAGATTATGGAATACTTCTGCGCCGTAACGAATCGCTTCGCGGAAAGTTGGTGCGCCGACCGGCAAGATCATGAACTCTTGTAAATCAACGCTGTTATCAGCATGTGAACCACCGTTGATGATGTTCATCATCGGCACTGGCATAATGAATTTACCGCTGGTGTTCAAATGACGGTATAAAGGCACGCCCGCTTCTTTAGCCGCCGCATGAGCTGCTGCCAAAGATACCGCTAAAATAGCGTTGGCACCTAATCGGCCTTTGTTTTCAGTGCCGTCCAGCGCGATCATTTTGTTGTCGATACCTGCCTGGTCAGCAACATCCATACCGATAATCGCAGCGCGAATTTCGGTGTTTACATTATTAACTGCGGTTAATACACCTTTACCCAAATAACGGGCCTTGTCATTGTCACGTAACTCTATCGCTTCACGTTCACCAGTTGATGCGCCGGATGGCACCATGGCGCTGCCAATCACACCGGACGCCAAAATCACATCCGCTTCCAGAGTCGGGTTGCCACGTGAATCTAAAATTTCTCTAGCTTTAATATCAACGATTTGAGTCATGTTGTTTTTTCTCTATGGGTTAAAAATAAAAGCACAGTGCTTCGGTTTAAAAAATCGTAATAACTATAAATTACAACGTTGTTTCGATAAACGCTTGCTGTTTTACTGCATTATCGATAATTGCCAGTGTTTCCAATAATTCGCGCATTCTGTGTAAAGGCCAAGAATTAGGACCGTCACTTTTTGCTTCCGCAGGATTAGGATGGGTTTCCATAAATAAGCCGGCAATACCAACTGCGACAGCGGCTCTGGCTAACACAGGAACAAATTCACGTTGTCCACCTGAGACCGTACCTTGTCCACCAGGCAATTGCACCGAATGAGTCGCATCAAATACAACGGGACAATCGGTATCGCGCATAACCGCCAGAGAACGCATATCCGAAACCAGATTGTTATAACCAAAAGAAACACCGCGTTCGCAGACCATAATCTGTTGATTGCCAGTCGCTTTAGCCTTGTTGGCAACATGCACCATATCCCAGGGCGCCAAAAATTGGCCTTTTTTAATATTAACCGGAATACCCTGCGAGGCAACTTGCTGAATAAAATTGGTTTGCCTACATAAAAACGCGGGCGTTTGCATCACATCAACAACCGCAGCGACTTCGGTCAATGGCGTATCTTCATGCACATCGGTCAAAACTGGCACACCGATTTGTTGTTTCACTTTTTCGAGTATTTTAAGTCCCTGCTCTACGCCCGGCCCACGATAACTTTCGTGTGAGGAACGGTTCGCTTTATCAAATGATGACTTGTAGATAAAGGGTATGTTTAATGCCGTTGTTAATTCTTTCAAGTAACCGGCAGTATCCAGTGCCATTTGTTCACTTTCAATAACACAGGGACCTGCTATCAAAAAAAACGGTTGATTCAATCCTGCTTCAAAACCACATAGTTTCATAATATCTCACTCGTTTCCAAATTCTTGATTCGCATTACAATGCAGTTTTTTATGTTCAACAGCCGCGTTTACAAAACCGGAAAACAACGGATGACCTTTTCGGGGTGTTGAGGTAAATTCCGGATGAAACTGACAAGCCAAAAACCAGGGATGATCAAGTATTTCTATCACTTCAACCAAACGTCCATCAATTGATTTACCAGAGAATCTCATGCCGGCATTTTCAAGCTTTTCCAGATACTGAGCATTAAACTCATAACGATGACGATGTCTTTCCGTAATGACATCTTTCTGATAAAGCTTGAACGCCAAGGAGTCTGATTGTAAGCGACATTGCTGGCCGCCCAATCGCATTGATCCACCCAGATCTGATTCTTCGTTGCGTACTTCCAGCTGGCCATCCTCAGCCATCCATTCAGTAATCAAACCAATCACCGGATGCGGGGACTTAGGCAAAAATTCAGTGCTATGCGCACCTTCCAAGCCGGCCATATCGCGGGCAAATTCAATAACAGCAACCTGCATGCCCAGACAAATACCCAAATAAGGAATTTTGTTTTCCCGTGCATATTTGACCGTAGCAATTTTTCCTTCCACGCCACGTTCGCCAAAACCACCTGGCACTAAAATAGCATCAACGCCTTTTAGCCGAGCAACGCCCTCATCTTCTATCATTTCAGAATCGATATAAACGATATTGACCTTGGTTCGAGTTCGGATTCCCGCATGAATCAAAGCTTCATTCAACGATTTATAGGCATCAGTGTGATCAACATACTTACCAACAATTGCGATGGTTGTTTCGCTGACAGGGTTTTCCTGCGCATCAACCACAGCGATCCATTCCGCTAAATTAGCCAGTGGCACGTTCAACCTTAATTTGTTAACAACGATTTCATCCAAACCTTGCTCGTGCAACATCAACGGTATTTTATAAATTGAATCTGCATCAACCGCAGAAAAAACCGCTTTTTCTTCCACGTTAGTAAATAACGCAATTTTAAGACGCTCACTTTGCGGTATTGGCTGTTCAGAACGACAAATTAAAATGTCCGGCTGTATGCCGATACTTCGCAACTCTTTGACTGAATGCTGCGTTGGCTTGGTTTTGATTTCGCCAGCGGAACGAATATAAGGAACCAGCGTTAGATGAATAAACAGTGATCGATCGACGCCTAATTCAAATCGCATTTGCCGAATGGCTTCCAGAAACGGCAAAGACTCAATATCACCTACCGTACCCCCGACCTCGATCAAAGCAACATCAACGCCTTCAGCACTTTCATAAACACGACGTTTAATTTCGTCAGTAATATGGGGAATGACTTGAACAGTCGCACCCAAATACTCGCCTTTGCGTTCTTTGCGCAAAACACTTTCGTAGACTTGACCGGTTGAGAAACTGTTCTTTTTAGCCATAGTGGTTTTAAGAAACCGTTCATAATGACCTAAATCAAGATCGGTCTCCGTACCATCCTCAGTTACGAAGACTTCGCCATGCTGAAATGGACTCATGGTACCCGGATCGACATTAATGTAGGGATCCAGTTTGGTCATAGTGATTTTAAGTCCCCGGGACTCAAGAATTGCGGCAAGAGAAGATGCGGCAATACCTTTTCCAAGAGACGAAACAACGCCCCCGGTAATGAAAATATATTTTGTCATTTAGAAATGTAGACTTAGGACACCAATAATTGGCGCTTTAGGCAAACCAACTAACGTTTACCCACTATTTGCAGATTTAAAAGGTGGGCAAATCAATATTACCCACACTACCGAATGTATGTATTTTAATCGACAATGCACTTGTCGTCATTGTCTTTTGGGTTTAATTGAAAACTTTGCAGTAACAAGCTGATGCAGTCCTGAGATATTTCGCTATAAAATAAGGTACTGACCCATAGATCACCCACTGCGGCAAGCGTATCATCCAAATAGATTAAAGGCATCTTCTCTCTTATCCATGGCGGAATGCCTGCCTCTTGAAACAGTTTTTTCAGCCCATGATGACCTGCTCGACCCGGCAAACAAATTTTCTCACCGCCACGACGATATCTGACTTCAACTTTCGCTGCGAACCACTGTTGAACACATATTCCTTTTGAAGCAGGAACAACATGCAAAACCTGATCATCCCAAATTTGTAGCGAAGTTTGATCTTTAGGCCAAATAATATCGTGCGCTCCCGTCAATTGCGGAACTGTTTCAGTCCTACCTTTAAGACAATACATCTTATCCCGATAACGACGAAGACTATAGCCCCGCCCTGACAAAACCGGATCGCGCTGTTCTGAAGCCATAACAATCTGGCTTAAAATATTTTCCAAGCAAACTTGTGAGGGCATTTTCAAGCTCAGAAACTGAAACCAATGCCTGAGAATAAGATGTTGCGGATGGGGATAATGCCCTTTAAGCCGACTAATACAAAGTGTGTTATCTTCATGGTTAAAAACACTAGCAAATAGCTCATCAGCAACCTCATCAACCAATACTTGCGCATCCGCACAATGCTTGGCCGAACGCGCAACGGTTTTATCAACTGCCTGCCAGCGCTGCTTTAGTAATGGTAGAACCTCGTTACGCAGAAAATTACGATCGTAATCGTTACTTAAATTACTGGGATCTTCAACCCAACTTAATTGGTGCCTTTCGGCGTAAACACTAATCGCCTGTTTAGGTGTATTTAAGAACGGCCTTAGCATAAATCCTGCTCCGAAACTTATACGCTCAGGCATTCCGGACAACCCACGTAAACCACTACCACGAAACAATTGCAACAGCACCGTTTCAAGCTGATCTTCCCTGTGTTGACCAAGCAGCAACGCGTCACCAACATTCATTAATGATTTAAAAGCTGCATATCTGGCGTTTCTGGCTGCTTCTTCTGGACTTTCGCCGGGTACAGCCTGAGCATTAACCCGTAAAACTATAAAATCAATACCCAATTCTTGAGCTTTACCTTCGCAGTGCCCAACCCAAGACTCTGCTTCAGCTTGCAAACCGTGATGTATGTGTACCGCACTAAGCCTGCTCTTGATTTGAATAATTGACGCGCAACAATGCAGCAAAACGTGGGAATCCAGCCCTCCGCTGTAACCGATATAAACTCTTTGTTGCTGACTAAGATCAAGCTTGAAAATGCTGTCAATGAGATTCTCATACAACATTTCACTTTTCACCTGAATCCTATTTCCCTGCCTCGTCAGTAAAAACTCCAAAATCCATAATCCGCTGATAACGCTTTTCCAGCACTACTTCTACAGGGAGTAGCATTAACTCGTTCATGTGACGAAGTAGCGTTTCTTTAAGGTTTCCGGCAATAGTTTTAAAATCTCTATGGCCGCCACCTAATGGCTCTCTAACCACTTCATCCAAGAAACCTTGCTCACGAATTCGATCCGAGGTGATGCCCATCGCTTCGGCAGCCAATTGCGATTTATCCGCACTTTTCCATAAAATGGACGCGCAACCTTCTGGAGAGATAACCGAATAAGTACTGTATTCCAGCATGATTAAACGATCACCCACGCCAATAGCCAAGGCACCACCCGAACCACCTTCGCCGATAATGGTGCAGATAATTGGTGTTTTCAACTTGGCCATTTCGAACAGATTTCTCGCAATCGCTTCACTCTGACCACGCTCTTCCGCATCAATACCTGGATAAGCTCCCGGCGTATCAATCAGACAAATGACCGGCATTTTAAAGCGCTCCGCCATTTTCATCATCCGCAAGGCTTTGCGATAACCTTCCGGACGAGGCATACCGAAGTTGCGATAAATTTTCTCCTTGGTATCACGGCCTTTTTGATGACCAATGACCATCACCGACTGTCCGTCAAGACGAGCCAAGCCGCAAATAATCGCAGGATCATCGGCATAAGCCCGGTCACCGTGCAGTTCATGAAAATCGGTAAATATATGCTCCACATAATCCAATGTATAAGGTCGACCTGGATGCCTAGATAACTGGGAAATTTGCCAATCGGACAGTTCAGAAAAAATTGACTCCGTCAGTGCCTGACTTCTGTCTTCGAGCTGTTTAAGTGCGTCAGAAATATTGATGTTATTGTCAAACTCCACATTACGGAGTTCTTTTATTTTCGCTTCTAGTTCAGCGATAGGTTGTTCGAAATCGAGAAATTTTAGGTCCATGGAGACTAGATATAAATAATTGTTACAGTAATGTGTAATTTTATAGAAATTTGACTATTTATTCTAAATAAATTGTTCAATTTTCTAACGGAATAAAGATTTGAAGTATTTAATTGAATACATTAAGCCAAATAGCAAAGGACTCACTCTAAGCAAGCTTTAGCAATAACATCGGACTTTATGTAAACAATCGTATTAAACAGCCCCTCGCATTTTAATTAAGACTTCCTGTCCAAAACCCCGCTCAACTAACTCCTCCTGCATTTTGGCAATTCGCCGAACTCCAGATCCCTCATCACAAGACCGGTAACTGACAATTATTAATAGCTTTGTCGATGAACATCTGAACATAAGAAAGTTTAATAAATCCAAAGTACTTTGATCGCTCCAGTGGGCATTATCCAGAATCAATATAAAAGTAGCGCTGTTACTCAAGGCCTCAAAAAACTCTGCCCCTTCGCGCAGCATTCGGATAGTATTTGCCTGAGCAACTTTTAACTGAAGCGACGCCAATTCATCAGGACTCAAGACATTCAACATTTGATGCAGCCAACTTGGCGCCAGATGACCCAAGTGCTCAATCAGCTCTCTTCCATGAGGCTCCCGGCAATGGCGCTCAAGCGCTTCCAACAACGGCATAAACGGTTCAACAACCCCCTCCATATGCACACATCGCGCACGTAACACGGACAGCTCAGGGTGATGAATACTAGCAAGGAAGGTATCGAGCAAAGTGGTTTTGCCCGCACTCTGCACCCCCTTTAAAAAAACCAATCGTCGTTTCCCGTTTGTTGACTCTTGTAAGGCTAGCACCAGCTCTGTAAATTGCAAAGCATGTTCATGCCAAACAGGTAGTCCCAAAGCATGGGGACGATAATACAAAGGATTAATCCGGTATGCTTTAAGGCTTTTAAACTGCTCACTGACTGTAACCTTTGCAATAAAACGGTAACCTTTTTTGCAAACTGTAGAAATATATTCCGGAAATTTACTATTGTCCTGCAAGGCCTTACGCAGAGAATTAACCGCCAGCCTTATAGCCGAATCATCAACAAAACGGCCGTCCCAAACCGACTTAAATAGTTCCTCATGAGAAACCAAGTTGCCAGGGTTCAATAAAAAAAACAACAATAAACGATAAATCTTGGGGGCTATTGTGATACTGACATTATCTTTCCATAGAAGCTGAGTGGTCGTATCCAGCCGAAACGCCCCGAATGTATAAGTAATATTCTGTCCCATCAAGGAACCCTCTAGTTATTATTTAGAGTTATGGAGGGTGCTAACAAACAAATAACAACTTGCTAACAACTTATGGCAGCGAAATTAGTATACTAAAAAAAATCCTTACCTACGCAATTAAAACTAAAAATTTATGGCATGGATAGCGTGAAATAATCAAACAAATCTGAGCCTATGGGCTCCCGGATTAAACAACATCAATCTAAAAGAAAAATACAATGGCTTATTAATTACATGAAAACAGTAGATTTTTCTAAACTGCTTTTGTTATTTATCTTAACAATGTCACTTACTGGTTGTTCGGGGCCAGTAGTATATCGCGAACCGATAACGCGATTTCAACAAGCTTCAACTGTCGTTATTGAAGGAGTTCGCATTGAATACAGCCTTGCAAATAAAACAGAGCGCAATACTGAAATCGACCGACTTGTCGCCCAAAAAAATAGGATTGAACTCTCAACTCTAAATGACCCATCTATCCGCACATTAGACCCAGAGAGTTTGAATGCTCGCATGACTGCCCTAGATACCTTAGCCAAACATGGCCAGCTACTACTCTCTCTAGCCAGCAGCGACACACCAGACAGAACCAAGGACGCCGCCAATTCACTGGTCAATGCTATTTCTGGGCTTTCATCGTCGCTTGATAAAGTTTCGTCCAATAAATTCAAAAGCACCGCCCAAGGCTTTGCAACCATTGCTGATGAAGCGGCCAATCTGGCTTTAGAATCCAAAATTAGCGCAGCGCTTGACAAGGCTATAATTGCGTCAGAAAGTAATGTCACAGAATTACTAAAGTTAATTCGAGATGATTTGGGGGGGATTTATGAACGTCGTCGTAGCAGCGTTAGTGCTGCCCGCAAGTTTGCGGTTGATAATTACAACATGGCGCTTAAGCAGAACCTGAGTACTGAACACCTACAACAAGCCGCTTTTAAAATTAAACAGATTGAAGATGAATGGGATAGCCTGCCATTGCTACTAGGTGCCGAACCAGGTCTCGATGCTATGGCACAAACTCATCAAAAATTAGTTGCTTACGCCAAGAGCTCAAAAAGCCCCCAGGATCTGGCTGATCTAATCGAGGCCACAGATGCCTTTGTCACTCGCGCGAAAGTTATCGCAGATGCCATCAATATCATTCGAGAAGTAAAGGAGTAAACATTGATGTCAAATCCTGAAATCATTACGCGCCACGATTTAATTCGACTTATTGGTGATGTCCTCACCGAAATAGATGTATTAAGCTCACATTTTGATCCTGGCACAAAAGATAGAGATGCTTTTGATGAGCAGCGTGACAAACTTGACACAGCTCAGCGCAGATTAGTCCACAGCACCATTAATGAAAATACGAAAGAGCTCAAAGACATCTCCGCTTCATTAAAGGCTGTTAATGAAACACTCTCACGGACAAGTAGTGATATCGACAAGATTGCCACAACATTTGAATCACTCGTTAATTTGGTTAACGTTATCCAAAAAATTGTAGAGCTGGTCCCTTAGCCTAAAATCAAGATACACATACACCCTTGCTAAATCCAAACTAATGCGAACATAGCAAAGGAAGCAACACACTGATAACGTTACGGAACCTTAATTAAAATAATAGAGATATATTATGCCTGGCGCTTATACACACATTACCATGACACAAAAAGCCATTGAAGATGCAACATTCCATCGAGTCGGGTTGTTGCATGAGGACGCTAAACTGGCGCTTGGATACTTTCAAAAATTCTGCATTGTCGGATCTCTTGCACCTGACTATCCTTATCTAGACATTGTTAATAGCCTGGTTAATGGCAATTCGGCGGCCTGGGCCGACGACGTGCATCATGGCGGTTCTGTCGAAGTGCTCCGCTCGGCTGTTAAAGAGATTCGCTGTATAACAGATATCAAGGCGCGCAGGAAGTGTATAGCCTGGTTGTTTGGCTTTGCTTCCCATATGGCAACTGACGGCACTATACACCCAGTGGTTAATTTGAAGGTCGGTGAATACATAACGCATAAACACCAGCACCGCTGCTGTGAAATGCACCAGGATGTCCATTGTCATCAGCAACTAAACCTCGGAACAGTGGATTTTAATCAACAGGTTTCCTTCAATGTACGCAGCACATCGGACGCATTAAATAATGACCGCTTTGATTCCGATGTTGCAATGTTATGGAGAAACTCCTTGCTTACCGCATACCCTGGCAAACCAGAGCCAGATATACATGGTTGGCATGCTTCTATGCACCAGATGATGCGTGTAGCGGAAGCCGGTGGCAGCATATTGTTTCCATTTGCTCGTCATGTAGCTGCGAACAAAGGATTGGTCTATCCAGTTAAGGCAGAAAATGAATTTATTATAGGCTTAGCTGTGCCGGGAGGAGCAACAATGGATTTCGATATTCTGTTTAACAAAGCCAAGGATAACGTTCTTGAATTATGGGACTACTTGGCGCTGTCTTTACAAGGCAATCCATCACCACTGGACACACTTGAAAGCTGGAGTCTGGATACCGGTGAAGACAACAATAAGCGCCTGATTTATTGGAACTAATATGATGATTAAAATATTGACTGTTTTATGTTGCTCTATGCTCCTAGTGGCTTGTGGGTCTTTGACGGCATTAGAATCTGAACAACTAAGTGAGAAAGAGCGCGGAGATATTTCCTCGCGAATGGTGAACCTGAGTCGGATTGTCGATACCTATTTTTCTACTTTATCGGTTCCTCCTACAGAACAAGATGAAGTAATCATAAATAAAGCCCTGGAAAATAGTTCTGACAGTATTGATACCAAATTTGATAACTATCAACTCCATACGCTATACCAACAAGGTTTTGCGGTGGTATTACTATGCGATAAGGATGACAAGCAAGCATTAATGGAAGATGCAGGTTGTTCAGCAGGCGTTGATAAGCAAATAAGGCAACCGGCCGACTGCAAATTTACTTTGCGGGTCGCTAAAGGTTGCCATGTGGAAGGTGGTGATCTGTAATGTTATCTGACAACACATTAACAGACATAAAGCGCTTAAGCTGTTGTTTTATTGAGAATGATCAGCGCTGGATCATACGCTGCACATTTGGCGAATGGCAGATGATCAATCATATTTTGTCAATTTTAGGAGGGAACAAATGAAAAAAAATAAAAATGTATTGCGATCCGGATTCCTTGCAAGCACCACTTTTGCCATGACCTTAATTACACCGCTACATTCAATGGCGGCTTCGTCTCCTGTGATGATTGATCAGGGAAAAAATTGGACTGACACAGCTCGAGAAAAATTTTATACCCAAGATCAAGGCTCTCGAATCATGCCGTTAAAATGGATCAACGCCCTGAAGCAATCGAACGGCGATTCCTTTATGGCGGATAGCCTTAGTCGATACGGATACCTCCCTAATACTAAAAGTGAAGCGCCCGGTCTACCGATCGGCTTTACCGTTGCTGATGAGCATGGCGACAAAATCATCGGCCTCACTTGTTCTGCCTGCCATTCGCGCCAAATTGAAGTTTCCGGCATCTCCTACAGGATTGATGGCGGCCCCGCCATTACCGATATACAAAGCTTTATGAGTGACCTCGATATAGCAGTCAATACTGTAATCTCCGACCCTGCCGCATTTGAAAAATTCGCAATATCCGTTTTGGGCACATCTCCCAAACAACAGGACAAAGATAAATTGCGTACCGACCTAACCACTTGGTTTTTGCCCTACAACACGATTATGAAAGCATCCCTGCCCACTGACTCGCCTTGGGGACCATCCCGACTCGACGCCGTATCAATGATATTCAATCGGGTATCTGGACTCGACATTGGAGTGGCTCCAAATCACATGATTCCTGAGAACATTAAACGAGCCGACGTTCCGGCTCGCTATCCATTTATCTGGAACGCACCTATTCAAGACACCACGCAGTGGCCTGGATTTGCACCAAATGGTAATCGGATTTTTGGGCTTTCCAGAAACCTTGGCGAAGTGTTCGGCGTATTCGCAACCTTCCATCCAAAAAAAGACGAGTCAAGACTACTTAAAATCAACTATGTTGACAATAATTCGGCTAATTTTCATGGTTTAAACAAACTGGAAAGCTTAGTCAAAAAGATCGGCCCTCCGAAATGGCCTTGGAAATTGGACACAGCACTTGCCGCCGAAGGCCAAAAAGTATTCAATAAGAAAGACCCTGCAGAAGAAAATGAAAGCTGCGCCGATTGCCACGGCATCAAAGATGGTAAAACACGTTCTCTAACTCATAAAACCTGGGCTACGCCAATCCTGGATGTCGGCACGGACTCCAGAGAAGTAAACCTGCTAAGCTCCCAAGTTAAAACCGGCATACTCGAAGGTGCGGTAATTTTTCCGGGCAAGCCGCCACTTAAAGCCATTGACTCGGCATTTTCTGTTTTAGGGACCGTAGTCGAAGGCTCCATTCTTCAGCATTACCTTCCGGTCGAACTCACCGCACAAGAGCAGAATCAACGAAGCAAGCTTGATCTATTAAAATCGAAGTTTAAAGCAGAAGTCGAAAAACTTGAAGATCTGGGTGATTTGGGCGGCTTGGATGATCTCAAGGAAGCTTTCCAAATGAAAGCACCAACTGCAACACCAAGCTTTCCCTATGAGTCTCGTGTACTTCAAGGTATTTGGGCAGTTGCACCCTACTTGCATAACGGATCTATACCAACATTGACTGAGTTATTAACTCCAGCCGAAAAACGGGTTAGCGAGTTTAAAGTCGGACCGGCTTATGATCCGGATAAAGTTGGACTTGCAATTGAACAGACCAAGTTCAACGCCACATTGAAAACAACAGACTGTACTAAAAGAGACTCCGGCAACAGTCGATGTGGACACGATTACGGCACTACCTTTACCGATAAAGAAAAGAAGGCCCTACTCGAATATCTAAAGAGCCTCTAAATTTCACCACTTTTTTGAGTAACGGAACGATCCGGACATGGACTCCGTTCCGTTATTTTGATCAGCATAAACTTCGTTTACGTGAACCCATATTACTTCTTTAAGTAGTAACTGAATGAATGAAGGATTTATAAGGACTTAACTATGAACAATATTACAACACATTATTTAGAACAATATGATGCCGCGGCCGATGCGGATAAGTTTCCGCTAGTGCGTCGCTGGATGTACAGTGAACCACTACCTTTTTTCAAAGAGCTTCGTAAAAAGCGCCCCATACTCGTGACGCCGGAATGCACGCTACTGGCCTTATTCGACGATGTTACCGATGTGCTGAATATGCCAACGGTATTTACTGTTGAGCTTTATGTGCCGAAGATGGCCGATTACTTGATGGCTCATGATGACGATGCCGTGCATACTCGCGAAAAGTCCATCATGATGGGTTTACTCAATCGCGATGATTTACCGCAAGTTAGAGCTATGGTCGCCAATATCGGCAAATCGATACTCGACCAAGCCAATGGGCGGATAGAGGTAGTCAATGATTTCTGCCGAATGGCTCCGGCGACGCTGGTTCAGGATTATTTTGGGCTAACTGGTGTTGACCGCAAAGACTTAATCAAGTGGTCTTATTGGAACCAATACAACACCTTTCACAATCAACCCTTCGATCTTCTGACGGAAGAACTATCAAAAAGCGTTGCTAACCACCAAAAAGAAGCATCGGAACAACTGGGCAAGTACATCGCCGGCTTGATTTTACGTCGCTTACCGATCGCCAAGACAGAGCAAGCCTTTAGTGCCTTGTTGACACCTTGGCATTTATTAAAAAAGCTGTTGGGAAAACAACCCGTACAAACTAAAAAGAAGCTGACCGATGACATCGTCACACGAATGCTTCGCAGTTCTTACCCGGATGCAGTAGATTTTGACATTAAGCGTCTAGGCATAAATGCGGGAGGCCTATTGATTGGCGCTATTGAAACCACTTCACAAGCGGTCGCACAAGTTATTCAATTTCTGTTGGAACGGCCGGAATTGCTCGCCAAGGCTGTCGTTGCCGCGCAAGTAGATGATCCCAAAGAATTCGACGGCATGGTCTGGGAAGCCCTAAGGTTTGTACCAATTGCCCCCTATTTGTTTCGCAAATCGGCCAGTGCGTATACCGTTGCCAAGGGTACTACTCACGCAACCACCATTAATCCTGGAACCTATGTCCTGCCGCTAACGCTTTCGGCGATGTTCGACCCTAAGGCATTCGAATCTCCGGACGAATTCATCGCTGGACGCAACTGGTATCATTACTTTCATTTTGGCTTCGGTAGCCACGAATGCATGGGTAAATATATCGGCATGATTTTAATTCCGGAGATGGTGCGACAAGTGCTGCTAAGGCCAGGCATTAAGGCACAAGCCAGTATTGATTACAAATCAGGTCCATTCCCGGAACAATATGACCTTTCTTGGGATAGTTAGCTAATATCTGCACCCTCCGCACGCTGACTCATGAACCTGTCGCATTGAGAAACCGGTAATGGCGTAACCAGATAAATTACAAATATAAATACCTTTAAGGAAAAATCATGACGGAAATAATTTTAGCCGGCCCAATCTTACGCCGGACAACGAAAAACCGGGTATGCGTTTGGTTAGCCACAGCTAAACCCATGTCGTTACGATTAACCATCACAGATATTCATGATAAGACACTAGGACAAAGTGATACGAATGACTTGAATAAACACTGCGTACAATTAGGCAAAAACCTTTGGATTTATCTATTGCAAGCGAAGCCGGACGAGACCTCCGGCTACCCCGTTGATAGGCTAATGTGTTATCGCCTGGACCAAGTAAATTCCAACAACACGACCGATCCCTTGGATCTTGCCGATCTTGCTTACGGCTCTCTTCAATATCCCAGTTTTTTTATCCCATCCAAACTTAAGCATCTATTACATGGCAGTTGCCGCAAACCTCATGGCGGGTTTAATTCAAAGACGCAAAAATTCATGCCGGATGCTCTAAGTCACGGGCATTCAATTTTGAAGGAAACTTATGATAACCTGGAGCTACGTCCAGCGCTTTTATTGCTAACAGGCGACCAGATTTATGCCGACGACGTATCCATTTCCCTATTGGCCATGCTGCGGCAACAAGCAGTAATCGTCACTGGTAAACAGGAAATGTTACCCTTGATCAATAGCCCATACAAATCTGATCCGTCGACACCCCCCCATCTGAATCCATCAACTATTCCATTGCATGGCCGTAAACTGGAACTTAGCAAAAAATATAAGCCATCCGGTGCCGGTTCCAAAGAAATAGATTCCGGTTTCAGCTCCGGAGAATCGGAAAACCATTTATTTACTTTCGGCGAATTCGCCACCATGTATATTTATGCGTTCGGTAACCTCCCCGACTGGGAACCTTTGTGGGACTGGCAACATCTGAAAGATCAGGGAGTAACCAATCCCGATGATGCTAAAAAAGCATGGGACTCGCAAGACGCGCCACTACACTCGTTCCACAGTACCTTGCCCCAAATACGTAAGTTGCTGGCAAATGTCCCCACCTACATGATCCTTGATGATCATGATGTTACAGATGATTGGAACATAACCGGCGATTGGTATGATGGTGTTCGCGATTCGCCAATGGGACGACGCATCGTCTCCAATGCCTTGGCGGCGTACTGGGCTTTTCAGGCCTGGGGTAACGATCCGGATAATTTTGATAAAGATCTGATCTTCACCATTACCCAACAGCTTAATGATGACAAAGACAATAGCGACATTGCCGACCGATTTGATCTACACACATGGAAATGTCGGGGATGGGGGTTTTCGATTCCAACCGAACCGCCCGTTATTGCAATCGATTCCCGCACCCAAAGGCAGTATGAAAACAGGTTTTACCCTGCACTACTGCTTGATCGCTATGCACTGGACTGGTTACGGGTGGAATGGGCCAAGTTAAAAACCGGTCAGAATATCGACGGCTACACCTGCCCATTAATTATCACTACCACGCCGGTCATGGGCTTTTCCACCATAGAATTTTTCCAGCAACTCGCTTTATGGCTAACGAGTCAGGTAGAAAACTTGACGGCAATACACTACCTTGAAAAACTTGCAGATAAAGATGGATTCATAACTGGCTGGATGGTAAACCAGCTGGATGCGGAATCATGGAGCTCTAACAAAGAAGGTTTTGTTAACTTTCTTGATACGCTGGGTCTCCTGGACATCAACCGTTGTGCGTTTCTTTCCGGCGATGTGCATTACGCCTTTACTGCCAACGCAAGTTTCAACTACCAAAATCGCACCTTACAATGCTTCCAGTTAACCAGCTCATCACTTTGTAATGAGCCTGACGACAAGCAATCCCGATTCTTGGAAAAAGCAGCCAGCCTCGACAAAGGCATAAAAACTCATAGCAACGGGGCCTTACTATCTAACAAGCGCTGGACCGCCAAGGTGGAATTACTGGAAATTGAAAACAGTAATACCCGTCTAAAGGCCGAGTGCAATCTGGGTTTGGTTGAGTTTAAAGCTGGATTGCCGATTAGCCATACCTTATTGACCGGTGAAGGTAAACTGGTTTTCCGCATTCCCTAATAGACAGCGGCTAATATTGAAACTGCAAATAGTGCAAAAAAAACCCAACCTGACTTTAACTTGACAAGGAGTACGTAATGTTTGGATTAGAATCGCTGGATGTTTTAATCGGTCTTGTTACAATCTATCTTATCTTTGGAATAGCCTGTACAGCTATTGTTGAAGCCTGTATGACTTGGTTAAATGTGCGTAGCAACAATCTCGAAGCGGCATTAAAAGAATTTTTGCATGGCAAGCAGGAAGATAATCAATCTTTTGTTGATGCTTTCTACCTTCACCCTCTGATACAGATGCTTAGCAAAGGTGAAGATGGACGGCCTTCATATATTCCCCCCGTAATTGTAGGACAAGTCGTGGAGTCGTTAATTACTGATAATGGCACCAAAACGCTTGCAGCTTCTATCGATTCATTACCCGACAATCGTATCAAGGGACTGCTCACGGTGCTTGCTTCGCAGGCTAATGAAGATACAGCCAAATTTCGTAAAGCCGTTGAAATAAATTTTGACGCAACGATGGACAGAGCATCCGGCTGGGTCAAGCGAACCTCACATACTTTCACCTTAGTGGTATCACTCCTGCTGGTCGTCGGGGCAAATGTGGATACGATTGACCTGGCAAGCACACTCGCCTCCAACCCTGAATCGAGGGCGAAAATGGTTGACATCGCACAACAGCATTTGAATGACACACAAAAGCAGGTCAGCTCGTTAATTGTGGCAACTGACAAAGATATGCTTGATATTGCGAAGAAACAATCCGAATCAGCGCTTGCTACAGTCAAACTGGCAGAAGCCAATATGAACTCAGCAGGATTACATCTAGGTTGGAGCAATTGTCCTACGGGAATTGAATGGCTTACTAAATCCTTTGGTCTGCTTGTTAGTGCGCTTGCTGTATCCCTAGGCGCTCCATTCTGGTTTGAAATACTGCAACGGTTTATGCAGATTCGTACCTCCGGTTTATCGCCCCGCGAAACCAAACCCAAATAAAAGCAACTAAAGTTAAAAATGGTGTTGCAAAAATCAATGACTGCGACAGTCATTTCATAAAGATAACTACTCGCTCCCCTCATCATTGAAAAACAAGTTAAAACTGCTTGACAGATTTCTTTCAAAAAAGTTTTTATTGCTTATGGGTAAAATTCTGCGAGTTATTTGTTGTGACTTAGCTTTTATTGTGTGGCATCCCTGTCCAAAGCTTTTAAATGCTTTAATTTTTCTTTGATCTTAATTTCCAGTCCACGGTCTACCGGCTGATAATAATTACGCGACGCTAACTCCTCTGGAAAGTAATTTTCCCCTGCAGCATAAGCTTCAGGCTCGTCATGCGCATAACGGTATTCTTTACCATAATCCAGCGACTTCATTAGCTTGGTCGGCGCATTTCTCAAATGCACCGGCACGCCTAAACTGCCACTTTGCCGAGCATCCGCCATAGCCGCTTTGTAAGCCATATAAACCGCATTACTTTTTGGGGCGCAGGCCAGATAAACAACAGCTTGTGCCAAAGCCAACTCACCCTCAGGACTACCTAAACGCTCCTGAGCTTCCCAGGCATTAATGCAAATTTGCAGAGCTCTTGGATCAGCGTTACCTATATCCTCCGAAGCCATTCTGACAATTCGACGGGCCAAATAAGACAAATCACAGCCGCCATCCATCATTCGGCATAACCAATACAATGAAGCATCAGGAGAACTGCCCCGCACGGATTTATGTAAGGCCGAAATCTGGTTGTAAAACTCTTCACCCTGATTGTCAAAACGACGCACACCGCCTGATAGCACTTCTCGGGCAATCGTTTCATTAATTTCCAATCCACCCTTGGCTGCTGACAGCTCTACGGCAATTTCCAACAAGTTAAGCAGTTTTCGTGCATCGCCGTCAGCTGCCTGTGCGAACTGAAGTTTTATCTCGGCAGACATTTCAATAGCTTGACCACCCAAACCGCGATACTTATCGGTCAGGGCTTTATCGATAACCACCAGCAAATCTTCGGAAGTCAAGGCGTTAAGGACATACACTCTGGCTCTGGACAATAAGGCGTTGTTCAAGGCAAAAGAGGGGTTTTCGGTCGTTGCACCGACAAAATAAACCGTACCGTCTTCAACATGAGGAAGAAAAGCGTCCTGTTGCGACTTGTTAAAACGATGTACCTCATCGACGAACAAAATAGTACGTCTTAATTGTTCCACTTGGATTTTTTTGGCTTCGGCAACTGCCGCCCTGATTTCTTTAACACCTGACAATACAGCCGATATTGGCATAAATTCGGCATCCGAATGTTGCGCAATAAGACGAGCCAGTGTGGTTTTACCTGTGCCGGGAGGCCCCCAGAAAATCATCGAATGCAAGCGCCCCTTGGCAATTGCTTCATAAAGCGGTTTGCCGGGTTTTAGGATATGTTGCTGCCCGACATAATCAGCTAATGCGGTGGGCCGCATCCGGTCAGCCAGCGGTTTGGTCAAATCATCAAAGAGCATAAAAGCAGACGAAAGGCGAAAGAGGAAAGACTAAGAGCGCAAGGTTAAGTGCTAAAGAGTACAACTTTTGCCTTTCGTCTAAAGTTTAATCCGAAAAAACATCAACGCCCTTGGGCGCTTTAAACTCAAACAAAGTCTGTTTTAAAGGGGGATTCAAAATAACATTGGAAAAATAAATGCGGGTGAGTTGACCAAAATTATCACTCAACTCCATGCCACCCAACGAGTCTTTATCTAAACCAATGAGTACATATTTAAAACTGCTTTCCTGATTTTTGGGCAACAATTTTATCCACATCAAGTCGCCATCAACCCCCTGATGTTCCATGGTAAAATTGTCCTCCAATGAAATATCTCCGCTTAAAAGCAAAGCCGGTGTTGACCCAACCGATTCATCCAATTTCTTAACAGTAACCTGTTCCAGATCCGTATCATAAAACCAGACTTTGCCTGATGTAGAAACAATTTGTTGCTGAAAAGGTTTGACATAATCCCAGCGAAATTTGCCCGGCTTTTGCAGATAAAAAGCGCCAAAACTGGTTTGAGTCGGATTTCCCGCTTCATTAATTAGAACCTGCTTAAAATCAGCGCTCAATGATTTTGTATTTTTTAAAAACGCTTTCAATTGCTGAACCGGTTTATCTTCAGCATGAACCGAAGTATTCAAAATCGCCATTGCGATCAAGCCAGCCAATAATGTAATTTTACTCATAAATACCTTTTTTAGTTATTCGGCAATAATTCGTTAATCAAACTCTCGATCCGATTAACAGGAGAATCCACACAGGGAGATGATTCTTCGGGGCCTGATCCAGCAACAAAAGGATATTCCTTCGCACCAGAGCAATTTTCATTCGCCAACAAGCCGTTGGCAGGATCAACCCAAACCATTTTAATGTTGTCAGGTGGAATCAAAGTGACTGGTTGTGTTGAAATCTGCTTCATTAAGGACGTCCAGACTTGCAAGGCACCAGTCGCCCCTGTTAGCCCGGCCGGTTTATTATCGTCCCGACCGATCCAGACTACCGACAAATAATCGCCGGTGTATCCCGCAAACCAACTATCTTTTGAATCATTGGTTGTCCCTGTTTTACCGACCAGACCGTAGTTTTCAGGAAAAGTAGCATAGGCCGTGCGACCAGTACCTTCGTGCATAACTTCCTGCAAGATAGTATTGGTAATAAAAGTAACCGCTGGATCAAGAACTTGCCTTACCGTAAATGGATAACTTTGCAAGCGCGAGCCATCTGCAGCAACGACTGCCCTGATACCTTTTAGCGGCGTTGCAAAACCGTCTCCTGCCAGAGTTTGATAGATCTGGGTAACTTCCATTGGCGTTAATTGCGCAGCCCCCAAGAGAAAGGATGGAAACAGCTCCAACGGCCGTGTGATACCCATACTTCTTAAAGTTTTGGCAATTCTCGCGACGCCTATATCCATACCTATCCGCACCGTAGCCAGATTATAGGAATGCGCAAGGGCCGTATGAAAACCCACCGTACCATGCTCATTGTGATCATAGTTTTTAGGGCTCCAGTCATTGCCATTCGAGCCCTTAACCAGAATTGTCGTATCGCTGACCGGTGTAGTAATGGTGTACTTATTGGGATATTCCAATGCGGTTAAATAGACGACTGGTTTTATTAAAGAACCAATCGGCCTGACGGCATCCAGAGCACGATTAAATCCTGCGCTGGACACTTCACGACCACTCATCAACGCAGCTATTTCTCCGCTGTCCCGACGCGTCACGATCGCTGCGGCTTCAAGCTCATTGGCTTTAGGTAACTTTTCCAGTTGATCCAGTTTCTTGGATAATGAATCCTCAAGCGTATCCTGAACCCTTGTATCCAATGTTGTGAAAATCCTTAAACCCTGAGAAGTTAAATCCTCCTCTTTATAATCTTGTCTTAATTGACGTTTCACCAAATCAAGAAAACCAGGATACCGATTGGTAGACCGATGGGTATTGGCAATCACATTGAGCGGTTTGGCCCTTGCGCCAGTTGCCTGTTCTTTAGTGATATAGCCCTCCGCTTCCATTTCGTCCAACACGAGATTACGTCGTTGCATCGACCGATCGGGATAGCGTCGGGGATCATATTCAGATGGTCCACGAACCAAGGCAATCAGGGACGCTATATGTTCCAAAGGCAAATCCTTTAAAGAACTCCCAAAATAGAACTCACTGGCCAAACCAAAGCCATGCACTGCACTAGCTCCATCCTGTCCCAAGTAGATTTCATTCAAATAGGCTTCCAGAATTTCATCTTTGCTGTAGCGATATTCCAGAATCAGCGCCATAAAAGCTTCTTTTACTTTACGGTTTAAACTTCGCTCAGACGTTAAATAAAAGTTCTTAACCAACTGCTGGGTAATCGTACTGCCTCCTTGCACCATATGACCGGCAAGCACGTTTATCCACATGGCTCGGGCAATGCCCTTAAATGAAATACCGATGTGCTGATAAAAATCCCGGTCTTCTGAAGCCAACAATCCCTTGATAAGCGCATTCGGCGCTTCCTCGAGCTTAATTAAAATCCGGTCTTCTTTAATAGTGGGATATAAACTGCCTATTTGAACAGGATCAAGACGCACAATAGCAAGATCTTTGGATTGTTTAACATCAACAATATTGGCAATACCCGAAGCATTGAAATTGACGCGCATTACATTACTGGGTTGCTGCTGATCCCAGAAAGTAAATTCTCTGGTTTTTACACTGATTTGCGAGCCGTTTTTAAAATAAGTACCATCTGAAGACAAATTAACATCCAGCCGATAATGCAGCGACTGCAATAATTCTTCAAACTTGGCTGACGTCAGATTATAGCCTGCATAAAGCTCTACCGGACTGGCATAAACCCGTGCAGGAATAGACCAACGCTTGCCTTCGAACTGGGTACGTACGTTATAATCCAGGTAACCCAGATAACTCAGTAACATAAATGCACCGCCAACGATGGAAATCAGTATTGAGTTTCTAAACCAATGTGAACTCGTTTTTTTAGGTTTTGATTTCTCAGGTAACGGTTTTTTTGTGTCATATCTGCCAGATACGCTTTTTTTGGTTTTTTCTGCCATAACCTCTTACAACATTATCTTGTTAATGCCGGCTATTATACATAGAGGATTGTCTGAATCATTAACCATCTGTTCGTTACGCAAGATTAGCATCACGAAAATCCAAAGAAAGACCACTTTAAAACTCTTCCCACCCATCGTCATCACTAGTCGGCGAGGCCTGTTCGACGATAGCCGCAACAGGGAGTTGATCTATATTTTCTGTTTGCCGTCTGACTCTGGGTAAAGATCTGTCCACCCCATGAACTTCACCCTCCATTTTAAAATGCTTAACCGTAACCGTTAATTGCTGGGTCTGCTCTTCCATCGACTTTGCTGCCGCCGAAGCCTGTTGTACCAGAGCCGCATTTTGCTGGGTGACATCGTCCATTTGACAAATAGCCATATTCACTTGTTCAATACCGTTGGTTTGTTCTACAGAAGCCGCACTGATGTCTGACATAATCGTTGTTACACCATTTATGCAACTGGCAATGTCTTGCATGGTTTTTCCTGCTTGAGCAACCAGCCGACTGCCGTCCTCAACTCTTTCTACCGAATCGGCAATCAGACTTTTAATTTCACCTGCTGCAGACGCCGCTCGTTGTGCAAGATTACGAACCTCTCCAGCTACTACCGCAAAGCCCCTCCCCTGCTCTCCGGCACGCGCTGCTTCAACTGCGGCATTAAGCGCCAATATATTAGTTTGAAATGCAATGTTATCAATCACCGAAGTAATGTCTACAACCTTACGCGACGAGTCATTGATGCCACCCATCATTTTTACCACTTGCCCAATTACCCTAACGCCTTTGCAAGCAGTATCCGAAGCATTAACAGCAAGTTCACTCGCATGATGGGCATTAGCGCTATTCTGTTGCACAATTGAAATCAATTGCTGCATGCTGGCAGCGGTTTGTTCTAAACTGGCGGCCTGTTGTTCAGTACGATGAGCCAAAGACACATTACCATTTGCTATCTCTTTTGCCGCAACATGAATAGATTCAGCAACATGTTTGATTTGGCCGATAATATCATTCAGATCATCCACCATGGAATTGGCATCTTCCTTCAATTGCCCCAAAGTACCTGAATAGTGATTGGTGATTTTCTCGGTAAGATCTCCATGAGACAAAACATTGAATACACGGGCAGCTTCATTGAGTCCGCATTCGGTCGTTTCCATAAGCTGATTGATCGACTCACTGAGCTCCCGGTAAAAACCCACCTTGCCCTTCATCACAATACGTCGGGTAAAATCGCCCATCACAGCACCTACCAAAATAACGGCAACCTCTTTTTCAACTGCCACCTCTGAAGTGCGATCCAACCATTCAACAACTACTCCCAACCTATCACCTTGTTCGTTGATGACAGTATTAGCTGTTATAACCATGGAATGGCCACCTAATTCCAAATTGGCAACATAGGAGCCAGACAATGAAACCAATAACTGTGCCTGATAAGCCGGATCTTTGTGAAATTTATCAATACAGGTACCCACTAAATTATCTACGATAAAATCCGAAAACTGTTTATGAATGTCCTCTTCGGCTTTATTGAGAATAGCGAGTACAGATTTATTGGCGTAAACAATTTTGCGATCATTGTCGGCGATCATTACGCCGGTAGAAACGTTGTCCAATGCACTCTTAACGCGTAAATTTGCATCGGAAATCAATTTGGCAGCAGCCACATCAAAACCTAACCTGATCTGCATGGCCTTAAGAGCCGCCATTACCTTACCAACTTCATCCAGACATTTAACGTCTATAGTCTTGTGATAATTCCCTTGCGAAATCTGACCAAAATGACGAATAATCGCATTAAGAGGTTGCACAATAGCTCGCAGCAAAGAAAAACTAAACCAAAGTACCAGAAAAATACCGGCAGCAATTAACAGGCAAGCTAAAAATAGTATCTGGTCATCGCGCGACTGACTTTTTTCTAATTCCGTAGTGGTATCGTCTAACTGCATTTGCAACAATTTTTGAGCGGCATCATCAACCTGCTCGGAAAGCGGGATAATTTTATCTTCAATAATTTGCTTTGCAAGTCCGATATCTTTCCCTCTCAGCGCCAAAATAACCGGTTGTAAACCTTCTTTAACCAAACGATTTCTCACGCTTGCAAATGAATCCGCCTGTTTTTTTTCATCTGTATCTAATGGGCTATCTAGGTATTCGTCCAAAATGACAGTAATCACTGCAATGTTTTTTTCAACTTCGGACGTATTTTTTGAAATTAAATCGTCAGTAGGATTAAACAGAATGGCCGAGATATGTAAACGATTAGTCAACATCAGCTTTTGTATTCGGGTAAGCTGGGTCAAAGGCAACATGTGATGATTATGGATAAGATGTAAACCTTGACTAGACTTGCTCATCCCAAAAAAACCGAGCCCACCTATTCCAAGCAACAGGAAGGACATAATAGCGATAATCATCAATAAGCGGGCTTTGATGCTAATATTTTTTGTTATGGAAAAACGATCACGCAGGTTCTTTTTAAGAATTTTTCCGTCACGGATTTTTAAATGTCCGGCCTGACCCTTAATAAACTTGGGATATGCAGCGCGGGCCTCAGCAACCTGAATTGAACTGGGTTTGCGACGAACAGAAAGGTAACCGATGAGCTTATCTTTTTCATACAAGGGAGCAACATCAGCCAACACCCAATAAAAATCTCCATTTTTACAACGATCTTTAATTATCCCACTTCTTGGATAACCCTCTTGCATAGATGACCACAAGTCATCAAAAACTTCTGTGGGCATATCAGGATGGCGATTAATTTTATGCGAAGCGCCAATCAACTCCTCTCGTGTAAAGCCGCTAATTCTTACAAAATCCTCACTTGCAAAAGTAATCAACCCATTTAAATCAGTTTTGCTAACTATAGAATCAGACTCTGTAAGAACATGCTCAACATCGGTAATCTGCATATCTATTTTCATGGAATGTTTCTTCTTGGGTAATTGCATTAAGAGGATTTTACACAAAAACGGGCTTACAACCCAAGCAATCAAAACACTCTGTTACGTTGGGTTACACAACATGATAACCCAACTTACAAGACCATTATCAGATCAACGCTCATCCACTTTAAAGAAAGACATAACTTCTTGTAACTGCATGGCCTGTCCACTCAATTCCTCAGCAGTCGCGGCAAGCTCTTCTGAACCGGAAGCGTTTTGCTGCGCCGCCTTATCCAATTGACCCACCGCATCACTGATCTGACCAATGCCTTGCGCCTGCTCTTCTGAAGAAGCAGTAATTTCTTCAACTAAATCAGCGGTTTTCTTGATATTTGGAACCATTTTCTCTAACAGTATTCCCGCTTCTTCGGCAATTTTTACGCTATTTTTTGCCAGACTATTAATTTCTTGCGCAGTAACACGACTATTTTCAGCCAGCTTTCTAACTTCGGCTGCCACTACAGTAAAACCTTTGCCATGCTCACCGGCACGCGCCGCTTCAATCGCAGCATTAAGTGACAACAGATTGGTTTTATAGGCAATATCTTCAATCAAACCAATTTTATCGGCGATTTCTTTCATCGCTTCTACAGTCCTTTTTACCGCTATTCCGCCATTAGCCGCTTCTTCTGCGGCTGTCGTCGCCATGCTATTGGTTACTTTAGCGTTTTCAGCATTTTGTTTTACAGACGCGCTTAATTCCTCAATTGAGGCAGTCGTTTCTTCTACCCCTGAAGCCTGCTCAGTCGCACTTTGACTGATAGATTGGGCTGTTGCGCTGATTTCCTGTGACGCACTGCCTAAAGCATCCGAATTGGATCGAACTTGTTGTACCACCTCAACCAAGTGTCGATGCATCTCTCTCAAAGAATCTGCTACTTCACCAATTTCATCTTCCCTTACAATTGTTATCGCTGTTTTAAAGTCACCTTCAGCCAAAGCTCCGACTACAACTTTTAATTCATTCAGAGGCCCGATAATGCCGCGGGTTATAAGCCACCCCATCACTCCGGTAAATAACAAAATACCAGCCGCAATGATGTTTAGCATCTGGCTGGCACTGGCCTTGGCCAGGACAGCGTCTTCAGCCCCTTTTTTTGCTATAACACCGTTATAATCAATATCAGCTTGTATAGCCGCATTTAACCTCTCGGCCTGCTGAAGATACTGTGTAAGTGTTTCTCGCGCTTCATCATTTTTATTGTCACGGGAAAGCGTGAGCACTTTTTCAATGCCAAGCTGATATTCTTTATAAGCCGTGACCGCTTCATTTAATAACTGTTTGTCCTTATCGTCGGCAAAACAACTTGCACCATTACAGCCATCAAATGCATATTTTTTTAAAGCGGCACTGAGTGCGTCTTGAGCTTCTTTGATCTTAATTTCGATTTCCGCCATTTTTGTCGCATCAGTATTAAGAACATGTCGATAAATACGGACCCGCAGACGACCAAAGGACACAGCTGCTTCATCCAATACCTGAATACTGGGAACTACATTAATATTACCAAAATTGGCTTTATCATAAACCTCTTGCATTCGATTTTGTCCCAGCCATGCAATCGCAACCAAACCAACAATAGCGGCAGAAACCAGTAAAATCATCTTTCTAACAATAGTCATCTTCATTTTTATTCACCTATAAATTAAAAGCACATGGATATTTCGAACGGTATGAAGCTTTTTTGCATTCTCAAAGTTTACATTTCATTAATTTCATGACCACCATCGTAATCACCAACTTGTTTGAGTTGAGATAGTTCTTTTACCGAGAGTACACGATTAATATTCAACAAAATAATAAACTCGTCACCCACACGACCCATAGCCTGAATAAAGTCGGTTCGAATCTCTGCTCCGAAATCAGGTGCAGGCATAATATTCGCTTCAGGTATCTCTAAGATCTCATCAACCGCATCGACTAACATACCCAACAACTGCGACTCATCCTTGTATTCGACTTGTACCAGCACAATACAGCTGCGCTTGGTTATCTCACTACAGTGCTTGCCCAGACGAGCAGATAAATCAATCACCGGCACCACATTACCCCGGAGATTAATAACGCCGCGAATATAATCAGGCGTCATTGGCACATAAGTAATCGTGTTGATTTCAATGATTTCTTTAACATCTAGAATACTGATGGCCAGATTCTTGTTGCCTGCCTGAAACGTTAGATACTGACGCAGTTGATCCTGAATCACCATCTGAT
>SESD01000423.1_pt1 | contig 26388 bp, 24 predicted proteins | sample 3171411 | NCBI WGS metagenome assembly SESD01 (sample SAMN06051880, study PRJNA518727) | freshwater metagenome | biome: subpolar coniferous forest; feature: holomictic lake; material: water; isolation source: holomictic Lake 442, 16.5 m depth | place: Canada: near Kenora, Ontario | collected...
CTTCGGTTTGATTTATAACGCCAGATCTAGATTGCATGCAATCGACCTCTTGCAAAGAGACAAAATCTGCTTTGTAATTCTTAGCTACCTGCCTTGCTGATGTAATTAAATCTGCTTGCCAATTTTGCGCAGCTACTGGTGGAATTACCTGACCATGCAAAAGATTCCAGGAGATTATTCGCATACTTCTAGCGGAGGCGACAACCATGACGACAGGCTAGTAGGGTCGGCTGGTGATGGCTCCCATTAAACCGCTCAAACTTCCACTTGCAGCATCGCAGGTTGATCGATCTGCCCATCTGCGAAGTGAAGAGGGTTACTTAAAATCAACTTGGTCAAGTGCGCTAGTAATTACTTTTATGGATGAGAAGTTTGCAACTTCAGGTGATCAACTCAGCCTTGTTACTGGTGCAACTTTGGGTGAGTATCAATCCCAATCTGATTACTTCTTAGGTATTAAAGATGAGCAAGCATTTTTTGTTCGCCACCTGCCACTTGAGGAGGGTAGCAAGTTAGAGCTTAAAACATTACGTGAGATCGGCGTGTATTTATCACCCCGAGATATTGGATTATCTGTTCATGCCCAAGGATTAGCTAATTGGCACACAAAACATCCAAGATGTGCGCAGTGCGGCGCTGCTACCACTGTGATATCAGGTGGTTCTGTGCGACGCTGCTTAATAGATCAAAGTGAGCATTACCCAAGAACAGATGGTGCGGTAATTGTGTTAGTTAAAGATGATCAAGATCGTATTTTGTTAGGCAGGCAGAAGGTTTGGCCAAAGTATCGCTTCTCAACATTTGCCGGCTTTGTTGAACCAGGTGAATCATTTGAGCATTGTGTTGTCAGAGAGGTTAGGGAGGAAGCGGGTGTTGAGTTATCGCAAATTAATTATCTTGGATCCCAGCCTTGGCCATTTCCAGCATCATTGATGATTGCATTTGAAGCAGTCACAAACACTCCACAGTTAGCCCGTCCTGATGGGGAAGAGATCGAAGAGATTCGCTGGTTTTCTAGAGCAGAGATGAAAGCGGCAATCTTAGATAAATCATTAATACTTCCATTAGAAATTAGCGTGGCTAGGCAGATGATAAAAGCTTGGTATGGGCAAGGTGCTGAGGTTGATTTAATTGGAAGTGAATCATGGCGGTAGATAACGCACAGATTCTTGCCGATCTTGATCCAGATCAACTTGCAGTTGTTACCGCAATCCGTGGCCCAGTTTGTGTTATTGCAGGCGCGGGAACTGGAAAAACAAGAGTTATTACAAATCGAATTGCCTATGCAATTAATGCTGGCGTAACAGATCCCACCAAGGTTTTAGCACTTACCTTTACCGCTCGCGCTGCTGGTGAGATGAGAGCCCGGCTTAGAGTTTTAGGAATTGCAAATGTAGCGGCTAGAACCTTTCACTCTGCCGCCTTAAAACAACTTTTATATTTTTGGCCATATGCCTTTGGTGGACAATTTCCTAAATTATTAACTACTAAATCTGGATTTATTGGCCAAGCAATTACTCGAGCAGAGCTAGCAATCCCAGCACAGGTTAACTCCCTGCGAGAGATTGCCGGTGAGATTGAGTGGGCAAAGGTGCTAGAGATTTCACCAGATAATTACCAGGAGCAGGCGATTGCAAATAGTCGATCAGTTAGATTGCCAAACAACAAAAGTGAGAATGAGAACCTAGCGATGATCTCCCAGGTTTATGAAGCGTATGAGTCATTAAAGCGACAGGAAAGGTGCTTAGATTTTGAGGATGCCCTACTTCTTACAGTTGGCATGCTGGAGGAGGATCGTGCGGTAAGGGAGCGGGTTAGAGATCAATACCGTTACTTCACCGTTGATGAGTATCAGGATGTCTCACCCTTGCAGCAGCGATTACTAAATCTATGGCTAGGAAATCGAGAGGAGATCTGCGTAGTAGGTGATGCTGCTCAGACCATTTACTCCTTCGCTGGCGCTTCTTCAAACTTCCTACTTAACTTTAAAAACCGTTTCCCAAATTCTCAAAGCTTTAGGCTCTCTAGAGGTTATCGCTCCACCCCAGAGATTATTAATACCGCTAATCAAATTCTAAGAACTGCAAATCTAGTAAGTGATCATGGCTCTGAATTGCAATCTGCTAATACTCATGGTGATCTGCCACTAGTTAATGGCTTTAACTCAACTGCGGATGAGATTGCCTATGTTGTCAGCCAAGTTAGCAAACAAATAAGTAGCGGTAGTGACTCATCGGAGATCGCTATTTTGGCTAGAACTAATGCCCAGTTGGATCAGGTTAAATCAGCGCTTAATAATGCCAAGATCCTAAGTCAGATTAGATCAGGTGAGAGATTTTTTGAACGGGTGGATGTGCGGGATGCGATGCGAGTTATTCGAAGTGCCTCAGTTCTACCCTCAGAAATTGGTGATTGGTATGCCGATCTAGTTTCAGTGCTTCGCCCATTTGGGGATGCTGATTATGTAGTTGGATTTTTAAGACTTGCTAAATCGATTCAAGAAAATGGTGGGGTAAATATGCGTGCGTTTCTGCGTGAGATTGAGGATCGGGCTGAGCAAAACAATCCACCAACCCTGCCTGGAGTAACACTTGCCACTTTGCATGGCGCCAAAGGACTTGAATGGGATCACCTATTTTTAATTGGAGTATCAGATGGGGTACTACCAATGGGTAATGATTTAAATGAGGAGCGCCGGCTTTTTTATGTGGGAGTTACTAGGGCAAAGCAAAAGATTCAAATCACCTACTCCGGCAAAGCCAGCGTATTTCTGGATCAATTTAATTAAGTTGCATCAAAGCCTGCCTATGCTTTATCCTGCTGCTATGGCAAAGCTAATTAATTCAAAGACAGTTGCTGCACCTGCAGCTGCTGTTAATTGGCCTGCCATCTCATCCGCTGCAGCGAAATCTTCATATCGCTCAGATTGGACAAATAAGCGCTCTAATAAGGGTTTTTATACCTTTACATCAGATCGCACCCCTGGGAGCTATATCGGCTAAGGTCGAGATAGAAGCCAAGGGGCCCGCGAATCTAATGATTCGTAGGGCCTTTTTCTTTTATCTAAATACCTTCCAAATAAAAAAGCCAAAGTGGCAAAGGAAAAAAGAAATAAACCAATGAAAGATAACCGAAAGGAAAGGTGAGAACGATGACCGTTCTCTTCAGCGAACTACTTATCCCTGGTTGGGCCGAGGGCCCAACTGCAAAAATCGGATTAGGTGATATCACCTGGGCATATGAGGACGCCCCAGTTATCTCCTATACCGATTACGCCACTAACTCATCTGCCACATCAGCTGCAACCTATGCAGCTAATAAAAATGGCAAGGCAACGGATAATTACAAGCGCGCTGATAATCCTTTTATACCTACTATTAAAGAGCCAGCAACAGTATTAAGCCTGCCTTGCCACTCTGCCGATCCAGAGCTCTTCTTTAATGACACTCCGCAAGTAGTTGCTCAAGCCAAAGCATTATGCGGCAGCTGCCCAATGAAGGCAAAGTGCTTAGAGGGTGCACTCTCTCGGGCTGAGCCATGCGGGGTATGGGGAGGTGAGTTATTTGATGAGGGTCAGATAATTCAAAACAAGCGTCTACCTGGCAGACCAGCAAAGATTGCGGTGGCTAGTTAATTTTAAAATGTTAATAACAACTGTTAACTAGGAAGGGTTAACAAAAAAGCGGCGGGGCTGGTAATTAAACCAGCGACCGCCGCTTCTTACATTTGGTTACTTGCTTATTTATTAAGCCTTACCAAGAATACGATTTACCTTTGTGCCGCAAACTGGGCAGATTCCTTGTGCCATTCGGCGACCTGAATCAGAGACCTTTACATGTCCTTCAAAGGAGCGCTTCTCTTTGCACTTAACGCAGTAAGCCTCACCCTTGTACTCTTCAGCCATTTTCATCCTCCATCTGCCGCACCCTTGGGATCATCTAGGTAGTTCCTATATGAGAGTACGAATAACAACACAATACTCTTACCGCACGCTCAACTCGGGTTTTCCACGCGTAAAATCACAAAAATTCCGCTGGAAATCATAAAAAGTGGGTAAAACTAGATATTTACCGCAGGTATTACGCCAGATCCACCACTTTGGCAACCAACTTCAAATCCTTCTAAAAATGCCTCTGCTCGCATTTGATCGGTATAACGAATTAGATAATTATTAAATTTATCATCATGACCTGGGATCTCTAGATGAATTAACTCATGATAGATAATGTAATTTAAAACGTAGGAAGGTGAGCCAACTAAGCGATCTGAGATCCGAATAGTGCGATCTACGGTGGTGCAAGAGCCCCACCGCTCATTCATATTGCGCCAATTAATACTTGCTGGTGTAACTGCAAACTCTGGTAGGTACTCTTTTAATAATTGCAGACCAATCTCCATTAGCTGCTCATCAGTTTTGCGCTCTCTGGCCTCTCGCCGCAGCACAATTGAGATCATCTCTGGGATTACCTCAATCTCCTGCCGCCTACTCATCTTGGCTGGAATGTGAATCTCAATCACCCCGCCTTGGCGATAGGCGGTAACACTTCTTCTACGCCGCTCCTTGCGAATTACCCGATAGGCAGGCAGATTTGCTGGCAGATTATCTTCAATCCTTCTCTTTCGCTGCGCTATTTGGGCCACAGGCGGCAAGATATCGGTGAAGAGAATCTGTTGCTCAAAGTTATCCACCATTACCTCTTCTTATCCACCAAAAATACAGTGATCTCCACAGCTTCATCCACAGAGCACCCGCTAAATTTTACGCGCACGCCAGCAACTACCACCTTTGACATACCGAGTCCTTAGTAATGATTTTCTACGCCTACCAATTTAGGCTAAAGCAGGAAAATACTTTTAAAAAATTATTTTCAAAACACCACTTTAAGTTGATTCTCACCTTTTATTCCCATATGTTTGCCACACGAAGTCCCCGGATAACCGTTTCATATCTGCAAGGGGAAGGCAGATACGAGATCGTGCGCCCGGGGATTTCGCTTTTGGTTAAAGCTTTAAATCAACCCAGAGAGATCATCTGGCGCGGTCACACTATCTAGAAAAGCCTTTACATCATTTAAATCACCGGGCATTGGCAAAAAGGCTGGATCCTCCCAGCACTTATCTCTGCCATCACCACCTCTTAGATTTTTAACCTCACCCCAAAACATAGCGGCCTCTCGCATCTTTCTCGGTGAGACCTCAAGAGCTAATAGATTTGCAAACAACTGTTGCATTGGTGAAGCAGTAGCTCGCTTTCGGCGAGAGTTTTCAATTAATGCAGCAAAGGATGGAATCCGCTCTTGGGCAACCTGTGAAATAACATGATCGATCCAACCTTCAATTAATGCAAGTGCCATCTCAAGTTTTGTTAATGCTAACTCTTGGGCAGGTGTTTGTTGTGGTGTGAAGAGTCCAGCATTTAATGCAACGTTTATCGAGGCTGGATTATTAATATCAATCTCACCACCTGCCATCGCCTCCTCGGCTTGGCGGGTAATTGACTCAACATCAATAGATATTCCTTTGCCATATGCGGTTATGGCATCTTTAATATATGTAGAGAGCCAATTGGTATTAGCAAAGAGCCGGGCTGCTGCTGCCTCTCTAAGTGCTAAATAGATTCCCACCTGTTCACCATCAATGCCAAGCCCATCAGACCATTGAGCAATATTTTGAGCAATTAAGTGGGAGCCAGATTCAGCTTTTAATATTGGAATAGCCACATCATTTGCGCCGGTAATTGAGTTGGCAAGAGAGCCCACCCCTTGACCAAGTTGGGTAGCGATTAATGTGCCCATAAAGCCTCGTAGCAGGCGAGCAAGCATCACCTTCATAGCCTCTTGTTGCTGTGGGCTTTGGTTATCACTGCCAGCAAACTCAATTGGCAGCTGTGAGCTGGAGTTAGTAATCACATTTGAGAGCGCATCTGCCATACCAAGGGCAAGGGGCTCAAATAAAAGCTGCCATGTAGTAACTGTGGCATCTAACCAATCTCGTTTTGACCAGGCACTTTGATTTGGCAGCGCCGATGCTGGGAAAAGAATCTCACTATCTAGCCAAGTATTGGCAATCATTAAATATTGTGAAAGCTTTTCTTGATCTATTGTGCCAACTGGTTGATCACCCTTGGCGGTAATAATGTTCTTTGCGATATCACGCAATGCTGCTGTGGTAATTAAACTTTGCTCACCGGTATTGCCACCAGATTGCATACTCTCTAAAAATGATTTAGCACCAGCAAGAGCATTAGGGTCAATTCCCATTTCTGAGAATTGCTTTAGGAGTGCTTCAAAATCAGGTTGCCCCTCATTTGGCAAAAAGCCAAAACTCATATCATTCCCCGCTCTTTATTCATATTAAAAAAGATAACTGCTTTTCATAGAACAAGGTTGCCAGCAATTTTCTTCCCGATCAATATAATAATACCTATGAACTCAACCTCCTTTTCGGCGCTCATTTGGTGGTTGATTCCAGTAGTGGCAGTCGTTAGTGCCATTGGTTATACGATCTGGGTATCTAAATACAAGGCAAAGTTTGATAATGAGACAAATCGCTCTATGAATGAATTTGCAAAGTTTCAAAATTCATTTAAGCCTAAAAAATAATATTAGTAATCTATAAATGAGATCCCTTCTGCCGGTCAAAGCTAACCTGCCTGGTCCTAGCAAAATTTTGATTGGCCTATTAATTCTCACCGCTTTTTTTCTACCATCCCCATATGTCCTGCTATCTCCAGGAAATCCGCAAAATATTTTAGGATCTGCAATCAAAATCTCTGGAGCTACGGTTTACCCAACAACTGGAAAGCTCTCAGTCACCTCTGTGATGGTCACCGATCCAGATTCCTACATAACTGGCTTTGATGTTTTATATGGCTGGGTAGTAGGAGATAGAGCGATTGTGCCAAGAGATGAGATATATCCAAAGGGTGAAAGTGCTCAGCAATCAAAACAAAATGGCACAGATGAGATGAATGGCTCGCAGGCCAATGCCACCGCAGCAGCCCTTTCATATTTAGGGTATAAAAGTACTTCAAAATTAATTATTGGTGAGGTAAATATAAAAAGTAACTCATTTAAGGTTTTGCAGGCAGCAGATCAGATTATTTCACTTGATAATAAAGAGTATGTATCACCATCGGAAATATTAGATTATTTAGATCAGAAACAACCAGGGGATTTAGTGAGTATAAAAGTGCTGCGCGGTGAAAATGAGATACTAACAAAGCAAATTAAATTATCTGCCCGAGATGATGGCTCTGCAATTATTGGAATCAGTATTGAGAATAAATTTACCTTCCCCTTTACAGTTAAGATCAATTTAGCTGAAACTGGTGGGCCAAGTGGTGGATTAATCTTTGCCTTGGGTGTTATTGATAAATTAACCCCGGAAGATTTAGTTAATTCTCGCAATATTGCTGGCACTGGAACAATTACTGCAACTGGGCAGGTTGGGCCAATTGGTGGAATTACTGAAAAGATTATTGGTGCACGCAGGGCTTCAGTTGAGATATTTTTAACCCCAATTGCCAATTGCTCAGATATTAAGAATGTGGATCAGTTAACCAAAGGCAGTGGCAAAAATGTGATTAAGATTGTGCCGGTCGCCACACTCACCGAGGCGGTTGCGGTGCTAAAGCTGCCCGCTAACGCTACATATCCAAGTTGTCCAAAGGCCGCCTAAGAGTAGATAGGGTTTGCATATGAGTAACTCAGGTTTTGGCGGCGGTTTTGACCGTAATAGCAATCCATTTGGTGGATCAGGTTTTGGTGGTGGTATTCCAAATCCATTTGCTAACCGTGGTGGTGGTCGCAGGCGAGTAAGCCCACTAACTATTACTGCAGTAATTCTTTTTATATTAGCTTCAGTTTTAGTTTCATCAAGTGGCTTCTACGCCGACCTACTTTGGTATCGCTCAGTTGGCTTTGTAAATGTTTGGCAAACAACTTTATTCACAAAGATCTATCTATTTATCGGATTTGGATTTGTTACCGCATCATTTATTCTGGCAAATATATATTTTGCTTTTCGTAAGCGTCCAATTTATGTACCGGTTGCAGTTGAAGCAGATAATCTTGAGCGCTACCGCGCCCAAATAGAACCGATCCGCAGATTAGTAGCAGTTGGAATATTTGCCACACTTTTCTACTTTGCTGGCAGCTCTGGCTCCAAACTTTGGCAGGAGTGGTTGTTATTTAAGAATGCAACAAATTTTGGCACAGTAGATCCACAATTTGGTAAGGATATTTCGTTCTTCGCCTTTAAATTGCCGATGTGGCAAGCCTTAATTGGCTGGGGAATTTCTACAATTATTTTGGCATTAATTGCATCATCGGTAGTTCATTACATCTATAGCGGAATTCGTACTCAAGTTAAAGAGGATCGCACAACAGTTGCTGCCAGGGTTCAACTTTCAATTCTGCTTGGCCTTTTGGTCTTGCTTAAAGCAGTTGCCTATTGGTTTGATCGGTATGCGCTAACTTTAAAAGAGGGAAGATTAATTACTGGACTTACCTATACCGATGTAAATGCAGTATTGCCGGCCAAGTCAATCCTCTCCGCAATTGCAGTAATTTGTTCGCTATTATTTTTTGCAAATATTGTTCGTAAATCATGGCTCCTGCCAACTGCCGGCGTTGCTTTAATGGTGATCGCATCAGTATTAATTGCTGGTATTTATCCAGCGACAATTCAACAGTTTCAAGTAAAGCCATCTGAGTCAACAAAAGAGGCACCATTTATTCAAAAGAATATCGATGCAACTCGGGCTGCCTATGACATATCTAATGTTGAAGTTTCAGATTACCAAGCAACTGTTACTACCTCAGCTGGCCAACTAGCAAATGATGCTGCCACTATTGCCAATATTCGATTGATGGATCCCAATGTTTTATCAGCCACCTTTAGACAATTACAGCAAATAAAGCCCTATTACACCTTTGCTGATTCACTAGATATTGATCGTTACACAATCAATGGCAAAGAGCGCGATGTAGTAGTAGCCATTAGAGAGTTAAATGTTGATGGAAACCCTTCTCGAAATTGGATTAATGATCACTTGGTATATACCCATGGCTTTGGCATGGTTGGTGCATTTGGAAATACGGTAGATGCTGATGGAAAGCCAACATTTACTGTTGGAAATATTCCACCCACAAAAGGTTTAGGAGAGTTTGAACCACGTGTTTACTTTGGTGAGAATGTTCCAGATTATTCAATTATTGGTGGTCCGGCCGCAAGTAATCCTGTGGAGCTTGATTATCCAGATGATAAATCTGCTAATGGTCAAACAAATTACACCTACACCGGCAAGGGTGGCGTGCCAATGGGCTCAATCTTCTCTCGCCTGTTATTTGCTATTAAGTATCAAGAGCAACGTATTGTTTTATCTAATCTAATTAACTCTGAGTCAAAGATTTTATTTGAGAGAAATCCGCGGGAGCGAGTGGCAAAGGTAGCGCCATGGTTGACCTTAGATGGTGATCCATACCCTGCAATTATTGATGGCAAAATCCTATGGATTATTGATGGCTACACAACAAGTGCTGGTTATCCAAACTCTCGTAAAGTAAATCTAGCAAATACTGGAGATGCGCTAACAGCTAGGTCAAACGCAGTATCTTCGCTAGGTGATAAGAATATTAATTACATTCGTAACTCAGTAAAGGCAACAGTTGATGCATATGACGGCACAGTCTCGTTATATCAATGGGATGATAAAGATCCAGTTCTAGCAACTTGGAGTAAGGCATTTCCCGGAAGTGTTAAGGCAAAAAGTGAGATCTCACCAGAGCTGCTATCTCATATTCGATATCCAGAGGATATGTTCCGTGTGCAACGCGATATTTTAAGCGCCTACCATGTGACAACTGCTGATGCATTTTATGGCGGTCAAGATTTCTGGCGAGTACCACTAGATCCATCAACCTTTGGAGCCAATGCTGGAAATCAGCCTCCTTATTATTTAACTATGCAGATTCCCGGACAAACCAAACCAACTTTCTCACTCTCTACCCCTTTTGTTCCTCGTGGTGGCCGAGAAAACCTTTCAGCCCTTGCAGTTGTTAACTCAGATGCTGGCGATGATTACGGCAAGATAACTGTGCTGCAGTTACCCCGATCAACTAACGTGGCAGGTCCTTCACAGGTTGCCTCAAACTTTGAAGCAAAACCAACTGTGGCAACAGCGCTCTCACTACTTAGGCAAGGCGGCTCTGATGTCGTGCTAGGAAATCTACTAACACTGCCAGTTGGAAAAGGTTTGTTATATGTGCAACCAGTTTATGTAAGAGCTACTGGAAATACTGCTGCTTATCCATTGCTACAAAAGGTTTTAGTTTCATTTGGTGATCAAATTGGTTTTGATGACACGTTGCAAGGTGCACTTGATCAAGTATTTGGTGGTAACTCAGGAACAACTATTGGTAGTAATCAACCAAGCACTGGTACTACCGGTGGTACTGGAAGTAGTCAGGCAATAAAGTCTGCAATCTCATCTTTGCAATCTGCCTATGCAGATTTAGAGGCTGCACAAAAAAGGTTAGACGGTGCTGCTGAAGATAAAGCCAGAGCTAGAGTTAAAGCAGCAATTGCTGCGTTAATTGCTGCGCAAAATAGATAATTTAATTCAATATTTGGGACAATTGCCTCGGCTGCTCTAAGATTGCATTACCGACGCGGGGTGGAGCAGCTCGGTAGCTCGCTGGGCTCATAACCCAGAGGTCGTAGGTTCAAATCCTGCCCCCGCTACCAATCTTTATTTAATACGTAAGCTATTTAAAACTACAAATAGCGATGATAAAGACATCGCAGCAGCAGCATAGATCGGTGATAAATTGCCACTTGCTGCAACTGGAATACAAATTAAGTTATAGAAAAATGCCCAACCAAGATTAGATTTAATAATTCGTACTGTTTTCTCACAAATTGCTATGGCATCAAGGGTGGCAATTAATGATGGTCTAATTAAAGTTATATCTGCTGCCGCAATAGCGGTATCTGTGCCAGATCCCATTGCGATACTTAGATCTGCTTGCGCGATAGCAGCGGCATCATTTATGCCATCACCAATCATTAATACCTTTCCCTTTTCCTGCAGGAAGCTAACAAAATTAACCTTATCCTCTGGTGTTGCTGCTGCATATATATGGTCAATTGGAATACCAGCTTGTGAGCCCATTGATATCGCTGCAACTTCAGCATCACCGGTAATTAGCCAGGTATTAATTCCAGTTGATTGTAAGGTTTCAATAGCCTGCCTACCATCTGGCTTGATCTCATCACCAACCTCAAAAACACCATATGCCAAACCATCAATAGCGAGTACTGCAACTGTGTTTGCGCGCCCTTGTCCGGCTTTGATAGCTGCAACTAATTTTGGTGCAAATTCAGTAGTGCTACGAGCAATTGAAATTGGCGAGCCTATTAATACCGCTTTGCTGCTAGCTGGCGATAGCACTCGCCCTGCTACACCAACTCCAGAGGTTTGTTCAAACTCACTTACTGGAAAAATTGTTACTCCTTGTTTTGCTAGTGAGGAGGCGATTGCTGTTGCAATTGGGTGAGAGTCCATAGATTCAATACTTAGTGCATAGCTCATTAAATCTGAAGCAGAGATTGCTGTGCTATCAGTAGTTAGTGGGTTATCAATTAATACCATTTCCAATAATGACATTTGGCCAGTTGTAATGGTGCCGGTCTTATCAAATACCACATCAGTTATACCAACTGCTTTTTCAATTGATCTTGGTGATCTAATAACAATACCTTTTTTTGCGGCCTTTCCAGATGCAACTAGTAATGCGATAGGTGTGGCCAATCCCAGCGCACATGGGCAGGCAATAACTAATACAGAAACTGCGGTAGCAATTGATTTAGATAATTGATTATCTACCAAATACCAAGCCAAAAATGTTGCGATTGCAAGTAGTAAAACAACTGGAACAAAAATTCTACTTACCTTATCTGCCAACTGTTGAGCTGGTGCTTTTTCAGATTGTGCAGCAAGTACCATTCTTGTTATCCGTGCTAATTCAGTATCGGCTCCCACTCGAGTTGCTTTAACAAGTAAATTTCCATTGTTGTTTATAGATCCGGCATATACCAAATCATTTACCGCAACCTCAATCGGCATTACCTCGCCAGTTAAGAATGCGTTATTGATTGTGCTAAACCCAGAGACAACTTGGCCATCAGTTGCAATTTTATCTCCTGGCTTTACTACAAATAAATCATCGACAAGTAGCCGGTCAATTGAAACTATTTCAGTTCCATAAACTCGCTTTACCTCAACCTCATTTACCGATAACTTAAATAACTCTGCAAGGGCAGAACCAGCTTTCCGCTTTGCTCGATGCTCTAAATATCTTCCTAGCATTACAAAAAATATTACCGAGGCAGATACTTCGGGATAGACCGAAGGCATTAATTTATCCTTTACGACATAGGTTGCAGCTGAATAAATACTCCAACCAAGTGAGATAAGTGAGCCGAGGCAAACTAAGGTATCCATTGTTGGGTTTAATAAGTTTTTAATTGCTGCACGGTGAATTGGCCAAGCCAGTACTAAAACAACTATTACCGATAGTGCGATTGAAAGCCAGATCGTAACTGGAGCTATTACTTTATCTAATAATGAGGGTGGCAAAATATCTACTAATAATTTATTAACTCTCTTATTTATGCCACCAACCATTGAAATAAGAATTATCGGCGCAGTTAGCAATAAAGTTAGTAATAATCTGATCCCTAATCTATTTGATTTTTCAAATGATTCTCGTTCACCCTTAAAGATAGTTGCTTGATATCCAGCATTAGTTACCGCTGCAATTAACTCATCCTCTGAAATATTTACCGCTGCAATTATGTGAGCAGATTCCATTGCCAGATTTACCGCAGCTCTTACACCTGGTAATTTGTTAAGTGATCTCTCAATAGTGCTTACACAGGAGGAGCAGGTCATACCAGTTAGGCGCAGATCTACCTGTCTAGTTTTCAATTGGCCCGACTCCATAGTTTTACTCACGGCAGAAAGATTACTCTCTCTTTTCTTACTCGGCTGCGAGAACCCTCCGCAGGCTTTCTAACCTAGCCAGATTTTGATTAGTTAATCCGGGCCACTTATTTAGCGCACAACTTTGCTCATTATGAGTGCAATTTTTTGGGCAATGCTTAATTGCATCTGCAAATTCTGGAAAAGCTGAAATCACTCTTGAAGGTTGAACATGGGCAATACCAAAGGAGCGAACACCTGGTGTGTCAATGATCCAACCAAAGTTTTCACCATCAAATGATGATGACAATGGCAATGCAATCGCACTTGAAGAGGTGTGTCTACCTCTGCCAGTTACTTCATTTACATCACCAATAGCGCGGTATGTAGATTCACTATCGTGACCAGCGGTTCGATTTTTCGAGCTTTCAAGTAAGTTATTTACTAAGGTTGATTTACCAACTCCGGAGTGACCAAGCAAAACTGTTATTTTCTTTGCTAATCCTTCTTGTAATTTAGTTAAATCGGAGGAGCGATCAATTTTATAAACAGCAATATCTAGATCCTTATATGTCTCTAAAAACTCATCACCACTTCCTAAGTCATGCTTTGTCATAATTATTATTGGTCTAATGCCTTGGTCATAGGCAACAACTAAGGCACGATCAACAAAACCTTCCCGGGGCTCTGGATTTGCCGTAGCAATTACAATTGCTATCTGATCAACATTTGCCACAATCACTCGCTCATCATTTACATGATCATCAATAGTTCTAGTTAATGAGTTCTTCCGAGGCAAAACTGCAACGACTCGAGCCAGCGAGCCAGCTGTGCCAGATATGTCTCCCACAACTGATACCAGATCACCAACCACAACAGATTTTTTCCCTAATTCACGCGCTTTCATAGCGGTAATAATTGATTTACTACTACCGCTCTGAATTAAACATTGCACCCGACCTCGATCAACCTCAATAATCGTTGCAGTCTGAGCCTTTGAATAATCTGGCCGATCTTTTGTGCGCGGGCGGGCTTTGTTACTTGCCCCAAATTGCCGAGATTTATTTACCTTTACATCATCTTCATCCCAATTTTTAGTTGATCTAACCATCAAGCATTCCTTGCCACATGCTGGGAAAATCCGATAAGGTTTTTTTAGTTGTTTCAATATTTTCAACAACTACACCTTCAACTGCCAATCCAATAATGGCACCAGCAGTTGCCATCCGATGATCCTCATAACTTCTAAATATCTGGGAAGCTTTAAGTTGAGTTGGTTTAATTAGTAACTCACCTGGACCTTCGGTAACTGAACCACCAAGATTGTTTATCTCAGTAGCAAGTGCGGCAAGGCGATCTGTCTCATGCAAACGAAGGTGAGCAATCCCGCGAAGTGTTGATGGTGAATCTGCTAAAGCTGCAACCGCAGCAATTGATGGGGTTAATTCACCAACATCATGCAGATCAATATCAATACCGAGAATCTTTCCGCTACCTGAAATTTTTAAGCCATAACCACCTTGTTCGATCTTTGCTCCCATTTTTGTAAAGATGCTTCGCAACTGATCACCTGGTTGAGCAGTTGATTTGGGCCAGTCTTTTATCTCAACGACACCACCGCAAATCATGGCAGCTGCCATAAATGGTGCAGCATTTGATAGATCAGGTTCAATTGTTAAATCCTGTCCAGTTAATTTACCAGGCTTAACACTCCAACTATTATTACCAATCTCAACCTGGGCGCCAAAGGTGCGCAACATTTGAATTGTCATTTCAATATGGGGCATAGAAGGAAGTGAAGTTCCGATATGTTTAACAGTAATTCCTTGCTCAGTTGCCGGTCCTAGCAATAACAGCGCTGAAACAAATTGACTAGATGCGCTGGCATCAATCTCAACCACGCCACCTTTTACCCTCCCAGCACCATTAATTGTTAATGGTAATTTGTATTTATTTCCATGTTCAATTGATACTCCAAGTTGTTCTAAAGCATTAATTACTGGTGCAAGTGGTCGCTCATGTGATCGTGCATCACCATCAAAATGAATTAAACCAGTAGCAAGAGATGCAATTGGAGGCAGAAAACGCATAACAGTTCCAGCATTACCAACCTCTATATGAGCAGGTCCTGATAATTGTTTTGGAGTAATTTTGTAATCAAAGCCATTAGGGGTTTTAATCTCTTCAATTTTGCACCCTAAGTTACACAATCCATTAACCATCAAATCAGTATCTCTAGAGGAGAGAGGCTTACGCAATATTGATGGCGTTGCTGCGATTGCTGCAAGTACTAATGCTCGGTTAGTTGCTGACTTTGATCCGGGAATATTTATAATTGCATTAATTGGTTTAGGAGCAGCACCAGTTAAACCGCCACGAAAAGGTGCACTCCAATTTGTCATATCCACCATTCTACCCACCCCTATCTTTTTGAGACTGGGCTTTTAAGCGTGGTTTAACCGATAGTAGGCGGGAATAAAGTACCGACGCTACAGGTTTTACTTCTATGAATGAGTTACGCCAAATTACTAGGCGAAATAAAAATTATATGTTGATTCCTAAAACCCCATTCGAGGTAGCCTTGGCTCAAATGAGTAATGAAGATTTACTACCAGCGGTAGTTGACCGAGAAAAAGAAACCTTAGCTCAGCGAAAAGCAAGGTTTGAAAGAGATGCTTTAGTTTTTACATCTCAACTTTATGGTGCTGCCCTTCGTTATACAAAAAATCCACATGATGCTCAGGATTTAGTACAAGATACATATGCAAAAGCATTTACAAGTTTTCATCAATTTGAACCTGGTACAAATCTAAAAGCTTGGCTATATCGAATTCTTACCACCACATTTATTAATAATTACCGCAAAGACCAACGTCGGCCACAAATATCAGGTGGTGAAATAGAGGATTGGCAGATTGCTGATGCTTCATCTCATACAAGTGATTTAGGAAAATCTGCAGAGGATGAGGTATTAGAAAATATTGCAGATAAAGATGTGAAAGAGGCGTTAGCTGCTATGCCTGAGGAGTTTCGAATGGCAGTTTATTTATCGGATGTGGAAGGTTTTGCTTACAAAGAGATCGCTGAAATTATGGGTGTGCCAACCGGCACTGTTATGTCCCGTCTACATCGGGGGCGTAAATTATTAAGAGCATCTCTTGCTGAGTACGCAAAAGATCGTGGCTATGGAAAAAATAAAGCAGGTGATCAAGTATGAGTTGCGGAAATCATCACATGATGCCTTGTGATCAGGTACTACCAAATATTGTGCTTTATATTGATCATGAAATCTTTGATAACGATCAATTAAATTTAGTAGAGATTCACTTTGGTGAGTGTGCACCATGTCGAGTACAAATGGAGCAAGAGAACACCGCACTTGCTTTAATACGAAATCTTTTGTGTAATGCATTAAATGAAACAGCTCCACAGGAGCTAAACCATCGAATTAATCAACAAACCGCCGATCTCTATAATCAAATGATCCAGCAGGAGGGCTCGCAACGGTTAAGTGAAATTACCTATACCCAAACCACTTATACGGAAATTACCTCTGAAGGTGCGACTCAAATTGAAATAACTAGCGAAATCCACAGAGAGTTCCCGCAAGAATAATTAATTAATCACTAATCTTGTGATTATGAAACCAGAGCAAGTAATTGGCGCAATTGGTATGTCAGCCATGACAATCCGCCCGGGGGACACCTCTGTTGCTCAAGGTGTTAATGATCTACCAGTTGTCGGGTCTAATCAGTTGTTATCTTTAATAGAGAGCGCGTGTAGCACAGCAATAATTGAATTTTTAGATTTTGGCGAAACTACAATTACTACAAATTCTCAAATAGAAATATCTGGTGCTATTGGAATTGGCTTTGAAATTCACGCCACCGCCAGATGCTTAGGGCTAGCCGATAACTTACTTAAGTTTGAGGTTGAAGTTCATCAAAGCGCCAGATTAATTGCAACTGGATTAATAACTAGAAAATTTGTAGAACGAGTCTCCTTTATGGCCAGAGTTGCTGCCGAGTCGATGGTGGCGGAAAAAGGAATTCCTATTAAAGAAAACAAAATCGCTAGCAGCTTAAATTTCTAAGCCACTAGCGATTACTTGTTAATTATTTTTTAGTTGCCCAAAAAATCTCAGCAATCTCATCGATCTTGCCAATTAACTTTTCAGCAACAGCAACATCATTTGTTCCCTTGCTTCCGCCAGCACCTGCAAGTTTGGTTGCTTCATTAAACAGTGCATGAAGTTTTGGATAGGCTTCAAAATGATTTGGCTTAAAGTAATCTGTCCATAAGACCCAAAGGTGATGCTTTACTAACTCTGATCTCTCCTCTTTGATTGCAACCGCACGTGATTTAAAATCAGCATCACTGCTAGCCGCATACTTCTCCATACAAGCTTTAACAGATAGGGCTTCAATCTTGGCTTGGGCTGGATCATAAACACCACATGGTAAATCACAGTGTGCGAACACTGTTTGCTTAGGTGTAAATCTTGCTATTAATGAATTTATCATTTCTCTCCTTAGTTGATTTAAATCTAATTTATAAGTGAGAGAATACTCTGCATGTTCGGTTTTAGCACGGTGGCAGTTTCTGGCAACTCTATGAGTCCGGCCTACCGCCAAGGAGATTGGCTACTTGTGCGCAAGCTAAGTGGCAAAAAGCACACCCTAAAAATTGGAGCGGTCTATCTAATCCAAGATCCAATTAGACCTGGTGTTGAGTTATTAAAACGGCTTAAAGAGAGTCGTATGGAGCATGGCGTTGTTAGGTATTGGGTAGAGGGTGATGATCCAAGTAGTGAAGACTCCAAGAAATGGGGATGGCTTGCAGGTGAGCAGTTTTTTGGAAAGGTTATTCTTAAATACCGAAAAGGCAGTTAGCGAGTAAAGGCCTCTGTCATTAACGCCTTTTCCTCCTCTTCATGCAAATGATGATTTCCAGTTGCTGGGCTTGCTGTTGCTCGACGAGAAACTCGGCGCAAGGTACGACCTGCTAACTCATCATGTGCCATAAATGCTTCTTGGGTTGCTAGTGCAATAAATGGCCACGGACCTTGATTAGCTGGCTCATCTTGCACCCAAAGCAAAGTAGCCTTTGGATGTTTCTTTGCCTCTGCAATAATTTCTGCAATTGGCAGTGGATATAACTGTTCAACTCGGGCAATTGCTGTTGAGTGTTCTCCTAACTTATCTCGCTCTGCAATTAAGTCGTAGTAAACCTTTCCAGAGGTAAAGATTAAGCGAGTTGCAGTAGTAACTTTGTCATCAGCAATAAATGGCTTAAATCTTCCAGTTGTGAAATCTGTTAAGCCACTTGCCGCAGCTTTCAAGCGCAACATTGATTTTGGCTCAAAGATAATTAATGGCCGGCGTGCTGGATTTTTCATGTGCCAACGAAGCAGGTGGAAATAAGAGGCTGGCGTAGATGGTTGGGTAACTGTCATATTTTGCTCAGCGCATAATGCTAGGAATCTTTCAATTCGCCCCGATGAGTGATCAGGTCCTTGGCCTTCATACCCATGTGGCAAAAGCAAAACTATTGAGGATCGCTCACCCCACTTTTGCAAAGCAGATGAGATAAATTCATCAACAACAGTTTGTGCACCATTAGCAAAATCACCAAATTGTGCTTCCCAAATAACTAGCGCATTATCTCGCTCAACTGAGTAGCCATATTCAAAACCCATCACCGCATACTCAGAGAGAAGTGAGTCATAGATATGAAATTGATTTGGATCTTTTACCAGTGAGCGAAGTGGGTATATCTCTTTGCCACTTTCTTTATCTATTACTACTGCATGACGATTACTAAATGTGCCGCGGCGAACATCCTGGCCACTCATTCTAATTGGGTGACCTTCTTGTAGTAGTGAACCAAAAGCGAACATCTCACCAGCTGCCCAGTCAACAGTTGCCTCAGCTAACATCTCAGTGCGCTTTAATAATTGTGGTAATAATTTTGGATGAACAGTGAAATCAGATGGGAATGATGCTTGTGTAGCTGATATTTTTCTAAGATTATCTTCAGTAACAGCGGTATCAACTGATTCTGGCGTTAAAACAGCTAGTGGCATCCAATTTGCATCATGCTCTGGTTCAGTGTTGTGAACTGCAGTAAATACTCCCTCTAGCTGTTGCTGATAATTTCGTAGTACCTCTTCAGCCTCTTCCACAGTTATATCACCACGACCAATTAATGCTTCGGTATAAAGTTTGCGAGTAGATCTCTTAGCATCTACTAATTTATACATAAGTGGCTGAGTAAAGCTTGGCTCATCACCCTCATTGTGACCACGCCTGCGGTAGCAAATCATGTCGATTACTACATCCTTATTAAATTTTTGACGATACTCAAAAGCAAGCCGAGCAACTCGAACACATGCCTCTGGATCATCACTATTAACATGAAATACCGGAGCCTGAATCATTTTGGCAATATCTGTTGAGTAGGTAGAAGATCTTGCTGAATCTGGGGAGGTAGTAAAGCCAACCTGATTGTTAACCACAATATGGATACTTCCACCAGTGCGATAACCCTTAAGAAGTGAGAGTGAGAGAGTTTCAGAAACCACACCTTGACCGGCGAATGCAGCATCACCATGTAACAAAATTGGTAGCACTGGGTATGAACTTTGTTCATCAACTGAAGTATCACCGGCTGCGGCCTGTAATTTATCTTGCTTAGCGCGAACAATTCCCTCTAATACTGGATTTACTGCTTCCAAATGTGATGGGTTTGCTGCTAAATAAATTTTAGTAGTAGCACCTGATTGGGCGGTAAATACTCCCTTGGTACCTAAGTGGTACTTAACATCACCTGAGCCATGCACCTCATTGTCATGATAATTTCCTTCAAACTCTTGAAAAATTTGGCCATAAGATTTTCCGGCAATATTTGCTAACACATTTAACCGACCACGATGGGGCATGCCAATACAAACCTCATCTAAGCCAGAGTCGGCAGCGGATGAAATCACTGCATCTAACATTGGAATTACCGATTCACCACCTTCTAGCGAGAATCTTTTTTGCCCGACATACTTTGTTTGCAAAAATGATTCAAAAGCCTCTGCGCTATTTAACTTACGTAATATAAGTAGCTGCTCTTCGCGTGGCGTGGTTGGTGCACCAACCTCAATATTTTCTTGAATCCATTTACGCTCATCTGGATTTGCAATATACATATACTCAACACCGATAGTGCGACAGTAAGAGTCACGTAGTACTCCTAATATGCGGCGTAACTTCATAAAGGATTTGCCACCAAACCCACCAGTTGCAAACTCCCGATCTAAATCCCAAAGCGATAAACCATGATTTACTACATCTAGATCAGGGTGTGAACGCTGCACATAAGCAAGCGGCTCAACATCTGCCATCAAATGGCCAGTGGTTCGGTAGGCATCAATTAACTTTTGTACTCGCGCTGTCTTACTAACATCATCATCTTTTCCAAAGCGCATATCAACAACCCAGCGAATTGGTACATATGGAATCCGCAGCGCCTCAAAAATTTCATCATAGAAATTCTCTTCGCCAAGTAATATTTCATGAATTCGCCGTAGGAAATCACCAGATTGCGCACCTTGAATAACTCGGTGATCATATGTACTAGTAAGTGTTACTACTTTGCTAATTGCAAGATCGGCAAGTGCTTGTTCATTTGTGCCATGAAACTCTGCTGGATAATCAAGTGCACCAACGCCAAGAATTAATCCTTGACCTTGTACCAATCTTGGTACTGAGTGAACTGTGCCAATTGTTCCTGGGTTAGTAAGGGAGATTGTGGTGTCAGCAAAATCCTCAACTGCTAGCGCACCCCCTCGTGCCTTGCGCACCATATCCTCATATGCTGACCAAAATTGTGCGAAATCTAACTTCTCACAACCCTTAATTGAAGGCACTAATAATTGGCGAGAGCCATCTGGTTTTGCTAAATCAATTGCGATACCTAAATTAATATGTTCTGGATGACCAACTGCTGGTTTTCCATCTAGTTGGGTGAAAAATGAATTCATCTCCGGTAGAGCGCGAACAGCTTTAACCATTGCATAACCAATTAGGTGGGTAAATGAAACCTTGCCACCCCGGCCACGCTTTAGATGATTATTTATAACAGTGCGATTATCGATCATTAATTTTGCAGGAATCACCCGAACACTTGTTGCAGTTGGAACTGTTAACGAGCCCTCCATTGATTGCACAACTCGGGCTGCCACACCCCGCAATGGCTCAATATTTGCTGCTGCTGGTGTGATTAAAGTTGGAATTGGTTTAACTATTGGATCTGCTGGTTTAACTGTAGTGCTAGTTGAAGCAACTACTTCTGATGCTAAAGATTGCTCTGCCAACTTTGCTAGTTGTGATTTAGGAATAGGTGGTGTGCCTGGCTTTGTTGCTGCCCCATTTGTATTTGTACTAGATGGCGCTGCAGATGATCCACTTAATGATGGTGCGCCACCAAAATCTGCGAAAAAATCCCACCAAGCTTTATCTACCGATGTTGGATCACTTTGGTATCGCTCATACATCTCCTGCACTAACCACTCATTAGGACCAAAGGAGCCACCAAAGTGATTAGCGGGGGTGTTAGCCTCGATTTGGCTCAACTATCTCCCCCAATCTTTGAACTAATTTTAAGTGTGGCAGCAGGTTAATCTTAACTCTCACACAACTTTGCTAAGCCCTTATCGAGGCTTTAACCAAGTGAAAGTGGCCACCAGCACATATTTTAGGCTAGCAACTGCCCACAATTCACGGCAGGGTTGCGCCTATGAGTGGCGATAAGAAGTGGGCGATAGTAACGGGTGGCTCACGTGGACTGGGATTTGAAACTGCAAAAGGGTTAATTGCAGCTGGCATCTTTGTTTACATCATTGGTAAAGATTTAGAGCGAGCAAAACAGAGTGCGGCAATATTAGGTTGTGAGTATCGAGCAGTTGATGTGGCCGATAGTAAAAAATTTCGTGAGGTATTAAATGAGATTACCCAATCAGCTACTGGTAATGGCTTTGGCGTATTAGATATTTTAATTTTATCTCATGGCGTGATGAGTGAGAAGATGTCTAAGACTTTACGCACAACTGATGAAGAGTGGCGGCGAACCTTGTCGATTAATTTAGATTCAGTATTTGTAGCGGTAAATCAATTAGCACCAGCAATGACAGAAGCACGAACGGGAAGAGTTATTGTTTACTCCGCTTGTCTTGGCAGAATGTCTGGGCCAGGAACACATGGCGGCCTTGCACCTTATCGAATTAGCAAAGCAGGTGTTAATGCATTTGTAAAAAATCTTTCATATGAAACTGGGCTTGGTGCTCGGGGATTTTTAGTTGATGCAATCTGTCCTGGACATTGTCGAACCGATATGGGCGGAGCAGATGCACCACGAAGTGCACAAGAGGGAGCAGAAACAGCGGTGTGGTTGGCAACTAGAGATTTTAATCTGGCAACTGATAAAACTGGATTACTTTGGGAGGATCGACAGGTAGTTGATTGGTAATTATTCGTTATAACCAAAGAGGGCAGATAACAAAGTAACAACAGCAAGTATGGCTAGTGGGATACCAGCTAATAAAAAATTACCAGAGATCATGTAGTAGGAAACCCCCAGGGCAATTGAGTTAGCTAAGACGGCAGGTGCTCTACCAAAGGATCGCTTTTTCTTAAATCCATTTGCGCACACCCAAAGCCCAGCAGAGCCAATTAGGCCAAAAATAATCTCGGCATAAAGAGTAGTAGGGGCGGTGACATCTGAAAATAGCGGTGCAGCTAGTAGGTAGATAACCAATGTGAGAATAATGAGAGATTCAAACCGTAGCAGGTAGATAGCCCGTAATCGGCTAGCTTCAGTTGCCAAGATACTTTTCAGATTCACGATTAAATACTACCCTCTTTACTCATTATGGATAAATATCAAGAGCTATCAGCAAATCTATACTTTATTAATAATGGTGAGATAGATCTATTAACTGGTGTTATGGCACCTGCCAGGTTTAATCAAATCGTAGATCGTGATCTTAAGTTAGCAAATAGAAACTTAACTCAACTAAGCATAATTTGTGTAAACCTAAATTTAGCCAAGTTCTTAGAATCAAAGTTTAAAGTTAATACTTTAACTAGCCAACAATTAATTTCAGAGATTGAATCTGAGCTAGTATCTATTAGCTTTGGACTTAAAAACACTTTTCGCCAAACAGATTGTATTTGCCGCATCAGTCAACTTGGATTTTGGATATTTCTAGTTGGTAGATCTGCCTCTGATGCTGATCAATTATTAGATCGAGTAGAGCACTCACTTCCTATCTATCTAGATCTAGGTATCTCAGATCGAGATGAGAAGTGGAGTCAATTAGATTGGTATAGCCAGATAGATAGGTTGCAGTTTAAGAGTTAGCAGTAGGCAAGTAATATGTAACGCAAAGTTACATTTAATCCACACCAGATAATCATTCACTCCTTAAATTTCCAATAATTAGCATATGAATAAATCAAATGCCCAAACCCAAAGTTTTGGACCACTACAAGATTTAATTGATGATGCAACAGTTGAAGAGATTTGGATCAATACTCCTAATCGAATATTTGTCGCTAAAGATGGCAAGAGTGAGCTAACCAATTTAGTTCTAACCAAAGAAATTGTGCATGATTTAATTGAAAGATTACTAATCTGGGGAGGTCGTCGTCTTGATGTTAGCAATCCATTTGTTGATGCCAGATTGCCAGATGGCAGCCGGCTACATGTGGCAATTCCAGAGGTAACGGCAACACATTGGGCGGTTAACATCAGAAAACATTTAAATAAGGTAAATACCCTTACTGATCTAGTTGAACTTGGCTCTATTAATAAAGAGATATTTGAATTGCTAAAAAATTGTGTAGAAATTGGTTTGAATATATTAGTAAGTGGTGGCACCCAAGCAGGTAAAACTACATTTCTAAATGCATTAATCACTCAGATACCAGTTCAGGAACGAGTTATAACAATTGAAGAGGTATTTGAGTTAAAACCTAAATTACCTGACTGGATTGCGCTGCAGACTAGAACTGCAAACTTAGAGGGCGATGGACAGATATCACTTCGTAAATTAATTAAAGAATCATTAAGAATGCGCCCTAACCGAATTATTGTTGGTGAGGTTAGAGAGGCAGAGGCGCTAGATTTATTAATTGCATTAAATGCTGGCCTACCTGGAATGGCAACTCTGCACGCTAACTCAGTTAGAAGTGCAGTAAGTAAGTTGCAATTACTACCATTATTAGCAGGTGAGAATATTGCTCAAAGTTTTATCACCCCAACAATTGCTAGCAGCATTGATCTAGTTGTGCAGTGCTCACTTGATAGCTCTGGTAAGCGCCGAGTAGTTGAGATTGCCAGTGTCACCGGTAGGAGTGAGGCTGGCCATATTGAGATGGACTCCTTATTTAAATGGAATGGTAAAGAGTATGAAAAAGGGTTAGCTAATTACGCAATGCTTTTCTCAAAGCGCAAGATGAGCAGTTAGCAATAAATGAGCGCAGTAACTGTAATTACACTAACAAGCTTATTTTTACTCTCCCTCCATATCGCTATCACAGCAGGCAGATTAAGGAAGATAGAGATTGATCGCGCAGCAGCATGGCCTGAGGTTTTAGACTTAATTATCTCCTCCCTTCAATCTGGCGCCTCAATCTCTGAGAGTTTGGCAAACTTAGGAAAGATTGGTCCATATGCAGTTAGAGATCAATTTGCACTCTTTGCAGAAAATCTTGTCAAGGGTGAAAAGTTTGAGGATGCACTTACTAATCTAAAATTAGCCTTTGCTGATCCAATCTCTGATCAGTTATTTGAGACTTTATACTTTGCCGCTAAATTTGGTAGTAAAAATACAATAAAAGTCTTACGTGAGTTATCTGAGTATGTTTCAGCAGATCTATCGCTACGCGCAGAAATTCACATTAGATTTGGCTGGATTAAAAACTCAGCTAACTTAGCCGCACTTGCGCCATGGATTTTATTTCTTATCTTGCGAACTCAAGAAAATGCCAAAGCCGCCTACCTTCAACCAACTGGCCAGCTAATAATGATCTTTGGGGTAGTAGCAACACTTATTGCTTACCTTTGGATGAGTAAAATTGCCAAGCTACCTAAGGCAAAGCGGCTATTTACTATGCAGATATTGGCAAAATGAGGCGAGTAGATTTTTATATTCTGATACTAATAGCACCAGCAATTATATTTTCGTTTAGAATTTTACTAATTGAGATTGCAAATCTGCTCTCTGTTTCTGAGTATGCCAAAAAATTAAATTGGCTAAGACAATTAATTAGTAAATTAACTGGTAGGCAAGTTAAGCAGAGTGAGATAAATGAGGAGTTAGTCAGTATTTTGCAGATGCTTTCAATTATGATCTCAGCAGGTGAGAGTCCAATGATGGCTATGCGCTATGTCTCTGAAAGATCAATCGGTGTGATTCCTAAGTTAATTGAGCAAAGCTTTGCAAAGTATGAGGATGGACGAAATCTTGCTCAAACCATGGAGTTCATCGCAGTTGCTACCGGCTCATCTCAGGTTAGACGGCTTACTAACTCCATTCAAATTGCTATTCAGCGCGGCACACCAATCCTGGATGTATTAAACAATCAGGTGCAGGCATTAAATAAGCAGATCAATCTGGCACTGCTTAAAAAATCTGGCAAGAGTGAGATCACCTTATTAATCCCAGTGGTCTTTTTAATCCTGCCAATATCGATTTGCTTCGCGATTTGGCCCTCGATCTACGGCTTAAACCAAGCGGGGTTTTAAGGCGAAAGGTTAGACTGCAGCCATGTCTAAGGTTCTTGCATCCCTGCCAGTTGGCCAAAAGGTTGGCATTGCATTTAGTGGTGGACTAGATACCTCAGTTGCAGTCGCCTGGATGAAAAGTAAAGGTGCAACACCTTGTGCATACACCGCCGATCTTGGTCAATATGATGAAATGAATATTGAAACTGTGCCAAGCAGAGCAAAAGAGTATGGCGCAGAGATTGCACGATTAGTTGATTGTAAAAGTGCATTAGTTGAAGAGGGGTTAGCAGCATTAGCCTGCGGTGCTTTTCACATTACAACTGCTGGAAAAACTTACTTTAATACCACTCCATTAGGTAGAGCAGTTACCGGCACATTATTAGTCCGTGCGATGATGGCAGATAATGTTTTAATTTGGGGAGATGGTTCAACCTATAAGGGCAATGATATTGAGCGGTTTTATCGTTATGGCTTACTAGCTAATCCAAAACTTAAGATCTATAAACCATGGCTTGATAAAGATTTTGTAAATGAATTAGGTGGCCGTAAAGAGATGTCAAAGTGGTTAGCCGATCACAAACTGCCATACCGTGATTCAACTGAGAAGGCATATAGCACCGATG
>SESD01000424.1_pt1 | contig 26327 bp, 23 predicted proteins | sample 3171411 | NCBI WGS metagenome assembly SESD01 (sample SAMN06051880, study PRJNA518727) | freshwater metagenome | biome: subpolar coniferous forest; feature: holomictic lake; material: water; isolation source: holomictic Lake 442, 16.5 m depth | place: Canada: near Kenora, Ontario | collected...
CGCAGTTCACGTCGAAGTATCTTTCCAACATTAGATTTCGGCAGGTCGTCGCGAAACTCAATGTATTTGGGTCGCTTGTAGCCAGTCAGGTTTTGGTGACAAAAGCTGGCGACGTCCTCGTCCGACAAATGAACGTTGCCTTTAACAACAAATACCTTGATGGCTTCTCCCTGTTTGTCGTCTGGTACACCAATGACGGCGCACTCAAGAACACCCTCGCAAAGTGAAATAACATTCTCCAACTCACTGGGGAAAACATTGAAGCCGCTAACCAGAATCATGTCTTTCTTTCGGTCAACAATTTTTGTGTAACCGCGCTCGTCCATAACACCGACGTCGCCCGTACGCATGAAGCCGTCGGCGGTAAAGGCGCGCTTGCTCTCTTCCGGTTGCCTGTAATAACTCGCCATCACGTTGGGGCCTCTGATGCAGATTTCACCCGATTGACCTAACTCCAGCGATTGCCCTTCGTCATCTTTTATGGCGATATCAATGCCTGGAAGTGGCAGTCCGATCGTGCCAGAAAATTGTTTCGACAGCACTGGATTGTTGGTTCCAATGGCGCAGGTCTCACTCATACCCCAGCCCTCGACCATGGCGCAACCGGTCGCCTCCAGCCAGTGCTTGGCGGTGCTGGCCGATGCCGCCATGCCACCTGCTTGCGACACACATAAGCTGGAAAAATCCACCGTCATGAACTGCGGATGCTGGAGCAGCGCATTAAATAAAGTGTTGACCGCCGGCAACAAGTGAAAAGGTCGCTTCTTTAACGTCGCAACAAAGCCTCCAAAATCTCGTGGATTTGGGATCAATGTCAAGTGCGAGCCCCATCGAATGGCCAAAAGAGACAAGGTAAGCGCGAATATGTGATAGAGCGGCAGCGCTGCAATGCTATTGATTTTTCTGACGTCGCCAACACGTTCAAGCGCGGGTGTGAACCAAGCCTGCGCCTGTAAGACAGCCGCAACGATATTTCGGTGTGTCAGTACTGCCCCTTTGCTCAGTCCCGTCGTGCCACCGGTGTACTGCAAAAAGGCTATCGAATCCAGAGTACAGGCAGCCGACTTAAAAGGTCTGGTTGCACCAATCGAGATGGCTTGCTTGAAAGACGTGGCGGTTCGTCCATGAGAGAGAGTCAGCTTGTATGCGGGCACCATTTTCGCAAGGTGTCTGACCGCGAAAGTGATCCATCTGCCGTACCAGAACCCGAGCAAGTCGCCCATCGACGCCACCACCACATGCTTGATAGGCGTGTTGTCAATGACTTCTGAAAGTATCGTGGCAAAGTTTTCAAGAACCACGATGGCTGTTGCGCCAGAGTCTTTTAGCTGATGCTCCAGTTCACGTGCGGTGTACAGCGGGTTGACATTGACGCAGGTGTAACCGCATCGCAAGACGCCCGCCATGGTCACGGGGAACTGGGGAATGTTGGGCAGCATTATGGCGACACGGGCATCTGGTTCGAGCCCCATTCCTTGCAGCCATGCACCCAGAGCGGCTGATAGATGATCCAGCTGTTCATAACTCATCCATCTTTCCATGCAAACAGAAAAAGGATCTTTCGCATTTTTCTGGAAAGACTCCTCCAGCATGTGGGTCAATGATCGATACTGCTCCGGGTTGACATCGTGTGCAACTCCCGGTGGATAGCTCTTGAGCCAAACTTTTTCCATGGTGAACTCCTGTACAGCTATTTTCACTCTTGACCACTTGTGACCGCTACCGGGGTTGCCCCAGTATCTGCATGATTTCGGTCTCGCAAGCGACAGCGCTAGCTTCAAAAAGTCGTTCAATCAGCCCGGACTCACGGGCCATGATGGTGGCAAGAAAATGCCCGGTTCCATCCCCCCTGCGACCCATTGCCGCAAAGGTGTCAAAGCCGGATTCAAGGAACCGCTGCAAGGACCCCAGACCGGCCATTTTTGCCGGTCCGCGCATCATCTTCAGCATCGTGTGAAGGCCGCGCGTTCGCGTCAGACGCTCCAACTCGTGACCAATGTTCAGAACAGCCTCGAGTTGGGCGTTTCTGTCCGAACGGCGACCCACTGCTCGCCAGGCGCGCACGTAGCGCGCGATTTCGGGTGTGTCGGGGTTGGCCATCCACCCTTGAGCCATGGCCAGATCCAACTCCTCCGTCAGACGATGCAATTGCGCTAGCGATACAGCGGTTTGCACAACTTGCTGTGGAAAGACGCGTTCCAGTGCTGCAGCAATGCGAGCGAATTGAGAATCGCGCTCAGAATAGTCCTTCTCGCTGTAGAGCTCTTCGAGAAAAAACAGGGCGGCAGGTTTGTACAGTTCTGTGTGAAGCAGATCGAAGTAAGTGCCTGCAAATCGTCTGGCCTGAAAATGCTTGATATCGCTCACCGCACGGGAGAGTTCTGGACTGCTTGTGACGGCTTGCCGCAGAAGCGCGACGTGAATTACTGCGTCGCGAATGATTTTTGTAGCTTCCATATGGTTCTAGAGTCTATCTGGCCGCCGCCTGACTGTATCCGACGTGGCCAAGTCCACGACCATGACGGAGCAGGACAAATGGAGTCAAATCCATATTCAAGAATCCAAGCCAAGTGAATAACAATAAACTACGCTGCATATGTTTTACGCCACTCTAAAAACGATTCACCTGTTGTCTGTCATGGTCTGGGTTGGCGGCATGGTGTTTGTCCAGTTCTTTTTACGTCCAGTTGCGGCCAAACTGGCACCGCCCGAGCGGGTGCGTTTGATGCACGCAGTGCTGGGTCGATTCTTCAATGCGGTGTTGGTGGTTGCCGGGCTTGCCCTGGTCAGCGGATTGTGGATGATGGCGCGCCATAGTACGGCAGTGGCGCAAACAGGGGTTAAGGCCAGCATGCCGATCGAGTGGATTGCGATGGCGGTGTTGGGGTTGGTGATGACAGGTATTTTTTGCTACATCCGCTTTGCGCTTTACCAGCGACTCGCGCGTGCGGTGATGGCGGCAGCATGGGCAGCGGGCGGTGCCGTACTGGCGAGAATTCGTACCTGGGTGATCGTGAACTTGGTCATCGGCGTGATGATTGTGGCAACTACACTGCTGGGCGCTTCCAGTTGATGCTTCGCGCATGAATCCCGATGCCCAAAATCTCTGGCGCGCACCGCGCTGGGCGCTGGCGATTTTGCTGGCGGTACTGGGCATGCTGGGTCCATTTTCCATTGATACGTACTTGCCCGCATTTTCTGGAATTGCCCAGTCTTTGGGTGCAACCCCGGTGCAGATGCAGCAAACCCTATCGGCCTATCTGTTTGGGTTTGCTTTCATGAGCCTGTTTCATGGCGCGATTTCAGACAGTCTGGGGCGACGCCCGGTGGTACTGTGGGGCCTGGCTGCTTTCACATTGGCGTCCGCCGGCTGTGCGCTGTCGCAAAGCATCGGTCAGCTGGTTTTCTTTCGGGCCATGCAGGGTTTGTCCACCGGCGCTGGCATTGTGGTGGCGCGCGCCGTAGTGCGTGACATGTTTGCGCCGACGCAGGCGCAGAAAGTGATGAGTCAGATCACCATCTATTTTGGTGTGGCTCCGGCGATTGCGCCCATCATCGGCGGCTGGTTGTTTGTGAACCTGGGTTGGCACAGTATTTTCTGGTTTTTGACGGCAGTGGGGGTCGCACTGTGGATAGCCAATTTCAAACTGCTGCCCGAGACCCTTCATATCACTCATCGACAGCCATTCAACGCCCGCAATCTGATGCAAGGCTATTGGCAACTGGGATTGGATCCGCGCTTCCTGCTACTGGCACTGGCCAGTGGCGTGCCGTTCAATGGCATGTTTTTATATGTTTTATCGGCACCGGTTTTTTTGGGTCAGCATCTCGGGTTGGCTCCTACCCAGTTCTTCTGGTTCTTCGTGCTCTCCATTGGTGGCATCATGGCTGGTGCGTGGGTCAGCGGCCGCATGGCAGGCAAACTCGCGCCCAAGCAGCAGATCCGGTACGGGTTTTTCATCATGCTGCTGATCGCAATCATCAATCTGGCAGCGAATCTGCTGTTCAAGGCCAATGTGACCTGGGCGCTCTTTCCGATTGCCATCTTTTCATTTGGTTGGGCGATGATGGTGCCGGTGGTGACGCTACTAGTGCTTGACCTTCACCCCGATCGGCGTGGCATGGCGTCATCACTACAGGCTTTCATCGCTTCAACCGCCAACGGCTTGGTGGCTGGTGTCATAGCGCCTCTGATCATGCATTCAACCGTACAAATGGCGGCGGTTTCGCTGGCCATGATGTGTGTGGGATTGATTGCCTGGGTCTACGTGCATCGGCGCTGGCCAGACATCGGACGAACCGTCGCTCCTGCACTTTTCTGAAGCCTGGCGGACACCGTGGCCGCATGAAATGCAGCAAGTCCTATCCCCAGCTAATTAATTTTTTGTGGCGTCTGCAAGACCAGATCAATACGCCGTTGAATGCGTCTGGCCGCATCAAGATCTCCAGCGTCGGTTGCACGCCTGCCCTGTAAGCCCAGCCAGGCCAGCAATGGGCGCCGCCACCCTTGGTTTGATGCTGTTTGCGTCGCCGCCAAGATGTCCGCCGGTGTCAAACGACCGCTTTGAAGTAACACGCCAGCCGCCACCAACTGTGCCAGCGGATCTTCCAGGGTGACCAGCACACTAATGGAATTTGCCGGGCCGGTCGGAATGCCGGCTGCCGCCCGCATGACAAACTCGCGCTGTTGTACTGGCAGCAACGCGGTGTTCAGTCCTTCCCACTGACCACTCAGAAAAATCGCATAAGCCCGCTCTTGCAGCTCGGCATCCTGAGCCAAGGCCTGATAGGCCCCACAGTTGTCGAACTCCAGGCTGGCCACACGGACCGCGCACCGTATCAGTTCGGCACGGGCAAGTAGGTCGGCACGGCCAGTACTGGAAATCTCGGACTTAGCGCGGGCAAAATCCAATTCGGCAAGACGGGTATTGCCGTTCAGGTAAGCCGCTGAAAAACCCTTAAGCGCTGAAAATGCGTTGGCTTGCCAGTCGGGTGGCGCCGGCTTGCTGGCACATCCGCTCAATAACAGCGCGGCGCTCAGCAGGGTTGCAAAGATCAAATGCGCAATCAAGGTCAGGCGGCGTGTCATGGCAGCCTCAACTCGGTGTCACGCGCAAAAGGCCACTTGCGGTTGACCTCGTCCACCAGCTGAGTGACCTTGCGCAGGCTGAGCTCCACTTCGGAGCGCAGAGCGCCCAGGTCGGTACTGGCCAGGCGGGCATTGGCGCCCACCGCTTGCGCTTCAATCAGCACGGCATCGACTTTTTGCAAACTGGCGCGGGCATCCATCAGCACAGTCGTGAGTTGTGCAACTGCCGCCTGGGTCCCATCCATGACACCATTGACGCCGAAGATGCGCTGATCGGCTTTAGACAGTAACGCGTTGGTTTGGTCCAGCGCGTCGATGATCTTCTTTGCCTTGTCCTCACTACCCAGTGCAACCGTCAGCATGCCATAGCGCCCGCCTAACCGCTCGGTCATGGTGCGCAGGTGAGCCAGACTGGTGTTGATGTTGGAGTCAGGGCCCGTCATACTTCCCAGATTTTCCAGCAGCTCGCGGGTGGAGGCCACGATGCGAGGAATTTCGGCACTGGTATCACCGCTGAGTACGGTTCGCTCGGAGTTTTCGAGCAGAGGCGGATCTGTCAATATTCCACTGAACGCGCGTAAGCGTGTTTCGCCCACCATGCCGCGTTCCAGGGTGAAGATGCTGGAAGTGCGCAACCAGTGGGCGTCTTTGCGTGGCACGTCGATCACCATGCGTGCCTTACCGTCGGCAGCCAGCTCGATGCGTCGCACGCGCCCAATGGGAAAACCCGAGAAGGTTAGATCCATGCCGACGATCACGCCCTCGGAGTCATCGGCGACCAGCACCAGCTGTTGTGTGCTCTCGAAAACACCGCGCGCGTACATCACATAAAACAGAAAGCCACACACCAGAAACGCGATCAAGATCAACAAGACGACGGCCTTGCGTTCCACATGGGTTATGGTCGACGGGGGCGGGGTTTCGACTTGCGGTTCCATGCCTTTTGCTGCAGCTCAGATGTATTTGACAGCCAGGGAAGCGGCCTCGATCAATAGAAGTACCAAAAACAGGCGAATCGCACCGGGTTGCACCGTGCTGCTGGTCGTCGGTTGGCGCGAATTTTCCAGACTGGCAGCCATCGGCACCACAGCCACTGCCAGACTGAAGAGAATCGTTTTGATTGCAAAGCCCAGGGTCACGGCTGGATCAAATACCTGGCCAACGTTACGCGTAAAGCCCGCCAGCCCCCAGAGTGAAAAGCCGTGAACAGTGATGTAGGCCAGCATCAGCGCAATCACACTGCTGACAATGGCCAGTGCCAATACTGAAAAGGCACTGGCCAGTGCCTGTGGCACAAGCTTCTGACGCAAGTGGTCAAGACACATGCGGGTTGTCGCGGAAAGGTGGGTCAATTGGATTTTGTCAGCTGCGCCAGAGTTCAAAGTCATCCCGGCGCGCAGTGCCACAAACAAGGCGGCCGATAGCGGTATGAGTTCCAGCACCAGCACGCGCACCACCATCTGTAATGCATATCGCGACAGCCCATAGCTCAGGGCAGTGACCACCACAATTCGGATCAGCACCAAGCTGAGCAGTGCCGCCAGTGCTGTAAACCATGGCAAAACCTGCCAGGTGCTGGAATAAATGTATTGGGACGTGGTGGCGCGGTTGGCCCGGTTGTAGCTCGAAGGCGAGAGCGCCATTGTCAGCACGATGGCGCCAAAATAAAGCATGTGCCACCAACTGGCTGCGCCGCGAAATAGCGCACGCTGCCACGCGTCTGTGTCAAGGTGTAGTGAAATGCTTGGCGGCATATCTGAATGATAGCGAGAAGCGGTCCCGGATAGGCGCCGTTGCGCAAGGACCTGATCTACATAGGGGTACCCCGGAGTCAGCGGCGTGTGAGCAACCGTGTCGCCGCTTCGCGCAGGCCGGTGGCCGTGGTGTCCCATCCCAGGCAAGCATCAGTGATGGAGACGCCGTAACGCAGGTCTTTCGCAAGGCCAAATTTTTGATTGCCTTCGAACAGGTTGGACTCCAGCATGACACCTTTGATGCTTTGGTTGCCGTCGGCGATTTGATGCACCACGTCTTTCAGTACCAGCGTTTGCAGTGCATGATTCTTGCGCGAGTTGGCGTGGCTGCAATCGACCACGATGTTGACTGGCAGCTTTTGTGCGGCCAGTGCGGCCTCGGCTTCTGAGACGGCCACTGAATCGTAGTTGGGAACAGCGCCGCCACGCAAGATCAAGTGGCCGAAAGCGTTGCCCCGGGTTTGTGTGACCGCCACCTGACCATCGCCGTTGATGCCCAGAAATGCATGCGGCTGGGCGGCCGACAACATGGCATTGATCGCCACGTCCAAGTTGCCATCGGTGCCGTTCTTGAAGCCGACCGGGCTTGACAGGCCGCTGGCCAGTTCGCGGTGCGTCTGGCTCTCGGTGGTGCGAGCACCGATGGCGCTCCACGCAATCAGGTCGCCCAGATATTGCGGTGTGATCGGGTCCAGCGCCTCGGTGCCGCAGGGCAAGCCAAGGTCATTCAGATCGACCAGCAGGCGACGTGCCACCTGCAGGCCTTCGTCGATGCGAAACGAGTCGTCCATGCGTGGGTCATTGATCAGACCCTTCCAGCCGACCGTGGTGCGGGGTTTTTCAAAATAAACGCGCATCACGATGAATAGCTGATCTGTCAGTTCGTCGGCCAGTGCTTTTAAATGGTGGGCGTATTCAAGGGCGGCTTGGGTGTCGTGAATGGAACAAGGCCCCACCACCACCAGCAAGCGCGGGTCGCGCCCGCTCAGGATGTCGGTCAGCGTCCGCCGCGCTGCGCTGACAGTCTGGGTGGCCCGCGCACTGGCCGGAATGTCTTCGTGCAATTGGCTGGGTGGCAGCAAGGTGCTCTGCCACACAATGTTCAGGTTTTCAAGGGCGGTGGGAAAGGTCATGGCGGTAATTCAGGAAATGGGCGGATGAACGAGGCACGTCGATAAATTCGTCATTGCGAGCGCAGGCCATGTTGCCGCGCCGCTTGGCTCCTCGTCATGACGAATTTATCGAAGTACCTTAGGGCGATTTTAGGAGCGCATCATCCAGCACCTCGATCCAGTGCCGCACTGGTGTGCTGGTGCCGCTTTGCAGATGCGAGATACAACCCACATTGGCGGACACGATCAAGTCTGGTTTTGCCACGTCAAAAGTACTGTCCAGGTGCCCCAGTTTGCGATCACGCAGTTGGTAAGACAAGCCTGGGTTCAGTACCGAGTAGGTGCCGGCCGAGCCGCAGCACAGGTGCGCCTCGGCGCCGGTCACCTTGATGTTAAAGCCTAGCTGTGTCAGATAGTGCTCAACCGCACCGCGCAGTTGCTGACCATGTTGCAGTGTGCATGGTGGGTGGAACGCCATGGTACCGGCTTGCGCCGCGCTGTTGTCGCCCAGTTTGCCGGTCAACCTGACGCTGAGTTCAGGCAGCCATTCGCTCAGGTCTTTTGTCAATTCGCTGATGCGCGCTGCCTTGGCCGCGTAGACCGGGTCATCGTGCAACAGATGGCCGTATTCCTTGACGGTGACGCCGCAGCCGGAGGCGTTCATGATGATGGCCTCCACGCCTGAACTGCCGGGCGACCCCTGCAGGTAAGGCCACCAGGCGTCAATGTTGGTGCGCATCTGGGCTTTGCCGCCCTCTTGATCGTTCAGATGAAACTTCACTGCGCCACAGCAGCCAGCATTGGCGGCGATGACAGTCTGGATGCCTGCCGCATCCAGCACGCGAGCGGTGGCGCGGTTGATGTTGGGCATCATGGCCGGTTGCACGCAGCCTGCCAGCATGAGCACCTTGCGCGCACGTGCAGCCGTCGGCCAGGCCCCGGCATCCTGCTTGGCAGGTATCTTGTTTTTCATGGCCCCTGGCAGCAACGGGCGCACCAGCTGCCCCAGCTTCATGGCCGGCGAAAACAAGGGTGAGGGCAGGCCTTCCTTGAGTGCCCAGCGCAGGGTGCGCTCGCCCAGTGGACGTGCCACCTTGATGTCCACCAGCTTGCGACCGATGTCCAGCAGATGGCCGTAGTTGACGCCCGATGGGCAGGTGCTTTCGCAACTGCGACAGGTCAGGCAGCGGTCCAGGTGGAGCTGGGTTTTGCGGGTTGGGGTTTCACCCTCCAACACCGCCTTCATCAGATAAATGCGGCCACGCGGTCCATCGAGTTCGTCACCCAGCAATTGGTAGGTCGGGCAGGTGGCGGTGCAAAAACCGCAGTGCACACATTTGCGCAGAATGGCCGCGGCCGCCTGGGCGTCAGCGCTGTCCTGGTATTCAGGGGCGAGATGGGTGTGCATGGTTTTCTGTTACCACTCGGAGTACATGCGTCCGCGGTTGAAGACACCGGCCGGATCGAACTCATGCTTAAGCCGCTGGTGAATTCGGTGAAGCGCTGGGCGCAAGGGATTAAAACGGACTGCCGACTCGGCTTTGTCGGCATGCGGCGCGCGGAACAGGGTGGCGGTTCCGCCGGCACGGGTGGCTGCCTGGCGCAGTTGCTCCTGGGCCGAGAGTGGCGCCCATAGCCAGCGCTGGCCACCGTGCCATTCGATCAATTGCGCATAGGACAAAGCCAGCACCGGGGCGGTCTGCGGTACCGACAGACGCCACAGGCCAAGCTCTGGTGCGGGCGGCTTGAAGAAAGGCAGGGTCTGGTCGCTGCAGGCATCCCAGTCAGGACCAGCCTGCGTGTTGTCCATGCGCAGCGCGTCGCCACCCAATGACTGCAGGTCGGCCATCATGCGCGGGCAGGCTGCCTCGACGGCTGCGATGGCACCACGCAGACGCACAAAGAGATAGTCACGTGGCGGGGTTGCGCTGTCATCAAACAGCCAGCAACTGGCGTTCAGCGGCAACGGTTGGCCGCCCCATCGATTAAGCAAATCAAGCGCTTGTTGTTGCCCGATGCCAGCACACATCAGGGTGGCTTCGGCCAGTGCACAGGGCAATACTTTGAGCGAAATCTCGGTCAGCAGACCCAGCGTGCCCAGGGCGCCCACCATCAGGCGCGATACATCGTAACCGGCGACATTCTTGATTACCTGGCCGCCAAAGGTCAGCAACTCGGCCCGGCCATTGAGCAGTGTGACACCCAGCACAAAGTCGCGCACGGCACCGGCACTGGCGCGCGCCGGGCCGGAGAGGCCTGCCGCCACCATGCCACCACAGGTGGCGCTGCTGCCTGCAGCCGCCGAAGCTCCAAAGCAGGGCGGCTCAAAGGCCAGGCACTGCCCTTTCTCGGCCAGCACCGCTTGCAGTTCAAACAGCGACGTGCCGGCGCGCACCGTGACCACCAGCTCACTGGGTTCGTAACTGACGATGCCGCTCAACGCGCTGACGTCCAATAGCTCGCCGTGCAGCGACTGCCCATAAAAATCTTTCGAACCACCAGCACGAATGCGCAAGGGCGTGCCGTCGTCCACTGCGGCGCGAATGCGGTCGGTGATATGGCGAAGCAGTGGGTCCATGGCGTGCGGGCTGATGTTATGCGCAGAATGGTAAAGGGCTGCGTTCCCGCGTTGCGTGAATTTTTTGAACCTCTTGGGTGCAAAAAAATAAGTCGCCGCCGGGCCGCCACAGGCGTGGGGTCATTTCAGTCGCAAAAAAAGTTCACCGGCAAGCCCGGCACTTCAACCCGCATGGAAAACACGTGGCCCGACAAGGGTAGAGCTTCAAGCTCGGCAGCGCCGCGCTTGTGGCGCGCCGTGGTGAGGTACAGGGTTTGCAAATCTTCGCCGCCAAAGCAAGGCATGGTGGGACATTGGGCAGGGGTTGCCCACTGCGCCAGCAGCGTGCCATCGGGTTCAAATTTGCAGACGCGACGGCCCTCGAACATGGCGACAAAATAGTTGCCATGAATATCTACAGCAGCACCATCCGGGCGGCCCTGGTAAGCGCCATGATCGACGCCCAGATTGAACTGCCAAAGCGCCGGTTTGGATGCGAACTGATGGAACACGCGCTGCGCCGTCAAGGTGTTGCTGTTCGCGTCGAAGTCCCAGGCACGAACCACATGACTAGGTGTGTCGGCCCAGTAAAGGGTTTTGCCATCGGCGCTCCAGGCCAGGCCGTTGGCTGTGGTCGCGTTATCGACTTGGCGTTTGATCAGGGGCGAGGGCCCCATGCGGCAATCCAGTGAATACAGTGCCGCGTTGTGCGCCATTTTGGTCTCGTCGATGGTGCCGATCCACAAACGCCCCAGCGCATCGCATTTGCCGTCATTGGCGCGCATCTGCGCCGGGTTGTAGTCGAGTGTGGCGATGTGCTCCAGTGGTCCGCGCCAGGCGCGGGCACGGAACACGCCATGGCGCAGCGCCATCACCAGACCGCCACTGGCGGCAGGCGCGATGCAGCCGGGCTCCGAGGGCAGGTCCCAGCTTTCGACCGTACCCAGGCCCTCACCGGTGCGCAGAATCTGCTTAGCCGAAATATCTACCCAGTACAACCTCTGCTCCTGCGGCTGCCAGAACGGCGACTCGCCCAGCTCGCAGGGCTGCGTGGTGACGCATTGCCAGTTGCCAGTAGTCCCGCTCATAGGACGCGCTCCACATGAATACTCATTTGTGCCGACATCGATTCGCCCGCTTGCAGCACCTGCACACCCAATGATTCAGCGCTGGCGCCGCCCAGGGTGGGTGCAATTTCACGGCGTAAAGTGTCAGATTGAAGTTCGATGCTGGGTGTCATGGATGGCAGTTTCCTCAGGCTTCAGTTGACATTTTTTTGCGAGTTGATGCAGCATGGCGGCGGCGCGATGAAGATGGCTAATGCGCCAGCCGAAATCGCGTTCCCCGATAACTGAACACCGAACTTCTAGCACCGATCTCCTCCAGCGTCACTTCGGCGGCCGCCGGACCACCTTGCGTGACAACCTGGCCGTTCACCAATAGCAGTCGCTGCCCCGGATTGTCGGAGTAAACGGCGCCGCTCACAGTCAGCGGTGGCAGCGCGCGGCGGAAGTCTTCCGACAGTTCGCTGAGTAACGGCGGCGCAGCCGGACTTGGTGTCGCTGTCGGGGAGACGCGGCCAGCAGCTACCTTGGCACTCGGCAATGGCTTTTGCGCTGGCGTTTCTGTCGGTGTTGGTGCTGCTGCCGAAGTGACAACAGCGCTGACCCCTGGCGAAGATGCAGAGACCGTCGGCAGCACCGCAGCGGCTGGCGCTGGTTGCGCTGCAGGTGCGGGGGCAGGTGCTGGGGCTGGTGTGAGGGCCGATACCGGTGCCGCCAGTGCTATGCTAGTGGTAGCTGGTAGCGCGGTCGGTTGAACGCTTGCCAGCTGAGTAGCGCCATCAGGTTTTTGCCACAGCCACAGGCCCACCGCCAGTATGCCCAGTGTCAAAGTCACCGAGATGGCCAGACCCAGGCGACTGCTTTTGCCGGTGGCGGGCTGGTTGCCGGAGGTGGTCAACTGGCGCGCGTGCAAGCCGGGCACAGCGCCGCGCTCGCGTTCGGCGTCGGCCCGTTTCAGTGCATCAAGAATGTAGGACATGGTTTATCGCGGCTGGGTTTGCAGGCGCGGCTCGGGCTCACCGGTGGCGCTGTCGATCTGCATGAAGGTCAAGGGACCCGGTTGCCCGTCTGGCTTGAGGCCTTGCGCCCGTTGAAAAGCCCGCACCCGGGCCCTCAGGGTCGCGTCCAAGGTGGTTGAGGCTGGCGTTGCTGGCGACGTCGGCACGCCGTCCAGCAGGCTCAGTTGAGTGGCGAGTCGCTGCACTGCCTGGCCGCCGCCGCCGTCGCTCAGATCGGCGCTGTAGCCGCGCGGTGGACGCCAGTAAGTGGCGAAATCACCGCGCCATAGCCGACCCAGTGAAACCAGCCTGACGGTGTGCAGCTTTCCAGCCACCTGTAGCGTGGCCGACTGATCGCTCAGGCCCATGAGCAAGGCATAGAGCGGTGGGCCGTCGCCCTCTTGCAGCGTCAGGATGCCGGGGCGCCCGAGCTGGCGCAGCAGCGGCATGCTGAGCTTGCCGGTGCGGTAGCACTGCAGTTGCTGTGTACTGGCGAACTGGCAGGGGTCACCATCGCTGGCCGCCAGCCTCCAGGTTGGGGCCAACTCGCGCCAGGCCGCATTGATGTCGCGCGGCAGTTGCGCCAGCAGGGCTTCCACCTCTTCCATGGAACTTGGGACGACCGGCGGCATCCGACCTGCTGCTGAAGCGGCTATTTGGCGGGCTGGTGCCGACACAACGCCAGACGGTTCAAGTCCAGGGGGCGATGAAGCTGCGACTGACGGTGCCGCCAGCGCGGCTTGCCTCACAGGGAGCGCTATTTGCGGTTGCGGCCACAGCAGCATGGCCGCGATGGCGGCGCCAGTCAGCACCACCCCAGCGCCCAGCGCATAAGCCGCGGGCCACCCGCTGCGGGTTTTCGCACGCGTGATCTCCGGCCCAAAAACTTCAGCCGCAGCCTTCTCCACCACGGCACGGTCGACGCGCTGTAATCCATTCGCCCAAGCCCCCAGCAGGGCACGGCCAGACAGCAGGTTGATGCGCCGTGGCACGCCGCGCGAGAGTCGGTGGATGCGCTGCAATGAGCGCTTGTCAAACGGCAGCGCGCCGCTATGCCCGGCCACTGCCAGACGGTGTGCGATGTAATGTGTGGTCTCGGATTCGTTCAGAGCGTCAAGGTGAAAGCGCGCGATCACGCGCTGAGCCAGTTGTTCCAGTTCGGGGCGCTGCAGCATGGCGCGCAGTTCGGGTTGGCCGATCAACACGATCTGCAGCAGTTTGCGCTCGTTGGTTTCCAGGTTGGTCAGCAGCCGCAGTTGCTCCAGCACGGTGGCATCGAGATTTTGCGCCTCGTCAATGATGAGCACGCTGCTTTGCCCGGCCGCGTGGCTCTTGAGCAAAAAGGTGTTCAGCGCGTCAATGTGGTCCTTGACAGTGGGAGCAGTCGAGCCGCTGTGCAACACCGTGACATCGAACTCCGCGCAGATGGACTGCAGCAACTCGGTGACGGTGAGCTTGGGGTTGAAGATGTAGGCGACATGGCAGCCGACCGGAATCTGTTCCAGAAAGCAGCGGCAGATGGTGGTTTTGCCGGTGCCGATGTCGCCCGTCAGCAGCACAAAACCACCGCCAGTACCGCCAGCCGACCGGTGCGGGCCAGCCACGCCATACAGCAGGTGGGCCAGCGCCTCCCGATGACGCTCGCTCATGAAGAGGTAACGCGGATCGGGTGCGATGGAAAACGGGTCCTGGCGCAGACCAAAATGCTTGGAGTACATAGGGGCTAAGCATACTCGGGGACGCAGCTGCAAAGCAAAAAAACCCACCAGAGCCATCGGCTCGGGTGGGCAAATTCCTGGAGAAATGAAAGTTAGCGGCTGTAGGCGCTTTCGCCGTGCGCGCTGATGTCCAGACCTTCGCGCTCTTCTTCTTCGCTGACCCGCAGACCGATGGTCATATCAACCACCTTGTAGGCAATGAAGGAGACGACACCCGACCAGACGATGGTGAGCATGACTGCCTTGAGCTGGATCCAGACCTGGTCTGCAATCGGAACTGACGAAACAGCGGCTGTCACCCAGTCACCGACGAGGCCGGGGCCACCCAATGCCTGGCTGTTGAAGACACCCGTCAGCAGCGCACCGACGATACCGCCGACACCATGCACGCCGAACACGTCCAGGGAGTCATCGGCGCCGAGCATCTTCTTCAGGCCATTGACACCCCACAGGCAGGCAAAGCCGGCGACGAAGCCGATCACGATGGCACCCATCAGACCGACGTTGCCGCAGGCTGGGGTGATAGCCACCAGACCGGCAACCGCGCCAGAAGCGGCACCCAGCATGGAAGCCTTGCCGCGCATCAGCGCCTCGCCCAGACACCAGGCCAGCACCGCAGCCGCAGTGGCCGAGAAGGTGTTCATGAAGGCCAGCACGGCGGTACCGTTGGCTTCCAGCGCCGAGCCGGCATTAAAACCAAACCAGCCGACCCATAGCAGCGCAGCACCCACCATCGTCAGCGTCAGGCTGTGCGGCGCCATCGATTCCTTGGCGTAGCCAGTGCGCTTGCCAAGCACGAAGGCACCGACCAGACCGGCTACCGCAGCGTTGATGTGGACCACCGTACCGCCGGCAAAGTCAAGCGCGCCCCACTGCCAGACCAGACCGGCCTTGGCGTTCATGGCGTCAACCACTTCCTTGCCGGTATAGGCATCGGGACCCATCCAGAACCACACCATGTGGGCGATCGGTGCGTAGCTGAAGGTGAACCAAAGCGCCATGAACACCAGCATGGCCGAGAACTTGATGCGCTCGGCGAATGCGCCAATGATCAAGCAGCAGGTGATGGCGGCAAAAGTCGCCTGGAACGCCATGAACAGCAGTTCGGGAATGACCACGCCCTTGCTGAACGTGGCGGCATTGGCAAACTCACCCTTCATCGGATCGAACAAACCTTTCATGAAGACTCGATCGAACCCGCCGATGAACTGATTGCCCTCGGAAAAGGCCAGGCTGTAGCCATAAAGGCACCACAGCACCACAATCATCGAAAAGGTGACAAACACCTGCATCAGGATCGACAGCATGTTCTTGCTGCGTACCAGGCCGCCGTAAAACAGTGCCAGGCCGGGGATGGACATCATGATGACGAAGGCGGTGGCAACGATCATCCAGGCAACGTCGCCTTTGTTGGGCACCGGGGCCGGAGCCGCCGATGCAGCCGCCGCCGGGGCCCCGGCCGTTGCAGTTGCAGCCGCTGGCATGGCCATGGGTGCAGGTGCGGCTGCTTCAGCGGGCTTGGCTTCAGCCGAGGCCGCAGCGGCTGGGGCCGCAGCCGGGGCTTGTGCCAGCACCGCAGTGCCACCGGCCAGAAGACTCAAACCCAGAGTAAGGGAGGCAAGTAGTTTTTTCATGTCAGTGTTCTCTTGTCGGTTGTGCGATGGCGTTACAGCGCTTCTTTGCCGGTTTCACCGGTGCGGATGCGGACGACTTGCTCGAGGTTGTAGACGAAGATCTTGCCGTCACCGATCTTGCCGGTGCGGGCGGCGCCCTCAACCGCCTCAATGACGCGTTCCACCAACTCGTCGTCAATGGCGGCTTCAATTTTCACTTTGGGCAAAAAGTCCACCACGTACTCAGCACCGCGGTACAGCTCGGTGTGGCCTTTTTGACGACCAAAGCCTTTGACTTCGGTGACAGTAATGCCTTGCACGCCGATCGAAGAGAGCGCTTCGCGCACCTCGTCCAGCTTGAAGGGTTTGATGATCGCGGTTACGAGTTTCATGCGTTCTCCTCAGATTGATTCAATGATCAGAAGCTGTATTTCAGGCCAACAGCGACTGTGCTTTTTCCCAAATTGTCAAATGCGCCTACCTTGTAGAAGGCATCGCTGGCGTTAGTACCGATGGCCGCCACAGACGCGGACAAGCCGTTGCCAAAATCTTTTCCAAGCGTCAGCGAGTAATCGGTGTAGTCACCACTGATGGATTGATTCGGAATGGTTTGGTGACCGACATGGGGTGTGAGCGAGAAGCCATTGCCCAGATCAAAGCTGGCGGCCACTTCAATGTAGGTGCTGCCTGAGCTGTTGCTGTTGGCGATGAAGTCGCCAGTGCTGTAGCTGTATTTGGCGGTCACCAGCCCGTAGGTCAGGGCACCGTAAACCTCCGTCGTGTTGGCGTTCGCAAATCCCGCAACGTTGGCTGCGGTGTTGCTGGGGTATTGGTAAGTGATCACGCCGACGTCGTAACTGAAGTCTTTGCTGATTTCACCTTTGTAGCCACCGTACAAGTCGAGTTCAAGAGAGCCGTCAGTGGCACCCACATAATCCTTGATCCACTTGATATTCGATGCCCAGGTACCCAGATAAAGCCCGCTCTTGTGTGTGAAGTCAATGCCACCCTGCAACGCCGGATTAAAGGATGTTTGAGCAATCCCGCGAAAGCGGTAATCGGTGGTAACGCCGACGTTGTAGGCCAGCGTGTAATCGGGTTCAGGGGCTTTGGTTTGAGCCATGGCGGAGGTACCAAGCAGCAGCGCTGACAACGCAAATGCAGATGTTGTTTTCAATTTCATAAAGTGCTCCGGAAGGGTTGAGGGATGAGGGCTATACGCACGGACCGTGCCAGCCGTCTTGTGAAGACTTGTTTCCCCTTGTAAACCAAACCTGGTGGTCTGCGTTAAGATATCTGTATAAAAATACAGTAGGCACTACGGTGGTGCGGCGCAACGCCGCTGCGCAATTTTTGCGCACCCTTTTGGAGAGGAAATCTCATGAGTTTGTCCTTGGTGCAAAGCCGGGCGCTGCTGGGTCTGGACGCTGCGGCGGTGACGGTCGAAGTGCATCTGGCCAACGGTCTGCCCAGTTTCACGCTGGTGGGTCTGGCTGACGTGGAGGTCAAAGAGGCCCGCGAGCGGGTGCGTTCGGCGATCCAGAATTCGGGGCTCGATTTCCCGAATAACAAGCGCATAACGGTCAATTTGGCGCCGGCTGACCTGCCCAAGGACTCAGGGCGTTTTGATCTCCCGATTGCCTTGGGCATTCTGGCCGCCAGCGGGCAGATCGATGGCGCCAGGTTGGCGGGCCATGAGTTTGCCGGCGAGTTGTCTTTGTCAGGCGAGTTGCGCTCGGTGCGCGGCGCTCTGGCGATGAGTCTGGCTTTGCACGCGGGGCACATCGTTACGCAACTGGTGTTACCGCCAGACAGCGCTGAAGAAGCGGCCCTGGTGCCTGACGCCCAGGTCTATCGGGCCAATCACTTGCTGGATGTGGTGCAGCATTTTTTGCCACAACTTGCGGACGCTGGCGCACCAGAGCCCAGCCCGGGATGGTCGCGGGTTGTTGCAACTGCCCAGCTCACTGCCCAGCCCTACCTGGACATGGCCGATGTGAAAGGTCAGTCGGGCGCCAAGCGTGCGCTGGAGATTGCAGCGGCCGGTGGTCACAGCCTGCTTTTGATGGGCCCACCCGGCTCGGGCAAGTCGATGTTGGCGCACCGTTTTGCCGGTTTGCTGCCGCCCATGACCACTGACGAGGCCTTGCAGAGCGCCGCCGTTGCCAGCCTGGGCGGGCGGTTTTCGCTGGCGCGCTGGGCCCAGCGACCTACTTGCAGTCCACATCACACGGCCAGCGCGGTCGCCCTGGTGGGCGGCGGTTCACCGCCCCGCCCCGGAGAAATTTCGCTAGCGCACCATGGCATCTTGTTTCTCGATGAGATGCCTGAATTCCCCCGTGCCGCACTGGAGGCCCTGCGCGAGCCGCTGGAGTCGGGCACCATCACGATTTCGCGGGCTGCACAACGCTCAGAGTTTCCGGCACGTTTTCAGCTAATCGGTGCCATGAACCCCTGCCCCTGTGGCTATCTGGGAACGGCGCAAAAGGCCTGCCGCTGTACGCCCGACCAGGTGGCACGTTACCAAAGCAAACTGAGCGGCCCGTTGATTGATCGCATTGACCTGCACGTGGAAGTGCCGGCCCTGGCTGCCGCCGATCTGCTGCAAGCCCGCCCTGGTGAGTCCAGCGCCATTATTCGCGAACGTTGCACGGCTGCCCGCAGTCGTGCGATGACCCGCCAGGGCAAGGTGAATCACGCTTTGCAAGGTCGGGAAATCGATAACTTCCTGCTGCTCGATGAGGCTGCTGCCAAGTTTCTCCAGGTTGCCGCAGTGCGCCTCGGCTGGTCGGCGCGCAGCACACATCGGGCGCTGAAAGTCGCCCGCACCATTGCCGATCTGGCCGGCGCCCACAGTACTCAGGTAAGCCATGTGGCCGAGGCCATGCAATACCGGCGTGCGCTGCGGGTTGCAAATTAGCTGTACGCTGGCAGGGCAGTGACCGGTGTCTACTTGTGCAGATGCGAATGACGTGATTTTTGGCCTGACGGCAACAGACCATTGAACATCTTGGTAATGGTCGCAAGGCGATCCTTGGCGACAGATTCTCCAAGCAAGCTAGCCAGCATCGTCATCATGTCACCGCGCAAATACCATAAGGACTGAAGGTCCGGCGCGTAAAGCACGCGGCCGCTGACCTTGGTCAACTGCGGGCTGTTGCCAAGGTCTGAAAGGCTGTCCAGCATCGCCTCACGAATTTCCCGAATGCGGCTTTCGGCATTCAGATTCGTTGCAGCGTCACCAAACAGTCCCATCACGCCGGTCGTGAATTTCGATATTTTTTGCCGCATGTTATGAAAAGTTACCCTCTTGCATGTGATGCGATGCTCAGTTGACAGTTTGCCATCCAGTGCCAGAAATAGTCAACGGCCATTCGGCAACGAGAATTGTAGCTACTTGAAGAGCCATCCTCGCGCTCAGGGTGATAATCGCGACCCATTCCCTGGTGACAACTTCTCCCAGCGAACCCGCAAGCACAACTACTGCGCGGACGACCGAGTGTCAGCATGAAGCGCATTGCCCTCAACGATCACTTTGGCGCCAACCACCGGCGGCGTGGCCTGCTCCACGCTGCGTGTGCTGCCGTCGTCCATGCGCACCAGCACTTCGTAGACAGTTACTTTCTTCATGCTCTTCTCAACCGTATTGCCGGCTACGCCGCCACCGACAGCGCCCAGAATGGTGGCCAAAGTCTTGCCGTTGCCGTCCCCCACCTGGTTCCCGACCAAGGCGCCAAGAACCCCGCCCGCGATGGCACCACCACCACTTGCAGCACCGTCGCGCTGGACTGCAGTGACGGCTCTAACGGTGCCGCAGTTGGAACAAATCGGCTTGGTAACCTGTTTTGCCAATGGCTTTGCGGCTACGTGCGTCTGATCGGCGGCGACTGCCTGTGTCTTGTGCATTGCAACCGCGTCGCCAGCAACCGGCACTTGTGCATCGCTCGCCGTCACCATGGGTGCCGGAGCCGCAGTCGCCAATACGGCAAGGCGGGGTTCCTCCGGATGGGTCTGGATACGAATGAGTGCCGCGCCCATCGCCAGCGCGGCAACGCCAAGCACGATCACCGCGGCCCACAGCGGCTTGTTGACGGTGGGCGTTGACCTGGGGGGATGGAGCTGATCGTTCATGAGGGATATCCATGTTGTGGACCCACAATGGGTCCTGAAAAGTAGGCTAAGTATTCAAGCTCTTGTTGTTTAACGCCTGACCGTGCCAAAGGTAAACGAAAGAACGCGATGCGACACGTCCAGTATGTAACAGCAGCAATCACAAATTGGGTGCCAGCAGCCGTTGCAGGGCTTGTTCGCTCAGGTGACGCCTGGCTGCCATGTCTTGCAACTGGTCATCTCCAATTTTTCCAACGCTGAAATAGCGGCTGTCAGGATGGCCCAGATAGAAGCCGCTGACACTCGCAGCCGGTGTCATCGCCAGGCTCTCGGTCAGGCCCATGCCGATGTCTGCACATTGCAACAAGCTGAACATGTCATCTTTCACGCTGTGATCCGGGCAGGCCGGGTAACCCGGTGCCGGACGAATACCCTGGTATTTCTCGGCAATCAATTCTTCCGTCGCAAGCGCTTCCTGCGCGGCATAGCCCCACAGGTCGGTGCGAACTTTTTTGTGCAGGCACTCGGCAAAGGCTTCTGCCAGACGGTCGGCGAGTGACTTGAGCAGGATGGACGAATAGTCGTCGTGATCATCAGCAAAGTATTTCTCCCTTTTGTCGACCCCGATACCGGTGGTGACGGCAAACACCCCGGCGTAGTCAGGTGCCACCCCTTGGGGTGCCACAAAATCTGCCAGGCAGCGGCTGGGGCGCTGGATTCTTTCACCGTTCTCCCCGGCAACGACTTGCTTCTCGGTTTGCTGACGCAGGCCATACCACGTCATGGCCACCTGCGAGCGGGTCTCGTCGGTATAGAACTCGATGTCATCGTCATTCACCGTGTTGGCCGGGTATAGGCCGATCACCGCATTGGCGGTCAGCCAGCGACCCTCGATCAGGCGCTTGAGCATGCGCTGACCGTCGGCGTAGACATGCACTGCCTCCGGCCCAACAACCTCGTCTTTGAGAATGGCAGGGAACGGGCCGGCCAGGTCCCAGGTCTGGAAGAACGGACTCCAGTCGATGAATTTGGCCAGCTCACCCAGATCAAAGTTCCTGAAGACACGTCGCCCCAGAAACCTCGGTCGTATTGGCGTGAAGTGGCGCCAGTCAACCACTGTCTTGTTGGTGCGGGCCTTGGCCAGTGGCCAAAGAGGCGTTTGCCTTTTGTTGGCGTGCTGCCGGCGCACATTCTCGTAGTCGGTGTTCAGTTCTGCAATGTAGTTGGCCGCCTGCTCCGACAGCAGGCCTTGCGCCACGCTCACGCTGCGCGAGGCATCGGGCACATAGACTACCGGGCCGTCGTAATGCGGTGCAATCTTGACAGCGGTGTGTACCCTTGAGGTGGTAGCACCGCCGATCATCAGCGGAATCTTCTTGATGCGAAAGTGATCGTCTTTCTGCATCTCTGCTGCGACGTACTGCATCTCTTCCAGGCTGGGGGTGATCAGGCCCGAGAGGCCCACGATGTCAGCCCCTTCGACCTTGGCGCGGGCCAGTATCTCGTGACAGGGCACCATGACGCCCATGTTGACCACATCAAAGTTATTGCACTGAAGTACCACGGTCACGATGTTTTTGCCGATGTCATGCACATCACCCTTGACGGTGGCAATGATGATCTTGCCTTTGGTTCGCACGTCGCGCCCGGCCGCTTCGTCAACCCGTTTTTCTTCTTCGATGTAGGGAATCAAATGTGCCACCGCCTGCTTCATCACGCGCGCACTTTTCACCACCTGCGGCAGGAACATCTTGCCCTGACCAAACAGGTCGCCGACGATGTTCATGCCGGCCATCAACGGCCCTTCGATCACGTGCAGCGGTCGCCCACCTTTGGCCAGAATATTTTGATAGGCTTCTTCGGTGTCCAAGGTAATGAAATCGGTTACGCCATGCACCATCGCGTGGCTCAGGCGCTGTTCTACTGTGGCGGGGTTCTCAGCCGTGCCGCGCCACTCCAGCCTCTTGCTCTCATCCCTGGCCGCGCCCTTGGCGTTTTCGGCAATCTCGACCAGCCGCTCGCCGGCATCGGGGCGCCGGTTCAGCACCACATCCTCCACCCGCTCACGCAGCTCGGGTTCCAACTCGTCGTAGACCCCCACCATGCCGGCATTGACGATGCCCATGTCCATGCCAGCTTGAATCGCATGGTACAAAAACACGGTGTGAATCGCCTCGCGCACCGGGTCATTGCCGCGGAACGAAAAGCTCACATTGGAGACACCACCCGACACCTTGGCGCCTGGCAGGTGCGCCTTGATCCAGCGCGTGGCGTTGATGAAATCGACGGCGTAATTGTTGTGCTCTTCGATGCCGGTGGCAATGGCAAAGATGTTGGGGTCGAAGATGATGTCCTCTGGTGGGAAACCCACCTCGTCCACCAGAACGCGGTAAGCGCGCTGGCAAATCCCGATCTTGCGCTCATAAGTGTCGGCCTGGCCTTGTTCGTCAAAGGCCATAACGACCGCCGCCGCGCCATAGCGTCGCAGCAGTTTGGCCTGGCGTTTGAACTCGTCAACGCCTTCCTTCATGCTGATGGAATTGACAATGCCCTTGCCCTGTACGCAGCGCAGACCGGCCTCGATCACGCTCCATTTGGACGAGTCAATCATCACCGGCACGCGCGAAATATCCGGCTCGCTGGCAATCAGGTTCAAAAATCGCACCATGGCGGCCTGGCTGTCGAGCATCGCCTCATCCATGTTGATGTCGATGATCTGCGCACCGTTTTCCACCTGCTGGCGCGCCACCGCCAGCGCCTGCTCAAACTCGCCGTTGAGAATCATGCGGGCAAAGGCTTTGGAACCAGTCACATTGGTGCGTTCACCAATATTGACAAACAAACTGCCGGCGCCGATATTGACTGGCTCCAGACCGGACAACTTCATGGGGGGAACAACCGTATCGGACATGCATCTCACCTGTAAACATAAAAAAGCAGGTGAGCGTCGTTCGGGGTCATCCAAGCCTGACGGGACTTCTAAGCCGCTGCAACGCTCCTTGGATGATCATGATTTTAAGGGGGAAGCCTGCTGGGCGTTTCGCAGACCTGTCTCATGCCCCTTTTTTGCCGGGCCAGATCACTGGCATTGAAGTCAAGGCCAGCGCTACGGTTGGCGGCAAGGACTTCAAGGTTCTGCGCCAATAAATTCGGATTGGCGCGATTGCACCGACGACCTGTTGGACGCTTGTGTACCCCAATCGGTAGTAGATTTTTGAAATCGACCTGCTTCTTGGCGGGCGCCGGGGGCATCAAACTGAAGACTGGATATCTGATTGATGCGCTGGCGGCGGCAGAGCGTTTTGGATGCCTGCCCACTTGCTTGACCCTAGTCACCATCGGCCTGATGTTCAACACGATCCGTGCTGCGCCTGGTCAAAATTTGCTGGCCGGGCAGCGTCAGCACAAAGGTACTGCCCTGGCCCGGTTCACTGTGAACGCTGACGCTGCCACCATGCAGTCGTGCAATATGTTGGACGATGTAAAGCCCCAGCCCGGCACCCGGCTGGCCTTGCGCGCCGCGACCCCGAAAATACTTCTCAAAAATGCGGCCGATCTCGTCACTCGGGATGCCGCTGCCAACGTCCTTGATTTCCATACGAACACCGCCGCCGGCTTGCCCATTTAGCGCGATTTGTAGTGGCGCACCGGCCGGCGAGTGGCGCAGTCCGTTGGCGACAAGATTGTGCACGGCCACCTGCACCAGTTTCCAGTCACACAGCACAGTCGGTGGCAGTTCCGCCTTGTGCAGTTCGATCAGTTCGGCCGGCCACTCTGAAAGCACGCCGCTCACCACCTCAGCAATGTCGCAGGTGCCCAGATGCAGCACGTGCGACTCGTCCTCCATGCGGTCAAGCGAGAGGTAGTCGTCCATCAGCTCGGTCATGCGTGCCACCGACTCCTTGATATTGCCGCAGCGCTGAAGGGCTCTGGCTTGCGAGGCTTCAAGGCTCCGCGCCACATGGTGCACCGAGGTGTTGATGATGGCCAGTGGCGTGCGAAACTCATGCGACACCATCGCCACAAAGTCGCGCTGCTGCTGGCGCGCCTGTTGCTCCACCGCCAGGGCATGGCGCAGATCGAGCTCCAGCATCGCCCGTCTGTCAATTTCGGTTGCCAGCAAAATGGTTCGCTGATTCACCTGCTGTTCCAGCGATGTGTTGGCTGCAATTTGGGTTGCAAGCTTTTCGCGCTTCATGACGTTGTAGCGCCCGGTGATGGCCATGCTCATCATCAGCATGTGAATGATCGAGCCGACCTGGTAGCTGTAGTCGGTCAGCCAGCTTGGCTCCATCAAGCCCAGCGTGCGCAGAAAGCGCAGCTCACTGCCGGCCAGGAAAACGCCAAAGGCCAGGGCAAAAAAGCGCGCCGGTGCATGACCGCGTCGCCATAGCCACAGCGGTATGACCAGTAGCAGCACACCCCAAACCAGTGCGACCAACTGCGCCGGCAAGACGCCTGCCGGGTACCCCACCACCAGGGCCAGAGCAATGAACAACGCCGACAGTGTCGCTGAGCTATTGACCAGGGCGCGCCGGGTTCGCGGCATCACACTGCCCAGGTCAAGCTGCGTCACGGCAAACAGGGTTGTGCTCCAGAGCGCGCTGCAGATCAGGACACCTAGCACTGCGTCGGTGACGCTACCGCTCCAACGCGAATACTGCTGAAAATAGCCCACCGTCAACAGCGCGATCATGCCGTTGGAGGCGACGTAGAAGGCATACCAGCCGCCCACCGGCTCGCGCGTCCAGCGCCAGAAGAACAGGTGAAAGACAAGAATGGTGAGGTAAACGCCAAAGAACAGACCGTAAACCAGCGTCTCTATTTGTACCGCCTGATGAAACGCCTCCGCTTGCCACAGCAGCACCTGAGAAGACAGCGAATTGCGCGACTGAAGGCGCAACCACACGGTTTTGGGTGCGTCCGTATCGAAGTCGAGTTTGAACACGCCGTGGCGGTAATCCATCTCCCACAACTCGCGCGCCAGATGGTCGCCAGATCGACGCTCGGTGAAACTGCCATCGCTCGCTTGGGTATAGAGGCGTAGATCGTCGTGCAGTGGGTTGGTGACTTCCAGCAACCATTGCCTGGGTGCGGACCCGGTGCGCGCCAGCTCCATGCGCAACCAGATCGCCGCCGGGGTGAAGCCCAGATTGAGTTCGCCTGCCAGGGGCTTGAAGGCGCGCGAGGCCGCCACCTCATTGATGCCGAGCTGGCCCCCCTCGTCCTTGAGCCAGGCCATCTTCCCGCCCAGATCGACGTGGGTCTGGATGGCGGTCAAGCTCACGGTCTGTGCCTGCGCCAGCGGCGTCAGAAGTACAAGAGACAGCAAGAATGCGAGAAAACATCTCAAGCCGCGTGTCATAGAAGCGCACGATAGCACGCCTCAAATGAGTTGCCGCTTAGATTTGCTTAGATTCGCCGATGCCCCCGGGACTAGACTCACCCGGTGGCACAAATAATCTTGCTCGAAGACGAACGCATCCTGCGCGAAGATCTGAGCGAGTTTCTCGCCAGCTGTGGCCACAGCGTGCAGGCGGTTGGCAGCATTGCTGAGTTTGAGCGCAGCTTCGCCCCGGGGCGCCACCTGATCGCCATCCTTGATCTGGGCCTGCCTGACGGCGACGGTATGGACATCATTGCCCGTTTGCGCCGCGACAATCTGCGCCTGGGCATCATCGTGCTCACCGCGCGCATCAGCACGCGCGACAAGGTGGCCGGCCTGCAAAGCGGCGCCGACCACTATCTGACCAAGACGGCCGACCTGGACATCCTCGCTGCTGTGGTTGATTCGCTGGCGCGCCGGCTCGACCTCGGGGGCGTCACGGGCGACTGGGTGCTTGATGACGTCAAGCGCGAGCTGATCGCGCCGGGACTGCCGCCGATCGAACTCAGCGCCCACGACTACACCGTGCTCAAGACCATCTTTGACGGTCAGGGCGAGAGCGTCAGCAAGAAAGAAATCGTTGCTGCGCTCGGTGAAGAATATCTTTCCTACGACCTGCGTCGCCTCGATACCCAGATCAACCGCTTGCGGCGCAAGGTGCTCGACGCCACCGGCGCTGATCTGCCGCTCAAGACCCTGCGCAACGAGGGCTACCAGTTCTGCGGCGCAATTGCGCTGCGTTGACACGGCTTGCTGTCAATCGATCTAAGCCAAGCCTTTCCTGGTCTCGCGCTTAGATTTGCTTAGATTCGCGCGCGCATTAACGCCTAAGCTGGGGCAACTTAATTGCTCACTAAGCCCTAGCTACGCCCGCACCACTCATGAAGAACCCACACATCGGCCCTCTTTTGCTGGCGCTGGCCCTG
>SESD01000425.1_pt1 | contig 26309 bp, 27 predicted proteins | sample 3171411 | NCBI WGS metagenome assembly SESD01 (sample SAMN06051880, study PRJNA518727) | freshwater metagenome | biome: subpolar coniferous forest; feature: holomictic lake; material: water; isolation source: holomictic Lake 442, 16.5 m depth | place: Canada: near Kenora, Ontario | collected...
AGCCTTATGGGCGTCCTTGCGGGTGGCGTGTACGCCATTCGTGCCGAACGTAGACATCCGGGCGCCGCCTTCGATCACCTCGCGCACCGTGTAAATGCGCATGTCGCGGCCGAAGGTGTCGCGCTCACTGGTGACGATAAACGTGCCACCGGGTCCCGAGTAGACGACATCGTGAATGCGGGATGAAAAGTAACGGAGCGTGGCGGGCTCGAAAAAGTGCTGGCCCGCCGCCTTGTTGGTGTCCATAATTCGCTGCATCTCGCGGCTGTAATTCATGGCTAGTGCCCTTGTCTTTCTGTCTGGTTGTTTGTGGTACTTAGTGAAGCGTACAGAGTGGGGGCGTAGAACACAAGCCCCACAGATTAAGTTTTGGTTAAGTGTTGCACGGTGTGTAAACGGTGCGCGACTGCTCGAACGCTAGGCGTTAGGGTAGGGGCTGGGCTTTGGCACTGCTACGGCGAGCCAGTTACCCCGGCCCGAGGTTTCGCGGCGCACACTTCGCGCCATTGTTGCGCGTTTCCCTGCGGGGTGCGTAGGGTTGCCATATACGCCAGTGACAACACCCGCGGCGTAAGAGTCGCCATAGATACGGCGGCGAATACGGGCGGCGTCATGGGGCGTGTAAACAACGCGGCAATAGTGGAACGACGGGGGCGAGTAAGTGAACGACCGCGGCGGCTCGCTAGGGTCAAGGGCAAGGATCGTCCAAACCCCGCCGCGCTCGCGGTCTCCATCCGGGAACGACCACGCCCCGCAGTATCCCGGCAGGTTCAGCGTGTAAACGGCGGCCTCGCGGTTACGGGCGCCACCGCTAGCCGAAACGTCCAGCGCGGCGAGGTACGAAACGGCGTCGGATGCCGTCTCGCGGGTGCCGATAATTACGCGGGTGCTGCTGTCGTACCTGTCCCACGGCTCGCGGTTCTGATAGTCGGCGTGCCGTTCTGTAAAGGTGATTACGAATGCCACTGTCTTACCTTTCCTCGGTTTGGTTTGGTGGATTCCCACCTATTAGCGCCTGCGAATGCGCAGACGCTAAGGGCTGGGAACCCTGCCCCCGTAGGGGCTGGGTTCAGTGTTTACACTGGCGGCCTAGTCTGCTTCAGTCATGGCCTCCGAGCAGCAGGGGCAAAGCGGCGCCATGCCTTCGTCGAGCCACTTACGCGTGATCCGGATGGGCATATCAATGCAGCGCGGCTCTTGCGGGCACTTAACCAATATCTGGCGGGTGCCCTGCTTCGGGCGGCCCATAAGATTGACGCTCGCATGGGGATAGTGTCCCACGGTGTGCAGGATATCGTGCGCGAAGTCCACGAAGTCCGGCCCCGCGTAGGTCGCCGTCGGCTTTCCTGCGAGCCCTAGGGCCTTAGCAGCGGCCGCGAACACTGGCCCGTGCCCTGCCTTGTGGCCTAGGTAGTGGTGCAGCAGTTCGTGGGCTTGCGTTGCGAGGACCTTAACCGGGTCATCCAGAAGCGGGGAAACCATCAGTTCCGTAGCGCCGTCCCGCACGCTTTCCCCGAATATGCACAATCCGATGGTCACACTACCCCCGACGCCGGGGGCCTTCGGGCGGGTGCCGGGCGGGAACGCGCACGCCCACCTGCTCGGGGCGAATACGTCGGCATCCTGCCAGTCGCCCGTGGCATCCATGACGGCATCCAGTACGCGTTCGCGCATGGCGTCGGCCGAATGGTTTAGCCACGTCTCCCGGTGGATGTCCACCAGCGGGAGCGGGTGTAGGTGCAGCGTAGGTGCGAGTGTGTCAGACATTGTGACGGTTCTCCTGTCTTGATTGTGATGCCGTGGGCATCCCTAAACGCACGCGGGAAGGCGCGAACGCTAAGGGATGCCCGCCGCTAGGGCGGGCGGGGTGTTTACATGGGGAACCCGGCCCGGTTCGCCATGACGCGGGCGGATCGGACATATTCCGAACGGTGCCCGGCGGCGTGCGCGTTCCACGGTGCGAAACCCACCAGCAGCAGGTGGGCGGCGTTGCCGTCTCCGTAGATTCTCACCAGCATACGGGACGCGCCGCGGGTCCACGTTGTGAACGGGCGGATACCTTCGTGGGTTACGGTTTCGGTTTCGTACATGGTGCCGTGCCTTCCGTTCGGTTGATCCTTACACGTGAAGCGTACGCCCACGGGTTCGGCGAATCAAGGGCTGGCGGGCACGCTTAATATAGCCTTAACACTGGGGCGCCTAGCACAATCCGATGCGCGGCACAAGGGGTACCGTGAGACCGTCGCCCTAGCACAATCCGATGCGCGGCGCCCGGTTCTACGGTCTGACCGTTTCACGTGAAACACCGGGCCGCTGCTTGAGAAACCGTCAGACAGTGCGACCGCTAACCAGTGCCGCCCCCCACCGGGTCAGACAGTCACACTGTATTACTGTCACACCGACACTAATTCCGCCCGACCCTTGTGCCGAATGTCACAATACCTTGTGCCATACTTTGTGACTGTGCCGGGCGGTACCCCCCCTGCTGTATGACCGCGCCAACAATAGATTACTTCCGCCTACGATCTAAGGCGGTTTTTGTCCATGTCAACGCTAACGGTAAGACCGTATGTGATGGGCGCGGAGTGGCAGTCATACAGGTCACGCCTGTAAAACTGTATGACTTGCCTCTAGGAAGCCCTGTGCGGGCTTTTAAGGGGGGTCCGAAGTCAATTGAATAGAAGGACCTCAAACAGGGGGGTGGCCGCCTTGTTTGCCCTCGACGCGGAACCCGTTAAACTTCTGCCAAAAAAGGCCTCGAAGGCACGAAGTTGAGACTTGTGGCTTGTTACCCCCCTAAAGGGGGTTAACAAGACACCCATAGAGACATATAACGAAGTGGGATAGAGAGTTGGCGGTTTTTAGTGCGCACGCTGCCGGAACTGCTGCAAGGTGTGTTATCTTTGTCAGGCAAAGGAAACAACCGGGGAGACACAATGTCCCAGACAACCATGACTTTTGGGCCCATGCGGCCCTGTTCTAACTGCGGCGAGGCTATGAAAGCGTGGCCAGCCAACCGCCTTTACTGCGGCGTCTGTCAGATTGTGCGTGAGGATATCCGCCGGGCAGGTAAGCCACTGTCACCACGTAAGTGCGTAGGACCGTTTGGTGATGGCGCTCGACACGACGGCACCACCTGTGGCACGTTTTACCCCGTCCGGTCGGCCTACACCAAGTGCTACTGCTGCACTGATTGGCGTGGCGGAGAACGCGACACGCACCCCCCCTGTAATAAGTGCGGTAAGCGTTACCGTACGGCGTTTGGACTCACTGAAACGTGTATGCAGTGTGTTCAGAGCACTCCGCAAATGCACACTGCCTACCTTGGAAAGTTGCGGGCGATCTACAAAGAGCGCCTGAGCGACCCTGCCCGACGTGAGGAAGCCGTCCGGCTCAACGAGGAGTACGCCGTGTTCGTTGCACAGCGGAAAGCAAAGAAGGTGGCCGCATGACCGAACAACTCACACACAAGTTTCACAGTTTTACCCTGAGCGGGCGCACCGGGCGGCTGAACTTCCTTGGATCTGAACTCCACGGACCAAAGGGGACAACCATCGTCCTTGACTACGACGATATTTACGCTCTCGTGGAAGCCATTGGTACGCAAGCCCTCGTCTCTGTGGAGCCGCCCCGCGCCCAACTTACGCTGGTGACAGGCACAAACACACCCAACGACGGAGCATGGACAGCCGTTCCGGCACACCCGGCGCACCATCGGCACAAGCAGGAGGGGTCGTGAGCCTTGCCGCACAGTGGGTGACAAGCCTTGCATTGGTAGCACTGGTGGCTATTGAACTGCGCAGACGATAATGCACTACGTCTGGTCAACATTATTTATTATTGCCATGACTGCTTTTTTCTTTACAGCGTTTATGAAGATGTAAATGTGTTATTCTTCCCGTGCAATAGTTTCCCTAGGAGGAACGAATGTCATACAAGGACATTGACGGGGTTTCGTACTGGATTTCCGAGCGCGAGCAGGATCTTCCCCAGAACGTGGACCCTTACAAGAAGGCTGCTGAACTGTTTGCCGTTGACGTAGAGGTTTACCTTTACCGCGAAGTCAACCCTGACGGCTCCGCAAGCCCGCTGTACCAGAACCCCGATTTTCTTGCGTGGGCGATTGCTCGCTACGACGCATGTAAGTCTGGCTCCGGCGGTGACTGGCACAATTACTCGTATTCCGAGCAGAGCGCCGATTCCCTCACTCCGGTTCCCCCGCGTAATTACGACGGCCGAATCCGTCCTGTAAACCCGCCTACCGGAGGTAAGGACTAATGGCAGTCACGCTCGCTAACGTCACTCACCCGAATCAGAACGTCTGGGAAGGTGAGTTCCTTGGACAGAAGTGTAAGGTCATGGACGTGACCTTCGACTCGTCCTACGACAACGCTAATGGTGAAGCCGTCACGGCTGCCTCGTTGGGTTACCAGAACATCTACGGTGCATTTCCAATGTCGCAGGCATGGTCAGGTACCACCACTGACTTTGCTGCTGTTGTGGTGCCGGTTGTCAACTCGGCGCGTACTTCAGTTGCCCTTCGCTGCTTTCAGGCCAATGGTGCTGCCGCCGCTAAGGAAAGCCTGAACGAAGTTGCCAGTGCTGTTGACCTCTCGACCTACACGGTTCGTATGGTCTTTATTGGTGCGTAACAAGTAACACAGTTTGATACGATGGTGTCGCGGGATAGAGAAGCGGCAATCTCGTCAGGTTCATTTCCTGAAGTCGTGGGTTCGAGTCCCACTCCCGCCATGTAAACACGAGGAGGCCTAATGGCAGTCACTAGCAGTAGCAACGTCGCAGTTGGAACCAGTCCTACTATTTTGATGAGCCCCAAGGCTTACGCATCTCGTGTAATTATCCAGAACCTCTCAGGGGCCGACCTGTATATCGGCAGTGTCACGGTGAGCACTTCGGTCGGATTTAAGTTGACCTCCGGCTCTACGTTGACGCTTGAGGGTGGATCGGCCGGTCCGGTTTACGGGATTGCCACCATTGCTCAAACGTCTCCGGCAGATACCCGCATCTTGATCGAGCCGACAAACTAAAAATGCCCTCCGGTCGGCTAATTGATCGTGACTCTAGTGGGACTTATGATTCCCCCGGTGAAACAAAAACACGCGGAGCCAATGGCCCCATCGGCCCTGTTGGTCCTGTTGGCCCAGAAGGACCGCGTGGTTTTGCCGGTCCAATTGGACCACATGGCCCCATCGGCCCTGTTGGTCCTGTTGGCCCAGAAGGCCCCCCCGGTCAAGACGCCATGGGAAAGCGGGGAGCAGTCGGACCCACGGGTTCTCCCGGTATTACTGGACCAGAAGGCCCTCGTGGACCAGAAGGCTCACCCGGTCTTACTGGAAAAGTTGGCCCCATCGGCCCTGTTGGTCCTGTTGGCCCAGAAGGCGCACGCGGCCCAGAAGGATCTTGTGGAACTCAAGGTCCAGAAGGCCCCATCGGCCCCCCCGGTGCACGCGGTCCGTTGGGAGAGCCGGGTAAAGACGGACACCGAGGACCCTCAGGCCCCGCGATTGACGACGACAATTTTAAGCATATGCTAGTCAAGTTTGGTGTGCTTAACGAAGACGGGAGCCCAGCATGGGCCATGCAATAGATCCGCGTAGTCGTTCTGGTGATGCGGCTCCCGCTGCGCTTGACGGAATCAGCATTCTTGCCGTGCGTAAGGACACCACGGGTGCAATTGACCCAAACGGTGATGTCACACCACTTCAGGTTGACAGTAACGGCGCACTTAAAGTCGTAGGAACCGCGTCTGCAAACACTCAGTACATGGTTGACACCGCATCAAGCGGTACAGAAAATGGCCAAGTAGTGCTTGCGGTTAGAAACGACGCGGGCGGATCACTTGTTTCCACAAACAACGATCTTTCGGCCATTCAGGTGGACGCCAATGGAGCACTTCGTGTGCTTCCGGCTACCCACGCTGTTACCCAAAGCGGTACGTGGAACGTCGGTTCAATCACCACGCTTCCTGCACTTCCTACAGGCACAAACGCAATTGGAAGCGTCGGAGTAACATCGCTCCCCGCCCTCCCCACCGGCACCAACGCAATTGGTAATGTTGGAGTAACAGGAACTGTTACGGTGTCACTCGGTGCTGCACTCCCCACCGGCTCTAACGTAATCGGTGCGGTTACTCAGAGCGGTACGTGGAACGTCGGCGCGATTACCACGCTCCCCGCGCTTGCAACCGGCTCCAACGTAATCGGTGCCGTCACTCAATCTGGTACGTGGAACGTCGGTGCGATCACTACGCTCCCGGCCCTCGCAACTGGTTCCAACGTAATTGGTGCTGTCACCCAGTCGGGTACGTGGAACGTCGGTTCAATCACCACGCTCCCCGCGCTTGCAACGGGCACGAACACCGTTGGGTACGTTATGCCGAAGTCCGGCGCGACGCTTTCGCAAGGTTCCGCTGCCCCGACAACATCCGCAACGTCAATTGCTGCTGCGTCGAGTACACGGCGCTCAATTACGATCACAAATACTGGAACTGTCACGGTGAACGTCGGAGGGTCCGGCGTCACTGCCAGCACTGGCGTTCCTCTTATCGTCGGCGCGTCAGCGACATTCGACGGTGCTGCATCGGCACAGTTCTATGGGATTACTGCCTCTGGCACGGGCGCGGTTGTGTACATCGGGGAGAGCGACTAGTGACAGTTGTAATTCAGCCTCCGATTCCTGTTGGCGTTATGCACCAGTATGCAGGTGCGACAGCCCCGACTGGGTATCTTCTTTGTGATGGAACTGCCGTGAGCCGCGCTACTTATGCGCCTCTTTTTGCAGTTGTAAGCACAACCTACGGAATTGGCGACGGTTCCACTACGTTTAACGTGCCGGACCTTCGGGGCCGTGTGCCGATGGGCGCGGGTACTGGTACCGGACTGAACGCATCGGGCACCGGGGCACCAACCGGGACGGCACAGACGGCCCGCACCCGTGGCGCTTGGGGCGGTGAGGAAACCCACCTGCTGTCGTCGGCAGAGATTCCCGCGCACTCACACCCGGTGAGCGACCCCGGCCACACTCACGGGTATGGCGTGATCGGGAACGGGCAGGTTGGTGGCGGTGTTGTGACCCCGACGAACTCAATGACGTTTACGCAAACCACGCAGTCAACGACCACTGGCCTCACGGTTTCCAACAACACGGGTGGCGGCGGTCGTCACGCCGTAGTCCCTCCCTTCACCGTCCTCAACTACATCATCAAGACGTAGCCAATGACGCTGCGACCGGGCAGCACTAACCCAACACTAAACGCTTACATGATATAGTTACATGTATGCCACTGCCTGAAAAGAAATGCTCAACATGTGGGAAGATGTTTACTCCCATCCGAAAGACCGGAAAGTATTGTACTGATAAGTGTCGGTACCACAACTTTCTTGCCAAGAAGAACCGTGTGACTATTCCACAGGACCTTCGGTATTCCATTCTTCGCCGTGACAAGTTTATGTGTCGGTACTGCGGTGCCAAGCCCGTACAACGCGAACTCCGAATAGATCATATTAAGTCTGTAAAGGACGGGGGAGATCTTACGAACCCCAAGAACTTGATTACGTCGTGCAACCCGTGTAACGCGGGTAAGGGTGAAAGGTCAATAGACTTGGCGGAGATACCCACACTTGACTGAGACATGTCTTGCCTGTGGCACAGACCTTCCCGAGCCCCGCCGCGCATCTCGTAAGTATTGTGACCAAAAGTGCCGCGCCCGTTTTCAGCGTTCTGTTGCGATGGAACTAGCGGGCGACAAGCCTATGAAGATCTCGGATGCACAGAAACATATGAAAGAACTTGCCTTTGAGAACTTGGGCGACGAGGTGCGTCAGGTCCTACGCGAGGAAATCAGAGAGACAATCTCGCAACACGTCAAGGACAACGTGCTTGGTGCCGCTGAAGTTATGACACACATGCTGCCAACGGCAATGGCGGCGGTTAAACAGGATCTTGAGTCCGAGGACTGGATGTCACGCAGCCGCGCCTACGCACTAGTGATGAAGTATGCCATGGCTTTTGCTGACGCTGACGTGAAGGACGACAAGCCGCAAAACATTGTGGTGATTTCCGGCGTCCCCACTCCAGACACCCCGCTCGGTCACGCAATGGTCCACCAGTACGAAGGCCTGCCAGTTGCCTCTGCCTCATATAACGACGATGACGTAGTAAATGGTGAGGTCGTTGAGGAGTTTGAAAAGGACTGGCCAAAGTGCCACTACTGCCACCAGCGGAAGCCTGAGCCCAACATGACGATTGAAAGCCACGGTGAGGGCAACTCGACGCGAAACGTCTGTACTTCTTGTTCGGTGGCTCGCCACTACAAGCGTGGGGAGGGGGCTCCGGACAAGATTACCGAGGATAAGTTGTTTGGGCCAGACTGATGGAAGTCCCTTTTACCTACGAACCGTTTCCGGTACACATCCCGTTCCACAGTACGGCCGTCCGTGAGAAGGCCGCGATTGGTGCGGTCGGATCAGGTAAGACCCTCGCTTTGTGTGCAGACGCCATTGGCCTCGCACTTTCCCAGCCCGGCAGCCGCATTATGATCGCCCGCCAGACGATCCCCGCCCTTCGTGACACAACCGAGACAGAGTTTCTAAACCTATTGTCAATGCGCCCCGAGGGGACTGACTCAGGAACAACACTCTGGGATCTGTGTGACGCAAAGCGTCAGGCCGGGCACATTGACCGCATCTACTTTCCGAATGGCTCTGAAGTTTTGTTTCGGTCGCTCGATGACTGGCGTAAGCACATGTCTCTAAACCTTGCGGCTGTGTTTGTGGATGAGGCATCTGAGATTGAGATTGATGCGTACAACGGCCTTAAGACCCGTATTCGACAGCAGCAACCGACTGCTGAGGCTCGAAACCTTGGATATACATGGGATAAGTCTAAGATCCGTCAGTATATTGCGCTTGCAACGAACCCGAACGGGCACGATTGGATTTGGGAGTATTTCGTTCATAACCCCACAAAAGAACGGCGTTACTTTCGGTCTACTTCCTTTGATAACCCGACGCTCTACAATGACGACGGCAGGCCTTCGGCATACCTAGCATCTCTGCTCGATATGCCTGAGATCTGGGTGCGCCGCTACGTCCTTTGCGAGTTTGATGCTTTTGAGGGTCAGATCCTTGAGTTTAGTCCTATGGATCAGGTGGTGAAGCACTTCACGCCTCCGGATGACTGGGAACGCGCTATGGGGCTTGATTGGGGCCTCCGCAACCCAACAGCCGTTGTGTGGTGGGCGCGAAAGCCCGGAACACAGCGATGGACGCAATACCGCGAATGGCAGACGTATGACCCGCTCGATCAGCAGCAGCGCGAGTCATACCAAACAATGTCCGTACACGACGTGGCCGCTCATATCAAACATTTGGAGCAGGGCGAAACGATCAAATACCGTGCCGCTGACCCCGCCATCAAACAGCGCATGGGTGAGTCAGTCAAGTCCGTCAACTATTGGTTCTCGACACACGGACTGCACTTTCAAATGGGCTCGCGGGATTACTCCACTCGAATTAATGCTTTGAATCAGGCTCTTATCCGCGGAGAACTGACACTGATGGATAACTGCCCAATGACTTCTGTTGCCTTCCAGCAGTACAGGTGGGCATCAATTCAATTGTCACGGCAAACGGACGGGGCGGAGCGTCCTCGCAAGAAAGACGATCACCTTGTAGATGCTTCTCAATACCTTGCAACGCTTTTTTATAGCAACCGCCCTACAGCGACACCAATAAAAAAAGAACGAACAATGAGTGATGAAATCTGGGATCAAGTCTCCAAACAAATAATTAAGCAAAAAAGACTTATTCGTAAATGATTCTACTAGATATATGTTTTGTGTGTTAGAATGCCCGACATGGCCGAATACTATGAACTCGCCCAGTACTTTGAGGTAAACCCCGATCCTAACTTTGCGGGTTGTCTCAACAGTCACAGGGAGGAACCGGGTGTGGTCTTCCCCGGAATTGAGCCCGCTGAAGCGTCTTACTGCTTTATCGGGGTGTCATCCCTCTATGAGGCGCTGGCGTCAGCACACGGTCTCACCCCAAAGAAGGTGAAGGATCTTCTTTCTGGTGCAGACGGTGAGGCAGGCAAGGTTTCCGCATTGAAGGCTGAGATTAAGATTCTTAAAGAACGCCTTCAGCGTTTTGATGATTTTATTGACGCTGCTGAAAAGGCGGGCCTTATGGTCCCGGCGTTCGAGTAATGGCCGCGGAACCGCTTGACATTCTGCTCCTAGAGCAGCGCAAGGAGTACGCCCGTAAGTCACGTCGCCAGTGGGAAGGTGACTGGTGGCAGAACATCGCCTTTGTCAACGGCCAGCAGTACGTTGACTGGGATCTGAATTCTGGGCGACTTGTGGAACTTTCACAGGAGCCGGGAGTCGAGCGCACGATTCACAACATCTGTATGCCGATCACGCGCCGTGAGCGAGCAAAGATCCTCAAGACCCTCCCCATTGTCGAGGCTCTCCCCAAGGGTGAGACCGAAGACGACTCGTGGGCCGCTCGCGTCCTGAACGCCCAGTTCCGCAAGTGGCGCAAGGACTGGAGGTTGGACCGTCGCCTTCGGAACGCATCGTTCTGGATTGTCACGACGGGCAACGTGTGGGTGAAGTGGTACTGGGATGGCAACGCAAAGGACGGAAAGATCGCCGTCGTGCCGCCGTTCGATGTGTACCCGGACCCCTATGCCAAGAGCATGGTGGACTGCCGTTGGATCATCCAGTCACAGTTTATGGACCTTGAATCCGCCAAGGAGAAGTATGGCGAGACATTTAAGGAGACCGCGACTGAATCTGTTTCTGGTGTTGAGGGCCGCCTGTACTCCAACTACACCGATGGACTCGAAGCAAACCTTCCCGGAGTTGTTGTGAACGAGTACTGGGAGCCCCCGAGCGTTGCCCGCAAGGACGGTGCCTACGTGGTCTTTGCCGGGAACAAGGTCGTGCACGAGTCGAAGTTCCCCTACGCACACGGCCACATGCCGTTTACACACATCGGCCACATCGAGCGGTCGAACAGTAAGTGGTACTCGTCAGTCATGGACTTCATGCGCGGGCCTCAGATGGAACTCAACCGCGTTGAGTCACAGATCATTGAGAACAGGAACCTTGCCAATGGCAAGTGGTTTATCCCGTTCTCCCTCGAACTTGAGGCTGACCCCGACTCCTCACCGCGTCAGGTGCTCCGCGCATCTGGGGGTCCCCCTGACTCCGCTCCACAGTTCATTGACATTCAGGCCCTCCCCGGCTGGGTTGCCAATGAGGCCGAGCGCATCAAGTCGTTTGCACAGGACATCGCGGGCCAGCACGAGGTTTCGCAGGGCGGCGTCCCCGGCCGTGTCGAGGCTGCACAGGCCATTCAGTTGCTTCAGGAGACTGATGATGAGGTCCTGAAGGACACCATCCATTCTCTTGAGGAGGCCATGGCCGAGGGCCACTGGCAGATGGCGTGCCTCCTCAAGCAGTTCGGTGACCCAGAGAAGGTCATTAAGACCTATGACCGCGACGGGATGGTTGAGGTTTTCAACCTGCTACGCGACAAGATCCCAGCAGGTGACGACCTTCAGATCACTACGCAGACCACGACAGGCCTTCCACAGTCCATCGCCGGGCGCTGGGACAGGGTGCTGAACCTCTGGCAGTACAAGATTCTTGAGGACCCAAAGCAGGTTATGGAACTGTTGAACCTCGCTCCTGAGGCTCCGGATCTGCTCCCGCAACTGCAAGACAAGAAGCAGGCTCACCGAGAGAACAAGTTGATGGCCGGGGTGCTTGATGGCAAGCCCAAGCCCACGCTTGCTCAGGCGTGGAACAACCACGGGATTCACATTGATGAGCACCGTAGGTACATGAACAACGAGGAGTTTGCAGGCCTCTCTCCTGACATTCAGTCCTACATCCAGCACCACTATGAGCAGCACCAGCAGATGCAGTTGGATGAGGCATCTCAGCAGGCCCAGTTGCAGATGGCCGCGCAAGGCCAACCTCCACCCAATGCCGGTGGAGCCCCTCCGCAGGACGGTGGAATGCCACCCCCCGCCCCGCCTCAGGACAATGGATCGCCCGCGCCTGTGCAGGCGTAACATCAGATTGTTATAGGAGTGTGTTAGCATGAGTACCAATATGAATCAGCCCCCACCGCCTCCCGGCCCCCCTGCTCCCCCACCGCATGGTGGACCCCCGCCGGGACCCCCGCAGGCACAGCACGTCCCAAATTACCCGCCGGAGTTCAAGACTCAGGGCGATGCGGCTACTAAGGCCCTCGCGGTCATGCTGAAGATCTGTCACCAGCAGGACCCCAACTCTCCGCTGTGTGACGCCCTTCAGAACATGATTAAGGCCGTAGCAGAAATCGAGGCCCGGACAGGCATTAGCGCCGGGCCAGCGACAGGGAACCCGGATTCCGAGAACCCTGCCGACGTTGCATCCGAGCCCGGCGGCGAACCGCCCCCGGCCGAGGACCAGCAGATGTCGGGAAACCCAAGCATGGCCAAGGCAGCCAATGAGGCCTTCGCCATGATGCAGGCCAAAAAGCGTCCACAGGGCGCGTAGAAAGGAACCATGAGCGAAACCGAGGCACAGGCACCGCTTGACGACGCTCCTCTTGAGCAGCCGGTAAGCACGCCCAAGACCGAATCCAAGGACACAAGTTCTGCACAGCCTTCCGGGGCCAAGGAGGAACGTGGACCTTCGCCGTGGGCCAAGGACCTTGTAGATCGAGGCCTTGAGGACCCCCGCATTGATGATTACCTCAACGAGGTATGGCAGCCCCGTATGACCCAGATGGAACAACAGTCTTCCGAGTGGAGCGGCTTGTTCGGTGGGGATATGGAGCGAGCCCAGATCATGGCAGGACTTGCAGAGGCACTTGAGGGCGATCCCGAGGGAACTTACCAGCAGATCGGGGAAATCCTCGGTCTGACGACTAATAACGGTGAGTACAACGAGACTGACGGACTGGACGACGAAACTGATGGAGCAGAGGGGACAGGCCAGCCGGACGAGTACCGTGACTGGGTTATGTCCAAGATGCAGGAGGAGCAGGTACAACAGCAGGACGCGGCTTACGAGTCGCTTCTTGGTGAACTATCTGAGCAGGTCCCCGGCTTCGATCCCAACCTGTTTCATGCCGCAATCGTGGCGCACGATGGTGACCCCGAGGCAGCAATGCAGTGGTACATGCAGTACCACCGCGCCCCGGACCCCGCCGGAACGCTCGATGGCCCCACTCCCGTTGGAGAGGGTAGCCCGACTCCACCCGAGGCCAAGGAGTACTCAGGAATCGGTGACGCAATCGCTGACTTCATGTCTGAATCGAAGACCAGCAGGAGCGCCCGGTAATGCTAAGGAGCCTCAATGGCTGACATCAGTTCATTCAGCGCCGCGATGAAGACCAAGTTTATTGGTCCGATCCGCGACCAGTTGAATAGCAACAAGATTCTCCTCTTTGGGCTGCGTACGACCGACGGTTCTAAGAACCAGCCGGACACGCACGCATCCAAGGACTTCAAGGGTATTGTCGCTGACTCCACGGGTATTGACTTCGTGGGTAACGACTTCCGTATGCCCCTTCGTACCAGCCGGAATCAGGGCACAGGCCCCCGCGGTGAGTCCTCGACTCTCCCGAGCCCCGGCAAGCAGGGCTACCAGTACATCACTGATGGCCTGAAGTACTTCTACGGTCTGTTCAACATCACTGGCCCGCTCCTCAAGGCCAGCGACTCGAACGAGGGCTCGTTCCGCAAGGCCCTTCAGGCTGAGATGGAAGGCCTTACCGATGACCTGAAGCGCCACGTCAACCTTCAGGCCTATGGGTCTGGTAACGGCGTGCTCGCAACAATCACGACTGGTACGACCTCGGCGACACAGCCCGTGGACACCACCATCTACTTTCAGGGTGGCGAGTTCGTAGACATTTACGACTCTACGCTGACCACGTATCGCGGTTCGGCATCTCTGTCAGTTGTCAGTATCAACCGTTCGGGTCTGGCACTCACGCTGTCGTCCTCACTCGCAACGACTACGGGTGACGTGCTTATTCGTGCATCATCGGACTCGGTGTCGGCTACCCCGAACAACGATAAGGGTCAGGCCATCAACGGCCTTGGCAACATCGTGTCGGCAACGGGTGCCCTCCACGGCCTGAACCCGGCCACCGCCGGTCAGTCCTTCTGGGCCTCACAGTCCATCGCTGCGTCATCGGCAGTTGTCGGTGACAGCCTCCTTCGTCAGTTGAAGGACGGCATTGGCTTTGAGTCCGGCAGTGACACGGATACCGTCCTCATCACCACCCGAGGCATCCGTAACCGCTACGCAAACACGCTGACCGCACTGAAGCGTTTCAACGACGCACAGTCCGTCACGCTGCACGGCGGCTTTCAGGCTCTCATGTTCGATGAGACCCCGATGGTCATTGACGACCACTGCCCTCTGGGCACGGTCTTCGCCCTCAACACTCAGGCCATGTTCTGGTCGCAGATGAGTGACTGGGAGTGGATGGACAACGACGGTGACGTTCTCAAGTGGGAGTCACGTTTGGACCGTTACGTTGGCATTCTGTTCAAGTACTGCAACCTCGGTACTTGGGCGCGTAACCGCCACGGCAAGATCACTGGTGCCGCAGACGACGTGAAGTAGCCCCTACCTTACGGCCCTTGTAGAGGGCTGGTAGCGGGTGCAGAGCCCCCACACACTTTCGGGCGTGTGGGGGCTCTTTGTTATGGTAAACTGTTTAACGATGCCTAAGACTAAGCCATTTTCTGTCTCGCAACTACGTCAAATGGGCCTCACTCAACAGGAATTGAACAAGGTGGCGTATCACCGCAATAACTTGAACCATCCGGGGAAAGATGCAAGCGGAAACCCGGTCACGATTATGGCGACTGGTATTGAGATTCCCGAGGGTCCCCTTGCCGGTCGTCAGGTGTCGGTTCCGGCCTACCGCGACGGGAAGATCATCTCGGACCCTGCTGCTCTCTACTCGACGTGGAAGAAGCAGATCCAGTCGAACTACTGGCCAACGTATGGCTCCGTCGGAGAACTGAACAAGCGGGATGCGTGGATACACAAAGTGGTAATGGACCGTGACACCGCCGCTCGTGGGACAAAGCGCGTACAGGAGATGCCGTAGTGATCGTTACTGAGATGCCATCAAACTTGCGGTTGGATATGTCCGGCAACCGTCAGAAAGTAATGATGGTGGACTCCGACCTCTACCGGATTACCGAGCGGATTGCGGAGATTGACCCCAATCTGTACGTTGTATTCCACGAGGACCACCCCAAGCCATTCACCATCATGGAGAACTGCCATGACGGAGTGAGCCGCTTTGTTGCGCGATACGAGGAACTGGATCAGCGCATCCTTGAAGACCTCCGCTTCATGTGTTCGGTGCCGTTCGATGAACGTATGAAAGCCGCCCAGAAGCAGATTGACAAGTCGAACGCAGATCTTGAGAAGCCGAACGAGGAAATCATGGACTGGCTTACAACTGAGGTTCGACGCGAACTTGTCAAGTCCGGTCTCTCGTCTCCCATTGGGTTTACATCGTATGCGCTGAAGAAGGGGAAGCGATAAATGGCGACGACATACAAGCAGTTGCAAGACCGAGTACTGACGTATGGCTACGGTGAAGTTGATCGTGCAAATGTCAAGTCGTGGTTGAACGAGGCCTACGAGGATATCGTGCGTTCCTACAGGTGGCCGTGGCTTCAAGCAACCCAGACAATCACCACCATTGCTGGTACACATACCGTGGCGCTCCCGGCAAGCCCGCCGATCCTATTCTTCGGGCGATTGAAGCCCACATCCTCCTCTGAACTTTCGGAGCCGAAGTTCCTCTCTGAGATGGACTTTCGTGATTACATGCCCAATCGTCAGTTCACAAGTACAGTGGCGACTGACCGTGGAGTACCCACCTACTATTCGATTTTTGCGGGTAACCTAAACTTTTATCCGGTGCCTGACGCCGTTTACACGTTCTCGCTTCGGTACTGGAAAGGCATCACAACGCTCCCAAGCGCCGACGGAGACACATATCTCTGTCCTGATCCATACCTTGATGCGCTTGTAATTAACGCGCTGTCTCGTGCCGCCATGCGAGAGAATGACATGGCGAAGTATCAAGTGTATGTCGCTCAGTACACCGCGCACGTTGCACAGATGATGCGTAATGCAAAGTCTGAACAGGGCGAGACCCCGAAACGAGCAGCAATGCCCAATACCTACGCCGGACGGTATGACCGAGAATGAGTACGGCTAACACACTCATTCAGGTCCCGTGGCCCAAGCGGATCAACAGCGACATCTCTCCGTCAATGCTTGCAGCAGACGAGACGCCTGTTCTGCGTAACGTCAAGACCCGCTCGCTTCCCTACGACGTACGCCCCCGTAACGGAATGGTGTATGAACCCGAGTCTGGCGCCACCTTGGAATGGGCCACGGCGTACGCCAACGCCGCTGGCGTAAGGAAGTTTAGTGTTACTGAGCCCTCAACCACAGTGCCGTTTCATGCCTTTATTGGTTCCGACAGTGCTTTTATGTACGTCTCTTTGGTCAACCAAGAGGGCCTTTATGACCCGACGTGGAGTTTCTATCAAACTCCCACTCAGTACATTACAGCCGGGAAAAAGGCCGATTCCTCTCTGCACGTCGGCACGTCATACCCGTCAGGTAACCCGGCAACATATAAGTCCGGTACGGCAGGTGTTGCTCCCTATAACTTGGGAAGTGTCTACGTAGATCTTACTGGTGCCACCGCGCCCAGTGTGGCTTGGTATGACGACCAAAATCTGCTCACTCAAGCGTGGGGAAAGCCCGCGTACTACGACGGGCTAACCTTTATCTCTACGGCATCTGAGTCGTACACGCTTACGATTGGTACATCTGCATACTGGCCTGCTATCGGGCTGTCGAAGTACTACAGCAGTATTTCTTTGCTTCATGATGCTACTGCACTTGGAAACTATTCATATATTCGGGCTTTGGCATCTGATAGAAACCCAAGAAGCACCACCGCGTGGCTAGGCAACATGACGATCAGCAACGGGTCAACCGCTGGGACAATGAGTGTCTCAAACGCTACCTCGTTGTCCGGCGGAGTTTTTAGGGTGTTTTCCCCTGCGACCGCCGGGGTAAACGGGGTTCCATCCGAGCCTCGTTTCCTATATAATTATAGAATCAAGACGCATGTGGCCGGGACGGCCACCGTTGAGTTGGATCGCCCGTACGGTCTCGGTGAGACGACAGCAAATATTCCAAATCTGGCCGCGGCCCCGTCGAAAATCTCCTCTGAAGCAGATCTAAGGGGAGCACCAAAGGGGGCGACTGATCTCACGATCTTCAACGACCGTTTGGTTGCCGCTCGGTCCTTGGTATCAGCCACTCTTGCCGCAGGCGCCCCGCAGGCATACCCCTCACCCGTAGGTAGTTATGGTGGGTACTATGGTAACGCCATCGCATGGTCGAAGCCGGGCAACTGGAATTATTGGCCCGACCAGAACTTCGCCGTTGTGGACCAAGACGCAAACGACCCGATTACCGGACTTTGTGCCCTTGGTGACAAACTTATTATCTTCAAGAAGCACAAGACGTTCGTGATGACTGGGTACGACGAGGAATCGTTCCAGATTGACAAGTTGTCAGATGTTGTGGGTTGCCCGTACCCGAACGGCATGGCCGCGTATGAGGGGACGCTGTACTTCTGTAACCAAGATGGTGTGTTTGTTACTGACGGCCAGAGTGTTCGGTCTATTTCAGCCCCCCGGCCCGGTCATGGAATCACCGCCCTCTGGAATACACGCAAGTGGTCGCGTGCACAAGGCTGTGACCCAATGTACTTCTGGCCGACGATGGCTGTAACCCCCGACGGTCATCTTGTGTTCTGTTGTCAGCATGTTCTTACGACGACGGACTACGCGGATAACTTCGTGTACGACATTCTCAACGAGTCATGGTCCGAGTGGGGAATGGCAGACAAGACCCTTAATCCGATCCGAGTCGTTGCCGCACCGAATGGCAAGGTATACGGCGTTCACCGTTGGTGGACCTCAGAGATCACCGATTGTTGGAACGTCGGAGTCGAGGGTCCAGTGTATGACGAATACCCGACCCTTGCTGCCGGTACTGTTACCAAAGTTGCGGTAGTGCCAGAGGTAGAGGTGTGGTTCAGTGCCTCCCCCGGAAATACATTTCGTGTCAACGAAATGCAGGTAGACCACAAAGCGCATTATATTAAGTCTGCGTCCGGTGTCGTCACATTTACTCCGTGGACAATCAAGATGGCTACCGACCCAGACCTTGTTCTTGGTTCGACAGAGCACAGTATTCTTGCGCGTTGGGTTAACTCAGTGGGGTATGACACTACGCAGCCGCGGCACTACTCTGACCGTTTGCCTGAGACGTTTCAGCGCGAAGCACAGACCTTCCGTGTGAAGTTTATCGGAAACACGCTAGAAACCTTAGACCTGTTTATGAAAAGTTGGACGCTACTGGCGTTGAAGTTTGTCGTAAGTACTACGCGCAAACTGGGCGTAGACAACTCGGCAACGTGATCGGAAAGAAGAAGTAATGCCTAAGTATGGACCGCCCAACCCGAATACGATCCTTATGGACAAAGCAGCCGACCTTCTGAAAAGCAGACAGGCTGCTAAGGCAAGTGGCAAGTTCAATGGTTACAAAAAGAAGAAGGCAGCAAGCCCTGTTAATTCCATGAAGTCTATTGGGAAGCCCTAAATATATAAGTAGTCAGTATGATGAATATGTTATGATGCTCATTGGAGGTAGTAAATGTCCGACTACAAGAAGTGGCTTGATAAGAAGGGGCTGACCTCAAGCGTCGCCGCTGGTACCGATTTTCGTATGAGTAAGGGGCTCGACCCCACCGACGCTCAGTACAAGAAGTTGGGCCTCAATAACCCCGGCCCTCCCGGTGGTGACCCCGCACAGGCCGACACTATTCCTGACCGTGCTACGGTGCAAAAGGCTGTAGCAAAGTACTCACAGAATCTTGACAAGAAGGCCAAGAGCCCCGTTCGTGGGATGAAGTCCATTGGTCACGGTCCGAATAAGATCCCGGCAGGGCCGTTGGGCAAGTTAGCGTCTCACCTAGGTGTCCAGCCACAGGCTCCGGATACGCTTGTCAAGGACCTCTCCGGAAACGTCCTGTCGGCAAGCGGCGCCTCTGCTGGTCAGGCTCCCCCACCCGACCCGGCGGCTCAGGCCGCACTCTCCGCCAACGCCGAGCACGTCCGTGAGCAGGCCGCCCTCAAGGACAGTGGCTTCTCCAACAACGTGTGGAAGCCCGGCCCCGGTAACAAAAGTAAGGCGATGGCGCAGGCCGCACACTCGTTCCCGATGAAGTATAAGAAGGTCAAGTAGTTGTTGCTTGGTCCACAGCAGCGCACGATGTTCCTTGACGCAGCACGCCGTGCTCAGCGCGGGCCAACGTCCGGGGCCATTCAACCAATGCAGTCGCCGGATTCTCTAACACCCCCTGAGGTACCCGCAGCGCCGGGTCTTTCGTCTCGCATGAGCCCCGGAACCGTTCCCATGAAGAAGGGTCTTCGTTAATGGCATTCAAGTCATATGCCCAGTGGCTCAAGGATAACCACCTAAACAGCAGCGAGCCTAATGCTGCAAACTGGAAGCGGCAGTATGCCCCAGACCCTCCTCCTCCCGCTCCCGTTTACGGGTACGAGGAGCCGGTTGCCGGTACCGAACAGGCCTCCCCAGAGGCCGCTGCCGCCGCTCGCGGTGAGGCACCGGCTGCGGCGCCCCCACCCCCGCCCCCTCCGCCACCCCCGCCCCCTCCCGCGTATGACCCGAACTACGTTGATGCTCAGGGCCTCGCAGACCAGTCCAACCTTAACGCCGACTACGGTGTAGGTGGACGTATCCGGGCTGCCGCTTCTCAGGCGTATGGCCTTAGTATGGCAAACACTGCGGCTCAGCGCCCCGGTATTGAGCGTAACCGTTCCCTCGGTGTAGACCGTGTGCAGTCAAGCGCGGCTGCACGTAACATGTTCAATTCCGGCAATCGTCAAGTCCAAGAAGGTCGTGTAAATGTTGAGGCAGGCGATCAGAACTCTGCCCTTGCACGAGAGGACCAGCAGTCGGCTCTTACCCGCGACAACGCGAACTCCGGGGCCGACTCTGAGTTGGCTAGGGGCAACACAGGGATCTACGCCGCGTCGGGCCAGCGCCGACTCGCTGACTACCGAGCAAAGTACGGTATCTAATGGCTCCTAAGGCATACGGTTGGACGAACGTCGGACTCCCGAAGCCCCCGAAGACCCTTACGCCAAGGCAACAGAGGCAAGTTGCTGAAGTCTTTGGGGCTGCCGGACGCAAGGTAAAAACCGCAATAAAAGACGTATCATTCAACAGGCCAAATGCTCCAAAGGCCCCAAGTGCTCCGAAAGCAGTCACGGCGACGCCCGCTGCCCCGAAGGCCCCAAAGGCCCCAAAGGCTCCGAAGGCTCCCACAACCTCCCCCCAGCAGGCCGCAACAAGCCTTCCGCCGGTAGATGACACTGCGATGTGGGCCGCGACGTTTGACCCGGCCCGACGCGAAATCAAGCGACAGCAGGACCTTCTTGGATCACAGAAGGAAGCATCCATCGCTGCATGGGATTCCTACAACAAGTGGGCCGAGGACAAGCGGGCAACCGCAGCAGGCCTCCTTACCACTTCGCAGACCGCAATGGCCACAGACGCCGCTGCGCGCAAGGCCGCAAGCGAGAAGACCATTGCCGGGTACATTGATGCTGCTCGCGGGGGAGCAGGAGCCCCGCCACAGGGCGCTGACATGGCGCAGGCAACTGGTTCCGGTGCCATGGCTCAGTCACAGGCTGCTCTTGCAACAGGTCAGCAGGCAAACACTGATTATCGAACTGCTTTGGACAAGGTTAACGCCCAGCAGTTGCTTGACCAGCAGGCCATCCAGAAGGCCAGTGCAACTCAAGGCAGTAGTGACATTAACGCCGCGTTTGCAAAGGCGTCTGCTGCGCTTGCATCCAAGAGCAACGACCTTGAGAGCCAGTTCGGTCAGGCGCAGGTAGACAAGTTCTACAAGGACCGCCAGTACGGCCTCGACCGTGAGACCCTTGATTGGACCAAGAGCCTTCAGGGAACCCAGTTGGCCGAGCAGTCCCGCCAGTTCAACGTCTCTACCGACCTGAAGAACAAGCAACTGACCGTGCAGCAGCAGATCGCACAGGGCACCTTGGCGTTCAGGCAGGCACAGGCCAACATTGACAACCAGTTCAAGGCTGGCAAGTTGACCGTGCAACAGCGCAACTCGCAGATTGCAGCCGCGAAGGCGGGGGCTACCTCATACAACAACACCACCAAGAACGCACTTAAGGTCATCGGTGACACCAAGAAGGCGCAGCCTGACTTCACCAGCGTTGATGAGAATGCTCAGGGCGAGTACATGAGGCAGGGGGCAGCAGCCCTGATGGCAGCCGGTATCCCGCTTGCCGTTGCGATGAAGCACATGGCCGCGATGTACGGTGGGCGCTGGTCGAACTTCCCGCAAGCAGTGGCGGAAACCAAGAAGATCTTCGGCGGCAAGTAGTGGCCATGTCCAACGCCGACTGGGCGCGGGCACTCGCGGCCATCCGGCTTGGATCAGGTGGTAGTGCAGGGAACGTATCCCTCAAGGATCTTCAGAAGTTCGCCAAGAGCCAGAGCAACATGTATGGGTCGCCGGGGTCTGGAATCCACCAGTCCACCATCGGCTCCATTGGGTCGGCATTTAAGAATGCTGGGTCTATTGCCCTAAACACTCTCTCGGTTCCACAGGCCATGCTGTTCACGCTCGGGTCGAAGACGGTTGATGCCCTGACGGGCGGCAAGATGAAGTCCACAATGGGCTGGGATGAAATGCTTGGTGGTTTCTCCCCCAACTACCACGGCTACAAGGAGATCATCCAGCAGGCGGGTGAGCCGATGGGCCTCTCCAAGGACTCGGCACTTGGGACGTGGGGTGGGCTTGCCGGTGACGTTGCGCTCGACCCGCTCTGGTTCGTGGCCCCGGCGAAGTTGGCCAAGGAGGCTGGCACCGTGGCGAAACTTGCCGACGTTGCCACGAAGGGTGCCGACGCGGGCCGCTTCGCTGCTGGCATCTCGAAGGACGCGGGCACCACCGCGGTGCTCAACAAGTTCGCCATGACCCCCACCGAGCGGGCGATTGACCTCAACCGAACGTCACAGGCAATCTCGAAGGACGCGGGCACCACCGCGATGCTCGCCAAGTTTGCGAAGACAACACCGTTCCCGCCCGTCGTGCCGAGTCAGATCGGGCAGGCATCCAAGGTGCTCAAGTCCGAGAAGGTCACGCTCCGTGTGGAGGGCGGCGGCATGGGCATCAGCAACGCCGCACAGGAACTTGGGGTCACCCGTGGTACGAAGATCGGTGACTTCTTCATCCACGAAGTCGCACCGCGCTCGCGTAAGAAGGGTGGGCCTCCGGCGAAGGTGAGGATCTACCGCCTTGCACAGCCGAACCGTTTGCACAGTGAAGACCAGATGATCTCCGTTCCGTTCACGTCAACGCGGGACGCCGAGCAGTGGCTACGCAAGCGTATTGACGAAGTGGGCGGGGACTTCAACAAGGTTGAACCGAGGATGACCAACCTCGGGCCGAACGGTGCTCCGAACCTGCACGACGTAGGACCGGCGCTGGATGCACACCGTTCCAACATCGTTGAACAGTTCAACGGTGCGAAGAACCAACTGGGCATCAAGTTCGGGGTGGGGAAGGCAAACCCAGAGGGTGGGCTGGGGTTGAACGGTGCCAACTTCACCGTGCGTACCCCCATCCCGCTGAGGTCAAACCTGTCACTCGGTGCCATCGGTGCGACCGACAAGATATCGGGGTTCGTCAAGCGGTCACCATTTGCGAAGGCCGTCAACCAGATGTCCCGTTCGGCCCGTGAGATGCAGACAGCCGCCCGCACTGAGCAGTCGGTAACTGCCCGTGCGATGTACGGGCTGGACCGCGAGCAGGCCAAGTTGGTCACGATGGCCGCTGCGCTCGACAACGCGTCCCACCCCGGAATTGAGGGCGAGATCCTGCTTGGTTCCGAGTCCTTTGTCCCACAGTTGAAGGCAGCGGGCCACTGGACGCCTGAGATGGACAAGGCACTCAAGTACGCACAGGGCCGCATGGGAGCGTTCCGCGAGATGCACGGGATCTCTGAGAAGACCTTCCGTGCACTCAGCCCCGGTGCTCAGAAGTTCCAGCGCGAGGTTCAGAACTTCGTGGACGACTCGCTGAAGGCCGGGATGCAGTCCGAAGTCGTGGACCGCAAGATGACAAAGATGGTCCGGGATGCGGTCAAGGCGAAGACGATCAGTAAGGCAGAGTCCAGCCAGATCCTCGGGACCAAGAAGGCACAGCAGTCCACCCGTGGGCCGTACCTGAAGCAGATGCTCGATGCTGAGTCAAAGAGTGCGAAGCAGTTGGACGCACTGCGCGGGTTCATTGGTAACAAGACCGCTGCCGGTGGCGGGCGTGACGTTGCCCGTAAGCATGAGTCACTGTTGAACTACTACACCAAGGATCAGTTCGCAGCCGAACTTCAGAAGGCCGGTGTTGAACCGCAGCACGCACATGAACTGGCCAATCAGATGGGGGCAGAACTCAGCCGTCTTGAGAAGGACCTGTACCCGTCGAAGAAGGCGGGACGAGTTGCCTTCAGTACGGAGGAGATCGCCAGTAAGCCTGAGACTGACCTGTTCCACATCCTCGGTGAGACAGACGCGAAGGCAATCAACCGCGAACTGTCACACGGTATTGACCAACTGGCCGTACAGGCGGGTCTTGCCCACCACGGCAAGAACGGCAAGTTGATCTTCAAGAGCAAGGCCCATGAGAAGGTGTACCTCGACGCCACCGAGTCGCTGAAGGCTGGCCCGATGGCTGGCAACCGGGGCTGGCAGAAGTACGTCAAGGTTGTTGGTTACCTGAAGATGTACATTACCTCGATGCAGGGCACCCACTACTGGGGCAACTACACGGGTGACTGGACGAAGGTGCTGGTGGAAGGCAACCTCCGCCACTGGATACCGCCGACCGCTGGCTTTCAGTTGGCCGGGACGCTCGGTGGCCGTGCGACCAAGGGTTCGCGCTTTGCCAAGTTGGTCAGTGGTGACCCTGAGGTGATGAACGCACCATTCATGGAACTGGGTGGACACTCCTACTCCGGTGCCGAGGTCCTGTGGATGTCCCACATGATTGGACTGGGTAAGGGATTTGCCGGGGCCGAGATGGCGCAGTTGGCACACATCTACGAGAAGTCCGAAGGTGTCTTTGGACTGCGCCACATTCAGGCATACGCACGCTGGTCGGCCCGCCAGAACCACGTCCGAGAGGACGCGGTGCGTATCCAGACGTGGATCAAGCACATGGAGTCCGGCGACGATCCGATGACCGCTGGTCTGAAGACCATCCGTGCCCACTTCGACTACAACGACATGACGGACTTCGAGAAGAACGTCCTCAGAAACGTGATCCTGTTCTACACATGGTCACGCAAGAACATCCCGTTTCAGGTCAAGGGCATGGCGCAGAAGCCGGGTCTGTACAACGCCTACGGACGAATCGAAGCCGACCGCCCGAAGATGGCGAATGAGCCTGACTACATCAGTGCACTCGGACTGATCCCGGTTCCGGGCGCGGGGTCGTTCAACGTGTCAGCGCCGTGGGCTGACCTCAACAAGATCCCGACCACGCCTCAGGGCCTGAAGGACTCGGTGCGCCAGAACATATTCGGGGCAGCAGCACCGGGGCTGAAGCAGGCGCTCGAACTGGGCTTCGACCGTAACTCCCTCACTGGGGGTCCCGCCGAGAAGAAGGGTGACAAGGCACTGTTTGGTCAGTCATGGCTTGACTACGCCCTGCACCAGTACAACCCGCTTACATCTCAGGGTACAAAGATCGCAGGGAATGGTGGGTCTGTTGGTGGTATTCTTAGTGACCTTGGAAACATTACGGGCGCCGCCCGCCATGTGGCCGAGAACCCCGACTGGGCCGCACAGATGAAGGCTCGACAGAAGAAGGCAGGCGGTTAATGGCAGGTATTCCCTCACTCGCACAGTTCAAGAAGGGCCTTGCCGGGACGCCAATGGCAGGGGAGGCTGCTGGCATCTACAACGCCGCACTCAAGAACAACGTCAACCCGGCGTTCGTCGCGGGGCTGGCCGGGGCAGAGTCGTCGTTCGGCACAGCGGGCTACGCCCGTGGCACACACAACCCGTATGGGTACGGCGTGCATCAGGGGCTCCGGTATGGCAACTACACGCAGGCCACGGACGCGATGACGCGCAGCCTGTCAGGGAGCCTCTACCGGGGTGCCGGGATTACAGACATTAACGGAATCATCAATAAGTACACCCCCACGTCTGACGGTAACGACCCGACCGCACACGTTGCACATATCAAGGCACTCGGTAGCAGGACCGGCGGGGACGCCTCCCAAGTGTTTGTTGATGGCTCTGGGGCCGCCCGCATTGGGAACCAGACACTCTCCACAACCGGAGAGCAGACAGGAGCACAGGCAGCACAGGCCGACCAGCAGACTGGCCCAACCATCGCTGATAGTGCAAAGACAGGACTCGCCTATCATCAGAATGGGCAGCCCGGCTCGATCTTCAAGTCAGTGGTCGGGGGAGTGGTTGCCGCACAATTTGCCGTGCAGAACGGCAAGGGGACGAAGGCGTTAAACGGTCTTACTCAGGCTACTAACCCTACCCCCACAGAAACCACTGCCGTGGGAGCAGCACAGGGTGTTCTCGGAACTCCGTATTCATGGGGCGGGGGCTCGCCGTCCGGGGCCTCAAGAGGGTTTGCACAGGGAGCCAACACCGTCGGGTTCGACTGTTCATCGCTGATGCAGTACGCATGGGCGAAGTCCGGTGTGAACCTTCCGCGCACGACCTATGACCAGATTAAGGTTGGCACGTCCGTACCAAACATCGCACAGGCCAAGCCCGGCGACCTCCTCTTTCCATCGAACCACCACGTTCAGATGTACCTCGGCAATGGCCGGGTTATTGAGGCCCCACAGACAGGTGGCCACGTCCAGATTACGGGACTGAGGGGCTCATACATTGCCATCAGGCGGCCGGGTGCCTAATCAGTTCCTCCATAGACTCCATCGAACACGGGATCAGGCGCATCCTGTTCCCTGTGATCGGTCTGCTGGGGCTGATCTACGAAGAACTCAGCCCGCCGGTTGACCCGGTGCTTATCGGTGCGTACCTCGCACTGATGGGCTTT
>SESD01000426.1_pt1 | contig 26282 bp, 25 predicted proteins | sample 3171411 | NCBI WGS metagenome assembly SESD01 (sample SAMN06051880, study PRJNA518727) | freshwater metagenome | biome: subpolar coniferous forest; feature: holomictic lake; material: water; isolation source: holomictic Lake 442, 16.5 m depth | place: Canada: near Kenora, Ontario | collected...
GCGGCTGCGAATCAAATCTTGTGTGGCAGCACGACCCCATTCACCAGCAGTTTCATCACTTTTATTCAGTACATCTAAATTATCGTCGAGTGCACCCATCCAAGGGCCCATTTTTTCTTCTTCCGTTCCTGGTAAAAAGCCAATATCTTCACCTACCGAGACGGTGACACGCGTCATGATGATTTCTGAATATATTTTCGTATCCAATACTTGGGTAAGTGCGGAAGCCAATGTAAGTAAAGTTTTGCCAGTCCCGGCTTGTCCTAGTAGGCTGACAAAATCTATTTCAGGATCCATCAGTAAGTTAAGCGCGAAGTTTTGTTCACGGTTACGTGCGTTGATGCCCCAAACATTATGCTTAGGTTGTAGGTGATCTTTAACTACCTCTAATACCGCAGAGTTGCCTTCAATAGTGCGCACCATGGCATGAAAAGGTTTTTCAAATTCGTAATAAACAAACTCATTGACTAAAAATGTTTTGCATAATGGCCCATTGATTCTATAAAACATGCGGCCAGCATCTTGCCATGACTCCATTGCCTTGCTATGCGTATCCCAAAAGTCAGCAGGCAACTCTTTGATGCCGCTGTATAAAAGATCGGTATCCTCTAAGACTTTGTCATTAAAGTAGTCTTCAGCGTGCATCCCTATAGCGCGCGCTTTGATACGAATATTAATATCTTTACTAACTAATATGACGTGGCGGTTTGGGTGGCTTTTTTGTAGATCGAACACCACGCCTAAAATTTGATTATCGGCTTTGCTACCGGCTAGACCAGGTAATTCAACGGTAACTTCTTTTGTTTGTAAAAATAAGCGACCAGTGAGGTGACGATTGCCGTTGACGCTGAGTGGGCAACCAAGCTCAAGGTCAATTAAATCTGTACCCACTATGCCTTCTAAGTTACGACTCGCTTGACGGGCGCTACGGGCAACTTCTGTTAAACCTTTTTTATTGTTATCAAGTTCCTCTAGGGTCACCATAGGCAGAAAAATGTCATGTTCTTCAAAGCGAAATAAGCTGGAAGGATCATGAATTAGAACGTTAGTATCAAGCACAAAAAGCTTAGTGGTAGTTAACTGTTTTTTAGCCATAAATTACTTTCTATTTAAGTGGTTGATTAAGTCGTTAGATTAGAATTGCAAAATGCCCAAATTAAAGTGATTGAATAAAGTTCAAGACCTCTGTGACGTGCCCATCCACCTTAACGCCACGCCATTCTTTTACTAGAACCCCATTTTTGTCGATGATAAAGGTGCTTCGTTCTATCCCTCTTACTTGCTTGCCATACATATTTTTCATTTTCATAACGGAAAATAGCGTGCAGGCTACTTCTTCGGTATCAGCCAGTAATTCAAAAGGGAAAGAGAATTTTGTTTTGAAATTTTCATGTGATTTTATGTTGTCGCGAGATATGCCAAAAATTTCAGTATTACACGCTTGGAAGTCAGCATACGCATCTCTAAACTGTATTCCTTGTGTGGTGCATCCTGGGGTTGAGTCTTTTGGGTAAAAGTAAATGACTAGGTTCTTCCCGAGGTGATTGGCTAATTGAAAAGTTGTACCACTGGTTGCGGGTAAGTGAAAATCAGGAACGGCATGATTGAGCATTGATGTTTCCATGTAAGTTAGCGCTTTTTACCATTGTTGATAAAAAGACAGATTAAGGCAATAGCATATGTCATGAAAATGACAATATTTAGTGCTTAATATTTTTTATTAGGTAAGTTTAAGAATCTAGGCAATACCATCGTAATAACAGTGCCACCATCTGGCCTAGCGTCGAATTTCAACTCGCCACCTAATGCATCACAGACTTTAAATGCAAAGGGGATGCCTAAGCCAGTACCAAATCTTTTGGTGGATGGGGCGCTCATGGCGCTTGGATCAGGTTTAAATGGCATGCCCCCTGCACGGTCCAATATTTGCAGGGTAAATTCTTGAGCTGTTATTTCAAGCGCAATGTCTATGCGACTCGCTCTATTTGAAGCATCAATTGCATTGAGCGCTAAATTGTAGATTACTTGCTCGAGTAAGTGCTGATCTGTGAAGACTTCATTATTTTTTGGCCATTTTGGCAAGGTGACCTGTATCGATTTACCTTTAATTTTTTGTTGCAGTGGCGCTAATGCGCCTTCTACAATGTCTTTGATGTTGGTGTTGTTAGGCTGCGGCTTAAGTGGAAGTAAGTAGGCTAATAGTGCGCCTGTCCAGCGTTCCAATCTATCTACAGTGTCAATAATGCCTGTTAGCGACTCGCGTGTTTCAGCATCATGCGTAGGATCGTCCATTATCTGAGCTGTTGCGCGAATACTGGCTAAAGGGTTGCGAATGTTATGTGCCAGCATGGGCACTAATAAGCCCTGTGCCGCTTGCTTTTCTGTGCGAACTAATGCTTCTTGGCTAGAAGTTAACTTGTCTGCCATAACATTGATTGCTTGAGACACAGCGCTGAGTTCTGCGACGCCTTCTTCTGGTGCTCTATAGCTCAGATTCCCCGCACTAATCTCTGATGTTGCTTTCAAAACGCCTTCAATGGGCTTAACAATGGCGCGTTTTAAAAATACGCGTGAAAAAATCAATAATAAGACTGCTAATAATAGTGGAATGATTAATAAAATAGTGGCGGTGAGTTTGGTGCTGGTGAGTTGTTTGTTTAACTCTACTTGTTTTTGGTTAAGCAAATTTTCTGTTCGGGCAAGAATATCTTCGTAACGACGAAATAACCCTGTTTCAATATCTGTATTGATGGCGCGCTTGGTGGCGTTACTATTAGAACGTTGGTATTGGTCAAAAAGTGCGGGCGCCTCAATAACAAATTTTTGATAGCTACTGTGAAGGGCGTTGACAGCATCCTTTTCTGCTTTACCCACTGTAATTTTTTTGAGTATAACGAAATGATTTTCAACTGATAGTGTAAAACGCTCATATTCATCACGGGCAGTCACATCATCTAGAAAGTAGGCGTCAAACAACTCCTTCATTTGCCGATATAAATCGCCTCGGGTTTGTTGAACTTCTGATACTAATGAGCTGATACGATTAGCTTCTTGACTGGATTTCTCCCAAAGATGGATGCCAATCGCCCCTGCGGTAGCTGCTAAAATAATAAGTAAAATAAATGCTAACTCATGAATTAGCAGTAAGTCTTTCAGGGACCTATTTTTTTGCATCACGATAATGGTGGCTAATGATTAATATTGAACTGACTAGGCTATTCAAGTTTAAAAGGGATTGGCACTTTAATGCTAAAGCTACCACCACGTAAAACCTCAGGAGGTGCCGGGAAAGGCATCGCTTTTTCAACCATATCTAGTGCTTGCTTATCAAGCGCATCGTATCCGCTGGACTGAATAATTTTTTTTGATTTAAGCTTACCGTTACCATCAAGTTGAAGCTCTACTATGGCTTCACCTTGCCAGCCCCGCATTTGTGCAATTCGTGGGTATTGCTTGTGTTTACCAATCGCCCCCCACAAAGTATTGCCATAACTGTCGCGTGCGGCACTTGTGTCGGGCGGCGCTATAGGCTGAGGTGGGTCGTGGGGCACAATAGGTGCCGGGGGCACTGGAGATGGCGGTGCTTCTGGTTTAGATGCTATGGCAATGACTTCAGTGGGCGGTGGTGGGGCGGGCTCATTTTTTGTTTCTGTCGGTAGCAATATTGGTTTGATAATAGGGTTACTGACGATTTTTGGCTTAATTGGCTCAACTTTTGCAGGTTCCGGCAATGCCACTGGCGGTGGGTCAGGCTGCTTAGATAATTCTACTACGAGCATATCTGGTTTGTTAGCTTGGTCAAATTTAAACTTAGGGATGACCAAAGTGAGTAATGTGTGCAGTAATATAGAGCAGATAAGTGCCCAAATAAGCGTGTTTTTACTCGCACCATTATTGGCTAGCGTATAGTTGGTGATAGTGGAGGTCAAAGCAATAAAAACCTAACTTAATAATTTAATTTTACTTGAAGCAACTTGGACAACGAAAAATTATACAACATGCCAGCTAATATCCTAATTGGGATTGCAATTGACCCGAAATGAGATTTTTAGCATGAATAAACTACCCCCCCACTAAACCATGCCATGTAAAACTTGCACTGCTACCAATGATCCAGCATCAAGGTTACCTACTGTTTCATTTAATACAATAAAACAATTAGCCAATGACATCGAGCTTAAGATGGCAGAGCCTTGAGCACCTGTTGGCTTCACTTTCCAAGTACCGTCCGTGTCAGAAAATAATATACCGCGCTGAAACTCGGTACGACCTGTTTGTTTTCTGATATTTTCAGTACATATGACATTGAATATCGGTAAAGGTGCGGGCTTAGTCTGCCCCATTAACACCAATAGCGCCTCGCGTACAAATTGGTAGAACGTTACCATCACCGCTACTGGGTTGCCAGGCAGGCCAAAATAGTGAGCATTGTCTACTTTGCCGTATGCTAATGGCCTTCCTGGTTTCATGGCAATTTTCCAAAACATGACTTGACCATGTTTGGCTAAGAGTAGCTTCATGTAATCTGCTTCGCCCACTGAAACACCGCCGCTGGTAATCACTACGTCAGCCTGCTTGGCTGCTGATAGTAGCGTACATTCCAGCAATTCTGGGTCATCAGAAATCGCGCCCATGTCGATGATTTCAATACCCAAACGACTTAACATACCGTATAGCGTATATCGATTGCTGTCGTAGACTTGACCTATTTTTAAATTTTCGCCAAGGCTTGCCAATTCATCACCAGTAGAAAAAAAGGCTACCTTAAGTCTGCGGTAAACTTTGATTTCACTAATGCCGAGTGATGCAGTTAGACCTAAATCAGCTGCCTGCATCAGGTGTCCGGTAGTTAATACACTTTGACCTACTTGTAAATCTTCGCCAGCATAGCGTACGTTCATTTTAGGCTTGGGGGTTTCAGTAAAAGTGATATAGTCGCCGTCGACTTTTATTCTTTCCTGCATAACGACCGTATCTGTGCCTTCAGGCATCATGCCGCCAGTCATAATCCGAACGCACTGGCCGAGCGCCACTTTTTTATCAAAAGTTTTTCCAGCTAAAACTGTACCAATGATGATTAACTTTGTAGTTTCATCAATATTGATATCAGCTGCATTGAAAGCGTAACCATCCATTGCTGAGTTGTCATAATTGGGGACATTTATCGATGATAAAATATTGCTGGCCAATATACGTCCGATACTTTCCCGTATTGGTAAAACTTCAGTTTCATCTACAGGGTTTAAAAACTGCTTGATAAATAAACGAGCTTTTTCTACAGGCATAGCGTCTGGGTCGTAGTCGTCCATGCGACTGGCATTTGAAATTAATTGAGAAAGTGAGTGCGCCATAATTGTTTTGCAGTAAGTATGTGTGGAGTTAGTTAGGCATCTTTAATTCTAACTTAGCTAACTCTTCTAAAGTATTTAAGTTGATAAATGCGTTCGCACTGTCGCTAAAATCTACCTCAATATAATTTAAACTTTTTTGCCAAGTAATTACTCGACGATTCCCTTTTTCTAAATATGCGGTCAGTGAAGGCAGCACATTTTTTTTGCATAAACAAAATACGGGATGTGTATTGCCATCACTACTCGCTACTGCAATTTCAGCGTTGTTTTTGATTAAAGCAATCATGAGACGCTGTACTAAATCTAACGGCAATAAAGGTGAGTCGCAAGGTGCGGTGAGTATGTAATCGTGCTTGGCATAGTGTAAACCTAAGCTAATGCCAGCCAAAGGCCCTAGAAAGTCTTTAGTGCTATCTTGGTGTACGACGTAACCTAATGCTTGATATTGTGTAATTTTACGATTGGCATTAATAATAATTTCATTTACTTGTGGTATTAAACGATCAATTACGTGTTGAATGAGTGGTTTTTGATGTAGGTGCATTAAGCCTTTATCTACGCCGCTCATCCGCGTGGCCCGCCCGCCGGAGAGAATGATAGCTGTAATTTGCATAATACTTTAATCAGGTGAATTAAGCTTCAATGACTTGGAGGATGCGCAGTCAAGAGCATGCTAGCTAAAGTTTTATAGGCAGTTAAATCGACATTGCATTTCGGACATACGCTCATTATCAATTTATCCGCCAGTATGTGACATAAAGCGGATTACTGTTGGTTTTGCTCGGCGTAAATCAAAATCATGTCCTTTCGGCTTAATTGCCATGCTGGCCAAAATTGCTTCAATGACTGGCTGATCATGATGTGGATTGTCACGTAAAAGGGGCATTAAATCTATTTTATCTTCCTGGCCTAGGCACAAGTACAACTCACCTTTGCAGGTGATGCGCACACGGTTGCAGTGCTCACAAAAATTATGACTATGTGGTGAAATGAAACCTATTTTTGTGCTGGTATTTGCTACGCGCCAATAACGTGCGGGCCCCCCGGTAGTCTCAGTACTGGCAATAAGTTGATATTCATTTTGGAGTATTTTTAATGTTTCTTGGTTGCTACAGAATGTTGACGCTCTATCGTGGCTGATATCGCCCAAAGGCATTTCTTCAATAAATGAAATATCAATGGCTTGGTCAATGGCAAATTTCACAAGGGCTAGTGCTTCGTCATCGTTCACGCCACGCATCAGCACCGTGTTTAGTTTGATGTTTTCAAAACCAACCTTTTTTGCAGCATGTATGCCGCGTAACACTTTATCAAGCTCGCCAGTACGAGTGATTTTTTTAAAGCGCGTCGCATTTAAGCTATCTAGACTGATGTTGATGCGTTTAACACCTGCATTTTTCAAATTATTTGCTTGAATCTCCAATTGACTTCCGTTGGTAGTGAGCACTAACTCATTTAAGTTTTCTAGTTTGCCTATTTCTTCAAACAGCCATAATGCATTTTTTCTAACTAGAGGCTCGCCACCGGTAATGCGAACTTTACTTACCCCTAAAGCGACAAATATTTTGACCAACCTTGCACATTCCTCAAGCGTCAGTACTTCATGTCGTGGCAAGAAAGCCATCTCTTCTGCCATGCAGTACACGCATCTAAAATCACAACGATCTGTGATGGATAGGCGAATGTAGTCAACAGTACGACCAAATTGATCTATTAGCTGATGAGTAGATTGGGGCACTTTTTTAATCATGGATTGTCAGATTGGATAGCCTGTTACAAGTGTATTATACTAATATGTTTAGAAATATATTGTTAGTCGTTTTGGAGAGAATAAGTTGCAAGCTTTAGAAGAAAAACAAGAACTGAGCAACAAAATAAACAACTTAGTTGCTGAGTATAAAAGTATGCCGGGTGCATTGTTGCCTTTGTTACATGCTATTCAAGATGACATAGGATTTATACCGGAATCTTCTTATGCGCCAATAGCCAGCGCTTTGAGTTTGTCGGTGGCCGAAGTGCACGGTGTTGTAACTTTCTACCACCATTTTCGAACGCAAAAACCCGGTCGACATGTTCTACAAATCTGCCGAGCAGAGTCTTGTCAGTCTATGGGCTCTGAAGTTTTAGAGGCGCATGCCAAAAAGTGCTTAAATGTAGATTATCATCAAACAACAGAGAATCAAGCGATTACACTTGAGCCTGTTTATTGCTTGGGTAATTGCGCCCTTTCACCAGCCATTATGCTGGATCAAGACGTCCATGGACGCGTTTCGATTTCTGAGTTAGAGGCATTAATTATAGAAGCAGGCGCTTCAATGGCGAAGGCTTAAGTATGACAATCAAAATATATATTCCTCGTGATTCAAGTGCGCGTTCAATGGGTGCGGATCAAGTGGCTGTTGCAATCACGGATGAAGCTAAAAAACGTGGGAAAGATGTAGAGATTATTCGAAATGGTTCACGTGGCCTTTATTGGCTAGAAACTATGGTAGAAGTCTTGACAGATCAGGGGCGTGTTGCATATGGCCCAGTCAAAGCAAAAGACGTCAGCTCACTTTTTGATGCAGATTTTCTAAATGGCATGTCGTCAAATGCAAGCGCACACGCTTTATGTTTAGGGCTCACGGAAGAGATTGAGTGGTTAAAGCAACAACAGCGTTTAACTTTCGCGCGAGTGGGTATTACTGACCCAGTTTCATTAGATGCATATATTGCCCACAACGGTTATAAGGGTCTTAAAAATGCCTTGGTTTTATCTGGCGCTGATATTGTTAAAACAGTTACGGATTCAGGTTTGCGCGGAAGAGGCGGGGCGGCCTTTCCCACAGGGATAAAATGGAATACCGTATTAGCGTGCAAAGCCAATCAAAAATACATTGTATGTAATGCGGATGAAGGCGATTCCGGTACATTTTCAGATCGTATGATTATGGAAAATGATCCATTTGTATTAATAGAAGGCATGACGATTGCAGGCATTGCGGTAGGGGCAACACAAGGCTATATTTATTTGCGTTCAGAATACCCTCATGCACTTAAAGTATTGAATGAAGCTATTGATAAAGCAGAAAAAGCGGGTTATTTGGGCGAAAAAATTTGCGGCTCCAAGCATGCTTTTAAATTAGAAGTTCGCCGTGCAGCAGGTGCTTATGTTTGCGGCGAAGAGACCTCGTTGTTAGAAAGTTTGGAAGGTAAGCGTGGGGTGGTGAGATTTAAGCCACCATTACCAGCCATTGAAGGTTTGTTTGGTAAGCCTACCGTGGTCAATAATGTGATTTCGCTAGCCACAGTGCCAATTATATTAGATAAGGGCGCGCAATATTATGCCGATTATGGCATGGGCCGATCACGGGGTACTTTGCCTATTCAGTTGGCTGGTAATATAAAACATGGTGGCTTGGTTGAATTAGCTTTTGGCATTACTTTACGTGAATTGCTCTATGATTATGGTGGCGGATCAGCTACTGGCAGGCCAATTAAGGCTGTACAGGTGGGTGGGCCATTAGGCGCATTTTTACCAGAATCACAATTTGACACCCCTTTAGATTATGAGGCATTTACAAATATTTGGGCGGTATTGGGCCATGGTGGCATCGTGGCATTTGATGATACGGTTGATATGGCAAAAATGGCACGTTATGCATTTGAATTTTGTGCGATTGAATCTTGCGGAAAATGTACGCCTTGCCGGATTGGTTCGACACGTGGTGTTGAGGTGATGGATAAAATTATTGCCGGTACCGAGGTATCTAAAAATATTAAGTTGGTGCGCGACTTGAGCGACACTATGTTAAATGGTTCTTTATGCGCTTTGGGGGGGATGACGCCATACCCCGTGTTAAGTGCAATGAACCATTTTCCAGAAGATTTTTAAATTAAGTGAGCTAAAGTCGCAGCATAAGTTTTACTTAAGTTGTGTAGGAGACAGACATGGACGACATTAAATATAGTAGTACGCATCATCAACATGAGCATAGCCGCACAAACTATGATGATCAATTAGATTACGGTACGCCAGCCAGCCAGTCGGATGCGCAAGTTACCCTGATTATTGATGATAGAGAAATTACTGTGCCAGAAGGTACCTCTATCATGCGTGCGTCTATTATGGCGGGCATTAACGTTCCCAAACTATGTGCTACAGATAGCTTAGAACCTTTTGGTTCTTGCCGTTTGTGTCTAGTAGAAATTGAAGGCCGTCGCGGCTATCCAGCTTCATGTACTACGCCTGTGGCAGAAGGCCTAAAGGTGCATACACAAACAGCCAAGTTAGCAGATATTCGCCGTGGCACTATGGAACTTTATATTTCAGACCACCCCTTAGATTGTCTGACTTGTGCTACCAATGGAGATTGTGAACTGCAAGACATGGCCGGCGCAGTTGGTTTACGTGAAGTACGGTATGGTTACGAAGGTGAGAATCATCTTAAGGCGGAAAAAGACGAATCAAACCCATATTTCACTTTTGACCCGAGTAAATGTATTGTCTGTTCACGATGTGTACGCGCATGTGAAGAAACTCAAGGAACATTTGCACTCACGATTTCTGGTCGTGGATTTGAATCCAAAGTAGCTTCCGGCATTAGTAACTTTTTAGATTCTGAGTGTGTTTCATGTGGCGCATGTGTGCAGGCTTGTCCAACCGCAACATTAATGGAAAAAACTGTTATTGACCATGGTGTCCCAGAGCATAGCGTGACGACTACCTGCGCTTATTGCGGGGTTGGATGTTCATTTGATGCCGAAATGAAGGGTGAAGAAGTTATTCGTATGGTGCCCAATAAAAATGGCGGTGCAAATCATGGGCATTCATGTGTTAAAGGTCGCTTTGCATGGGGCTATGCAACACATCAAGATCGCATTACTACGCCGATGATACGCAAAAGTATTCATGACGAATGGCGCATTGTTAGCTGGAGTGAGGCGATTGAATACGCGGCTAGTGAAATTAAGCGTATTTCAGCCAAATATGGCAAAGATGCGATGGGGGGTATTACTTCATCGCGTTGTACCAATGAAGAGGTGTACGTCACGCAAAAGTTAGTGCGTGCCGTATTTGGTACAAATAATGTGGATACTTGTGCACGAGTTTGTCATAGTCCTACGGGTTATGGCCTTAAACAAACAATTGGTGAATCAGCAGGTACGCAAACTTTCGATTCTGTGATGAAGTCTGATGTCATCATGATTATTGGTGCCAATCCAACGGATGGACACCCAGTATTTGCTTCCCAAATGAAGCGTCGTTTACGTGAGGGTGCAAAGCTTATTATTGCTGACCCGCGTGCGATAGATTTGGTTGATAATTCACCACATATTCGCGCGGACTATCATTTGAATTTACGTCCTGGCACTAATGTGGCTTTAATTTCGGCATTAGCTCATGTAGTGGTCACTGAGGGTTTAGTCAAAGAAGATTTTGTTAAAGAGCGCTGTGAATGGGATTCATTTGTGTTGTGGCGTGACTTTGTCGCTAAACCAGAAAATTCACCAGAAGCACTGGCGGATGAGCTAGGTGTAAATCCGGTATTGATTAGAGATGCAGCGAGGTTATTTGCCACGGGAGGCAATGCTGCTATTTATTATGGCTTAGGTGTAACTGAGCATTCTCAAGGTTCAACCATGGTGATGGGAATCGCTAATTTAGCCATGGCAACCGGCAATGTCGGAAGAGAAGGTGTGGGAATCAATCCATTACGTGGGCAAAATAATGTGCAGGGTTCATGTGATATGGGTTCTATGCCACATGAGTATCCAGGATATCGTCACGTATCAGACCCTGCGGCTAAAGCCTTATTTGAAGCTGCTTGGGGTAGGCCATTAAGTGATGAACCAGGTTTACGTATTCCGAATATGCTGGACCTTGCGGGTGAGGGACGCTTTAAAGCACTGTATTGTGTAGGCGAAGATATTGCACAGTCGGATCCTAATACTCAACACGTGACGCATGCGCTAGAAAGTATGGAGTGCGTGATTGTACAAGATTTATTTTTGAACGAAACGGCCATGTTTGCCCATGTTTTTTTCCCGGGCGCGTCTTTCTTAGAGAAGAGTGGCACATTTACCAACGCAGAACGCCGCATTTCGCCGGTACGTCGTGTCATGACACCTAAAAACAATGTTGGTGGCCAAGGGTATGAAGATTGGGAAATTACAGCAATGCTATCCAAAGCACTGGGTTATGAAATGCATTACAGGCACACTAGTGACATTATGGATGAAATTGCAGCGCTTACACCTACGTTTAAGGGTGTGAGTTTTAAGAAATTAGACGAGTTAGGTAGCATACAGTGGCCATGCAACGACGAATATCCTACAGGTACGCCCACTATGCATATTGATGGATTTGTACGTGGCAAGGGTAAGTTTTTTATTACACAATATGTGCCAACCACTGAAAAGGTCAATGCTAAATATCCGCTGATTTTGACTACTGGCCGGATTTTGTCTCAATACAACGTGGGCGCACAAACGCGTCGTACTAAAAATGTAGCATGGCATCATGAAGATGTAGTAGAAATTCATCCGCATGATGCGCAAGAGAGGGGTGTTAAAGAGGGTGATTGGATAGGTGTAATGAGCCGTGCTGGTGAAACTGTATTGCGTGCGAAGCTAACAGAGCGTGTGCAGCCTGGAATTATTTACACTACATTTCACCACCCACAGTCAGGTGCCAATGTAATTACTACCGACAATAGCGATTGGGCAACGAACTGTCCTGAGTTTAAAGTCACGGCAGTACAAGTGACGCGTGTGAATCAACTTTCTGATTGGCAGCTACACTACAAAACATTTAGTGAAGCACAATTAGCTTTTGCAGGAAGAGATTTAGAAGCTGCAAAAATTGACTAATAAGCAAGTTCCTTTAATTATAGGTGAGCCATTAAGCACGTTTAGTGTCACGCAATGCTTAGATGGGCAGCGCCAAGTTGTGCAAGATTGCTTGGCAGAAGAAACGCCAGTCGCATTAATTTATAATGGCGTGTCACATGCCGTAATGTTAGTGACTGCTCAAGATTTAGAAGATTTTGCCCTAGGATTTTCTTTGAGTGAAGGTATTGTGCAACATGTTAGTGAGCTTTACAGCATGGAAGTGCAATTGCAGAATAATGGCATAGAGTTACATTGCAATATTGCGAGTGAACGTTTTGCACTGTTAAAAGAGCATCGTCGTACATTGGCAGGTAAAACTGGTTGCGGTTTATGCGGAGCGGAAAACTTGGCACAGCTCATGCGGTACCCGCTACCACTAGCATCGCAACATCAATTTGAAGAAATAAGCATCACACGCGGTTTACTGGCGATACAATCGCAACAAAAGCTGCAGCAGCAAACAGGCGCAACGCATGCTAGTGCTTATGTGCTAGCTGATGGTACGGTAAGCTTGCTACGTGAAGATGTAGGTCGACATAATGCACTAGATAAGCTTGTAGGTGCGCTAGCGAAGCATGATAAGGATAGGGATGGTTTTATTATCACCACTAGCCGTGCCAGTTTTGAAATGGTGCAAAAAACCGCGAATGCAGGGGTGGGCATGCTAGTAGCCGTTTCTGCACCAACTGGATTGGCCGTGCGCGTAGCTAAGCAATGCGGCTTAACCTTAGTGGGCTTTGCGCGAGAAAATCGCTATGTGGTGTATAGTCATAGCGATAGAATTTTGAACTAATTAGATTATAAAAAGCTAGAGAGTAATTAAAAATGGATATTCAACGCCTGATTTCAATGGCTAATCAAATAGGTGATTTTTATGAATCATACCCAGACCAAAGCCAAGCTCAACAGGGTATTGCAGAGCATATTAACCGATTCTGGGCATTAGCAATGCGTCAACAAATTGCGCAATATGTGAGTGAAAAAGCCGGCACTGGCTTGCATGAGCAAGTGCAGAGAGCGATAGCAACGCATTTGAAGGTTTGAGTTTTTAGAATTTATTTTCTATGATTAGGATGAAAAATAGTGTCGAAAACAACTATTTTTTCTTAGTTAAATATGTTATTTAATGAACACGCTGAAATAGTCTAAAGCTTTCTCTTCTATCGGCAGGCCGTTTACCAGCCCAAATCTTTTTCCACTCTTGGCTAGGCTGAATTTTGCCAATGCCTTTTGTATCAAGTATTAAATATAAATCACAATCAAGCTGGTGCGTTACTTCAAGGGGCTGTATTTTAATGTCCGTGTAGTAGTTAAGTAGCAGGCGTTGTTGACGTTCAACATTTAAACTGTTGATGCAGGTGTGATTTTTTGGCAATGCGCTATTAAGACTAGAAAATACAGGCTGATAGCTTTTAGCTGAATCAAGCAGGGGTAGCCATAGTGTCATTAACAAGCTCCAGCCGACAGTCATTCCTATGGCCCAATTGCTTACGGTTGATTTATTGGTTTGTTTCGCTCGAATGCAAACAAAAACCCAAATTATTGACACAGTAAGCGCAATTACAAAGGCTAGCGAGCTGAAATTGAGGTGATTTGTGCCTGATAAAAATACTAGACGCTCTTTAATTTTTGTTGGATGGCCGGTCATCATGGCAATCCAACCTAACCAAATTAGGCCACCAATTAAGCCAAATAATATGACGCCAAACCAGTTTAATGCTGCGGCTATTCCTCTTTTAAGGTGCTCAACAGTCCCCGCACCTAATGCGACCAAGGGCAGCAATAAAGGTAGGGCATTAATGTCTTTAGCGGGTGCAACAATGCCCAGGAAAAATATACTACATGTGAAAAAGACCATCATTAGTTGAAATTTTGGTTTGTAGAGCAGTTGTTTTCGATAGCGCCATAGGCCTAACAATGAGAGTGGTAGGGCTGGCCAAGCATACCAAGTGAGAATACGTAAAAAATATAAATAATTCATTTGATGAAAGCTGTGTAAATTCTTATGCCACCAATGACTGTAGAGTAACGGCTTGTAATAATGCAGCATACCTAACCACACAATGATGAGTGGGCTAGCAATCAAGATAGAGGTACCTAAGAATTTTATGAAGCTTTGTGAACGCCAGGCCTTGAAAAGCAATGGCAAAATTAACGCGGTGCTCATTAATATTAGTATTGGCATGAAGCCGAAAGATAAGAACCCAACTGCAATTGCAGCACCAAATAGTCCGCTGGCCCGCCAAGGTCTACGTTTAGAGAGCGCTAGCGCGTAAAACCCTGTGGCCGTACTAGCAAGACTAGCAATTTCGGCAGTTAAGCTATGAGCGCTCATGACTAAGCCTATGGTGCCTATCATAATAAACGTGGCATGGCGACCAACGCCACGAGACCAGAGCTCTCGCCCAGTCATGCCAACCATTAGCAATATAATAGACAGCCAAAGAACATTCATGAATCTAGCGCCATCATGGATATCCATTAACGGAGAAAGAACGTTAGCGCCAAGCGCCGCGCTTAAGTAATATAAGGGTGGCGTTTCAAGTGATGCAGAGCCACTGGCTAGAGGGGCAAGCATGCTACCACCATCTAGAATGGATTTGACGATGCTTATGCTGGTAGCTTCAAGGTGTTTCCAAGGCGCATGACCGGTTAAGCCTATTACCACCCAAATAGCGCACAGCAACAGTAATAGCTGAGTTTTTACGCTATCCCCCACGCGCGCGCGCGGTGTAGACATATTGCCCTGCCAGTCGTGATCAAGTTGAAAGCGCATAATGTTCAGGGTTAGTACTTATCCTTGGTGTCTTAGGAGGTAATTTTAACTGATTGCAGCGTCTAACCATAATTTCTATTAGCAGATTAGAAAGTGGCAATTAAATAAAAAAAGCAGCCTAAGCTGCTTTAATTTTTGCAATATAGTCAAACAGGCTAATTACATGCCATATTTTTTACGGAATTTATCAACACGACCAGCAGTATCTAAAATCATTTGTTTACCTGTGTAAAACGGATGTGATTTTGATGACACTTCAATTTTAACCAGTGGATACTCTTTGCCGTCTGTCCACTTGATAGTGTCACGCGCTGCAATTGTAGAGCGCGTCATAAATGTAAAGTCTGCGCCGATGTCTTGAAAAACAACGTCACGGTATTCTGGATGAATTCCATCTTTCATAGTAGTAGCCTCAATTTTGCCGAATGATACGGCACTTAATGTACACACGCCATCATAGCGCGTGATATTTATAATAGCCGGGCATTATATTTAAATTTGCTTTGCTATGCAAGGATAGCTTGCAAAATAAAACGAGTTAGGTCTAGCCTCTGCGCATGCTGTCAAAAAAATCAGCATTATTTTTAGTGGCTTTAATCTTATCTAGTAGGAACTCCATTGCTTCAAGGTCATCCATAGGATAAAGTAATTTACGTAGGACCCAAATTTTCTGAAGCACGTCTTTTTCAATCAGTAATTCTTCACGACGTGTCCCAGATTTATTGACATTGATAGCAGGATATTGACGTTTTTCAGCCATCTTACGATCAAGATGGATTTCCATATTCCCCGTACCTTTGAATTCTTCATAAATCACGTCATCCATGCGTGAGCCAGTATCTACCAGTGCAGTCGCGATAATGGTAAGCGAACCGCCTTCTTCGATGTTACGTGCGGCACCAAAGAATCTTTTTGGGCGTTGTAATGCATTTGCATCGACGCCACCAGTTAATACCTTGCCCGATGATGGGATGACTGTGTTGTATGCGCGAGCTAGCCGGGTAATTGAATCTAGAAGAATGACCACATCTTTTTTATGTTCAACTAAGCGTTTGGCTTTTTCAAGAACCATTTCAGCGACTTGTACATGACGTGTTGCAGGCTCATCAAAAGTTGAAGCAACAACTTCGCCCTTGACTGAGCGGGTCATTTCCGTCACTTCTTCTGGACGCTCATCAATTAACAATACAATCAAAATCACATCAGGGTGATTAGCCGTAATTGCGTGTGCGATATTTTGCATCATTACTGTCTTACCACTTTTAGGGCTGGCAACAAGTAGGCCACGCTGACCGCGTCCAATAGGTGCAATCATATCAATTACGCGACTGGTAATATTTTCTACACCTTTAATATCACGTTCAAGTGTGAGTGGGATAGTAGGAAATAGCGGTGTTAAGTTTTCAAATAAAATTTTATGTTTGGTATTTTCTGGCGCTTCACCATTCACTACATCTACTTTAACAAGCGCAAAATAGCGTTCACCATCTTTAGGAATGCGGATTTCACCTTGTATGCTGTCGCCCGTATGTAAATTGAAGCGGCGAATTTGTGAAGGTGAAACGTAAATATCATCTGGTCCAGCTAGGTAAGATGTATCAGGTGAACGTAAAAAACCAAAGCCATCTTGCAGCACTTCGAGCGTACCGTCTCCAAAAATACTTTCACCTTTTTTGGCTTTATGTTTCAAAATAGCAAAAATTAAATCTTGCTTGCGCATGCGGCTAGCATTATCAATTTCATCGGCAATTGCCATTTCTACTAACTCAGTAACGGGTAAGTGTTTAAGGTCGGATAAGTGCATGGAGGCTCACTAAAACAAGAATTGTGTGGGGAAGGGTTGAAAACTACTGATTTAATTAATAGAGGGGTTTGAAGAATGCTTGATTTTTAAAACTTAAAATCAAGCATTTATCACAATGTGTACAGCCTAAAGCGTTTAAATGTTGCTGTCAATGAATGCCGTTAATTGAGATTTAGATAAAGCCCCTACTTTTGTTGCTTCAACATTACCATTTTTAAATAGCATTAGCGTAGGAATGCCACGAATGCCATATTTTGGAGGGGTAAGTTGATTGTCATCTATATTAAGTTTACCTATTTTAAGACGTCCAGCATACTCTTTAGAAATTTCATCTAAAATTGGTGCAATCATCTTGCATGGACCACACCATTCTGCCCAATAGTCTACTAAAACTGGTAGTTGTGACTGGAGAACATCTTGTTCAAAACCAGCATCGTTAAGGTGTGTTATATGTTCACTCATGGAAACCTCTATTTGATTAATGCTTTAAGAATTAATTGTGTATCGTAACGAAAAAAACAGTTTTAGTGAAGTATAAAATGTAAAAGATGCATTTAAAATTATTTTTTTGGTTAGCCAATCTATTTGTATTACCCGCATCAAAATAACGCAATCATTTTATAATTCCAGTTATTATAATTACCTAAGCCATTAAGTAATTGAGTTTTTTAAAAATAAAATGCGAAACTTTCTATTCAGTCTGCTATTAGCCATACCAATTATTGCTATGAGTCAATCAGCTAGTGCAGAGCCTGTTCTTGGTTCTAATTTTGTGCTGAAAGATACTGCCGGCGTAAAGCATCGATTGGCAAATTACAAAGGTAAATGGGTGTTAGTGAATTACTGGGCAACTTGGTGCTCGCCATGCTTAGAGGAAGTGCCAGACCTGGTTAATTTATATGACCATCGCCGAAAAAAAGATTTGATGGTTATTGGTGTCGTATTTGATTATGAAAGTCTTCAGTCTGTAAAAGCATATGTAGATGATATGCTAGTGTCATATCCTATCGTATTGGGAGATGATAGTGTAACTACCCAAATAGGGGCAGCTGACGTGATGCCAACCACCTTTATTTATAATCCTCAAGGTGAGTTAGTTAAAATAAAGCGTGGCCTACTAACCAAAGCCTATATAGAAAAAATTATTGGTCAGAATCAGCCTTAGCTAAACTGGCACACTTAATGAGGTGCGGCGATGCTGTTACCTTCGGCATCAAGTATATTAAGTTGGTTCTCATCAGCAAAGTGCATCAATTGGGCGTAACCTTCTGGATTGACTTTTTTTAAGGTCAAATCTACCGCTAGGCAACGTCCACCATTCATCACTTTTGGTTTTAGGTAAGGCGAGTACTTAAGTTTACGGTCTTCCCCAAAAGTCGCGTATGTACTGCACATGCGATCTACCCAGTCGCTAGGACGGAAAGGTTTGCCTGCACGGGTGTTGCTTTCTATAATAATTTCGCCATGTGTTGGCAATGTTTTTTGTTCACTGGACATTGGATTTGGTTGCCCTTAATTGTATAAAGTTAAGCTTGGTCGCCGATTATAATAAGTGAGTGTTTCAAGTTTAAGGGGTGTATTCAAACACCTTAACTACCTTAGTCACGCCACTGGTATTGCGGGCAATTTCTGCTGCCGCATCGGCCTCGGCTTGAGTTACTATGCCAATTAAATATACTACGCTGTTTTCTGTCACAACTTTGACATAGTTGGCAGGAAATTTATTTTCAGTCACAAATTTTGTTTTAATTTTTGATGTTAAATAGCTGTCATTGCTACGTGAGCCTATAGAGGATTTGGGGCTAATTGCAATTTCATTTGTCATGTTGCGAATGTTGGTGATTTCTTTTACCAAGGATTCAGCTTTTGTTTTTGACTCGGCGGTTGGCACTTCTCCGGTTAATAATACGTTACGATTGTAACTAGTGACATTCACATGCGCGTGTTCGCCTAAGTTGGTTTCCATTAGTTTAAGGGCTTTGAGCTCAATATTTTCATCCTCAATATAAATGCCCGATGTTCGTCTGTCGGCTGCCATTGCACCACCGGCGGCGGCACCCCCAACAACAACAGGCACGCAAGCTGTGAATTGGGTAATGAGTGTGGCAGATAGAATGAGGCTGAGGGTGATTTTTTTAGTATTTAAATGCATGGCTAATTCCTTAAATTGAAGATCAATATAAAAGGTAAAATATATTTTTGCGAATGATACGCCTTTTATGTGTCAAATGCATTACGTATCCATTCGATGTAGTTGGCATCTACTTTGGCCATTAAAATAGCGTCAAAGCGACATGGGTAATCACCGCGCTGTTGTAGGTAATGCTGTGCAGTTAATATGATTTTTTGTTGTTTGAGTGGTGTAATGCTAGCGGCAGCGCTACCAAATCTGTTATTTGTTCTAAGTCTAACCTCAACAAATACTATGGTTTTATTGTCCATCATAATCAAGTCAATTTCGCCAAAATGACAATGATAATTTCTTTCTAATATTTTAAGGCCATGATCCATTAAATAAATTGCCGCAAGCTTTTCAGCATCTAAACCAGTATTATTTTGATTGATTTTCATAGGCGATAGTCCAGCTTGGCGTTAAACTTTACAGCATGAATGAATTAAGTCTAAATAATCCCAGTATAAAAGGCCTCGGTACATTATATGTGGTGGCAACGCCAATAGGTAATTTAAGCGACATTACCTTGCGCGCATTAGAAACATTAAAGGCGGTAGATGCAATAGCGGCTGAGGATACACGCCATACGTCGGGTTTGTTGTCGCACTTCGGCATCAGTAAAAAGTTGCTCGCGGTACATGAGCATAATGAACGTCAATCTGCTGAAAAGTTATTGTTGCAATTAAAAGCGGGTGAGAATATCGCCTTGGTGACCGATGCGGGCACCCCAGGCATCAGCGATCCAGGTGCAGTGGTCGTGGATTTTGTGCGGAAAGCGGGGGTAAAAGTTGTGCCAATACCGGGTGTGAGTGCTGTGATTGCCGCACTTTCTGCCAGCGGCATCATTCAAAATGGCTTTTTATTCCATGGATTTTTACCAGCCAGTGGTGCCGCAAGGCGCAAGGCGTTGGATATTTTAAAAACACAGACTGTTACACTGGTGTTTTATGAGGCGCCACATCGTATTATAGAAAGCATTGTTGATATGGCGAACGTATTAGGTTCGGATCGGCGTATTACCATCGCGCGTGAAATCACTAAAACCTTTGAAACGATACACTGTTGTAATTTACGTGACGCAGAAGCTTGGCTGAAAGCCGATGCTAATCAACAGCGCGGTGAGTTTGTGTTGTTGGTTGAAGCTGCACCAATTAAGGATGCAGGAGGCATATCTGAAGAAGCTGTTCGTGTATTAAAATTATTGTTGGTAGATTTGCCACTTAAACAAGCGGTGAAGTTGGCGGCTGAAATTACCAATGAAAAGAAAAACATATTGTACGATTTTGCATTACAGTTAAAACAACTTGAATAGCCATGGACAAGCCCATGAATACAAATAATTCGATTACTATTACTCGGCCAGATGATTGGCATTTACATCTTAGAGATGGCGCCGCCCTAAAAGCAGTATTGCCCGATACCGCACGCCAATTTGGCCGGGCAATTGTAATGCCAAACTTGCGTCCGCCTCTAACGACAACGGAATTAGCGCTTGCTTACCATAAACGAATTTTAGATGCCGTGCCGAATGGCATGCACTTTGAGCCGCTGATGACTTTGTACCTCACGGATAATACTGCGGCTGAGGAAATTGTAAAAGCAAAGGAGAGCGGGCTGATATATGGAGTTAAGGTCTATCCAGCAGGCGCAACTACTAATAGTGATTCTGGCGTCACCAGCCTAGATAAATGCGCGAGCGTACTTGAGACGATGGAAAGGCTTGGCATGCCACTCTTAGTGCATGCCGAAGTCACTGATAGCGATGTGGATGTCTTTGATCGTGAGCGAGTTTTTATTGAGCGAAATATGATTCCTTTGCTCAAAAAGTTTCCCAATTTAAAGCTTGTATTTGAGCATATCACCACGCGAGATGCGGTGGATTTTGTCACAAAAGCCCCAAGCAATGTGGCGGCAACCATTACTGCCCATCACTTATTAATGAATCGCAATGATATGTTCAAAGGCGGCATTCAGCCACATCATTATTGCTTACCTATCTTAAAGCGTGAAGAGCATCGACTGGCTTTAGTGCAGGTGGCCACTTCGGGTAATGCTAAATTTTTCTTGGGGACGGATAGTGCGCCTCATGCTAGACATACCAAAGAATCTGCTTGTGGTTGTGCTGGTATGTATACGGCACATACGGCGATGGAGCTTTATGCTGAAGTGTTTGAAGCGGCTAATGCGCTCGATAAATTGGAAGCGTTCGCTAGTTTTTATGGGGCAGATTTTTATGGATTGCCGCGCAATGCAGAAAAAATCACCTTGTTGAAAAGTCGTTGGATAGTGCCTGAGAGTTTGCCATTTGATGGGGATGCGTTGGTGCCATTACGAGCTGGGCATGAGTTGGCTTGGAAAATGATATAAGTGAAGTGAGTGAAGCAATTTCCTGTGGCGTGTTAAACTATACTTGAAGCTGGCTAGACAGTCGCCGCCTAGCAATAGGGGGAGGAAAGTCCGGGCTGCATAGAGCGAGATGACGGCTAACGGCCGTACGTTGAAATCTTTACTGGCGAAAGCCGTAAGGTATAAGGCGCGGAATAGGGCCACAGAGACGAGCGTATTAAGTTACGGTGAAACGCGGTAACCTCCATCTGCAGCAAGACCAAATAGGCTGGCATTGACGTGGCTCGCGTTGCCAGCGGGTAGGTTGCTTGAGCGTATGAGTAATCATGCGCCTAGATGAATGACTGTCAGCTTTAGCAATAAAGCCTACAGAACCCGGCTTATCGGCCAGCTTCACTTTCACTTTTTGCTTGCCACTGTAAGTGGCTTAGTAAATAGGGGAAATCTTTACGGCTTTTGTGTCAAATTCAGAAAACCTTTCTGATATTAAGGATTTAAAGACGCCTTTATTTTCCACCCCTCAAATTTTGCTAATTACAATTCAATCGCTTTCAGCATTGTCCTAATAATCTACATTCATATAATTTCGTATGTTCTTCATTTATAACGATATTATTTTTATCAGTAAAATACGCTAAGTCATTGAGAAATAAAGAGAAAATAGTAAAAAAGGGCTTGCATTGCCCTTTTTTTTTATCTATAGTGCATCTTAGTGGGAGAAAGTGGGTTTTTGTGGGGAATTGTGCGTTAAGCGGCGATGTTGAGCGTTCATCTTCAAGCGCAGTTTTGGTTACTACTAAGGGTTGGTTGCCTGAGCTTAATTGAACAATTCCTCACTATTTTATTGTGCAGCCTTAATTTTTTAAGGCTCAGTTGATTTTAAGATTTATTTTGCTTAAGGAAAGTAATAATAAAATGTTTCGCGGTGCAACCTCATTAAGTTTGGATGCAAAAAATAGACTCGCTGTGCCAATTAGGCACAGAGACGCTTTGCAGTTTCAGTGCGCCGGTAATTTGGTGTTAACTGCACATCCACATCGCTGCCTATTACTATATCCACAAGCAGCTTGGGAGCCGATTCAGACAAAGATGATGGCCTTATCTTCATTTGATAAGCAATCTAGTGCATTACAGCGACTGTTGGTCGGTTTTGCTGAGGACATTGCATTAGATAGTGCTGGTCGTATATTGGTGTCTCCAGTATTACGAGAGTTCGCGGGGCTAGATAAAGAAGTGATGTTAGTTGGTCAAGGTAGCCATTTTGAATTATGGGATATGGAAGCTTGGCGTAAGCAATTAGCACAAGTGTTGGAGAGTAGTGATTTTGCTATGCCAACAGAATTAGAGGGCTTCTCGCTGTGATCAAGGGCGTGAGCAGCGCGCCCACCAAAGCATCATTGTCTCCAAATAAAGCGTCTGTAAAAGACGCTTTAAAATTAGAAAAGCCCCGATCAGAAGTGTCTGTACTAAATTCAAATTTAAAAGAACTTGCAATCATAGATTCTCACATCACAGTTTTGTTGGATGAGGCTGTGCAGGCCTTGGCGGTAAAGCCTGATGGAATCTATGTTGATGGTACGTTTGGGCGTGGCGGGCATTCAAGAAAAATTTTAGAAGCACTAGGTAGTAAAGGACGACTGATAGCGTTTGATCGAGACTTAAAGGCGATTGAATCTGGCAGGGATATCAGTGACAAACGTTTCACTATAGTGCATAGCCATTTTGCTGGGATGCAAGCTAAGTTGGCTGAGATGGGTATTCTGAATGTAGATGGCATTTTGCTGGATTTGGGAATTTCATCGCCACAAATTGATGAAGCAAGCCGTGGATTTAGTTTTAGATATGATGCGCCATTAGATATGCGCATGGATCAAAGTAGTGGACAAACAGCGGCGGAATTTATCGCTACTACAACAGAGCAGCAACTAGCGGAGGTTATAAAGAATTATGGTGAAGAACGGTTTGCTAAGCAGATTGCAAGGGCGCTTATTGCGGAGCGCAATGACGGGCGCGCCATCACCACTACAGGGCAACTTGCCAAGGTCGTGGCAGGGGCAGTTACGCGGTTTGAGCCAGGGCAGAACCCTGCCACGCGTACATTTCAAGCTTTACGGATTCACGTCAATCAGGAGCTTGAGGAGCTTGCGTTAACCATGCCGCAATGTTTGGCATTATTAGCGCCACAAGGTCGGTTGGCGGTGATTAGCTTTCATTCATTGGAAGATCGCATAGTGAAGCAATTTGTCCGCAGTCAAGCGAATCGTGATGACTTGCCGGCTAATTTTCCTGTACGTGCGGCAGACTTGCCACAGCCAAAACTTAAAGGTGTGGGCAAAAGTATTAAGCCAAGTAGTAAAGAGGTTAAATCTAATCCACGTTCGCGTAGCGCAGTGCTTCGTGTTGCTGAGAGAACATACGTAGCATGACGCGCCTTAATCTCATTTTGTTTTTCGCACTAATATTTTCAGCGCTAGGTTTAGTGAAATCGCAACATAAGGCGCGCAATCTCTATATTGAGCTTGAGCAGAGCAATCAGGTAGCAAAGTTGATTGAGCAAGAATATGGGCAACTGCAGCTTGAGCAAAGTACATGGGCAATGCATTCACGTATAGAGATGATTGCGGCACAGCAAATGCAGATGCAAGTACCGGACGCAAAGCGCGTGCAAGTAGTAGCAACGACTCAGGCGAGCGCCCCTACTGAAATGGCGCAAGATATTAAGGCTATGGATATAAAGTCTCAAGGTAAGGCGGTGCATTGATGGCGATGCGCATGCCCATTAAAACGCCTGTTCATGCGCCCTCAGTTGTCAAACTGCCGGCTTGGCGTCGCCGTGTTTTATTAGTACTTGTATTGCTTGGATTTGCAGCATTATTGGGCCGTGGTGTTTATCTACAAGGGATTCATAAAAAGTTTTACCAAAATAAAGGTAATGCACGCTATAGCCGCAATATTGTTTTAACCTCACAACGAGGCAAAATTACAGATAGACATGGTGAGCTATTAGCGATTAGTTCGCCAGTTGAATCTGTTTGGGCTAGTCCGCCAGATGTTGAAATTGATGATGCGCAAACAAAACAGATAGGGATGTTATTAAATCTCAAAGAGGATGCAGTCAAGCAAAAGCTAGCGAATAGTGAACGTGAGTTTGTGTATTTAAAGCGTCGCATATCCCCAGAGCTCGCTGCAAAAATAATGAAGTTAGGTGTGCCTGGCATTGATTTACAGCGGGAATACAAGCGTTACTACCCGGCAGGTGATGTCGCTGCCCATATGGTAGGGTTTACTGGGCCGGGGGATAAGGGCGCCGGCGACAAAGGTTTAGAAGGTTTTGAGCTTGCAATGAACACTGCGCTTTCAGGCAAAGATGGCAGTCGTAGTGTCATTAAAGATAGGTCTGGGCATATTATTGAAGATTTACAGGCGGTAGTCGTGCCGCAAGATGGTCATGATGTATCGTTGTCTTTAGATCTTAGAATTCAGTATTTGGCCCATCGTGAATTAGTTAAAGCTGTCGAGGTCAACAAGGCAATAGCAGGTGCGGTAGTTGTGTTAGATGCGAAAACTGGTGAAGTGCTAGCCATGGCTAATGTGCCTAGTTATAACCCAAATAACCCCGTGAATATACAAGGTAAGACACGCAACCGCGCGATTATCGATAACTATGAGCCTGGTTCAACCTTAAAGCCTGTAACTGCAGCCGCGGCATTGGAGTCTGGTCAATATACATCAGACACTAAAATTCAGACTGCCCCTGGTACGTTAAAGATTGGCCCTGCGACGATACATGATAGTCATCCGCAGGGCGTGCTAACGGTGGCTGAGGTGATACAAAAATCTTCCAATGTAGGCGCGTCTAAAATTGCATTAACACTCGACAAGCAGTTTATGTGGAACACGTATAACCAATTGGGATTAGGGCATGCGGAGGGGGTTGGTTTTCCTGGTGAAGCGTCAGGGAAATTGCGACCTTATCAGGGATGGCGCCCCATTGAAATGGCCACCATGTCTTTTGGGCATGGCATAAGTGTAACGTTGCTCCAAATGGCGCGCTTATACACGGTGTTTGCCAATGAAGGTGAGTTGCGTCCAATTTCACTACTAAAAATTAATGAAATGCCAGTAGGCCAGCAAGTGTTTTCTGCAGCAACTGCTAATCATGTAAAAGACATGTTAGAGATGGTGGTGCAGCCGGGAGGTACCGCCCTTAAAGCGCAAGTCTTGGGTTATCGCGTGGCTGGAAAAACCGGTACGGCGCATAAATTAGGCGATCATGGGTATGTTAAGGATAAATATGTCGCTTCATTTGTAGGTATGGCACCTGCTTCTAATCCTCGATTCATTGTTGCGGTAATGATAGATGAGCCAAGTAATGGCGCCTATTATGGCGGTACAGTGGCCGCTCCAGTGTTTAGTAATATTATGGCAGATACATTACGTTTGTTTGCCGTGCCACAAGATGCTCCCAATAATAATGTGGTACTTCAAGGTAATGATGAAGATGTTAAGGAGGGAATATGACTATTCTAAATACCCTCCATCAAACATTTACATCTATTACAGCAGATAGCCGTCAAGTTAAAGCGGGTGCATTGTTCTTGGCCTATCCTGGCGCTGTATCCGATGGGCGTGATTATATTCCGCAGGCGATTCAGGCAGGTGCTAATGCTGTGGTTTGGGATGACGCCCAATTTACTTGGCGTGCAGAATGGCAGGTAAAAAATCTTGCCATTAAAGACTTGAAACGTCAGGCAGGTTTGGTCGCTGCTGAATTTTACCATCGCCCATCGAGCCGTTTCAAGATGATAGGCGTCACCGGAACCAACGGTAAAACGTCGGTTAGCCAATGGATAGCGCAATGCTTAACATCATTAGGTAAAAAAACTGCGGTGCTTGGCACTATCGGAAACGGCTTTTTAGATGCGCAAACAGAAGCAGTTAATACCACGCCTGATGCGA
>SESD01000428.1_pt1 | contig 26056 bp, 19 predicted proteins | sample 3171411 | NCBI WGS metagenome assembly SESD01 (sample SAMN06051880, study PRJNA518727) | freshwater metagenome | biome: subpolar coniferous forest; feature: holomictic lake; material: water; isolation source: holomictic Lake 442, 16.5 m depth | place: Canada: near Kenora, Ontario | collected...
TTCGTCCTCGGTGGCATCACGGCCGTTCTGGCTGCGGAACTTTTCTACCTGCTGGTCGACTGCTGCATTGAGGAACATGGCCAGGATCATCGGCGCCGGGCCGTTGATGGTCATCGACACCGAAGTCGCCGGATCGCACAGGTCGAAGCCTGAGTAGAGCACCTTGAGGTCATCCAGCGTGGCAATCGAGACGCCCGAGTTGCCGATCTTGCCGTAGATGTCGGGACGCGGATCGGGGTCGCAGCCGTACAGCGTCACCGAGTCAAAGGCCGTCGACAGACGCTTGGCCGGCATGCCCTCGGAGACCTTGAGAAAGCGCTTGTTGGTGCGGAAGGCATCGCCCTCGCCGGCGAACATGCGCGTCGGATCTTCGTTCTCGCGCTTGAAGGCAAACACGCCGGCGGTATAGGGGAAAGACCCGGGCACGTTTTCGCGCATCAGGAACTTGAGCAGTTCGCCCTCGTCGTCGAAGCGCGGCAGCGCCACCTTGCGGATCCGGGTGCCGGACATGGTCTCGAAAATCAGCCCGGTGCGGATCTCCTTGTCGCGGATCTTGACCACGTACTCGTCGCCGGCATAGGCCTTCTTCATGTCCGGCCACATCGCCAGGAGCTTCCTGGCGTGGGGCGTCAGCTGGCCGTCCTTCCACGAGATCAGCTCGTCGAAATCAGCCGACTGCGCGCCGGAGTTCTTGCCGCAGCCCTCGAAGATGGCCTTGGCGGTTTTCAGCGACTGCCGCTCGCGCGCCAGTGTGGCCTGCTCTGCCACCTGCCGGTGATAGCCGCGCAGGGCGTCGGCGATGTCGGCCAGATAACGCACGCGGTCGGCCGGCACGATGGCGCGCCCGGCCGAGGAGTGCCTGACGCCGACCGCCGGCAGCACCGCCTTGCGGAACTTGAGTCCGCGCCCGGCCAGACGCGGCACCAGCGCCTGGTAAAGAGCGGTAATGCCATCGTCGTTGAAGCGCGCCGCCATGGTGCCGAACACCGGCATTTCCTCGGTGCGCTCGCTGAATCTTTCCCTGTTGCGCTGGTACTGCTTGCGCACGTCACGCAGCGCGTCCTCGGCGCCCTTGCGGTCGAACTTGTTGATGGCGACGAAATCGGCGAAGTCGAGCATGTCGATCTTTTCCAGTTGCGAGGCCGCGCCGAATTCCGGGGTCATGACGTACAGCGATAGATCCACGAGCGGCACGATCGCGGCGTCGCCCTGGCCGATGCCCGAGGTCTCGACCACGATGAAGTCGAAGCCGGCCACCTTGCAGGCGGCGATGACGTCGGGCAAGGCCTTGGAAATTTCGCTGCCGGTATCGCGCGTCGCCAGCGAACGCATGTAGATGTTCGGATGCTGGATGGCATTCATGCGGATACGGTCGCCCAGCAGCGCCCCGCCTGTGCGCTTGCGCGAGGGGTCGATGGAAATCACCGCGATCTTCTGACTGTCGTCCTGGTCGAGGCGGAAGCGGCGGATCAGCTCGTCGGTCAGCGAACTCTTGCCGGCGCCGCCGGTGCCGGTAATGCCGAGCGTCGGCGCCGTCGACAGGGCGGCTTTTTCCAGCAGCACCTGCTTGGCCTTGGCCGGCCAGACGCCGTTTTCCAGGGCGGTGATGATCTGCGCCAGATTGCGCAGCCGGGCACTGCGATCCTCCGCCTGCAGCCCCTTGATGTCATGCGGCGCGCGCTGGCTGAGGTCGATGTCGCAGCGTGCCACCATGTCATTGATCATGCCCTGCAGGCCCATGGTCTGGCCGTCCTGCACCGAGTAGAGATGGCTGACGCCGTAGGCATGCAGTTCGGCCGCCTCGACCGGCACGATCACGCCGCCGCCGCCGCCGAAGACCTTGATGCTCTCGCCGCCGCGCTCCTTGAGCAGGTCGATCATGTACTTGAAGAACTCGACGTGGCCGCCCTGATACGAGGAGACGGCGATGCCCTGAGCGTCCTCCTGCAGGGCGGCATTGACGATCTCGTCGACCGAGCGGTTGTGGCCGAGGTGGATCACCTCGACGCCGGTGGCCTGCAGGATGCGCCGCATGATGTTGATCGAGGCGTCATGGCCGTCGAACAGTGAAGTGGCAGTGACGAAACGCACCTTGTGCTTCGGCTTGTAGGGCACCAGCTTGGCGGCGGAATTGGCAACTGAGCTTAGATCGGTCATGGCGGCGGCTCCGTAATACGCGACAGTGCCTGCATCATAGGCAATGCGTGAAGACGCCGCCATGACACAAAACGACTGGAACTATGCATAATCCGCCATTATGCTCAGCGAACCAGGCCATTCCCGAAAGTCCGCCGGAAGCTCCCCGACGGTCGCCATAGGCTTCGTAACCGGCATGTTGTCGGGTGTTTCACGGGCCGGGCTGGCGGCCGGGAGCTTGCTCGACCGTGCAGAAATTGCCAGAAACCTTTTGGATGAGCGTGGCGCCCGCATCCCGGTGGCGCGCTATGCCGCGCTCTACCGCCTGATCAACGAGAGCCTGGACGACGAAGGCTTCGCGCTTTTTTCGCGGCCGCTGCGCCGCGGCAGTTTCGAATTCCTCTGCCGCGCCGCGCTCTCTGCGGCAACGCTGGAACAGGCCCTGGAACGCATTGCCCGCTTCCTTCACGTCGTGCTCGACGACCTTGAAGTGGAAGTCGAACGCAGCGGCCGTGCCGCCGTCATCGTCATCAGCCAGGAGCAGGCACTGCCGGCCGGCCCGGCGGGGCGCGTGTTCGCCCATGAATGGCTGCTGCGCATGATCCACGGCCTCGCGGCGTGGCTGGTGGCACACCCGCTGCCGCTGGACGAAGTCTCATTCCCCTACCCGCCGCCGCCGCACGCCGCCGACTACGAACTGGTCTTCGCGCCGCGCTACACCTTCGACGCGCCGCGCCTCGAGGCCCGCTTCCCGGCCGAGTGGCTGGCCTTGCCGGTTCGCCGCGACGAAGCCGCTCTGCGCAGCTTTCTGGTCGATGCGCCGGCCAGCATCACCACGCTCTACCGCCGCGACCGCGCCCTCAGCCTGCGGGTGCGCGAACACCTGCGTGCCGCCCTGCCCGACCATCTGGCGCTGCCCGCGCTCGCCCGCCGCCTGTTTGTTTCGCCGCGTACGCTGCACCGGCGACTGGAAGACGAAGGCACGAGCTTTCGCGCCGTCAAGGACGGATTGCGCCGCGACCTCGCGACCGACTGGCTGACCAAGACCACCCGACCCCTGAGCCGCATCGGCGCCGACCTCGGCTTTGCCGACGCGGCGGCCTTCTATCGGGCCTTCGCCGGCTGGACCGGCAGCGGCCCGCGCGAATACCGCAAGCGCTTCACTCACTCGACCGGCGGCTGAATCCTTTCGACCCGGGCGTCCGCCGCAGACTTGACGTTGCGGATGGTCTGCTCGTAGTACTGCCCCCTGTCGTTGAAGAAGAGCAGCTTCACCGGCAGATAGTCCATGGCCGGCGCCAGCCATACCTCGACATGATCGTCTCCCGGTGCCAGATTGATGCGCCGCAGATGCACCGCATTCATGCTGCCCAGCCCGGTCTCGATTTCCTCCTCGCCGGCCGCCTCGATGACATAGGACTCGATGCGATATCCCAGCGTAATCATGATCGTGAAGGTCTTTTCCTGCGGCCGCATCAGGTAGAGCTGGTAGAGGAAGGACAACTTGTCGAACACCCGGCCTTCGACCGTGGCGGCGGGCCTGGCAACGTTGTTCAGATAGAACCTGACCCGGCTCGTCTGCCGGTCAAAATGCACCGTGGCGGCGGGCTCGTCGTTGGCCCGGGTGACGTAATGAAAGGGGGCCATCCCCTGATCAGTTAAAAAGCCGTGGGTTTCGTCGGCAATGGTCAGCGGGTGAATCAGTGCGAACAGCCCGGTGGTCTTTGATTCGCTGGAAAGAATGTAATGCCCCCCGCCATCTACCGACCAGCGGTGAACCGCCTGGCCGACCAGCCAGCGATCCTTGCTCCAGTACAAGTTGTAAGTCAGTTCGCCTTGTTGCGGCAATTTTCCTTCGAATGACTTGCGGCCCTGATCATCCCGGTTCACCGCCGGCTCCAGCACCAGGGCGCTCACGATTCCTGACCCAGCCAGCGGATCGGCTACAGCACTTGCAGGACTCTCCGCCGCCACAGCTTCGGGCACGTCAGCAAGCGGCAGATCCGCCGGCAGATCATCGCCGGACTGTTCGCCGCGGCGGGCTGGCGGCGGACTTTCCGGCGTGTCCCGCGAAGCCAGGCTTACCTGCAGCATGGGAACTGCCGCAGCGGACGCCTGCAAGCTGAAAACCATCGTCCGCAACAGCGGTTCGGCGAACAAGGCGAAATGCAGCGCCAGCGACAGCAGCAAGGGAAGGAACAAGGCCCGGCACATTACCCGCATCGCAGTCAGTCAACAATCAGAGGAAACCCGTGGCGCAAGTATAGTGAAGCCGGCTGTTCAGGCCGTGGGCTTCCATCCTGCCTGCGCCGGCCGCTTCACGCTTCCTGGCGGCGGCGCAGGCGCCATTCCTTGACCAGGGCGTAGATCGCCGGTATCACCGCCAGGGTCAGGATGGTCGATGAGATCATGCCGCCGACCATCGGCGCCGCAATGCGGCTCATCACTTCCGAGCCGGCGCCGCGACTCCACATGATGGGCAGCAGTCCGGCCATGATGGCAACCACGGTCATCAGCTTCGGCCGCACGCGCTCGACCGCGCCCTCCATGACGGCGGCGTAGAGGTCTGCCGCATCGGGCAGCTTGCCCTCGCTGGCGCGCTGCAGCTTGATGGCCTCCCAGGCATGGTCGAGATAGATCAGCATCACCACCCCGGTCTCGGCGGCGACGCCGGCCAGGGCAATGAAACCGACCGCCACCGCCACCGACAGGTTGTAATTCAGCAGCCACATCAGCCAGACGCCGCCGACCAGGGCGAAGGGCACCGAGAGCATGACGATCAGCGTTTCGGTCAGGCGCCGGAAGTTGAGATAGAGCAACAGGAAAATGATCAGCAGGGTCACCGGCACCACGACTTTCAATTTCTCCTTGGCGCGCTCCATGTACTCGAACTGGCCGCTCCAGTTGATGTAGTAGCCGGGGGCGAACTTTACTTTGGCGTTGACCGCCTGGCGCGCGTCGGCGACGTAGGAACCGATGTCGCGGTCGCGGATGTCGACGTAGATGTAGGCCGAGAGCAGCGCGTTCTCGGTGCGGATGGCCGGCGCACCCTTGACGATGCTGACTTTCGCCACCTGGCCGAGCGGGATCATGGCCGAGGAACTGCCCATCTCGCCGCCCGCTGTTGTGTTGATGGGAACCAGCACCTCGCGCGCAATCTGCTGCGGATCGGCGCGCAGTTCGCGCGGGTAACGGACGCTGACGCCGAAACGCTCGCGACCTTCGACGGTGGTCGTCACCATCTCGCCGCCGAGCGCGGTGCCGATGGTGTCCTGCAGTTCGCCGATGCTCAGACCGTAGCGCGCCAGTGCCGCGCGATCCGGCTCGATGTCGAGGTAGAAGCCGCCTGTGATGCGCTCGGCATAGGCGCTGGTGGTGCCCGGCACCTGCTTCACCACGCCTTCGATCTCCCGCGCCAGGCGTTCCATCTCGACCAGATCCTTGCCGAAGACCTTGATGCCGATCGGCGTGCGGATGCCGGTCGACAGCATGTCGATGCGCGCCTTGATCGGCATGGTCCAGGAGTTGGCGACGCCGGGGAATTGCAGGGCGCGGTCGAGCTCGGCGATCAGTTTGTCGATGTTCATGCCCGGCCGCCACTGCTCTTCCGGCTTGAGGTTGATGACGGTCTCGAACATTTCGGTCGGCGCCGGATCGGTGGCGGTGTTGGCGCGACCGGCCTTGCCGATGACCGAGGCGACCTCGGGAAAGCTCTTGATGATCTTGTTCTGCGTCTGCAGCAGTTCGGCGGCCTTGGTGATCGACATGCCCGGCAGGGACGTCGGCATGTAGAACAGCGTGCCTTCGTTCAAGGTCGGCATGAACTCGCTGCCCAGGCGCGAAGCCGGATACAGGCTGACGACCAGCGTCGCCAGCGCCAGGGCGATGGTGCTGCGCTTCCAGCGCATGACCCAGGCGATGATGGGCCGGTAGAGCCAGATCAGCAGGCGATTCACCGGATTCTTCGCCTCGGGCAGGATGTTGCCGCGGATGAAGAACAGCATCAGCACCGGTACCAGCGTCAGGGACAGCATCGCCGCGCCGGCCATGGCGAAGGTCTTGGTATAGGCCAGCGGCGCAAACAGCCGTCCTTCCTGGGCTTCGAGCGTGAACACGGGCAGAAAGGAGACGGTGATGATGAGCAGCGAAAAGAACAGCGCCGGCCCGACCTCTTTGCAGGCTGCAATCACGGCCTCGGTGCGCGACTCACCCTCCTTCAGGCGCTCAATGTGCTTGTGCGCGTTCTCGATCATGACGATGGCGGCATCGACCATGGCGCCGATGGCGATCGCGACGCCGCCCAGGCTCATGATGTTGGAATTCATGCCCAGCGCGCGCATGGCGATGAAGGCGATCAGCACGCCGACCGGCAGCATCAGGATCGCCACCAGGGCGCTCCTGGCATGCATGAGGAACACCAGGCAGACCAGGGCGACGATGATGCTTTCCTCGATCAGCGTGTGCTTCAGTGTTTCGATGGCGCGCCGGATCAGGTCGGAGCGGTCATACACAGTCTCGATGGTAACGCCGGCCGGCAGGCCGGGAGCGATCTCGGCGATCTTCTCCTTGATGTTCGCGATCACCTCGAGCGCGTTCTGGCCGTAGCGCGACATGGCGATGCCGGAAACCACCTCGCCCTCGCCGTTGAGTTCGGTGATGCCGCGCCGCTCGTCGGGGCCCAGTTCGACGCGGGCAATGTCGCGGATCAATACCGGCGTGCCGCCGCCTTGTCCAAACGTGGCCTTGACCACCAGACCCTCGATGTCAGCCCGGCCGCGCAGGTAACCGCGACCGCGCACCATGTACTCGGTCTCGGCCATCTCGATGGCGCGACCGCCGACGTCGCGGTTGGACTCGCGTATCGCCTTGGTCACCGTGGACAACGCGACGCCATAGGCGCGCAGCTTGACCGGATCGACGACGACCTGGTACTGCTGGACGAAACCGCCGATGCTGGCGACCTCGGCCACGCCCGGTGCCTTGGTCAGCTGGTAGCGGATGAACCAGTCCTGGAGGGTCCGCAGTTCCGCCAGCGACTTGTCCTTGGCCAGCACCACGTACTGATAGACCCAGCCGACCCCGGTAGCATCCGGGCCCAGTTGCGGCGTGACGCCCTGCGGCAGGCGGCCGGCGGCGAAGTTGAGGTATTCCAGGACGCGCGACCGCGCCCAGTAGATGTCGGTGCCGTCCTCGAAAATCACGTAGACGAAGGAGGCGCCGAAGAAGGAAAAGCCGCGCACCACCTTGGATTTCGGCACCGACAGCATGGCCGTCGTCAGCGGATAGGTGACCTGGTCCTCGACCACCTGCGGCGCCTGCCCCGGCACCTCGGTATAGACGATGACCTGCACGTCGGACAGGTCGGGCAGCGCATCGAGCGGCATCTTCAGCACGGCATAAATTCCGGCCAGCGTGACGAAAATCGTCGCCAGCACAACGAGGAACTTGTTGCGCGCCGACCAGTCGATCAGGGCATTCAGCATCTCAATGCCCCTTGTGCGCCGGCTGCGGAGGCGCCGGGACCGGCGCCGCGGCGCCCGCCTCCATCTTCGTGATGACCCACTCGCCGGGCTTGCGCTCGACGAACTCGATGCTGATGGCACTGCCGGGTTTGAACTTCTCCGCCAGCGACGGATTCGCCAGCATGAAGTCCATGGTCATCGCCGGCCACTTCAGGCTGGCGACCGGACCATGCGTCACGGTGACGCCGCCGCTCTTGGCATCGACGGCATCGAGCGTACCCGCAGCCTGATGGCTGACCGTCTTCGGCGCCGCTGCCGGCGCGCTGCCGGCAGCAGTCAGGCCGGTCAAGGCCGCCTTCAGGTTGCTTTCGGCATCGATCAGGAAGTTGGCTGCGACCACCACCGGCTCGCCGTCGGCGACGCCTTCGCGTACTTCGACATAATCGTCGCTGCGCCCGCCGAGCTTGACCTCGCGCGGCTCGAAGCGTCCGGCGCCCTTCTGCACCAGCACCACCTGCCGCGTGCCGCTGTCGATCACCGCCGACAGCGGCACCGTGACCACCTTGTCGCTGGCACCGACCGCCATCTCGACCGTGGCATACATGGCGGGCTTCAACAGCCCGCCCGGGTTCGCCAGTTCGATGCGCACCGGCACCGTGCGCGTCTCGGCTTTCAGCGTCGGATAGATGTAGGCCACTGTGCCGGTAAAGCTCTTGTCGGGATAGGCATTGATGCTCAGCTTGACCTTCTGCCCGGCTCTGACCATGCCGATGTCACGCTCGAAGACATCGGCCAATACCCACACCGATGACACGTCGGCAATCTGGTACAGCGTTTCTCCCGGCATGAAGCGCATGCCGGCCACGGCCTTCTTTTCCAGCACGATGCCGGCCGCCGGCGAGCGGAAGCTCAGCGTGCGCTTCGCCTCGCCGCCCGCGGCCAGGGCCTTGATCTGCTCCTCGGAAATGTCCCAGTTGCGCAACCGCACCAGGCTTGCCTCCGCCAGTTGCCGCATGCCCGCCTGCGCCTCGGCCGGCGCCTCCTTCAATGCGGCGACGCCCTTGGCCGCCACCATGTACTCGCGCTGCGCCGAGACCAGCTCCGGGCTGTACACCTCGAACAAGGCCTGCCCTTTTGCTACCGGCTGACCGGTGGCGTTGACGTGCAGGCGCTCCACCCAGCCTTCGAATTTCGGTGCCACGGCCTGCACCCTGCGCTCGTCGATTTCAACGCGACCCGCGGCGCGCACCTGCCGCGCCAGTTCGCGCAGCGCGGCCGGCTCGGTGCGCACGCCGAGCTTCTGCACCTTCTCGGTACTGATCTTCACCTCGCCGGCGGCGGAGTTGGCGCCCTCGTCCTCGCCTTCATAGACCGCGATGTAGTCCATGCCCATCGAGTCTTTCTTCGGCTGCGGCGAGGTATCCGCCAGCCCCATCGGGTTGCGGTAGTAGAGCAGCTTGCGCGCCTTCGGCGCCGGTGCGGCGGACGGCGTCGCCTGATTGGCCGCAGGCGCCGTCGCTGCGTCAGCAGCCTTGTCCTTGCCCAGCCAGTAGCCGCCGCCAACCGCCAGCAGCAGCACCGGCAGCACTGCCAGATATCCGTATCTCATAATTCCTCCCCTACCACTTTCTCGATTTCCGCCAGGCGCATCTGCTGGTCGGCACGTGCCTTGACCAGGTCCAGCCGCGCCCGGCGCAGTTGGCGGTGGGCGTCGAGCACGGCGGCAAAGTCGACGCGACCGTTTTCGTAACCGGCCAGCGCCGCATTCAGATTCAGTTCCGCCTGCGGCAGCAGGCCGCTGCTCACCAGCACTTCCAGTCGCCGCGCCACATCCAGTCCGGCCAGGCTTTCGCTGAGATCGGCGAGGCTCTGGTTGAGGTTGCCCTGGCGCCGCAGGCGTGCCGCCTCAAGGGTCAGATCGGCTTCGCGCTCCTGCTGACGGCGCGAGCTCTGCTGCAAGGGAATATTGATTTCGAACATCAGTTCCCATTCGCTGACGCGGCCGCCGCTCTGTATCGGCGACACACCTACGTTCACGTCCGGATAGCGGTTGCGCTGCACCAGGTCGCGCCCCTTCTCGGCGCCGGTGATGCGCGCCTCGTCCATCACCAGTTGCGGATTGTTGGCGCGCAGCCGCGCCTCCAGTTCGACCATGTCCAGCTTCGCCGCCGGCGGCAGGACCCGCAAATGATCCGGCGGATGCAACGCGACGTTGTCGGGCCGCCCCAGCAGCGCACGCATGCGGGCACTGGCCTGGGCGCTCTCGCCTTCGAGCATGACCAGATCAGTCTGCATCGCGGTGATCTCGGCCTGGGCGCGCAGGGCATCCTGCTGGCTGCCGAGACCATTGGCATAGCGGTTGCGGGCAATCTCCGCCACGCGCTGCATCAGGTCGAGATTCTCCTGCGCATAGCGGATGCTTATCAGATGCACGTGATGCTGCACATAGTTCAGCTTGATGCGCGTCGCCAGATCCATCCAGCCGGCACGGGCGCGGGCCTGCGCTTCATCGGCGCCGGCGCCGGCAACCTCGCGCCGCAAGTCGCGCTTGCCGAACCAGGGCAGCGTCTGGCTCACCGCATAGCGCGTGCTGCCGACCCGCCCCGGCAGCAGGCTGGCACCGGCGTCGCTGCCGGCATTGGTGACGTTGCGCAACTCGGTGCGCAGCACCGGGTCGGGCAAGGCACCGGCCGGCTCCACCCGTGCCGCCGCCGCCTCGGCTTCGGCACGCAGCGCGGCAAACTCCGGGTGGCGGGCGCGGGCGAACTCGAGCAGACTCTCGACGTGGCCGCCGATCACCTGCGCCGGTTCGGCGCGCACGGTCGTCGCGGCGGCGACCACGGCCGCCGCCAGCAGCACAAGACGCAAGGCCACGGCCTTACTTGGCCGCTTCGATGCTGATGACGGTCAGTGCCCCGCCCACCTCGGCAACACGAAAGCGGATCTTGTCGCCTTCCTTCCACTTGGCCAACAGCGCCGGGGTCTTGGCCTTGAAGCTCATGGTCATGGGCGGCATGTCGAGATTGACGATCCGGCCGTGGGCAATGGTGAGCTTGCCTGCAGTTGCGTCGATTTTCTTGATCACGCCATCGGTCCATGGCAGGTGGTCTTCGTGGGCCTGAGCGGCAAAGGTGAACGACAGCAGGATTGCCAGAGCGGCAAACAAGCGGATAAACGATTTCATGGGGAATCTCCCGAAGAGCGACAGCAAACGACGGAGCCGAGGCTTTGCCTCGCCCGCCAACCGGACGAAATGTCAGGTGCTGCTGCGGGGAGGGTGCTGCGGAGGTTCGGAAATGTGGCTGGGGAAAGCCGTGATCGCCGGCACCACATAGTGCTGCCCGGCCGGAATCACGCTCGTCGCCAGGGGTGCGCTGGGCATGAAGCCGGCGCAGGCCAGATGGCATTGTTCGCAGTTGTCGCAACCGGCGTCGTGGGCTGCCTGATCCGCCGCCGCTGCCTCGTGGCAAGGCATCGCGGCCTCTGACTGCTCGGCTTCCGCGGCAGCCAGGACCATCTCCTGCGCATGCCGGCACAGCGGCATGGACATCGCCGCCATGGTCTGCACGGGCAGCCACAAGGCGGTCAATAACAGCAGGAATCGGGCGAAACGATTGCTCATGGGAGCGAAGATTACCCGCCGCCGGCGATCAGCGCAAGCCGGCGCCGCGGGTCATTCCTCCTCGTCCTTGGGCCGGAAGCTTGCCGCCAGCTTCTGCTGCACCTGCGGCGGCACTTGCGCGTGGCGGACGAACTCGATGCTGTAGGAACCCTGCCCGCCCGTCATCGACTTCAGGCGCGAGGCGTAGTCGGTGATCTCGGCCAGCGGCACTTCGCCGCTGATAGAAGCGGTGTCGCCGGGACGCGGACTGGTGCCGGTAATGTGGCCGCGCCGGCTCGACAGGTCGCCGGTGAGGTCGCCGATCGCCGCCTCGGGGGCAATGATCTCGATGGCAACGATGGGTTCCAGCACGATGGGACTGGCGGCACGGATTGCTTCCATCGTGGCCTTGCGCCCGGCGGTGACGAAGGCGACTTCCTTGCCGTCGACCGGATGCGTCTTGCCGTCATGGACGATGACGCGCAAATCCTCGACCGGAAAGCCCGCGGTGACGCCCAGCGCCAAGGCCTGGCGCACGCCCTTCTCGACAGCAGGCATGAACACGCCGGGGATCACGCCGCCCTTGACGTGATCCACGAATTCGAAGCCGGCGCCGCGCGCCAGCGGCTCGATCCTGAGATAGACCTCGCCGAACTGGCCGGCGCCGCCCGACTGCTTCTTGTGCCGGCAGTGGCCTTCGGCGTTCGCCGTAACAGTCTCGCGATAGGGAATCAGCGGCAGCGTGGTGTCCAGTTCAAGCTTGAACTGCGTCGCCATCTTTTCCAGCTTGTAGCGCAGGTGCATCTCGCCCAGACCGCGGATCACGGTCTCGTGCGTGGTCGGATGACGTTCGACTTCGAAGCACGGGTCTTCGAGTTCCAGCTTGTGCAGAATGTCGAACAGACGCTGCTCGTCGCCCTTGCGCCGGGTCTCGACGGCGAGACCCTGCATCGGCTTGGGGAACTCCAGCGGCTTGAGGTGGATGTGGTCCTCGTCGTGCGAATCGTGCAGCACGGCGTCGAAGTCGATTTCCTCGACCTTGGCAATGGCACCCAGGTCGCCCGGCAACAGCGAGTCGACCTCGACATACTCCTTGCCCTGCAACTGGTAGAGATGGGCGACCTTGAAGGGCTTCTTGCCGTCGCCGACGAAGAGCTGGCTGTCCTTGCGGATCGTGCCCTGATGCACGCGGAAGATGCCGACCTTGCCCATGTAGGGATCGGCGATGATCTTGAAGACGTGCGCCAGCACATGCTTCGATGCATCCGGGACCGCCTGGAAGGACTCGCCGTCCTGACCCGGCTCGCCCTTGTAGAAGGGCGGCGGGTTGCCCTCGGCCGGATTCGGCGCCAGCGACGCCAGCACGTGCAGCAGCTCGCTGATGCCGGCACCGGTGCGCGCCGAGGTAAACAGGATGGGAATCAGGTGGCCGGAGCGCAACGCCTTCTCGAAGGGGGCATGCAGCTCCTTCGCATCGGGGTCCTTGCCTTCCTCCAGATAGCGCGCCAGCAGCGACTCGTCCTCCTCCACCAGTTGGTCGATCAGCTCGCGATGGGCGTGGGCGATGGAATCGAAATCGGCGTCGCCGGCATCATGTTCCAACACCTCGACGACGTCCTTGCTGCCGTGCGCGGGGAGGTCGAGCAGCAGGCATTCCTTGCCGAAGCGCTCGCGAATCTGGCTCACCAGACCCGGCAGATCGAGATTGTCGGCATCGATCTTGTTGATCACGATCATCCGCGCCAGGCCCCTGGCCTGGGCCGCCCGCATCATGCGCTCGGTGGCCAGCTCGATGCCGGTTTGCGCATTGATGACGACGATGGCTGTTTCGACGCCGGCCAGGGCGGCCACCGCCTGCCCGGCGAAATCGGGATAGCCGGGGGTGTCGATGAGGTGAATGTGTACGCCCTCGGCGGCGAAATTCACCATCGCCGAGTTGAGCGAATGCCCCGCCGTCTTTTCCTGGGCATCGAAATCGCAGACGCTGCTGCCCTTTTCGACGCTGCCCTTGGCGGCGATGGCGCCGGCCTTGAACAGAAGAGCTTCTGCCAGCGTGGTCTTGCCGGCACCGCCGTGGCCGACGAGGGCAACGGCGCGGATCAGTTCAGTGGTGTATTTCGCCATGATGCAAGCTCCCTGTTTTATCTGTCTTGCGCCGATTTTATCCCAGCGCGAGACGCCGGGCGGCGTCTTGCGGGGACAGAGGCCGGCGCTCCCCGGCGACGCTTTTCAGTCATGCCGTCGTTCCAGGGCGCGGGCGACAAAGTGGCGCGGCACCGTGGTCCGCGGCACGCGCCCGGCAAACCAGCTGCGCACCTCCTGATCGAGACCGAGGCCGTGCATGTAGTTGTAGAGCGCCTTGTTCAGCGCCGTGCCGAGGGCCGCATGGTCAACGCCGGCGGGATCGATGAAGCCGACATCGTTTTTCGCAAACAACCCCGCCGGCAGCGGCTTCAGCGTCACGCCATACTGCGCCGGGTCGCGCCCGACCGGGGAATGAACGCTGCAGGCGAAGCGGTGGAAGAAGCCCGACTGGATGCAGCCGGCGGCGAACAGCTGGCGCACGTATTCGAGGGCGTCGACCGTGTCCTGCACGGTCTGCGTCGGAAAGCCGTACATCAGGTAGGCATGCACCAGGATGCCGGCGTCGGCGAAGGCATGGGTCACCCGCGCCACCTGTTCCACCGAGACGCCCTTCTGCATCAGCGTGAGCAGGCGGTCGGAAGCAACTTCGAGCCCGCCCGAAACGGCGATGCAACCGCTGTCGGCGAGTTGGGCGCAGAGCGCCGGGGTATACGACTTCTCGAAGCGGATGTTGCCCCACCAGGAAATCTCGCGCCGGCGCCTTGCCAGTTCTTCGGCGAGCGCCTTCAGGGCCTTGGGCGGCGCCGCCTCGTCGACGAAATGAAATCCGGTCTGCCCGGTCTCGGCGATGATGGTCTCGATGCGATCGACCAGAGTCTCTGCCGCCACGGCCTCGTAGCGCGAAATGTAGTCGAGCGAGGTATCGCAGAAGCTGCATTTCTTCCAGTAGCAGCCGTGGGCGACGGTGAGCTTGTTCCAGCGCGCGTCGGACCACAGCCGGTGCATGGGATTGAGCATGTCCAGCAGCGACAGGTAGCGGTCCAGCGGCAAGCCGTCCCAGGTCGGGGTTCCCGCTTCGGCGACGGGTATGTCGGGCTCGGCGGCATCGATGAAGCGCACCCCCTCCGCCGTGCGCAGGAAAGTGCGCACCAACTGCTGCTGCGGGCGCTCGCCGCGCAGATGTTCCAGCAGGGCCAGCACGGGGCACTCGCCGTCGTCCAGGGTGACGTAGTCGAAATAGTCGAAGACCCGCGGCTCCTTGAGCTCGCGCAGTTCGGTATTGACGAAGCCGCCGCCGAGCACGGTGATGATCGCGGGATCGTGCCGCTTGATCGCCTGGGCGATGCGCAAGGCGCCGTAGACGTTGCCGGGGAAGGGCGCCGACACCAGCACGACGTGCGGCGCATGCCGCGCCACAGCCTCCAGGCTCAGGTCGCGCAAGACGCGGTCAATCAGGTTGAGCGGCTCCGCCAGCGCCTGCGCCAGGGGATCGAAGCTGGCCTGGCTCTGTGCCAGAGACTCGGCGTAGCGCACGAACTCGAAGCGCGGATCGACCGCCTCGCGCAAGACATCGGCGATGTCGTTGAGGTAGAGCGTGGCGAAGTGCCGGGCGCGATCCTGCACGCCGAGCGCGCCGAAGGCCCAGGCCAGCGGATCGCCGCCATCGGCATCGACATAGGCGTCAAGCGCCTCGAAGCGCGATCCTTCGGGCAAAAAATTGCGGCTGCCGATGCGATGCCCGATGGAGGGATCGCGCCCCTGCAGAAAGGCCACCGCCACTTCCATCGTCGCCAGATAGCGCTCGAAGCTGCGGTCGAAAGCCTGCACCCGCGGCGAACGCCGCTTTACCGGCAGGGCATGGATGCACTCGCGCACGGCCAGCAATCCGGCGCGGGAAAACAGGCGCAGGACGAGGGCCAGCGCCAGATCCTCCTGCACCGCGGCGACGCCGCGCGAGCGCAGGAATCCGGTGAGGTAAGCCGTCGATGGGTACGGCGTGTTGAGCTGCGTCATCGGCGGGATGAGGGACAGGACGCGCATGACAAGCAGACGATCGGATGGGGAGGCAAGAGTACTCCATTGCCCGCCGCTTGCGGCGCTTCAAGGCATTCATGAGAACCGGCATCTGCCGCAAAGCCTGGCGCAACAAGCTGCCGCATCGCATCCCCGGATCACCCGCCGCTGTTGTTCCTGTCGGCAAAGGTCACAGAGTAAGCAAGCCGCAGTTACGGATCGTCAGGCAATGGCCTGCCGCAGGTCGCTGTCCGCGACGAGCGCCTCGGCGGCAGACCGGCCCGAGTAAAGAGCCCAGTTGATGGTCGGGGCATTGCAATAGTCGCCGCACACATAGAGCCAGTCGGCGCGCCGCCGGCTGCAGTGGCGCGGGTTGTCGACCGGGGGTATTTGCAGCGGCAGTGCATCGGGAATACGAAACGTCTTGAGGTGGCGCCAGCCATCGACTGCCGCACCGAACCAGTCTCTCATTTGAGCGCGTACCGCGGCTTCCACAATGACATCATCATCGGCAGGAATACCGGCAACGCTAACGGCAATCAGCGAATCACCGGCCGGCGCATAGTCGCGGGATAGCAGCGTCGGCACTACCAGACAGTTCACCGGACCGTGTCCTGTTGCGTTGAGCACCAGAATCGGCTCATCAACCGGCGGCGCTGCGGCGGCGAAATAGAGGCAGGTGGTCCCCCGTGTGCCGGGCACGACTTTGTCACCGAGCAGGCGCGCCGTCGCGACGCCCTCGGTGGCCACGACGATGGCCCCGGCTGAAACACGCTCTCCGCTTTCGAGCGTGACGCCGCCCTCGCTCAAGCCGGTGACACGCGCGTTGGTACGCAAGATGCCGGCGGGCAAGGCCGCCAGGAGTTGGGCGGGAATCGCTCCCATGCCTGTCGCCGGTACCGCGGTATCACCGGCGGCGAAGGCTCGAAAGCAGAATTCGAAGGCACGGCTCGATACCGACAGCGTGGGATCGAAGAACACGCCGGCAAGAAATGGCCGGAAAAAGCGATCGATGATGGCATCGCTGAAGCCGAGTTCGCGCAGACGGGCATCGGCCGTTGTCTCGGGACGATCATAGATCTGATCAATGCCGGCCGACAGCAGCTGCCGGCGCAGCATCGCCATGCGCCATTTGTCGGCCAGCGTACCCACCGGCGAGAACAGCGTGGCAAGTCCAGCCAGAGGCTGGCGCCACGGATCGGCAAGCCGGTGAAAACGCCCCTCGAAGCGGATCAGGGCCCCGGGAACGAAGGCGCGCAAATCAAGTGCCGACAGATCCAGCGCACTGCGCGCTTCCGGGTAGGCCGTTTGCAGGGCCTGAAATCCCCGGTCGAGGCGGTAGCCCTGGTGAAGCTCGGTACCGATCCGGCCTCCAATCGTTGCCGTTGCCTCGAGCAGGCGCACCGAGCGGCCACGCCGCACCAGTTCGCGCGCGCAGTTAAGTCCGGCCAGTCCCGCTCCGATGACGATTACATCAGTCTTGTCCATGCTTGATCTCGTTCGCAAATATCCATGATTACGTATTCCGGGCTTGCCGATGGATGATGCCTGGCCAATCCCCCCGCTTGAATGTTCTGTAGCTGCAGAGAGTGCCGTGCCTTGGTCAAGGCGCACATCCGGTCGCGGCGTCGGCTGGAACGATGGTGGCCGGCTTGCCTTTGGTGACGAGCCGCAACAACAACGGCCCGATGGTTCTGGAGATCGGACGACGGTATCGCGCAAACACCGAATATGCGCCGGATAGAACCGGACTGAACCATCTCTGCGACAGCAGCCAGGACAAGGCATGCAGCCCTGCCCGGCGATAGGCCTCGGCAAATACGGGGACTCCGACAAGCAACCGGCCGTCGCCCAGGCGACCGTGAATTCTCTCGAGCGCCATAGCACAGGAAATCTGATGCTTGTCCTCGTCGAGGGATGGCTCGCTCAGGTCTACGAAGGCCAGCAAGTCCCGGCTGTTGCGCGTCTTCAAGAATTCTATTTCCGCCAGGCACAGCGGGCATTGTCCGTCATAGTAGATCGTGAGTTTCTGCATGGTCGACCTCAGTTGATTCTTGCCTGTAGGGGATCTTCAATAGAAGCCAGGGTCAGCCAGATCTCGTTCCTGCGCATGAACCAGGGAGTAAATGGCGGGTTGTATCGTGCGTAAACCGGCTCCCCCTTCCAGGCAAGGCCGGCGTCGGCGAGAACCACCTTCAGCTTGTCCAGGTGCTCCTGGTAATTGCTGGCGGACCAGGTGCCGGAATACACAATCACTGCAACCAGGACCGGCGCCACATCCCGCAGGCGTATGCGCTGGTCAATGGGCACCGGCGCAGATTCGGGTGATACGCCTTTGGGAAGCACGAAGCGGACAAGGTGGCTATCGGCTGCCGACCGCGACGCCGCAGGCGTTGCCAGTTCAACCGGACCCGGAACACTTGCCTGGATCACCGGAGCAGTCATGGCGAGCTTCGTCCCGCCTTTGTTGTTGCCAAAGATGTAAGCCGCGAGTACGGGGAAGGCCTGGCTCGCTGCCTTGTCCGCCGCAGCATCAACCGTTAGCTCGGCCACAACGTAGGGTGCGTACTGGCGGATCTCGACGTCATCCAACTTGCGGATGACTGCGTATGCGGGTTCTTCAACAGCCATGGCTAGCGTGGTACCCGCAATGAGGGCGAGGCCGAAAAATATCTTTGACATAGGTGAGGCTCCATTTTCCTTGGCGTTGCCCTTTGTTCCGCAACAGGGCGCCCTAATCGTTGCTGCCACAAATCTCGGCGTAGGCCGAATGATTGTGTATGGACTCGAAATTCTCTGACGCGACCTTCCAGGCGGAGATGCGCGACTCCTGCATCAGGCGCAGAGCGATGTCGCGTACCAGATCCTCGACAAATTTCGGATTGTCATAGGCGCGCTCGGTCACCCATTTTTCATCCGGCCGCTTGAGCAGGCCGAACACCTCGCAGGAGGCTTCGTCCTCGGCGATACGCACCAGTTCGTCCAGAGCCATTTCTCCCTTGAGCTGCACGCGCAGGCTCAGATGCGAGCGCTGGTTGTGCGCGCCGTAGTCGGAAATTTCCTTCGAGCAGGGACACAGGCTGGTGACGGGAACGGTGACCGCGAGCGCCGTTTGCACCGCGCCGCCCGGCTCCGCCCAGACGTCGATGCCGGCGTCGATGTCGAGCAGGCTGGGAACCCCGGAGACCGGCGCCGTCTTGCGGATGAAATAGGGAAAGCGGAGTTCGATGCGCCCCGAGTTCGCCTGCAGATGCAGCAGCATGTCGGCAAACATGCGGCGCAGGTCACCCGGGGACAATGCGGCCCGGGGACGCTCGAGCAATTCGACGAAGCGCGACATGTGGGTGCCCTTGACCTCGGGCGGCAGGCCTACCGTCATCGCCAGGGTGGCCACGGTCGGATGGGCTTCGCCGGCGGCGTCCTGCAGCGTCAGCGGATAACGCAAGCCCTTGACGCCCACTTGCTGGATGGCAAGCCGGCGGTGATCGGCGGATGACTGGACGTCAGGCATGAAAAAGCGGTCGGGTGCATTCACGGCGTACTCCTGAGGTGGGGCGAAAAGAAACGAAGGGCTTCACGGCTTCTCGGCAAGCCAGCGCTCGATCAGGGCGATCAGGCGGCCGCTGCCGGGGGATGTCAGGCTGCTGTAGCTCTCGACGCGACTGCCGCTGCGGTCGATCAGGTACTTGTGGAAATTCCATTTGGGCCGCGTTCCGGTCGTGGCGATCAACTGCTTGTAGAAAGCGTTGGTCTTCGGTGCGGAAATGTCGGTCTTGGCCATCATCGGAAATTTGACGCCGTAGGTCGTGCGGCAGAAATCGGCGATCTCCTGGTTGCTGCCGGGTTCCTGGTCGCCGAAATCGTTGGACGGGAAACCGATGACCACAAGGCCGCGATCCTTGTATTTGTCGTAGACAGACTCAAGGCCTTCATACTGCCCGGTGAAACCGCAATAGCTCGCGGTGTTCACCACCAGGATGACCTTGCCCTCATACTGGCACAGCGACTGCGGCTTGCCATCCTGCAGCTTTGGAAAAACATGATCAAGCAAGGGCGGGCACGCTGCGACAGCAAGGCCGGCTGCAAAGAAGCCGGCAAGAGCCGTGAGTACCTGAACAAATCCGGTTAATGAAGTCATTTTGTCATGGACAAACCAAGGTATTAGACGTACGATATCGCCAACATTTGAGCTTGTCAACTGCTTTGTCTTGGACAAATAAGATTCTTATGGATAATGCCAACCCCGAAATCACTGCTGCATCTTCCACGGCCGGGATCAGCATCGCTGCCGTGGAGCGGGACACCGGCCTGGGCAAGGACACCTTGCGCGTCTGGGAACGCCGCTACGGTTTTCCTCAGCCCCTGCGCGACGCCTGCGGCGAACGGCTATACCCGGCGGAGCAGGTCGAGCATCTGCGCCTGATCAAGCGCCTCATCGACCAGGGCCAGCGTCCCGGCAAGCTGTTGCGCAAACCGTTGGCGGCACTGGCCGAACAGCTCGCCGGCAGTCCTCCGACCATCGGCGCCGACGACACGGCGGATTGGGTCGTCGCTTTGCTGAAAAACCGCGATGTCGACCGTCTGCGCACCGAATTCGCCCAGCGACTGGCGCGCGACGGCCTCGAGCGTTTTGTCATCGAAACCGTGCCGGCGCTCAACCGGCGTATTGGCGACGGCTGGATGAGGGGTGAAATCGAAATCTTCGAGGAACACCTCTACACGGAGCTGATCCAGAATCAGCTCAGGGCATCGATCTACGCGCTGGGCAGTCGCGGCAGCAGGCCGCACGTGCTGCTGACCACGGTCAAGGACGAAGAACACCTGCTCGGTCTGTTGATGGTCGAGGCCCTGTTGGCAGCCAATGGTGCCTGGTGCATTTCGCTCGGCGCACAAACCCCGGTGACCGACATCATCGGCGCCGTGCGTTGCACGACGACCGATATCGTCGCCCTCTCCTTCTCCGGCGCCTATCCCTGGCGCAAGGCGCGCGATACTTTGCTCGAACTGCGCGCCGCACTGCCCGAGACTACCGGGCTCTGGGCTGGCGGTGCCGCCCTGACCGGTCGCAGGCGCGTGATTCCCGGTATCCGCATCATAGACAATCTGCACGCCATCGAGCCGGCACTGGCGGACTGGCACGCCATGAGACGTGCGACGCAGAACAGCGGTCACTGCACCGAACTGTAATGCCCTGTGGCTATTGAAACCGGCTGAGATCGATACTCCACTTTTCCGCGGTCTCATGGCCGACGATCTTGTCGCCTCCGCCGTGGCCAAGTGGCTTTGACAGATCGACCTTGATCGGCGTGACATACGACCGGCGCTTGCTATCGTAGATGACCCGTACCACCGGCTGCAGCAGGCTGCCGCCCTCGTTCTGGTCGTGCACGATGCCGATCTTTCCCGATTCGAGCATGACCATCGTTCCGACGGGATAGATACCGATGGCGCGGATGAACTGCTGCGCCACTTCGGGCTTGAAGTGGTATTTGCTCCATTCGAGGATCTTGCGCAAGGCCTCGTGGGGCGGAATCCCGGCGTGATAGACACGATTCGACGTGATGGCATCGTAGACGTCGCAGACCGCCGCCATCTGGCCGATGAGCGTGATCTCGTCGCCCTTGAGTTTGAGCGGGTAGCCCGAACCATCGTGCCGCTCGTGGTGCTGGTGTGCCACCAGGATCGAACTGGGGTGGATACCCGGGATCGCGGCAAGGGCTTCTACACTCGCGACGACGTGATTCTTCATCTGGGTGAATTCTTCTTCCGTCAGCTTGCCGGGCTTGTTGAGGATGGCGCCGGGCACCCGCATCTTGCCTATGTCGTGGAGCAAGCCGCCGACTCCCACCAGATGGATTTCTTCGTGCGGCATGCCGACGGCGCGGCAGAACGACACCAGCAGTGCGCATACCGACACCGAATGCAGGAAGGTGTAGTCGTCCTTGTCCTTGACTTGGCACAGCGACACCAGCGCGTTGCCGTTGCGCAGTATGGACCGGGTCATTTCCTGGACGACGGGTTCCACTTTCTCAATAGCCACCTGCTTGCCCATGCGGACATCGTTGAGGACGTCATGGGTGATCCGGTTGGCTTCGTCCCTGACCTTGACCGCGCGGACCGACTCTTCCCGAAACGAGACACGTGCCGCGACCTTCGTCTCGGCGGCCACCCGCTTCATGTCTTCTTCGAGGTTCTGCTCCACTTCCTCCCGGGTCGGTGCGTGTTGAACGTCGTGACCGCGCGAGGTATCGATGTAGACCTCACGAATTCCGGCCTTGACGATCTTTTCAATAACAGTGCCATCAGTAACGGCAAAGTTGTTGCGCAGAAAGGGGTGATCCATCCACCCGGCCCCGAGGTCGGAGATGTGCATGCCGGGCTTGAGGTCGACAACCTCGATCTTCTTGATGGTATGCGCTTTGATTTCCACGAAGTATGGCCTCGATGGTGTATCAATCACCGGGTTACCAGTTGCGTGATCTTGACAGTGCAGAGCGCATCCTCTAAAGCGGGCCTGCAGGTCCAGCGGTGAGGATTTGGTTCAGGTGGCGACCCGGAGACGGGAATCAGAAGCGGCCGTTCGCGATGAATCCTGAAAAACGGGAAGCCGTGATTCGATACCATCATTGGGCAACCTGCCGCTTCAGGAAGGGGACGTACGCCATGTCGGTCTTGGCGACGTGCTCGGTGAGCCAATTTCTGAGAAATCTCACGGTGTCGGCCGAAATGTCCTTTCCGACAGAGTTAACATGCAGTTCCCTCAACTTGGCTCGAAACGTTGCGTGCTCGGCCATGTGTTCGGCCAGATCGGGATAACCGGCCGACTTCATCAGCGATTCTTCTGCGGCAAAGTGCTCCTCGGCATTATTCTTCAGGCGCGTGATGGCGTAAGCGCCGAGAAGCGTGTGCTTGTCGGCGGCGGCATTTTCCAGCTTGGCAACCCACTGGAAGATAGCCTTATGGTGCTCATCGAGCAGTTCAACACCGGTGCTGAGGGCCGTGGTCCATTCAATCATGAAAGCAGGGCAGCACTTGGTATTGCATGGACCACCGCCACCGGGCCGTGCAGGCTGACACCCTGCTCACGCACATGTCGCATTACCCGGCCTGCGAACATGAACCGGTCTGCTGCTTTATAGGTAGACGAGCGGTTGGGCACGTTTCTTGATCTCCACAAGATGCTCAGACTAGGTATTCTGCGGCGCGCAGGCGACAGTCAAGATATGCCAGTGTGGAAATGAAAGATATACCGCGTTAGCCTTATTCGCACTACTGGGAAACCAGTACCGTTGGCAGTCGAATGTCGAGTGAGACAGGACCGCTGCCAATGCAGAAGGTCTTTGCGGGAGTCGCCGGGGATCTCCGCAGCAGAGGCCCTTTCGGGGTCATTCCACGGTAACCGACTTGGCCAGATTCCTCGGCTTGTCGACATCCGTGCCCTTCACCAGCGCAGCGTGATACGACAGCAGTTGCAGCGGCACGACGTGCAGCACGGGTGAAAGCAGGCCGTAATGCTCGGGCAGGCGCAGCACGTGCACCCCGGCTTCCTGGTCCACTGCGGAATCGGCATCGGCGAAGACGTAGAGTTCGCCGCCACGGGCGGCGACTTCCTTGAGGTTGGACTTGAGCTTCTCCAGCAGTGCGTCGTTGGGCGCGATGCTGATCACCGGCATGTCCTTGTCCACCAGCGCCAGCGGGCCATGCTTGAGTTCGCCGGCCGGATAGCCCTCGGCATGGATGTAGGAAATCTCCTTGAGCTTCAGCGCACCTTCGAGTGCTATCGGATAGTGGTGGCCGCGGCCGAGGAACAGCGCGTGCTGCTTGTCGGCGAAGCGCGCGGCCCAGACCTTGATTTCAGGTTCCAGGGCCAGCACCTTCTGCACCGCCACCGGCAGATGGCGCAGCGCCGTCAGGTGTCCGGCTTCCTGCGCCGGCGTCAGGCGCCCGGCCTGTTTGGCGAGCGTCACGGCGAGCAGGAACAGGGCGGCGAGCTGCGTGGTGAAGGCCTTGGTCGAGGCCACCCCGATCTCGGGACCGGCGCGGGTCAGGAAGCGCAGGGCACATTCGCGCACGATGGCCGACTCGGGCACGTTGCAGATCGCCAGCGTGCGGCCCATGCCGAGCGCCCTGGCGTGCTTAACCGAGGCCAGCGTGTCCGCCGTCTCGCCGGACTGCGAAATCGCCACCACCAGTTGCTCCGGATCGGGCACCGAGACGCGGTAGCGGTACTCGCTGGCGATCTCGACGCTGCAAACGATCCCGGCCAGTTGCTCGATCCAGTAGCGTGCCACCAGTCCGGCATGGTAGCTGGTGCCGCAGGCGAGGATAAGCACCGAGCGCACGCCGTTGAGCATTTGCGGCGCGGCGACGCCGAACAGGTTCGGCGTCAGAGTCTGCGCGCCGCCGATCATTTCCAGCGTGGCGGCCAGCGCCTGCGGCTGCTCGAAGATTTCCTTCTGCATGTAGTGCGTGTAGTCGCCGAGTTCGACGTCGTCGGCACAGAGGCTGCTCTCATGCACCGGCCGGTCCGCCGGCACGCTCAGCGTCCTGCCGTCGGCGCCGGCTATCCGCACCGCATCGCGCCGGAGTTCGGCAACGTCGCCGTCCTCGAGATAAATCATGCGGCGCGTAACCTGCAGCAGGGCCGAAGCGTCCGAGGCGGCGTAGTTGCCGTCTTCGCCCAGACCCAGCAGCAGGGGCGCGCCGTGACGGGCGACGATGATGCCGCCGGAGCCCTCTTGCAATACTGCAATGGCATAGGCACCGACCAGGCGCGCCGTCGCCTGACGCACTGCCTGGAACAGATCGGGTGTCGTGCGCAGCGTGTGCCGGATCAGATGCGCGATGACTTCGGTGTCGGTATCCGAAGTGAATTCATAGCCGCCGGCCGTCAGTTCCCGCTTCAGCTCGGCGTAGTTCTCGATGATGCCGTTATGCACCACGGCGAGTCCCGCCGAGACATGCGGATGCGCATTGCGCTCCGAGGGCACGCCATGCGTGGCCCAGCGGGTATGCGCGATGCCGTGATGCGCCTCCTGCCCTGCCGCCAGCGCCGCCAGTTCGGCGACGCGGCCGACGCTGCGCAGGCGCATCAGCGCCGGCGTAAGCAGGGCCAGGCCGGCCGAATCGTAGCCGCGGTACTCGAGCTTCATCAGCCCCTCGATCAATACCGGGACGATGTTGCGTTCAGCGACGGCTGCGACGATACCGCACACGGCTCAGTCCTTTTTCGGCAAGCCGGCTTTTTTTACCGGCCGCTTCCAGCCGGGCAGCGACATCTGTTTGGCGCGCGAAACAGTCAACTGGCCGGGCGGAGCATCGCGGGTCAGGGTGGTGCCGGCGCCCAGCGTCGCGCCGCGGCCGACGGTGACGGGGGCGACAAGCTGGCTGTCGGAGCCGATGAAGGCGTCATCCTCGATCACGGTGCGGAACTTGTTGGCGCCGTCGTAGTTGCAGGTGATGGTGCCGGCGCCGACATTGACGCGACGGCCGATGGTGGCATCGCCGAGATAGGCGAGGTGGTTGGCCTTGGAATGATCGGCGATGGTCGAATTCTTCACTTCGACGAAATTGCCGATATGCACGTCGCGACCAAGTTCGGTGCCGGGCCGCAGGCGGGCGTAGGGTCCGATGATGTCGTCCGGGCCGACGACGGCGTCCTCGATGTGGCAGAACGGGGCGATGCGCGCACCGCTGCCGATGCGGCAGTTCTTCAGCACGCAATTGGCGCCGATGACCACCCTGTCGGCGAGCTCGACCCGGCCTTCGAAGACGCAATTGACGTCGATGCTGACATCGCGCCCGCAACTCAGCTGGCAAGCACCTTCGCCGCGCACGTCGATGCGCGCCGGATCGGCCAGCGTCACGCCGGCTTCCATCAGGCGTTCGGCGACATTGCGCTGATGCACGCGTTCCAGCGCGGCGAGCTGCAGCTTGCTGTTGACGCCTTCGATCTCCCAGGCCGCATCGGGATGGACCGTGACGATCGGCATGCCTTCCGCCACCGCCAGGGCGACGATGTCGGTGAGGTAGTACTCGCCCTGCGCGTTGCGCGTGCCCAGCATCGGCAGCCAGCGCGCCAGCGCCGCCGCGGGGGCGACAAGGATGCCGCTGTTGATCTCGCGAATGGCGCGGCAGGCGGCGTCGGCGTCCTTCTCCTCGACGATCTGCCTGACCTCGCCGTCGACCCTGACGATGCGGCCATAACCCCGGGGATTGTCGACATGTGCCGTCAGCAGCGCCAGCGCACCGCTGCCTGCGGCCGCGCTCAGGCGCCGCAGGGTCGAAGCGCGTATCAGCGGCACATCGCCATACAGCACCAGCGTTGCGGCGGGTGTCGCGCCCGGCGCCGCGGCCACGGCAGGCATGGCCTGCAGCACGGCGTGGCCGGTGCCGAGCTGCTGTTCCTGGCGTACCCAGGTGACATCGGGCGCATCCAGCGCGGTGCGAACCTGTTCGCCGCCGTGGCCATAGACCACGCAGATCTGCCCGGCGCCGATCTCGCGCGCCGCGTCGATGACATGTCCCAGCAGTGCCTTTCCCGCCAGCCGATGCAGCACCTTGGGCAGGTCGGAGTGCATGCGCTTGCCCTGCCCGGCGGCGAGAATGACGACGTTCAAGGCGGAATCACCTCGGCAGGACGCTCGAACCCATGAGGAATTGGTCGACGCTGCGCGCGCACTGGCGGCCTTCGCGAATGGCCCAGACCACCAGCGACTGGCCGCGTCGCATGTCGCCGGCGGCAAATACGCCGGGCACA